>Ga0307508_10004466_pt1 | contig 13661 bp, 12 predicted proteins | sample 9_EM_MG_FD_203089 | JGI IMG/M metagenome (GOLD analysis project Ga0307508, IMG submission 203089) | Populus trichocarpa ectomycorrhiza microbial communities from riparian zone in the Pacific Northwest, United States - 9_EM | ecosystem: Host-associated > Plants > Roots > Unclassified | place... | reverse complement strand
CACGATCGAATAATCGCCCTGCAAGCTCTCGGTCGTCTGCAGGTAGGTGTCACGATCCACTTTGCCCCAGGTCACCGCCTCCGCGGGCGGACACGACGACAGAGAGCCTTCGGTCACCGGCGCGCTGACGATCTGGACGTCGTAGGTATAGCCGCGCACGTCCGGCAGGCCCAGCACCTGGCCGAGCGCCGGCTCCGGTTGCAAATTGTAGTTTTTCGGTACGCCGCCGCCGAGGATCAACGTCGCCAGGGAGCCCGCGGGATGCGTGAACAGTCCCCAGTGATGATAGGCGCAGGATTCGAAGACCTCGGCATGCAGATCGAGGGAAAAACCGTACTTTTCGATCAGGCCCGCCTTCTGCATCGCCCACAGCTTCATCGAATTGAGGAAGAGGCTGCCGTCGCCGGGCGCGCCGACGAAAACCGGGATGGCGAGGCGGTGGCAGGTCGCGAGCAGTCCCGGCTGAATTCCGTTCTGCTCCTCCTGGGCCGCGAAGATCCGCCCGAGCCGGTGCCTCAGCTCGGTGCCGGTCATCGCCTGCTGAAACTCCGGCAGGGTCAGGCAGGCGGTGACGAACCGGTCCTCGTCGAACAGCACGTCCTCGTCGAACGCCATGTCGGTGACGCGGATCGTCTTCTCGTCGCGCAGTGCGCCGTCGTCGCCGAAGATGGGGACCTCGAAGATCGGTCCCTCGCGGTAGTGATCGTCCAGGCTGCGGTGCCCGTCGTGATAGCAGACGGCGTCCGTGGTGCTCAGGTAGGCGATCCAGCCGGTCTCCAGCAGGGGGATCAACCAGGCCTGGTGTTGGCCGGAGACAGTGATCGGGCCGGCGATCGCCAGGGTCAGGGGGCAACCGGCCCCGATCGCCGCATCGAGAATCTTGTAGACGCGCCGCAAATGGGCGCCGCCGAAAGCCGGGAGGCAGGAGGTGAAGACCTCATCCAGCGTCCGGCACTCGTCGACGCGCCGGACCTCAACCCACTTCTTGGGCTTGTTTTGGCTCATGCGGCGTACGGTACAAGGTCCAACCGGAAGACGCAAACGCTTCCCGAGGCCCATCTCGGACCGTCTCGGAATTATCGCGGCCGGTTCAGCTCCTCCATCTTGGCCACCACGTCGCGGTAGTTGGCATCGATCCCGTACAGGTCACCGAAGGTCTGGTAGGCGTTTTCCCAATCGTTCATCGCCATGTAGACGTTGCCGAGGTCGTACATCATGCCCAGGCTGTCGTCCTCGCTGATGCCGGGGAACTCCAGGGCGCGGCGGTACCACTTGACGGCCAGGTCGCCCAGCCCCTTGTCGAGGAAGCAGAGGCCGAGCATCGAGCAGCAGAGGACGAGGTAGCGCGCGTCCTTCGAGGCGAGCTGGAACTCGCCGATCGCTTCGTCGAGGAGACCCATCTCGCGGTAGGCGATGCCGAGGTTGAAATGGGTGTCGTAGTCGGTCGGCGAGAGGTGCTCCGCGACACCTTTCTTGAAGCCTTCGACGATCTCTTCCAGCGTCTGCTCGGACTGCACCAGCATGCCGTCGCGCTGGAAGACCTCTTCCTTGGACAGCTCTTCGACCAGCTCGCCGGCGAGATCGAAGAAGTCGTCCTCCTCGTCGAACAGCTCGGCGGCGCTGGTCGGCTCCTGCGGTGGCGGCTCGTCGAGCCAACTCATGCCGCCGGTGTCGTCCAGCGGCTCATGGTTGATGCCGGCGCGCTGCGCGCTGCTCAAGGGGGCGGGCGGCGACTGCAGTGCCTGGGGCAGGGGAATGTCGACGATGTGGTCGGTGTACGGATTCAAGGGCGTGCCCAGGCCGTCGTCGTCCACGTCGAGCGATTCCACCAGCGCGCCGATCTGGAGCGGATTGAAGACCGAGGGCGGCGGTCCGCTCTTCGCCGGTGGTGGTGGCGGAGGCGGAGGCGGGGCGGCAGCCACGGGGGACGGCTGAACCGGCGCGGCAGCCGGCGGCGGAACGGCGCGCGGCGCGGCAGGGCGCGGCGGCGTCTTGGGCCCCATCAGACCGCGCAGGAAGTCGTCCACCTTGTCGGCCTTGGCACCCGCCTTAGCCGGCGCCGGGCGCGCGGCCGGCGGCTTGGCAACCGGAGACGGGGGCGGGGGCGGCGGAGCGGCGGCCACGGGCGGCGGTGCCGGCGACGCGACGGGCTCCGCCGCGGCAGAGGGCCCGGAGTGAGGGAGCGCGAGCACCCGGTCGCCGTCCAGGCGGTAGCCGGCGTCGACGAGCCGCTTGCGCACCCGCAGCCAGGGCTCGCGGCCACCCGCGATGGCGGACATGCGGTTGGCGAAATCCATCACCTCGGTGTGGCGCCCCTTGTCGAAATGGATCTGGATCAACAACGCATAGGCGCCCAGGTGATCGGGCCGCAGCCGCAACGCCTCGCCCAGCCGTTCGACGGCTTTGTCTTCGAGACCGTACTTGGCCAGCACTTCGGCCTCGGTGACGAGGTCCTCTTCGCGCTCCGGCTCCTGATCTCCAAGACCGGATTTGGTTTCGAGGAGGTCTTCGTCGAGCTCCAGCTCCAGCTCGCCCGGCATCTCGGGCGCCGCGGCCGGCGCCGGCGCGGTGCGCTCGCCGGCGAAGGGCATCGACTCCCAGCCGTCGAGCGCGTCGCCGGTGTCCAAAATGTCTGCCGGCGGTTCCTCCGGCTCGGCCTGCATGGGAAGGCTCGGCAAGGGATCGCGCAGCGCGAACGCGCCGGTGTCGAGGACCATGTCGTCCAGCGACAGGTCCAGCTCGAGCTCGATCTCCTGCTCGACAGGGACATTGGCAGGGGCACTGGCAGGGACACGGCCGGGCTCCGGGCGGAGCGTCACCGTGTCCGCGGCGGGGGGCGGCGGCGGCGGTGGCGCCTCCTGCGGTGCCTCTTGCGCCCAGGCCGGCCGGCGCGGACCGCCTGCCATGTCCGGCGGCGGCTTGACCAGGCTGGTCGGCTCCTCGTCCTCGTCCGGGAGGTCGATCTGGAACATGTCGTCGAGATCCAGCTCCAGCTCGATCTCGCCGTCCTCGGTCTCCCTCTCCCGTGCCGCGGCGGACGCGCGCTGGCCCCCGTCGCCGATCTCGCCGATCTCATCGTCGCCGCCGACCGCCGCCGCGGCCTCGGCCATGGCCCGCGACAGATCGTCGTCGAAGGAGAGGTCGATCTCCTCTTCCTCTTCGATCTCGATCGGGCGCCGCGACGCAGCCTGCGGCGGCGCCGCTCTGGGTGAGGGTCGCGGCGGTGGCGGCTCTTCGTCGTCGATCGTCAGATCGAACGTGCTCTCTTCGACGTCCGCCACCTCTTCCGCGGCCGGCTCTGCGACGGCCGCCGCCGGGATCTCGTCGAAGCGGACCATGCGGGCCACTTTTTCCGCCTGCGGGTTGCGGTCCACCGCGACGGAGAGGAAGTGGACGGCGCCGGCGTTGTTGCCCGCCTCGCGCAGCTTGAGGACGGCGTCGGTGATGAAGGGGATGCTCTGGCTGTCGATGTCGAGCGCCCGCTCGTAGACCTGCGCGGCTTCCTGCGGCCGGCCGTGCTTGATCATCAGCTCGGCGATGATGCGGTACTCCCCCATCGCCTTCTCGATGAGCTGCTGCTGATGGTAGATCTCGGCCAGCTTGACGTGGTACGTCGGATTGTCCGGCTCGAGCTGCGCCATCTTCTGATAGATGGCGATCGCGGAGGCGGCGTTGTCGTGCTTCTGGTAGTAGTCCGCCAGCACCTGGTACTGCGTGCGCGCCTCGGTGACCAGCCCCTGCTTGTGGTACAGCTCGGCGAGCTGCTCGTAGACCTCCAGACGGGTCGGATCGAGCTTGATGATCTTCTTGTAGATCGCGATCGCCTTGACGAAGAACCCTTCGACGGAGTACTGCTCGGCGATCTGGGTGAAGAAGTCGACCGCCTCGTCGATGCGCTGGATGCGGGCGTAGAGGTCGCCGACGCGGTTCAGCGTGTTGATGTCGTTCGGGTTCTCGGCGAGGAGCTTGCGGTACTCCTTGATCGCCGGCTCGATCTTGCCGCGGGCGACGAACTTCTCGGCAGTCTGGACGATCTGCTCGCGCTGGACGGCCATCAGGCGGTCCTCTCAACCGGCTTGGTCAAATCAGACAGCCGATCGGCCGTGCGGGGAAGCACCGGGCGGTAGGTCAGGCGGTGGATCGGGCAGGGCCCATAGGTTTCGAGCGCCTGCAAGTGCTCCGCGACGCCATAGCCCTTGTGCGACGCGAAGCCGTAGTGCGGGTAGCTGTCGTGGAGCTGCACCATCATGCGGTCGCGCTCCACTTTGGCAAGGATCGAGGCGCAGGCGATGGCGTAGCTCACCGCGTCACCGCGGATCAGCGGAACGCAGGGGAAGGCGATGCCGGACAGCTTGACGGCGTCGATCAGCGCGCAGTCCGGGGCCGGCCGGAGCTCGGCCAACGCCTGGGCCATGGCGAGGCGCGTCGCTTCGAGGATGTTGATGCGGTCGATGACGTCCGGGGAGATCTGCACCACGGCGCTCGCAAGGGAGCTGGCGCGGATCGCGTCCGCCACCCGCTCCCGCTCTGCCGCGGTGAGGCATTTGCTGTCGTCCACTCCGGGAATGGCAGAGCGGGTATCGAGGATCACCGCCGCCGCCACCACCGGACCGGCGAGGCAGCCGCGGCCCACCTCGTCCACTCCGGCGATGCGGGCGAATCCATAGCGCGTGAGCAGATCTTCGACACCCCGCATCAGGTGCAGGCGATAAGCCTCGGCAAACAGATCCATCATCACCGGGGCTGCCGGCATCGCCGCCCTGGGCAACGCTGCTCCTTTCCCGTGAGCCGCTCAGCCGCGCGGCTCGTCGCGCCGCTCCTCGATACGCGCAGCCTTGCCGCGCAGATTGCGGAGATAGTACAGCTTGGCACGCCGCACCTTGCCCCGCCGCACGAGGTCGATCTTGTCCACCGTCGGCGAATGCAGGGGGAAGATGCGCTCGACGCCCACGCTGCCGGAGATCTTGCGCACCGAAAACGTCTCGCGCGTGCCGCCGCCCCGGCGGCCGATCACCACGCCCTGGAAGATCTGGATGCGCTCTTTGTCGCCTTCCTTCACCTTCACGTGGACGCGGATGGTGTCCCCGGGGGAGAACGCCGGAACGCCCGCGTTCCGCAGATAGCTGCTTTCAACCTGATCCAACGTATTCATGGCTCACCTCGTCTTCATCTCGACGGTACCGACGGAGCCCGCCTGCCAGGGACGGAATTTCCGTCATTATTTCTCTTTCACCCGGACCGCGCAACCCGCAGCAGGTCCGGCCTCTTCTCCCGCGTCGCCTTCAGCGCTTCCGCCTCCCGCCAGCGGCGGATCGCCGCATGGTCGCCGGAGAGCAGAACCTCCGGCACGGCGAGCCCTTCCACTACCGGCGGCCGGGTGTAGTGCGGATGGTCGAGGAGGCCGCCGCGGAAGCTGTCCTGCTCCACCGATCCGGCCTGCTGGACCACCCCCGGCACCTGCCGCGACATCGCCTCGATCAGCACCATCGCCGCCAGCTCGCCGCCGGAGAGCACATAGTCGCCGATCGACACCTCTTCGTCCACCACCGTCAGCCGCACCCGCTCGTCGATCCCCTCGTAGCGGCCGCAGAGGAGCAGCAGATCGCCGCGCGCCGCCAGCTCGCGCACCTTGGCGTCGTCGAGCCGCGCGCCCTGCGGCGACAGCAAAACGCGCCAGGAAGCAGGCGCCGAAAGAGAGCGCACGGCACGGATCCACGGCGGCGCCGTCATCACCATCCCGCCGCCACCGCCGTACGGCTCGTCGTCGACGCTGCGGTGGCGGTCCTCCGTGAAGGAGCGCAGATCGTGCACCTGCACGTCCAGCAGCCCCTTCTCGATCGCCCGTCCCACCAGGCTGGTGGCCAGGAACGGGCCGAACAGCTCGGGGAAGATAGTCAGGACCTGGACGTGCATACTTCCAGGAGCCCCGGCGGCAGATCGACCACGATCCGCCCGCGCGCCACGTCCACCTCGCGCAAGAACTTCTCGACGAACGGCACCGGCACCCGCTGCGCGCCCTCGTCGCCGATCGACTCGACGATCAACAACAGGCCGCCGCCGTCCTCTTCCAGATCGACCACGGTGCCGAGGTCCCGCTCGCCGTCGTGGCAGCGGCAGCCCAGCAACTCGTAGTAGTAGTAGGTGCCGGGCTCGGCCGCCGGCACCGCGGAGCGTTCGACCTCAAGCGAGAGATTGCGCAGCGCCTCGGCGCCGTCGCGGCCCGCCACTCCCTCGAAGCGCACCCGGGCACCCGTTTTATGGGCCTGGCTGCTCGCCACGGTCAGCGTCCGCTCCTGCTCGGAACCACGGGTCGCGATCAGGCGGCTGCCGGGATCGAGACGGCCGGGCACGTCGCTCAACACCTCGACTACCACGTCACCCTGAATGCCGTGCGGCCGCAGCACGCGGCCGACCGTGACGCGCGCGGGCAGATCCTCGCGGGTGGTGTCTGACGCGGTGTCTGACGCGGTTGACGCGGTGACTGGCGGAGCGGGTGCGGCGGGCGCCTTAGTCGTCCTCGAGGATCTCGAGCTCATAGCGCACGCCTCGCCGATCCTCCCGGGTCTCCAGCAGGGTGCGCAAAGCGCGGGCCGTCCGTCCCTGCCGGCCGATCACCTTGCCCAGGTCGTCGGGCGCGACCTGAAGCTCCAGGACGCCGCCACCACGCCGGCTCGGGATCTCGGTGACCTCCACCTCGTCGGGCTGATCGACCAGCATCTTCGCCAGCTCCTTGAGGTCGTCGACGAGCTCAGGCACTCTTCTTCACCTGTCCGAGGAGCTTCTTGACCGTGGGCGACATCTGGGCGCCGCGGCCGACCCAGTAGTCGGCGCGGACGGAGTTGATCTCCACCTTCGCCGGGTTCTTGGTCACATCGTAGTAGCCGATCTCTTCCAGGGCGGAAGCAGTCGGCGTGTTCCGGGAGTCAGAGACGACTACCCGGTAGAAGGGATTGTTCCGGGCGCCCATCCGGCGCAGCCGAATCGTCAGCATGTTCAAAAACCTCCGAGTTTCACGAGCATACGTCTCCAGCCCACCGAACCGGCCGGCGCAAAGGAGGAAGAGTTTAGCAGGGGAGCGGCAAATAGCAAAGGGGCTCAAGCCAGATCGTCCGCCGGGGGCGGCACGTCCGGATACGGCTCGACCGGCTCCCCGAGCGCTCCCATCGCCGCGATGAAGAGATGCGGGAACGAGAGAGGGACGGTCCGGCACAAGCGCAAAATCCGCCGGCGGAGGGTAGCGGCCTCCTCCCCGGGACCGGCGGCCAGCCGGTAGAGCTCCCGCCAAGCTTCGACCTCCCCACGGTCGAGGAGCTGCGCCAGGACTTCGTCGCTCTCGAGAGCGAGACCGTTGCGGTTCCAGAGCGCCCGCGAGGTCGAGAGATCGAAGCGGCTCAATCTCCCTTCTCCTTTCCGCCCAGCAGCAGCTCGGCCAGAGTCCGGCCCCAAGACCGTCCGCGGGATGTCACGTGCTGCCAATCGTTCCACGGCGGAAGGAGGCCGCGATAGCTCGCCAGGTCGATCTCCGCTACATCGACGGGCCGCGCGGTCCCCAGCCGTTCGACAACTTCCGCCAGCACCGACGCTCCGCTGGGCTGGGGATACATTGCATCGAGCCTGCGGAGGGCGGCTCGCGTTCCGTCTTCGCCGAGCCGCTCGAAAAGCACCACGCTGTCGAGATAGTCCCGGGTGGTGAAGCGCGTGGCGAGCAGCCACGCCTTGACCCGCGCCATCTCGGCGAGCGTCGGTACCCGCAGCCCGGCGATCTCCTCCGTCTCCAGAGGCTCCGCGCGGCGGAGCTGGCGGATCCCGGTCAGCACACCGTCCAACCGCCCCAGGATCAAGACCGGCCGGCGCACCCGCGAGGTCTGCCACCCCGCGGCGGCTTCCATCTCGGCAAGGACCTCGTCGAACCGGTCCCGCAGGTCGGTGAGGACGTGATCGCCGTCCAGACTGACGCGGTGCCCGGCGTGAAGCGCCGCAGCGGAACCACCCACGAGCACCGAGCCCGGCACCAGAGCCTGAAGATGGCGTTCGGCCGCGAGAAGGCGCTCCCAGTCTGCCGAGGTCTCTCCGCTCATGGGTTCAAGGATACCCCGGCGGCCCATCGAGAGAGCCTCGGGCGATCAAACCTTGTCCCGGAGGGACTATGGCACGTAGCCCAGGGATTTATCCCTGGGATCGGGCGGCGTACCCTTTCCCCACCTCGGGCTGAAGCCCGAGGCTACGTGCCTGAGCCCACAAGGGGCTAGATGAGGCGGTTCCCATGTTTCAAGCTTCCGGCTCTGCCGGAGGTATCTGACTCGCACCATGGCTGGCGATCCCCCGGCGCCCTGAGCGAACGAACTGCTCAGCGCCACGTTAAAGGAAATCGAAGAAGCGCGCCATCCGGCAGACGTACCCTGGGGAGAAAGAAGGAATGTGTTCATTGCGCTGTGCGGCGCTGACGGCTTTTTTCCCGGAGAGCCTCAAAGACCTCTTCGCCGGGAATTCCCTCACCACGATCGAGCTCGGCGAGTCCCTCCTCGATCTTCTCATTCAGAGCGCTGCGCTCGTGGAGGAGGCGCAAGCCTTCTCGAATGACCTCCTGGGCCGAATCATAGTGACCGCGGTCCAGCTCTTCTCGAACGATCTGCTCGGCGTCACCTGAAATCGTCACGTTCATCGAGGTTCGCTCCCTTCATCCGCAATAATACCTCACTTGGCGGAAACTACCGCCCCGCCCCCATCCTGCCCATGGCGCTCCGGAGAAATTTCCCCTGCACGCCCTTCATCATCTTCTGCATGGATTTGTACTGCTTCAGGAGGCGGTTGATCTCGGCGACGGAGGTTCCGGAGCCCATGGAGATGCGCTTCTTGCGGCTGCCATTGAGGACATCGGGGCGGCGGCGCTCGTGCGGGGTCATGGAGTTGATGATCGCCTCGACGCGCTTCAGGCCGCCTTCGTCCACCTGCGCGGCATCCAGACCCTTGAGCGGACCGATTTTGGGCAGCATGCCGAGCACCTGGCTGAGGGGGCCGAGCCGGCGGATCTGGCGGAGCTGGTCGCGCAGGTCTTCGAGGGTGAACTCGCGGTTGACCATGCGCTTCGCGAGACGCTCGGTCTCGGCGGCGTCGAGGCCCTGCTCGGCCCGTTCGATGAGCGACAGGACGTCGCCCATGCCGATCATCCGCGAGGCCATGCGCTCGGGGTGGAAGAGCTCCAGGTCGTCCGCCTTCTCGCCGACGCCCACCATGCGGATGGGCACCTTGGCGACGGTGCGGATGGAGAGCGCCGCGCCGCCGCGGGAGTCGCCGTCGAGCTTGGTGAGGATGACGCCGGTCAGCGGGAGCGCGGCGGCGAACTGCTCGGCGCTCTTGACCGCGTCCTGGCCGGTCATGGAGTCGGCGACGAAGAGCGTCTCGTGCGGCTGGATGCGCTCCGCGAGCTGTTTGATCTCGTCCATCAGCGCCGTGTCCACGTGCAGGCGGCCGGCGGTGTCCATGATCATCACGTCATGGCCGCGCTGGCGGGCCAGCGCGAGGGCGCGGGTGCCGAGGTCGGCGACGGTCTCGTTGGGCTCCGGCTCCACGACCGGCACGTCGACGCCTTTGCCGACCTGCTTGAGCTGCTCGACGGCGGCGGCGCGCTGAAGGTCGCCGGCTACCAGGACGGGGTGCCGGCCGCGCTTCTTGAGCCGTTTCGCGAGCTTGCCGGCGGTGGTCGTCTTGCCCGAGCCCTGGAGGCCGCAGAGCATGATGACGGTGGGCCGGCCGTCGATGCGCAGCTCGGTCCCTTCGTCGCCGAGGAGGGTGTGCAGCTCGTCGCGGACGACCTTGACCACCTGTTGCGCCGGGGTGAGGCTCTCCAGCACCTCGGCGCCGAGCGAACGCTCGCGCACCCGCTCGATGAACGGCTTGACGACCCGCAGATGGACGTCCGCCTCCAGGAGAGCCAGGCGGATCTGGCGCAGCGCGGCGTCGAGCGCCTCGGGGGTGACCTTCCCCTCGCCCTTGAGCTTTTGGAAAACGTCCTGGAGCTTACCTTGGAGACCCTCGAACATGCAGCGCCCTCCTTCAGGGAGCGAAATCGTAGCACGGGGGCGAAGGCACGAACTTAAAGTAGGGGGGGGCTTGCCCCCTCCGGGTGGGTGGACGGAGGAGCCGAGTCACGAAGACCGAACCTTCCCGTGTCCTGGCTTCGCGGCTCCCTTGCCGCTCACCGCCAGGAAACGCTAAGCTGCGCCTCTTCCCCATGAAAATCTCGCGCCGACTTGCCGAACCCATTGTCCGCTGGCCGCGTCTGGTCTTGCTGATCACCGTGGTGCTGACTCTTGCTTCGCTCTACCCCGCTTCGCATTTCCGGGTGGATACGGACATCACGTCTCTGCTGCCGGAAGGCTCGCCGGGATCCGAGGACTACCGGATCTTCCTGCGCACCTTCGGCGGCTTCGAGAAGGTGTTCGTGCTGGTGCAGTCGCCGGGGCACAAGCTGGCAGACCCCGGACCTTTGACCCAGGCGGCGGAGACGCTGGCGCGGGAGATGGCCAAGAATCCCGACGTCGCGGAAGCGCGCTCGGGGCTCACCGAGGAGGACGAACGCTTCTTCTTCAAGTACGTGGCGCCGCGCATGCCCCTGCTGCTCGGCGACGACTGGCGGACGCAGCTCGAACCGCGCCTGACTCCCGAAGCGATCAAGGCGCGCGTGGCCTTCATGCGCCAGACACTGCGCAGCCCGGCCGGCAAGGCCGCGGCCCCGCTCTTCCTGGCCGATCCGCTCGGCCTGTCGGAAGGATTGATCGGCAGCGCTTCCGCGTCCATGCCGCTCGATCCGCTGACCGGCTCGTTCGTCTCGCCGCAGGGCGACGCGGCGCTGGTGATCGTCACGCCGGCGCGGGCGGAGATGGATCCGGCGGCCGGGCGGGTGCTCCTCGCCGAGCTGCGCAAGGCCTATAAGGTGGCCCGTACCGGCTCGGAGGTGCCGCTCGACTTCCAGGCAGTCGGCGGACCGCTCTACGCGGCGCAGGACGAGTCCGCGTTGCGCCACGACCTGACCGCGACGGCGACCAGCTCGGCGATCGGCGTCGCCGTCCTCCTGCTCCTCGGCTTCGGCGGCGCGTTCATCCCGATCACCATCCTGCTCGCCGTGCTCGTCGGCATGGTGTGGACGGTGGCGGCGGCGGCCCTCTGGCTGGGCAGCATCTCGGTGGTGGGGATCGGCTTCACCGCCGCGCTGGTGGGCGTCGGCGTCGAATACGGCATCCACGGCGGCGCGCGCTACCGCCAGCTCCGGGTGGAGGGCTGGGAGCCGGGCGACGCGCTGATCGAGAGCTTCCGCGATCCGGGACCGGGCATCTTCTCCTCGGCGCTCACCACGGCGGCGGGCCTGGGCGCCCTCTGCCTGGCGCACTTCCGGCCGCTGCGCGAGATGGGACAGGTGCTCACCGTCGGCGTGCTGGTCACCCTGGTCACCAGCATGACGATGGGCGCCGCGCTGCTCATGATCTTCCCCAAGCGGGTGCAGGTGAGCGCGCCGCCCAAGCTGTGGCAGCGCTTCGGGTTTCCGCTCCTGCGCGGCACGGTGGACTTCTCGGCGCGGCGGCCGGTGGCCGTGCTGGTCGGCGTCGTCCTGCTCACCGCGGTGTCGGTGGTGGGGCTCTTCCGGCTCGACCTGTCGACCGACCTGCGCTCGCTACGGCCGAACGACGCGCCCTCGGCGCGGGCGGAGATTCTGCTGGTGAAGAAGTTCGCGCTCGGCCTCGACACGTTCACCGTGGTGACCCGCGGACGCGATCTCGGCCAGGCGCTCGACGAGGCGGCGCAGGTGAAACCGCTGCTCATCGCGCGGATGGGAGCCGGAGCGCAGATCACCACGCCGTCCGACTGGCTGGTGCTCGGCGCACGGCGCGACCGCCGGCTGGCCGAGCTGCGCGCCGTGCCGCTCGAACGGGCGGCGGACGATTTCGCGCGCGAGATGACGGCGGCCGGCTTCAACGCAGCGTCTTTCGCGCCCGCGCTGGCGACGATGCGCGCCCTCGGCCGTGGCGAGGACCCCGGAGCGCCGGCACCGGCGGCATGGCCGCGCTGGATGTCCGAGCTGGTGCGCACGACCGGACCGAACGCTCCGGCGGTGGCGGTGCACGTGCGGGTACCCCTGGGCAAGGCACCGGTGACGCCCGAGGCGCTGGCGCTGGAGCTCAAGAAGATCGCGCCGAACATCGCTCTCGCTTCCGTGCCGCGGGTGGGCGGCGAGCTCCGCGGGCTGGCCTTGCAGGACCTGCAACGCTCCAGCCTGCTCGCCTTCCTGCTCGTCGCGCTGGTGGTGGTGGTGACCGTGAAGTGGCACCTCGGCGACTCGATCCTCTCGTTCATCCCGCTGACCCTCGGCTGTATCTGGACCTTCGGGCTGTGGGGGATGTTCGGCGGGCGGATCGATCTCCTGGCCATCTCGACCCTGCCGGTCCTCTTCGGCACCGGCATCGATCTCGGAGTGCACGCGGTGCACGGCGGCCGGATGCGGCCGGCGGAGGGGATCCACGGCACGGTGCTCGAATCCGGGCTCGCCATGCTGCTGATCACCCTGACCACCGGCGTCGGGTTCGGCAGCCTCGGCGGCTCCCAGGTACCGGGATTGCAGAGCGCGGGAACGATGGTCGCGGTGGGAGTCTCGGCCTGTCTGCTCGCCACGTTCGTCGTGCTGCCGGCGTTGGAGTCGCTGCTGCGGCGGCGTACAATAGGACAGAAGGTACCGGAAACCTCCGAGCCGCCACCACCGCCGCCGTCGCCGTCTCCGGCGGCTTGAGACGAGCCCATGGAAGCTGTTGCACCGCGCGACACCGCGCCCTCCGTTCCACCCCACGCGCCGGAGGCGGGCTGGGCCCGCCGCCTCCTCGGGCCGTTCTACGTCACCGGGGTCTTCTGGTTCCGCTTCCACCTCCTGGGCGTGCGCATCCTGCCGGAGTGGGGTCTCCACCTGATCCTCCTGGTCTTCACCAGCTTTTTCTTCGTCGCCCTGCGCAACATCCGGGCCGCGGTGGCGGACAACCTCGTGCCGGTGCTCGGACCGTGCGGCTGGTGGGAGCGCCAGCGGCGGATCTGGCGCACCCTGCGGACCTTCGCTTGGTGCCTCTCGGAGCGCTATGAGCGCCTGAGCACGGATCGCCGCTTCGACGTCAGCGCCGACGGGCTCGACACCTGGGAGGAGCTGCATCACAGCGGCGAAGGATTCATGATGGTCACGGCACACATCGGCGCCTGGGAGGTCGGCTCGATGATGCCGGCCACCCGGGATGCGCGCCACGTGCACGTGGTGCGCGAGGCCGAGACCGATCCGCGGGCGCAGGAGCTCATCTCGGGGCTGATCCAGAACGCCGCGGGAGCTCTCTACACCACCCACTTCGCCGAGGATCCGCAGCTCGGCATGCGGCTCCTCGACGCCCTGCGCCAGGGAGACATCGTGGCGCTCCAGGGAGACCGTCCGCGGGCCGGCGGCCGCAAAGCGGAGGTCACCCTCTTCGGCCGTCCCTTCCCACTGCCCATCGGTCCGGCGATCCTCGCTCGGGCCGCGGGAGCACCGATCCTCCCCATCTTCGTCTTCCGCGAAGGCCGTCTGCGCTACCGCTGCGCCATCCGTCCCCCCATCCGTGTCGCCCAGACCGCCGACCGCACCGCCGACCTCGAAGCCG
>Ga0307508_10004465_pt1 | contig 13661 bp, 3 predicted proteins | sample 9_EM_MG_FD_203089 | JGI IMG/M metagenome (GOLD analysis project Ga0307508, IMG submission 203089) | Populus trichocarpa ectomycorrhiza microbial communities from riparian zone in the Pacific Northwest, United States - 9_EM | ecosystem: Host-associated > Plants > Roots > Unclassified | place... | reverse complement strand
CCTCTCCCAGCTCCCCCCGCCCTTCCCCGGGAGAGGGGAGAAAAACAACAACAAGAGTGGCTGGGGGAAGGGCCGAAGGCCCGGGCTTCCTTGGGAGGGTGTTTCCCTCACCGAGGGCGCGGTCGTGACCGTCGTCACTCGCGGCGCTGATGAGAGCTTCTCGCTCACTGAAGCGCAGGAGAACGAGCTTCTTGGAGCCATGGCCGAAATCGAACGGGGCGAGTACGTCACTCTCGAAGAATTGATGCGGCCGTTGCTGAAACGCGACTGAACCTGCGTTTTCCTACCTGGAAAGAGCTGAGCTGGTCGAGCGGGCGCAGCCGACCGCCGGGGCCGCATGTCTTTGGGGCGGGCGCACAACGCCCGTTCTGCCCGTCTGCCGACAACGACCCGTAGGGCTCCACGGCTTGGCCGGAGCCCCAGTGGATCACTGTGATCATGGATCTGCCGCCGGCCGGGTCTGCTCCTTGAACCGCAGGAACGGATTCCTGCGCGCCTTCTTGAAGTACTGGATGAACGCATCGATTCTATGGACGTTGAGCCGCTCTTCCCATGCGCCCTGCTAGAAGAGGAGGTGCGGCCGCGAGCGCTTTGCCATGGATCTCCTTGCTCTCGAAAACCGAATGCACCTCCTCGTGGATAGGTGGACAGCTTCGTGGTATCGTAGGCTCTTCTTTTTCCTCGATTTGTCCCGGGGCCCGGTCTGTTCAGTGCCGAAGCGTATAGACTGTTGCGGAACCTTGGAGCCGGCCATGTCAGTCGAGATCGCCGTCTATGTCGCCCTGGGCGAGGAGTTTGGCTACCTCTACGCCGATCTGCTCGCCCAACTGCGGGACGAGTTCGGTTCCGAGCCGGCCTGGGACGAGCCGAAAAGCGTTGCCACCAGCTGGTGCTGGGCGACTATCGACTCCCCTGGTTCCAATCCCTCGAGCTTCAAGGTCACCTTCATTCCGGCCGGCGCTATGGGCAATACGCGCGCGGCCAACCTGACCTCCGCCGCCGCCGGCATTCTCAGCCCCCGCCATCTCGTCGCCCTGGGCATCGCCGGCTCCCTCACTGGCGAGTTGCAGCCGGGTGATGTCCTTGTCCCGAAGGGGGTCGACGAGTACATGGCCAACTCCGCCGCCACGGGCCGCAAACAGACCGATTTCGTCACCTCGGGCAATCCGCTGCCGACCGATCCCCGGCTGCTCAACCGATTCCAGACTTTTCAAACGAGGTGGCAAGCCGCCTATGAAACCTGGCGATCGAAGGCCCAGGAGCGCTCCTCGGCCCTCTTCCCAGACGAGCTGCGGCAGAAGCTCGAGCCGCTGATCTCACGCTGGGACAACAAGCTCTTCGTCGGCGACGATCGGATCCTTGCGAGCGGCCCCGCTGTCGGCAAAGGAGAAGCGTTCGCCGAATGGCTAAAGACGAAGGTCGACCGCAAATTCGCCGCGCTCGAGATGGAGACCGCCGGGGTTTATGACGCCGCCTGGCTCCGCACTCCCCCGCCACGCGTCATCGCCATCCGCGGCATCTCGGATTTCGGCGACCACCGCAAGCGACAGCTGGAAGACGCGGCGAAGGAATCCTTCCGCCAGCTGGCGATGCGCAATGCGCTCGCTCTGCTGATCGGCTCAATCCGCGCCGGCCTGTTCGCCGACGACGGAACCCCCGGTCCCTCGCCGCCCAATCATCCGGCTACGGTCGAGCCGGTGGCTGCAGCCTCCTCGCCGGCCGTCAAGAACGGGCGCGCTGCAGCTCAATATATTCCCTGGGAAAGGGAGGAGGCGCTCGCTTCTCGGTTACTCGACGAAGGGCAGCCGGTGGTCGTCTTCGCGCCGCCCCACTCCGGCAAGACCCACTTCTACAAATCTGTCGTCCAGAGTCTCAGCGCCACCTACTGCATGGTCGAGTTGAGCCCTCGCATGATCCCGATGGGCGTGAAGAGCCCGGACCGCTTCCTGCGCTGGGTGGGCTCGGTGGCGGTGAGGAGTTGCGGCGGTAACGGTGCATGGCTCACCACCGCCTGGAGCTCCAGCGAATACGACACCGAGCGTTTCGAGGAGCTGCTCAAGACCTACGTCCTGCCCAACGCCGATCGGCCCGTGCTCTTCGTCATCGACGACGCCGAGAAGCTCTTCCTCCACCGGAGTCATCCGCGCCTGTTCCAGCGCTTCCGGTACTTCAACCAGAAGGGGGAGCCCCCCTGGGATCGCTTCCGCGTCTTGGCCACCACTGGTCACACGATGCGGCGGCTGAAGGCGGCCTATGGCGAGGGCTCCTTCTTCGTCCATGCACGCGTCATTCGGCTCGACGGCTTCCGTGCGCCGCAGGTCGTCGCGATGGCCCGCAACTATGGGCTCAAGCCCGGAGCCAGCGAGGTGGAGCAGATCCTAGAGGTCCTCGGTGGGCATCCGAGCCTGACCGCAAGGCTCCTCGCCGAAGCGGTTAGTTCGGAAAGCCCGGTCTCCACCTGTCTCGAGCGCGCCGTGCAACTCTTCGAAGATCACCTCGAGGCCTGTCGTAGCGACCTCGGCTCCAGGGCTTCCGAGGCCTTCGCCCAACTCCTCGCCCAACCCGGGCTGCGCATCGACGACGCGACCTCGGACGAGCTCGATGGGCTCGGCTTGGTCCGCATCCGGAACCGGCAGCACTTCCTCCGCGGCTCGCTCTACCGGAGCCTGGGGGAGCTTCTGTGAGCAAGATCCAGACGGGATTACGCTTGAAGTCTGACGCGCTTCAGGTACCGCGCCACCAGACTGGCCAGCTCTGCGAGTGGCTGAGCCAAGGAGGTCTGGTCTATCTCGTGGGCTCCCGCCAGATCGGGAAATCGACTCTGGCCCAGACCGCCGTCAGCAAGCTCAGAGCGGAGAAGAAGGCGAGCCATTCGGCGACGATCGATCTCGAAGGCACCGTCGAGATCGGCTCGGGAAGCGAATTCCAGCAGATCTGTTCCAAACTGGCGCGGGAGCTCGGGCTGGAGCAGGACTACCGGCATTGGCAGAAGGCGGCAGGGGCCGTCGGCGGCAAATTGCTCTGGGTCCATTTCCTCGAAGACTTCCTCATCTCCCGCCTGGACGGTCGCATCGTCCTGGTCCTCGACGAGCTGGACGCGCTGGCCAATCGTCACCGCGCGCCCGGCTCCCCGAGCGACGGCGACGGACCCCACCTCGGTTTCAACGACGAATTCCTCCTCGCCCTCCGTTCTCTCCACAATGCCGCTGCCTCGCACGAGGCCTTGCGGCGCCTGAGCTTCTGCCTGGTGGGGACACGCCCACCAGCTTGGCTGGTCAGCAATCCGAAACGCACCCGGATGAATATAGGCAAGACTCTGGTCCTCAAAGACTTCACCGCCGAGGAAGCCGCCGGCTTCATGCCACACCTCGAGCCCGTCGCCGGTCGCCCACAGGCACTCCTCGACGAGGTCCTGGCCTGGACGGCCGGGCACCCGCTGTTCACGGCCGAGGTCATCCATGCCTTGGAGCAGGGCAACCGGGTGCCGCTGCGGGGCGAACGCGGCGCCGTTGAGGCCATCGTGAACCGGCTCTACCTCGACGACGGCCTCGCCAATCACAACGCTCTGGTAGACGCTGGGTGGCGCATCCAAACGGACGAGCCGCAGGCGCCGGCCGTACGACGGCTCGAGACCTACGAGCTGGTCCTCGAGCGCGGCACCATCGACTACCGCGCCGCCGAGCCTATCCACCTGGCGCTGATCCTCGACGGCCTCCTCGGGATCGAGGAGGTCGAAAAAGATCGCTACCTGGTGCCGAGGAATGAGATCTTCCGCCGCGTCTTCGATCTCGATTGGGTCCGCGCGATGCGGCAGGGGGCCCTCTTCTGGCCGCCGCCGGAGGCCGGCGACGCGCCGGTTTCCGACGAGCTCAAAATGGTCCGCGGGGCCGTCGCCGAGCTCCTCGCCGAACACTACGAGCTGCTCGATGACGGCGTCGAAGAGCTCGCGGGCATCCTTTTCAGCTTCTCCGTCGCCACCCGCGGCCGGGTCCGCAAGCCCTTGCGCCTCCAGGTGTATCGTGGCCTCGCGGGGGTGGCCGTAGAGCTTTGGGAGCAGGAGGTCCGGGCCCTCGAGCGGCTGTCGGGGACCCGGAGCGCCACCTTGCCGGTGCTCCACGAAGCTGGGATTTTCGAACATCGGGACCTGGCCTATTCCCTCACCGACCAGGCTTCCCGGCAGCTCTCCGACCCCGGCACCCTCGACCAGCTCCGCGACCATCCGGGCGCGGCCCTGCGCGAGCTGCTCATGCTCGCCAAGGGGCTTATGGCGCTGCAGCGCCAGGGGCTGATCCACCGCAACCTCTGGAGCGGCAACATCGAGGTGATCGAGGGGCATGTCGACGACTCGTTGTCGTTGCGGCTCGCCCGGTTCCAGATGTCGATGCTGCTCGGCAACATGCTCCGGCGCCTGGGGGAGACTCAGCACGAGCCCGCCGATCTCGGCGATCTCGACCAAGCGGTGCGGGATTTCTTCCGCGCGCAGGGACGTGAAGCCCTGGCCTGCGCGCCACCGGAGCGCCTCGCCTTTCTCTTCAATGAGCCCGGGCTCGATAGCCTGGAGAGCTCCGCGGGCGACATCTATAGCCTCGGCATGATCTGCTATCAGCTGTTCGTGGGCCCCCTGCCCGACGACCGCCTCATGGCGGCCTTCCCAGAGGAGCGCGATGGCAAGGTGGGCTTCTCCCTTCCCGCCTTCCGGGAATTCCACCGCGAGATTCGCTCCCGCCTCCACCGCAAGCAGGTCGACAAGAGCCTCCGCGAGCTGTTGGGAGAGATGATCGAGTGGACGGCGGCGACGCGCCCCACCATCTTCGCAGTGGCGAACGCCCTCCAGGCCAATTACGAAATCATCCAGCGCTCGTTCGAATCGGGGACGGATCAGCAGTTCATCCTCTCCTACATGCCCGAGCAAATGGGAGAGCAGTTTCACAACTATAGCTGGATGGTCCACGACCCTGCGACCGAGCAAGGGGAGGAGGAACTCTGGGAGCTGCTGTCCCAGGATCTGAGGGACACCACCATCACCTTCAGCGAGCGGGGGGCCGCACCGTACGTCAATCGCCCTGACTCCCGGCACGAGAGCGCCAAATTCGTCCTGCTGGGCCGGAAGGCCACATATTTCGGCCAGCTCTTCGAGGATCGAAGCGCCGCCGGCATTTCCGGCATCCCTCTTCCCCAGGTCTTCCTGATTACCTTCTCCTGCGAAAAGAAGAAGAGCTGGCGGCTCAGCGACAGCAAGCTGCAGCGCCGACTGCCGCCATTCAAGTTGGTGTCCTACCGGGATCCTCTCCTCGCACCGCAGAGAGTCAAGGAGTTCCCGAGCTGGATGCCGCTCCTCCAATCGGTGACCCGCACCCACCGCAGCCCGGCCCAGGAGCAATTTGAGCGGTCACTCGACTGGCTGCTGGAGGTGGAGCGCTGCGAGCAGACGGTCCGGCAGTACGCAGTGCTCGCCGAAAAGGGCGCCGACGGGACCGGGACCACCGTCCTGCGCTGGAACCGGGAGCGTGATCGCGAGCGGATCTTCCGCAGCACCTTCCAGACCTTCTATGCCGAGGACCGGCCGGACTTCGGCGACTTCTTCGCCCGCCTAAGCCGGGAGGAGAGCAGTCAGTTACTTTTCGACGCCGACCGCGGCGGCGAGCTGCGCTGGGCGAAACGCCGGGACAGCACGCGCGTAACCTTCCTGCGCCGGCTAGGCACGGACAGCATCCAGGTCCAGGTCGAAGGAGAGCTGTCGGCCCGCGGCTGGCTGCGGGCCGAAGGGGAGATCGGTAGCCTCGTCCAGCTGTTCCGCCAGACCGAGGCGCGCAACCAGCTGTCGCAGATGCCCAATCTGATCAGTCAGTTGCTCGCGCCGCGGACCCTCCAGCGCCGCCCCGGGCCTTGGATCGGAGCGGGCGAGGGCCTGCAAGGTAACGCCGCCAACATCATCCGCAAGTTACTGGACACCCGCCCTTTCTTCGCTCTCCAGGGACCGCCTGGTACCGGCAAGACCACGGTCACGGCCCGCGCCGTAGCGCTGGCACTCAAGCACGACCGCAGCCAGCGCATCTTGATCAGCGCCCAGTCGCACTACGCGCTCGATCATTTGGCGCAGAAGATCCTACTTGAGCTGCGCAGAGCCGGGCTCGGCGACGTTCCGGCGCTCCGCATCGTGACGGAAAGCAGCGAGGGCCGAGTCGAGGATCCGGACATCCAGGCTCTGCTGCCCAAAAACCGCGTCGACGCCGTGCTGCAGCGGCTCAGGAATACTCGGTCGGAGGCCGGCTTGGCCGGTCATCCAAAGCTGCAGGAGATCGCGGGCCGGTGGAGGAAAATGGCTGTCTCTCAAGCGCTGGAGATCCAGGACCGGTTGCGCCGGGGGGCGAACGTGCTGTTCGCCACCACCGGCTCAGCGACCGCCGAGTTCCTGGGACTGGAGGGCCAGCGTGCGGTCTGCGATTGGGCGATCGTCGAGGAAGCGAGCAAGGCCTGGCCCACCGAACTCGCGATTCCAATGGTCCAGGCCCGGCGCTGGACGCTAATTGGAGACCACTTCCAGCTCCCCCCCTTCGGTAAGGAGAAGCTGGAGGCCCTGCTGCGGCGGTGCTTGCAGGAGACAGACCCGGAGATCCGCCAGCACGGCGAGCGCTTCGACGAGTACATGCAGGCTTTCGAGCTCTTCCGGCACCTTTTCAAGGCCGACGCCAACCCCGCCGTCGATAGGCTGAACCTCCAGTTCAGGATGGATCGGACGATCGGCGACATGATCAGCCGGACCTTCTATGAAGGCAAGCTCGAGACCGCCGACAGCGCTGGCCAGGGCGGTCTGGAGATCCGGAGGCCGGCCGGCCTCCAGGGGCAGCGGCTGCTGTGGGTCGAAAGCGGGCCTCAGGCCCGGGAGCATCCTTCCTGGTCGAACCCGCGCGAGGTGGAGCTGGTCAAGCAACTGGTCGACGGCCTGATGAAAAACCGGCCCGAGCCCCACATCGAGCAGCTGGTGGTCCTGTCGCCTTACCGCCAGCAGATCGAGGAGCTTAGGCGCGCGCTCGGCCAATGCGCCAACAGAGTTCATACCGTCGATTCGTTCCAGGGCAAGGAGGCGGACATCGTGATCGTCTCTCTCGTCCGGGTCAACCGTAACGCAAACTCCCGGGAGCGCCTCGGCTTCCTCGCCTCTCCCAACCGGATCAACGTCATGATGTCGCGCGCCCGCAAGCTGCTGGTTCTCGTCGGTTCGTATGAGCACTTCAAGGCCTCCGGCATCCTGTTCTGGGAGAAGATCTGCGCCGAGGTCGTGACCCAGGGCGGTGGCGTCGTTACCCGCTGGCACGACTAGAGCGGAACGAGGAGAGAGACTTGGCACTTCACAATCTGCGCATTCCGTGCGAGGTCTTCGAGCTGCAGGTGGTCAGCGCACCGCAGAAGGGCCTGTCGGCCCTCGAGAGCCTCGCCTTGGAGGCGATCTATCACGGCGCCGACAATCTCGACCTCCTCGACCGGATCTTCCTGCTCGGCCACCGTCCCCTGCTCGACCTCGTCTCCGATCTTTGGCGTCAGGGACACCTCCGAGTCGACGTCCGGCGCGGCAAGTTCTACGTTACCGAGAACGTGGTGAACCTGCTCCCTGCTCTCGCGGGTGAAACCGCTCCGACGGTAGCCGCCCCTCGGGAGAACGGAAGCCCGGAGCTCGAAGGCGGACAACGGTCCTTCCGCACCCTCCGGTTGGTGCACGACCTGCTCTGCAACGAGCTACTCCCCGAGATCCAGCCCGAGAAGCTTGAAGTCAACTCGGCCAAGGAGCGCCTGCTGCAGCCGAGCCTGGCGCTCGGCAGTTATCGCAGCCTGCCCGCCGTAGTTATAGAAAAGGCCGCTATCCAACGGTTCGGCGACGTGGAAGAACAGGCGACGACCACGGCAACGCCGGCACAGAGGCGGCGACAGATCCATCGATTGATCGATTTTTCCTTCCTCAACGAAGAGGACACCGGTACTGCGAGCGGCGTACGTTTCCTCCGCCTCCAGGTCGAGACAGTCCAGGGACCAACCGGCCGGTGGCGCATTGAGGTCGTGAACCCGCCGTCTCTGTCGGCGGTTTTCCGGCGGCGGTTGTCGCAGCGGCTGACCGAGATAGCCGAGGAGGATAGTGACGGCGCGAGCGTACTGCGCGAGTTGTTCGACGCGGATGCACTCGCCGCGCCGCCGTCGGCGCGCCCGCTCAGTGAGATGGCGCACGAAGCCCTCTTCCGGGCTGCCAAGATGGAGCAGGCGGCGCCCTCGATGAGCCTGCCCGAGGCCGCCCGTCAGAATAAAGAGATGACCGCCTTGGGGCGGGAACTCGCGGTCGAACTCGAAAGACTGGAGGAGCACCAGGCTCGCGTCCGATGGATTCATGGTCCAAAGGATCTCGAGATGGTGGTCCGAAGCTCGATCGGCGATGCGCAACGCCAATTAGTGCTGTCGAGCCCGGTGATCCGCTGGGCCCGGTTCAAGCACTTCTATGACCTGATCGAGAAGCGGCTGAAGGAAGGGGTGCGCGTAGCGCTCCTCTGGGGCACGACCTCAAGCAGCGAACTCGAAACAGAGGTCCGCAGTGCGCTCAAGACGCTTGGCCGGAGCGGCGACCTGCAGTGGCCCCACCGGCCGATGCGATCCCACGCCAGCTTTCTGCTCCGAGATGCGACCCTGGGAATCTTTTCTAGCTCGGCGATCTTTGGCGACCCGACCGCCGCTTCTCTCGCCGTTCTCGTCCGGCGTTCGGATCCTCCTCCCTCACCTGCTCTGCAACCGGGGAGTCCCGGTGGTCCAGTGTCGGAGGTTTCGCACGTGGGTGCCGTAGTCGACGAACTCGCGCGGGTCCAACGTACCGCCCTCGAGATGCACATTGAGCAGGCAGTGGTTATACCAAGCCTCTCTCCCGAGCCCTCAGCCGACCTTCGGCGGCTGCCGGAACTCGACCCCCGGATCTTTACCGACGAAAATCTCGACCGGAGAGGGGGACTCGCTGCCTGGGCGGACGGCTGGGTCCGCTGGAGCCGGCGGGTGAGCAGCGATACTGAGGCTCTCGGCTCGTCCGCCTCGGTGATCCACGATCGCGAGCACCTCGAGTGGCTGGAGGCCGCAATCGATTCTCGCCCCCCTTGGATGGTGCTAGGCAGCAGCAAGATCAGCTCCAGGGGTCTCGACCGAGCGTTGGAGGCCCGGTTGGAGAGCCTGGCTGATGGAGGCACCCGCCTGTTAGTGATCGACGGGCAGCGGCCCGGGCTCGAGCCAGACCTGGAAGCCGCAAAGGTGCTGGCGAGTCTCTGCCGTGCCTATCCAGAACGCATCCGGCTGATCGCCTCACCGCACCACGGCGGGATCCTGGTGACCGATCACTTCTTTCTAGTCACCAGCTTCGAGCTGCTCGACCGGCCATTCCAGCCGACCGAGGACCTGACCAGGCGCCGCCTGCATACCGGCCTGCTCGTGAGCGGCTCCAAGCCGATCGCCGAGGGAATCGACCTACTGCTTCGCGAGCACCCAGAAGAGCTGCGCTTTCTAGCTCTCGAGCCCTCGGTCTCGGACCAGCCACCGAAGGTCCAAGAGCTGATAGACGCAGTGGAGCTCGACCGGGCGCGAGAGGATCTGGTGAAGGACCTGAATCGGGCCGGCTCCGAGCCACCCGCGACCATCTACGAGCATTGGTTGCAGCGGCTCCCCCAAGGGGTGTCACCGCTCGCGGCGTTCAGCGCAGTCCGTTCCCTACTGGCACCGGAGTTCGCCCGATTGGCCCGACTCCGGACCCTGGCCCGGTCGGAAGAGCCGCTCGAAACGAATGAAGGTCGGCGCCATCTCTGCGAGCTGGCCGAGAGCCTATGGCGGGAGGGTCGTCTTTTCGAGGCCGCGGAGATCTTCTCTACGATCGAGGACTGTTTCCCTGATACCGCCCTGGTCACGGCTCTCTTACCGCCGCGTCCGATCCGACGCTTGCTCGCCACCGCCGGGAGAGACGAATTCACCGAGGCTGTCCTCGAAGCCCTGGAACTCCCGGTGGGGGAGGCGGTCGCCGCGGCCGCGACCTGCATCGCCATCCAGGTGCTCGCCGAAACGGCCTCCAGCGATGCCTTCGACCTGTTGGCCCACTTCGAGCCGCACGCCCCCGGCGCGCTGCGACAGGCCGTGGCGCCGCTCAAAACTTTCTACGAAAGGACCCTCCGGCCAATCCCCTGGACCTGGCTCGCAGACCTTCATCGGACTGAAGGGACGAAGGCCGCGCACGCACGCCAGCTCGCCGCTGTGAGGGAGGCCTTGGACAAAGCGGAGAACGTGCACTTCGACTTCCCCTTGGGCGTTCACACCTGGCAGCGCCTATTCGCCGCCGAGGGCCCCTTTGGCCGTTTGAGAGGCACGGTCGAGACCGGGGACCGGGAGGCGGCCCAGGACTGGCTGCAGTACTGGGACCGGCGCGGGCTCGCGGCCGCGGAGGTGATGGACGAAGCCTCCCTGCAGGCCTTCCGCGAGGTCGATAACATCTACGCGGACCGGATCACTCATCGCCGACGGCCCAACTACGTCAAGCGCCTCGACACCCTGATCGACAGTCTCCGTGCCTGGGCCGGCCCCGCGGCCTCGTCCGCTGGGCGTTCGCCGGATGGCGGCGTCCAGGATGCGCTGCGCGACCTTTCCGGCGCTTGGCCAGGGCTCTGCTCCGGCGTTGCAGGCACCATTCCCGGGCACGACGATTGGGAGGTACCCCTGTACGAGGGACTCGCCGCCCTTCTCGCCGCGGTGGACGACCCCCGGCAAATCCAGGCGCGGCTCCTGGGGCGGCTGTGGATCGAGAACGCGTGGCGCTACCGTGATCTCTGGCTCGCGGGGCCGGAGGGCTACCAACTGCCGCCGGAACGCCGTATCCAATCCTTGTTGCAAGGTTTGATCGAACCGCCTCAGGATCCGTCGAAAGTCATGGATGGCCTGCTGGAGGAAGGACGGGTGGAAGCCGGACTGCGCCTCGCCCCGGTCGCCGCCCGCGACGCCGCGGATGCAAGCGTGCTAGATCGGGCCGGAGCCGGCCTGCGGACACGCCGCATGAGGCTCCTGCGCCGCCTGGAGGCCTTAGGCACCCCTTCCGGCCTGCGGATCGAGCCACCGGTCACTCCGGCGGCCGGCGCAGCCGAAAACGAGCGAGGTGGTGCGTCTCGCGGGGCCGAGCTGATCCGGCACGAGACCGCCCTCCAAGCCGTAGAGCGGGAGTTCTCCGCCCGCAACGGGATCTCCGGAAGAGGCAGGCCGCGAGGGGCCGAGCCTATACCATCGGCTCTGCCGGCGACGCTGGCTCCCTGGCCCCACACCGCCTCACTAGTCGACACCGTCCGCAGCCTGCGCGACCAACCCTGGCGGTTCGGCGGTTGGAGCCCGGCGGGCGAGCCCGCAGCAAGCCGCCTGATCGATCTGCTCTCCTCTCTGCTTCTCGAGGGCGCTCCCCTCGACCGTGGATGGGTAGCCGAATTCGCCGACACTCTTGATCAGCTCCTCGGTACTGCGCCGGCTCCGGGGGGAACCCCGGTCCGTCGCGAGGACCCTTACCTCATCGCCAGCTTGCGGGCTCTGCCCCCGGCTTGGCCGGAGGCGGTCGAGACCGGGGCGGACGGCGATTGGCAACTGCGAATCGTCAGCCCGGGCGAGGGTTGGACCGAACCGGGTGACCTTGGCCGATTCGCCCTTTTCTTCGATCCTCTCTTTGATCCGAAGGTCATGCCGGACCTCCGGCCTGAGTGGGCGTTGCGCATCCGGCCGGACCTCTTGTTCCGAACCTTGACCGGCCCGCGGGAGGCGCGTCGCTATACCTGGCTATGCGAGTTCGCCCGCCAGTTGCCGCTCGATCGGCTACTGCCCGAAGACGAGGCGGGTTTTGCGGTGCGCCACGACCTGCGATTCCTCGATTCGATCCTGGCTGCCGCTTCCGATCTGCCTTCTGCGTCGACCACAACCTCTCGAAGAGTGGCCACATTCCTCGAAATGTCCGGCTTTCGCGGCTTGGGCGACGCCGAGATCGGCCACCTCGTCGAGCTGACGGGGGACCATTCCTACTGGATCCACCAATATCTTCGCCATCTCTGTCTATGGTTGGTCGATCAGGGACGGGACCGGGCCGGCCTGACCGCCGAGATCGTCGACGAAGTGTGGCAATGGGAGGCTTTCCACCGGGTGATCGCCCGGGATGTCGATGCCTTAATCGACCAGCGGCCGGACTTAGCGTACCTGATGACACTCACGGTCTACCGCTGGATCGAGGCCCTGGGCGAAGACGAGGTAAGCCGCGAGCAGATCGACCGTGACAACGAAGTTCTCGATCCGACGCTACTCGCGAGAGGACTCGATGAGCTCGCCGAGAGGGGGTTGATCCGGCCGGGAAATCCAATTCAGCCACCCACTAGCGCCGCCGGTAGCCACCTCATTGACCTGATCATGGACCGCTGGGACGATATCGAAAACCGAGCCAAGGAGTTCAGTTCCGAGTGATTCCGGCGGCTGCGCGAACGCACCGCGAAGAAATGTCTTCCCCGAATAGACGCAGATGTCGGCCGATTCAAGTATCGTTGCTCTCCCCACGCTCTCCAGGGCTAGGCGGGGCTAGGCGGCTCAGGCTTGGCCTGGGAGGTTTTCTCTTGCTTGTCTCCCCTCCCCCGGCGGGGGTGAGGGCCCGGGAGGGCGGGCTGTTTCTTACGGCCGCGTATAATACCCGCTCAGCGTCCGCGCCTTGTAGCCTTTCCCCTTGTCGTTCAGCTCGACCTCGACGCGACGCCAGACGTCGAGCTCGTTGGCCTTGGGGTAGTAGGCGACGAGGTATTGGCTGCGCAGCTCGCGGAGGATTTCGGCGTAGGTGGGTTTCAGGTCCTGGCCCGGCGCGACGAAGTAGGTCTTGGCGCCGGTGACGTCGGCGAGGCGCTCGAGCTTCTCCGCGTAGCGGCTGAGCGGTGTGTGCTCTTCGATCGCGTGCGTGGCCACGGCGTTGGTGACGATGAGATAGACCGGGACGCCGCTCTCGCGCGCGGCGCGCAGGCAGTCGCGGTAGCCGTGCTCACCCTGGCCGATGCCGTCCGAGTAGATGATCAGCGCTTTCCGGCCGCCGACTTTGCGGATCTCTTCCAGGGAGTATTGAATGGCCTGGAAGAGGTTGGTGCCGCCATCCGCGGTCAGCGTGTCGAGGCCCGCGGAGACGGAACGCAGGTCCCGGGTGGGCGTGACGAGGAGGCGCGGCTCGGTGGCGAAGCCGATGAGAAAGGCGCTGTCGCGTGGCGACAGGCCGCCGGTGAGGAGCGAGCGCGCCGCGTCGACGACGCCGGGCAGCTTGATGAACATGCTGGCCGAGGAGTCCATGGTGAGGCCGACGGTGAGCGGAAAATCTCCCGCGTCGTCGAAGCTCGCGATGGCCTGGCTCTTGCCGTCCTGCAGCAGGCGGAAGTCGTTGCGGCCGAGGCCACGCACCGGGTGGCCCGTTTTGTCGGTGACCACCACGAGCAGCTCGACGAGCCGCACGTCCACCCGCTCGCCGAGGGTCGAGCCGTTGAGCAGGATGGCGTCCTCGGCGATCGAGCCGTCATCGAGATGCCCTTCGGCACGCAGGGTGCCCACCGGCCGGCCGCGCGGCACGACGACGCGGTGGCGGAAGGGCGGCGCGTAGAGAGTGGCCTGCA
>Ga0307508_10004464_pt1 | contig 13663 bp, 18 predicted proteins | sample 9_EM_MG_FD_203089 | JGI IMG/M metagenome (GOLD analysis project Ga0307508, IMG submission 203089) | Populus trichocarpa ectomycorrhiza microbial communities from riparian zone in the Pacific Northwest, United States - 9_EM | ecosystem: Host-associated > Plants > Roots > Unclassified | place... | reverse complement strand
TTTATTTTTACTTATTCAAACTTTACGATTTGCCAAAGAAGGTTTTCAAGCACTTTTAGTTTTAGGTGGTGCTACCAGTAAAATTGGTGATCCGAGTGATAAATTAAAAGAAAGAAATCAATTAGAAATTAATAAAATAAATGACTATCAAGAAAAAATTAAAAGTCAACTTAATAAATTATTAATTGAACCGCGGATAATAAAAAATTTTGAATTTGCTCCTTTGGAATTATTCTATAAAGATAATCCTGAATTATTAAATAATCTTTACCAAGTATTAGATATAAATAAACAAGATAACAAGGAGAAACAATGAAAAAAATATTTGAGTTATATTTGACCGTTTCAAGAAAATAAATATCAAATTTTAAATAATCGAGATTGATTAGAAAAATTAAATTTTGTTGAGTTTATTAGTCAAGTTGGCAGGAATATTAGTATTAATTATTTATTAGCCAAAGACTGAGTTAAACAAAGGTTAGAAACCGGTTTGTCTTATTTAGCGTTTAGTTATTCGCTTTTACAGGCTTATGATTTTTATTATCTTTATGAAAAATATGGTTGTCAAGGTCAATTAGGTGGAAGTGACCAATGAGGCAATTTGACTACTGGATTAAAATTGATTAGAAGTTATTATCCCGAGGATTCTCATCCGCAAAATAAAACTTTTGCTTTTAATTTTCCTTTATTAGTTGATAAAAACGGCAAAAAGTTTTCTAAAAGTGAAAGCGGCGAAAAATTAATTTGACTTAATGGAGAAAAAAAAGATTTTTATGATTTTTTTCGTAATATGTCCGATGAACAAACACAAATATATATAAAACAATTTACTTTTTTATCAGAAGAACAAATTAAAGAGTTGATGAAACTAAATAATCCTCCTAAATTAAGAGTATTACAAAGAATTTTGCTGGAATTGTTGTGATTTCTTAACTATGGAGAATTGATTAATTCTAAAAATTTATAAAATATATACAAGGGTGTTATATCCTCTCCGTTTATAATTCATGAAATAGATGAAGTAATATTTCTCATATGCTAACCCATATGTTGAGAGTTATTATAATCTATTAAGTGAGAAAATGAAGAGAATAATATCCGAATTAAAGTAATATGAAAGTAAAAAATTTATCATGAAAGATGTTGGGATTATGCTTGTTGGTAGTATCAGCAGGTTTATTAATGTTGTCTGGCGCTCTTAGAGTAGTTGCTAACATTTCTGAAAATCTAGCTCCTGTGGTTAGTGATGCTTCAGCAAGTTGTCTTGTTTCCTAGTTATTTTTGTTAATTACAATAATAGTTGAAAAATTTAAAGAAATACGCTGGGTTAGTAGCGTATTTCTAATTTAAATATTAATTTTTAGATAAAATAGTTAGTTTTGATATTTATGTTAGGAAAAGGCAAAGATGAGAAACTTGTCACTTTTTATATAATTTTTTCAGTGATTATTCTTTTCCTTTATTGATTTGTTAGCGGTATGTGATTGAGGTAAATAGTGTAATAATTGACAATGATAAAAGTTGAAAGTTTGTTTAACAATTTAACTGCTAATGAATTAAGAGATATGAGAAATAGGTATGAAAAAGAATATAAAGCCCAAATAGAACAACAACCAGTCAATATTAATGACTGTGTGATAATGTAGGATTATGAAATTAATTGTATGTTTAAATAAATTCTCGATTGTAAGATATTTAGGAAAAACTTTTGAAAAACACCTTTGATTATATCTTTTAATTCTTATTCTTCTATCTCTTGCCGGTTTATTTTTGGTAAAAAATAAATTAGTAAAATGAGGGTTGTTATCAACTTTATTTTTTGTTTATTCAGTAATTTACGGTTGCGTTTTTATCGTTGGTGCTAATTTATCTGGAATGAATTTCTTTTTGCCTATTTTACTTGCTTTATGAGTATTAATTCTGGTCTTGTTTTTCTTCTCTTTCTTCTACTTTATTAAATTATTATGAAAATATTAAATTGCCAAACATATAAGGAAAGTTGGGCTGAGAATATTACTTTTTCTACTTATTCATGATATGAGAACAAATGTTGAAGTTGCGATAAGGAAACTTTAATTTCTAGTATTCATACTCAATTAAAATCTTTAGTTAAACAAAGAACAAATATCTCTGGCAATATTGAAGAAGTAGAAAGATTTACTACTTGATGAAGTAAAGAAAATATTGCTACTATCATTACTTATTACAATAGTTCTTACTCAGTATTTTTAGGAGTAATAGATAGAAGGCCTAATAGTTATGGTAGAGTAGAAAATAATGAAATCTTTGTTTATCCCACTAATCCTACTTCTCAAAACTGGGGCATTTATTCTATTAATTATTAATCTTTAAATAATATTCCCGCAAGTTTAATAATTCATCCGCAACTTTTTTTACTAATAATTAATGCTTTTCGTTAATAACTTACTATAAAAACATTTATATAGACAAAAATGATAGTAATTAGTTAAATATTGAGTTATTGTTTTGACACATTATTAAACTCCTTATTTTAACGATTATGAAAGATTAAATTATAACTATTTTGAAACTATACATATTATAAAAATATTTATGGAAAATGAAAATAACAAAAAAAACAATTTTCTTCATTCTTTAGAAGAAGATCTAAAAAAAAATTTAAAAATTTTAGACATTGAAAATAAAAATAAACTTGAAAACTGTAAGTCAGAAATGGCTAAAGTAGTTGAAATGAAATTGAAAAATTTTTATTATTGGCTATTTGGTGCTGCTTTAATTTTATTAATAATTATTACGGCAGGATTTTTTTATTTGCAAAATCTTTTGGTTAGAAAATAAATAAGATAATCCTATTTAATAGGTTCATATAAATGATTTTTTAATAACTTTACTTTAACTCCATCTAAAAAACTAAAATCAAATAATGTATTTCAATTCAATTCTTCTAATTTAACATTAAAAACTTCTAAAATTTTTTTACTAGTGTCAGGAATAATACAATTGAGTAAAAAAGCAATAATTTTTATGCCGTTACATGAGTGATTAAGAGTTGAATTTAAAAGCAAATTATCTCTTTTTTTCGCTAATTCTCATGGGGATAAATCTTGGATTAATTTATTGGTTAAAACTAATAAAGCTTGAATTTGTGAAAAGGCCTTTGTTAATTCATATTTATTCATATGTTCTTGGAAAAATTTTACTATTAAACAGCATTTATAATAGTAATCTTTCAATTTTTCGTTGTTAATTTTCTCGTCAAATTCAGGAATAATACCATTATTATACAAAATAACCATTTTATTTACTCGGGAAACCAAATTACTTAAATTATTGACAAAAAAATCTTGATAAAAACTTTTTAATAATTCTTCTTCTAATATTCCGTCTTGTAAAAAATTAATTTTTCCAATAAAATATGCTCGCAGTAAATTTTGGGGATAAATTTTTAATAATTCTAATGGGTCAACAACATTTCCTTTTGACTTACTCATTTTTCCTCCCTCGCTTAGTATTCAGCCGTGCGATAATATTTTATTAGGCAACTTTGCTTCCAAAAGCATTAAAATAATCGGTCAATAAATTCCATGAAAACGAGCAATATCTTTACCAACTATTTGAATTATTTCACAATTATTTTCAGTTGAAAAAAAATTTCTTTCACCTATTTCAGAAGTAAGATAATTAAGTAATGCTTCAAATCAAACATAAATAACTAATTCTTGATTATTTGGAACTTGAACTCCTCATTTAACATCTCGACGAGTTATGCATAAATCACGAATATCGTTTTTGAGAAAATTTTCTGATAATTCTTTTTTAATATTAAGTGGCAAAATAAAATCAGGATTCTTTTCATAATAATTCATTAAATTAGGATAATATTTACTTACTCTAAGAAAATATGCTCGCTCTTCAATTAATCGAAGTTCTGAATGACAAAAAGGACAATAATTATTATTAATTTTACTTTCTTTAATATAATCTTCACAAGTAATACAATAATTGCCTTTATAATTACCCAAATAAATATCGCCTTTTTCTAGTAATTTAGTAAAAACCTTCTGAGTTTTTTCTTTATGAATTAAGAAAGAAGTCCGATAGAAAATGTGGTTAGAAATACCCAATTCTTTTCATAATTTTTGAAAAAGAAGAACATGTTTATCAACTAACTCTTGGGGAGTAATTGCAAGAGATTTAGCTTTTTTAGCAATTTTTTCGCCGTGGTCATCACTTCCAGTTTGAAAATAAATTTTATATCCTTGGCTTCTTTTATAACGAGCAATAACATCAGCAACAATCATTGTATAAGCATGACCTAAATGTAGTTTGTCATTAGGATAAAAAATTGGAGTTGTAATATAAAAATTCTTTGGCATTTATTATTAAATTTTTATTAAATCTTTTTTTTAAAAGTGAATTCATTTAAAGAAATGCTTCATTCAACTTTTTTGGAAATATTTGAAGTTTCTTCCAATTTCGAATATAATAATGGTATTATTCCTGAATTTGACGAGAAAATTAACAACGAAAAATTGAAAGATTAATAATGAAAACATTGAATATCAAAATAAAAAATTTAAAGCATTTGGAAAGAGACACGACTAAAAACAGATTAAGAATGGAGATGAGAAAAAATTAATGTTTTAAAAAATATATGATATGTTAGACCATAATGATTTTTTTGAATTTGGTAATGATTCAGTACAAAGCTCGTCTATTTTAACCAAAGTTAGAATTTCAAAATGAAAAGGGGAACTTTTACTGAATAAAATAGCCGAAAGATTTTCTATTAATTTTAAACTTTTAAAAGAAGAAGAATTAACGAAAATTAATGCTGAGATGAAGGAAACAGAAGCAGAAATGGAAAAATATTTAGACATGCCTAATCATGAATTTATTCAAGCTTTTCAAAACTTGAGAGAAAAAAAAATGACCCTTGTGAAAAAAGTTGAACAAGAAGGAGTAAGTTTTAATAAATTTTTTTGTTATGGCAAAGCCGGATTAGAGCCAGAAGAAGCGAATGTGATTTTAGTAGAATTATTTATTGAAAGAAAATTACTAGAAGCTCAAGAACAACTAAATAATGGCGATTTAGAAACTTTAAAAAAATCATTAAATGACTTAAAAGAAATCAAAGAATGAAGAAAAATAAATGAAAACCTAGAAGCTTCTTTAGAAACTTCTAAAAAGATAGCTTTATCACATTTAGGAGTTTCTAGAAAAAACTATTTATCTGAAACAAAAGATTATATTAAAAAATTAGAAATTAAAATAACTTCTTTACAACACCAAGGTAATAACCAAGGTAATCTATTAAACACTATTATCAATGCTAATACTTGAGAATCCTTAGAAGCTGCTTACAATAATATAGTTAATGAAGAAATTTTTAAAGATGACTCGACATTTGCCAAAAGCGTTGAACGAGAAAAAATTAATGTTTTAAAAAAACTGATTAATGGTACAAACAATTTATCAGAATTAGAAACTTTAAAAATTAATTATTCCAATAAAATTCTTACAGAATACCAAAATGAAGTTAATACTGCTTATCAAGAAAAAAAGCAGCAACTAACCGAAGACCAAGGAGATTCTTTTTTAATGGCTATTAGTCAAAGCCAAGACTGAAAAACCTTAAAAAGTGCAATTAAAAATGCCCAAGATAACTTAACGAGTAGTGATGACCAAACAAAAATTAAAGTTAGGTTTATAAGCGTTTTGGAAAAAATTATTAATAGCACCAATGATAAAAATAAGTTAGAAACTTTAAAAACCAATTACCAAAGCGATAGTTATTTTCAAGCATTAGCTAGTTCTGACCAAACAAAGATTAATAATGCTTATGATGCTAGAAAACAACAGTTAGAAACTTCAATTCCAGGAAACAATAATCAAGGTCAAGACAATAATAGTAATATCATGCCATGAGTAATTGGAATATCAATGTCTTTTTTAGGAATATGTTTAGTTACTGTTCTTTATCGATTTTACCGAAAAAGAAAAATTCAGAAATAGAAATTGTTTTTTTCTAAACGATCTATATAACGAACATACGAAAATATTTTTTTGGAAGTTTTATTAATGTTTAATTAAATTCTTAACAATTTCACTATAAATAATTAAATTAGGATTAATTTCTTAATTAACACTTCATTCTAATCCTTAAAAATATTGTTTATCAGGTTAATAGAATTAAAAAAAGATTTTAACCATTCTTTATCAGAAAAGTTAAATAACCTTTATCTTCAATTTTGAAAAGTTCTTGATGCTAAAAAAATATGAATAAAAAACTTCTAGGAGAAATCAAAAAGAGAATGAAAGAAATAATTATTCTTTTAGATAAGTGAAATTATGAATACTATATTCTTAGCAAGCCAAGTGTTGAAGATGGACGAGCAAAAGTGTCTTCAAATTGCTCTTGTTTAGTTTGTTCATAACCTTTAACATCAACTTTTTTACTTTCATTGATCAGATTTTCAGCTCTGATTCTTCTCGCTTTTTCCGCACTAGATTCTTGTTTTAATCGTAAAATTTCGGCATCTTTTTCGGCGACATCATCTTGTAAAACCTTAGTATCTCGGTTTAAATCAGCAATAGTTTTGTTATACTGACCAATAATTCGCTGTGAAATTGATTAATTTCCCAATTTTCTTCATCGAATGGAAACAAAATGCTATCTCAAATATTCCTTGGTCAATTTCTTTTTAATTGATTATTTCTTTGGTTCATTAATTTATTGTCTTTATTCATATTTTTTTGTTATGTTAAATCCTGTAGAATTAATCTTTAATTTTCTAAGGAGTTATGTGGAAAAACACGAACCACGAAGCTTTGAACAATTAAAATCTATTATAGAGAAAGGAATAGCAGAATTACAAACTAAAAGATATGACTAAATATTTTAGACATTGTTTGAATTATAATTTTTCCAAAAACGAGCAAGGATTTTGCACATGGTAATAATAATCAAAGCATGTTTATTCATTCAAAGCATCATTTATTTTTTCTAAGTCAACCGATGCTCCTCCAAAAGGAGTTTCAATACCTACTTCTTTACCAGCTTTAACCCCTAACCCACCAACATCTACCTCAACAGAGTCATTTTCAACTTTAAATCCAAAGCCGGCGATTTCTGCTTCCATGCCTTCATCATCATTTTTATCTTTAATAATGTCAAGATTAGTTCCGAGATGAACCTTAAGTCCTGACTTTGATTCAGCACTTACTAAATCAGCCTCTACTCCAAGTTTATTTGAAACTCCTTCTTTCCCAACTTCATTTTCAATTCCAGCAGAAAACTTACCGAATTCAACTTTACCTTCATCATCCTCATGACTAGCTAATGAATAACTAATTTTATCATTTTCTGAATAAACTATAATATTTTGTCTATATCCTTTTCTAATTATTGCTTTTTCTTGTTCAGTTAAACCTATTCTTTGTGCTTTAATGTCTTCTACTGTTCTTAATTCATATTAGTGTATATGTTTTTGATTGTTCTATTGGTATAAATTGATTATTATTTGTCATAATTTTTAAATATTTACTTTTTCATAATTGAAATTTAGTTATAATATTTCTTAAATGAAAAGTAAAAAAAAATAGATAATATACGCCAGTTAAATAATGCTCGATTTAAAAAATACTGAAATTAAAATAAAATTACAAAAAAAAACTTTTTCTCTTTATAACGTTTTAATAAAAAAAATTCGCAAAGAATTAGTTATTTGATATGCTTTAATTTTTTTGTATTCTTTCTTTTATTATCAAGCTGTTAATGGGATAAAATTATGAGGTCGTGAAAGCACAAAATTTCCTCTTTCAAATTTTTTTGGACTTTTTAGAGTTAATTCACGAGTTGGATTACTTCAATTTGCTTTTATTTGTTTTTTTATTTGCCATTTGCCGCTTTCTTTAATTGGTGAATATTTAAAAAACTTTCTTTTAGAATCATGTCGTAATGACTTGCGAAAATTTTTAATAAAATTAAGTGGTAAAAATCCTTATCAAACTAAAAAATATCGCAAAGAATTATTGAATATTTTTTTAGGAGAAATAGAATTATTTATTCCTCTTTTTATTCTGGTTCCACAAAGAATTTTTACAGCGATTATAAACATTTTTTTTACGATATTTTTTTTAAGTAGTTTTTCTCCCAATGAACTTACTATTCCTTTTATTTTTACAACTTCTTTAATCATCATAATTTTAACTTTTTTTTCCTATAAAATTCAAGCTAAAATTAACTTTAAGCAAAACCGATTTCGTCAGCAAGAAAATATTGTTATGGAAAATTATCTAGAATCTCAACATAATCAAAAAAAAATTGAGAAATTAGTTAATTCAAATTTTTCAAAAACTCGTACAATTTTGTGAAAAAAAAGTTTATCTTATTTACCTACTTTGGCCATTCCTGGATTAACAATTCTTTTTTGCTTTATTTATAGCATTGGTTATGGAAACAATTGAGAAATAAAAAATTTTGTTGATACTTTTTTAGTTGCGGCTTCTATTCAAACGGTATTTTGAAAAGTCAAAGAAATAACTGATAGTTTACCAGAGATTAGTAAAATTAAAATTCATTTGGAATCATTGAATAAAATGGTGAAAAAATTAGCAAAAAATAAATAGTATGTTTTCTTTGTATTTTAGTTTGTCATCCAACTTTCTTTTTATTGCTTTTTGTGAAAATAACAATTGTTTAAATAGCATTCAAAAAGAAAATACGCGTTTACATTCTGAAAATTTTTTAATTAATTTGCAACAACTTTTAGAAAAAAATCATCATTCTTTAAAAGATATAAATAAAATTTATTTTACTTCAAATCCCGCCGGTCAAACCGGTTTAAGAGTTAGTTTATCTTTTATTTCTACTTTGCAAATTCTTAATCCAAAAATTAAAATTTATCACATAAATACTCTTTTGTTACAAGCTGGAAAAGATAATTGTATTAGTTTATTAACTATTGATAGTCGCGAAAGTAAATATTATTTAGCTGTTTATCAAAATAAAAATTGTTTAATTGAAACGCAAATTATATTGAAAGAAGATTTAGCAAAATTAACCCAAAAATATTCTAATTTTTCTTTTAAAAAGGATTTTTACAAAATTGATTTTTTAACTAATTTTCACGAATTAAAAGATAATTTTATTTTGCTAAATAAAATAGATGAGATTGAGTTTTAAAGATAAAACCTTAAAATATACCATATAGAATATATCTATATTGTTAAAAATTATGAATTCTAAAAATAAAAAAAAAATTATTGAATCAATAAATGATGGTTTTTCTTTAACTATTGATAAATCAGGTAGTTTTTATTTCGCTGATGATGATTCTGTTTATGGTTTTGATTTAATAACCATTAGTAGTTTTTCTTGTAATGACTTAAAAGAAATTTTCAAAACAATTTTTGAATATATTGAAAAACATCCTTCTGAATTTAACCTTGATGAATTAGTTCATGAAAATTATAGAGATGGAAGTTCAAGACCTTGATGGTCTCCAATAACGGTCCCTGGAATTAATAATGGAATTATAGCACCTGGGAGCAAAGTAGGGCAAACTAGATTAATTCGGCACAAAAGTGGAAATATTTTTCATCCAGGCGGTCTTACACAAAAGCAATATCAAGCAATAAAAACTCGTCTTCCAAATACTTGTTGAGTATGGGGTTGTTCTAATAATTATCTTTATCGCAATCGAACAAAAGTTATTAACAAAAGGTGTGAATATCATATCCAACAAGGAGCACGTATTAGTGCTAATCATCTTTCATTAGATGAGGTTTTTGAAGAAATTAGAATAGGTTCTAATCCTCATCAACCTAACTCAACTATTTTTGAAGGAGATATTTCTTTAATTATCAATGATATATCAAAAGATCGAAATTATGGTTATATTACTATTACACCTAATTCACCACTTACTATTGGCGATGTTTTAATTGAGAAAATTCTTATAAGTGGGGTAGATGTATCAAAATTTAGAAGGAAATATTTTCGTGATTATATAGGTAGAACTTTGAAAATAGTCGGTTTACGATTTAAAAATAGTGATTGTGATTATTCTTCTAGAAGTTTAATTTTACATTTCTCTCCTGATTCTCCTGACGGTGTTGGTTCAAACTATCATAATTTACATGATATAAATAATAAATCTTTTTTTACTCAAAATGATTATATTCAATACAACACTAGATTGAATTACAGAGAAGAAAATTTACTTTATAAAATTAGAGATGTATGTGAAGAATTAAAAAAACTAAATTTCGATGTGAATAAATTTTGATTAAGTAAAGTAAAATCAAATTTAATTTCAAGTAGTTTACTTGCTCGTTACTCTACTATGATTAAAGAAAACTCTCTCGATGTTCCGTCAATAAAGCAAAGAAATCAAGAAATTTTAAGAGAATTAGAGAGACTTTGTGAGATGTTAGAAAAACAATTAGAAAAAATTTCTAACCAAACTGGTGATGTTCCGAGTTTAAACGATTTATTAGAAAATAAACTTAAATCAGTAAAAAATAGTCAGCAAAAAAAAACGGCAGATACTAATAATGATAAAGACGATGGTTTTTCAACTAAAAAAATATTTATTGGTGGTGCATTTGTTTTAGTTTTTATTGTTATTATTTCATTGATAATTAAATCAATCCAAAAAATAAAAGTTAAAAGAAATAAAAAATTCTATTAATAGCACTATTTTACTAATGTTTATACTATAAAATTATATTAATATGGATACTGTCGCAAGAAAAGAAAGTGAAAGATTACAAAATACTACCATTCCTTCGTTAAAATCAATTACTCGTCAATGATATTTTTTTGATTTAAAAGAAAAATTAGTGGGAAAATTTTCTCCTCGCATTGCGGAAATACTACGAGGAAAAAATAAAAAAATTTTTACTCCTAATGCAGATTTGGGTGATTATGTAGTATTAGTAAACGCTAAATATGTTTCATTTACTGGTGATAATAAACTAGATAAAAATATTTACTATAACCATTCAGGTTATCCTGGGGGATTACGAGAAAGAACTACTAGAATAATGTTGGAAAAATATCCACAAGAATTAGTTCTTCGGATTATAAGAGGAATGTTACCTCATACTAAATTAGGAAGAAATCAATTAAAAAGGTTATTTATCTATTCTGATGATAAACATAATTTACAAGCTCAGGAGAAAAATTTTATTAAAATTAATTTATAATCATTATGGATAATGTTAACTATTATATTGGTGTAGGACGTCGTAAAACGGCTACCGCTAGTGTTTTTTTAAAAGAGGGTAACGGTAAATCAGAAATTAACAAAAAAAATTTAACTGATTATTTTTATATGGAACCTTCTTTGTGTAAAAGTATTTATCACCCATTAAGATTATTCAATAAAGAAAAAGAATATGATTTATTAATAAGAGTAAAAGGCGGAGGTTTTCATAGTCAGGCCGAAGCTATTATTTTGGCTCTTTCTCATGCTTTATTAAAAGTTTTCCCAGAATATCGAGCAACTTTAAAAAGTTTTTCTTTATTAAAAAAAGATCCTAGAAAGAACGAACGAAAAAAAATTGGTCATAAAAAATCCCGCAAAAGTAGTCAGTTTTCTAAGCGTTAGTATTTTATTTTTAAAAGTTTTATTTTCTATGAGTTAATAGAAAATTTTAGAAATTATGGCCGGACATTCACATTCAGCAAATATTAAATATCGTAAAGATAGACAAGATGATGCCCGTGCTAAACTTTTTCTTAAATTACGGAAAAAAATTGAAAATACTCTTCGCGAAGAAAAAGAGGTCAACGAGAAGTCATTAAGTATTGCTCGTGAAAATCAGTTTCCCAAAGAAAAAGTTTATCAAATTTGAGAAAAACTCAAAGAAAATAAAGATAATTTTCCTTCACGAGTTTTTTATCAAGGTATTTTTGGAGTTTTAATTTATATGGAAGGAGATACTAATATTTCTGATGATTTAGAAGATAAATTTAAATTAAAGAAACTTTCTCTTACTTTGCTACCAAATTATTTTCAAAAATTTTATAGTTTAAAGATTAATTTAAAAGATGAGTTAAATTTAGAAGAATTTTTGCTTACTTCTTTACCTAGTGAGGTTTGAGATGAATTAATTTATAATGAAAAAGAAAAAGCGTTAGTTTCTCCTAGTTCTGAAATAATAAAAAGAGTAAAAAATATTATTATAAGTGAGGTTAAAAATAATTTATCAGTTGGAGAAGAGAAGAGTTTCTGAAAATCTTTAATTCCTAGTCAAATTGTTGAAAAAAAAGAAATAGAATATTATTTAGCATTAAAAGAAACATTAAGTGATAAAAAATATTATACTAATATTGAAGAATAGATATTATAAAGAACAAAAACGGGACTATAGTTCAGTTGGTGAGAATGCACCCCTTATAAGGGTGAGGTCGGTGGTTCGAGTCCACCTAGTCCTACCATATAAACACTAAAAATTTTTACTTAGTTAATTTTTTAGTCTAAAATTAAATTATATATGAAAAAAAAAATTATTCGTCGAAGTGGTATCCAATTAGTTTGTGGTCAGGCTAAACCAGGAGCCAGTTTAGCCTTCTTAAAAAACATGGCGCTTTTTTGCCGAGAATTTAATGAAAAAACCAAAGACATTAATGGTAATCCGGTTAATGTGGAAATAGAGGTTTATGCTGATAATTCTTACAAATATACTATTGGTTGTACTCCGACTAGTTATTTATTAAAAAAAATTATTGGTGATAAAAAAGAGATTAGTTCGGCTGATTTGGAAAAAATAGCCAAGGAAGTAATGCCTAATCTTAATACTGAGGATATTGAAAAAGCCAAGAAAATAGTTGCTGGTACTGCTAGAAGTGCTGGGGTTAAATTAATTTAGCAATATTTATTTATTTAATGTTCTTTAAACTTTTCAATATATAAAATATAACATATAGATAATATATTAATATTACTATATAAAAATAAAAAACTTATATGACGATAGCAGACCACAATATAATAAGTTCTAGTAATTAACTAAATCATTACTACGATTACTAGTAACTTAAAAAAATAACTTAGTAGTAATCGTTCAGCACTAATCTGAATAACTTAGTAATTTTAACAAAAAAAATAAAAAGAATAGATTAAAAACATGAAAAACATTTTTTTAATAACTTTTCAAACTTTTTTGTGCCCTTAGGGACACAAAGAACAAGAAGTTAATAGGACTATACTAGTCAAAAAAAGATAAACTTCTCCCTTTCGTACTAATAGCGAATTTAACAGCGACTTTCCCAAGAAGTAAAAAAATGGGCAAAGAATATTTAAGGAGATTTCTTACTAATTACCACTTCTTAAATAATATTATATTTATAAAAGTAATTGGTAAATAATTTTAAAAAATATGAAATATGAAATACTGCACAAATTGTCAAGCATATAAAGAAAGTTGGGCTGAAAAAATGACTTCTTCTAATTATTCATGATATGAAAATAAATGTTGAAGTTGTGATAAAGAAACTTTAATTTATAGCAATTATAATCAATTAAAATCCTTAGTTAAACAAAGAAGTTCTATTACTGGTAATATTGAGGAAGTAGAAAGATTTACTACTTGATGAAGTAAAGAAAATATTGCTACTATCATTACTTATTACAATAGTTCTTACTCAGTATTTTTAGGAGTAATAGAT
>Ga0307508_10004463_pt1 | contig 13664 bp, 16 predicted proteins | sample 9_EM_MG_FD_203089 | JGI IMG/M metagenome (GOLD analysis project Ga0307508, IMG submission 203089) | Populus trichocarpa ectomycorrhiza microbial communities from riparian zone in the Pacific Northwest, United States - 9_EM | ecosystem: Host-associated > Plants > Roots > Unclassified | place... | reverse complement strand
CAAATCAAAGGGAAAGCAGAAGGCGTCCACTGAGCCGCCGCCACCTCAGCTGCCGCCACTACCCTCTTCAAAACGCATAAGGAAACCCACAAATAAAGAAGACAAATTGACCAGATTGGTTACTGCTGATGCTGAGAAGAAGTTTCTCAAGCACAAACCTCAAAGTAAGAAGAAATAAACACAAATTCAACCATTTCATTATTCAGGTTTGACTTTATATACAAATACAATTTATTTATGAGAAAATACATCTTCAGAAAATGTACAGGAAATAAAGCAGGTTTATCTGACATAGAGACAATATTAAAAACAAAGACAGGTAGTAAGAGATTTGATCAAAAAACATTTTTGGCCAATCAAGATGATGAATACATTTCATGACTTGTTAGGTTTTCAGGACAACTTTCGAGAAGGACCAGCTGCTGTGGGGGGGGTGTTCCTGGTTCCCCTTCTGGTTGTTGCCTCTCCTTTGTTTGGACCTGGGTTTTTCAGCGGCAGGGGTGTTCTCTGCCTTTCGTTTCTTGTTGGCGGGGGGCTTTTCGGATGGAACTGATGACAGGTCAGACATTGAATCCTCTTGGTCCTTGGTAATCCCTGCTATTGGTTCATCCTCTAACCCCAATCCAAGGCGGCCTTCAATGTCTCCATTGGCCGGTATCGCGACCGCTGGCACTGCACCACCATCTTTGACTATATTTGCTGCCGCCACATTCCCCAATCCTTCGGCGGCAATTGATGCCGCCACCGCTCCTACTGCTTCAGTGGCGGGATTGATCACCACCATAGGGATCAGCGCCGCTGACACCGCTGCCGCCGTCTTACCATTCGACATTTCCATGTCGTTCATTCTAATCGGCCCTTCTTGCCCCATGGCCGGTCTATCTTGAACTTCTTGGCAATTACCTTGGTCGTCTGTCGCCGCCGCCGACTCTTGTTGTCCTTTGTCACATTTTTCGGACCCTTTGTCTGGCTCGTCCCCTGGTTGGTCTGTATTCATCACAGCTTCGACGAATTCACGTAAAATGATTTTTCAGGGCAGTCTTGCCCCAACATATGCCCTCCCTTTCGGGTTGAGCTGTCCCTCGACCCAGTTCTTCAAGCTTTCCATATCAGACACTTGTCTGTCCTGACTCGCCTTCTGCTGCTGAACCATCTTTCTCAACGCTCGCTTAGCCTTTTCTGTTTCCTGGCACTTCCTTTCCAGGTTCTTCAACTGCGCCGACAGTCTCTCAATCTCTATGGAAAGATTATCACATTTTTCCAGTTTGAATATAATTGATATGTCAATTTGCTACTCACCCTCCTTCATCTTCTGCAAGGGGTCATCCACCATTTGAGCTACTCTGCTGCTGGAACATTGGGAGCACCACAGGGTCGCTGGTACATCTTTTGAAACACTCTTTTCTCCTTCGACCCTGGGCCTCGAACGACCTCGAGGGGCGGCGGCTACATCGGCGGCGGCGTCCATGTCTGATTCAGAACCGTCCGTTCGGCGGCGGATGGACACCAACCATGCCTGCCACGTTCCCTTTGAGGCTTTAGATGAACCCTTTCCTCTAATCCTGCTCCTGCTTGGTGCCTGTGCCAGCATCTGCTTCCTCATCTCGATTTGTGTACACTTCCCTTTCCTCTGGTAGCACAGGGCGCAGACATTGATGCCTGGCGCCTTGACCTTTACGCAATACCTTTGGTCCTTGAAGCATGCCTCGCACGGGTGGTCAAATAATTGTGGAAGGTGGTTGTTGTTGTCGTTGGAAACCTGATGGTCTACTGGTTCCGGTTTTCTTTTCACCCTAACCGTTGTTTCCAACTCGTTACTACTGCCCTCCCTTTCTGACTTGTCCCTCAGGCGGTCCTTGAGAACCCGGCTTTTCTCCGTCCTCTTCTTGTGCCCCCTTGCCACCACCTTACCCTTCTTCTCTGCCCTCAATTCCTTTGTCCTCTCCCTTTCATTATCGTCGCTTGGATAGGATTCCCACAATGTCCCCGCCTTCCTCAACTCCTGCTTAATTCGGACAACATGCTCCTCCTCCTCGTTATGTTCTTCATCTGATGATGAAGATGGTGGTGCCTGCATTCGAACATGCTTCTGCAAAGGCGGCGGCTCATTCCTCCCTGGCAGGTTGTCCACACCCTTCTCTTTTTTGGGCACCAAATCATCCCAGCCACCCCCGTTGCTGCGGCCGCCGCCGCCTTCTTTGACCTTGGTGGTCCCACCTTCAAAACTCCCTGCTCGGCAGGGTCTTTGTTCCCGGCTCTATCCTGCCCAGCCTTCCATTGTCCTTCCTGTCGCCTTTTGAGTTCCTTCTCTGTCTGGTATACGCAGACCAATCCAAGGACTCGGTGGTGTATTTGTTCGGGCTCGCAACCATTCGTGTTTCGTGGATGAAGAACTTCGCCGTAGGTAGGCATGAGTCTAAAAAGCATAGACGCCTTATAGACCGCAACCTTCTCCGGTGTTTGGTCTAAGCGGAACACCTTGTTTAGGCTACTCTAATGGCAGTAGTAGAATATAAGTTCAGGGCTATGGAATTGTGTTTCTTCAACTCACCATTTTTCGGTGGCTCTCATGAAAGGCGGCGCACCATGCTTTCTTATCCGCCATGATTCCCACCACCGCCTCTTCCCAGTCTCGTAAGTCCTTAAAGAATTGGGTGTTGGTGTTCATTTCAGCGCATGGTGGAAGTCCGATGATTAAAGCAGACGAAGGTTGAAGGTGAAGAAATGTTCCTGATTTGTCAAGTCGCGTGATCGTGTTTCTTGTGATTTTTATTTTTATTTTCGTCTCGAACAATCGCTAAGTCTGTGCCATACTGTACTTGATTAAAATCAATTGTCTTTCTAAATCAATTATTTGACATTATTGTCCCTTTGTGAACGGGTCCCAGCCTCCAAATCATGATGTCCAATGGCGATCGTTTGCAATCACCAGAAAGTGAGGGTAGCTCTTTGGAGTTACAAAGGTATGTTGTAGTAAGATATCATGCTTTCAAGGTTGTCACTAACAACATCTCTTAGAGTAACCTCTGAAACACCTTCTGAGTGTTTCTTGGCAGGTCTGCTGCCCAACACCACGGACGAGATCAGCATGACGACCTTTCAGTACAAATCGGGGTCGGCCAGCTCCCTGGACCTTCAGCCACAGCTTATTTCGGAGGACGATGCAAGCTCCCTGGATCTGGGATTCCATCATGAGTCCCTGGTTAGTTCAAGGGTGACCGAGGCAGCTCCGGCTTTTACAGCGGCAGCGGGGACAGCGAAAGGGGATCATTATTAGTGTTTGGAAGTCCGGTCACGAAACCGGAAAAAAACCGTAACCGGACCAGACCGTAACCAATGAAGACCGCAAATGGTAAGGACCGACAAAGACCGAAGACCGTGGTCCGGTCTACGGTCCATCGTGATTTTGGAAAATTGAAGACCGACCAAGACCGGTCTTAACCAGTCTTAACCGGTCTTTCAGCCTCAAAGGTTGGTAAGTATTTCATTAATTTAAACTCAAATTTAACTAATAAATATTGATTTTCGTGGACTTCGTGTTGATTACCATCACATCACACTGCCACACAATGCATCACCACGCTCACACCTCACCCACATCCACGACCTTGAACAACCACCATGACTTGTCAGCGATGACGCAACGAGGAGGGAGCAACGATAAGGAGGGGAGAGTAACGACAAGGTGGGGAGAACAACGACAAAGTGGGGAACAACAACGACGTGGGGAGAGCAACGACGAGGGTGTGGGCGCGATGGCCGCCCATCCCCAACAATGGTACGTTATTGACTTTAACATATATTCATTTATACTAACTATACTTCCCCTCCTCTGTTTCCAGCTATTTCAACGCAACGAGGGGATGTCCCCTCTCGTCACGTCAAATCCTTGCCAACCTCCACCCAGAGTCTGGGTGGAGGTTGGCAAAGATTTGACGCAGACATGTTACTATCCCACCCCACCAACGCCAACCTCCGTCTCACACTTCGAGCGACGGAGGGTGTGTTCTGCCCCACCACCACCCTCTCTCTCGTGTTTTGAGTGAGGGGGGGGCTTTTCTGCCATCCGCGACCCCTCCCCTGCTCGAAACACGAGACGGGGGGTGTTTCCTCCCCACACCCTCCCTCCGTCTCAATTCTTGAGCACGGAGGGCTTGTCGCGCAAACCCCCACCCCTCCCTCGCTCGAAACGCGAGATGGAGGGTGTTTCCTCCCCATGCCCACCCACTGTCTCTATTTTTGACCAGCCTGGCCAATCCCTCCCTCGAGGGTGCTTCCTGCTAACCACCACCCTCCGTCTTGAGTCTCGAGTTTCAAGCGACGAAGGGCATCCCCTGCCGCCAAACGCATCTGGTGTTGCCTCCAATGCCAAACACCAGAAACACGAAATGGAGGGTCGTTTGCCGCTCATTTCACCCTCAGTCAACAGACCACCCTCCCTCGCTTGACACGCGAGATGTCCTTTTTAATTAATTAGTGCAGTACGGCAATTGTATATACAATTTATTAATATGTTATTTTATTGTTGAATAAGACCAGTCTAAGACCAGTCAGTAACCGGTCTGAACCATAACCGGTTCAGACCGGTCTCGTAACCGATCGAAGACCGCAGTGGACCGGTCTACGTCGGTTCGGTCCGGTTTTTGGCCACATTTGAATTTAGGAAGACCAGTTACGGTCCTGGTCTAAGGCCTTCGGGGCCAAAAGACCGGACCGGACCGGACTTCCAAACACTAATCATTATGTGGCAGTGGCAGCAGCAGCAGCAGCAGCGGCTTTGGGTCCTATTCATCTTGTCGTGGATGACCCCTCCGGATGGGAAAGTCCTCTCGATCTTTCACCCATACCATCCCAGAATTCTGGAGTGTCTGCTGTTCATTCTGTAGAAAGCCATCTCAATCTTTGCCTGATTGTTTCCTCCGAAAGGCCAGGACATCTTCCCTCCACCTCCTTGGCAGATAGTCCCCTTGACCTTTCTCCAGCGATCGCCCAAAAAAACCTCAGAGCCGTTGTGTCAAGACAATTGTCAGAAAGTCCTCTGGATCTTTCGCCGGCGGACGATCCAGACCTTTTGGAGGATTGTGCCAGCGAATTCCTTCTCAATGAGGAGCCATTTCCTGATGCTCCTGCTCAAAACAAAGAGTCGTCCTGGATGAATTATGCACGTCCGACAGCAATTGATCACTTGGTTTGTTGGCCGCCGACTCAGGTATGTTTGTTTTCTGCTTTCTTCGCCTTCTTCTTATTGACTTGCCAAAATTCAAGTCCCTTTCGCGTTTGGAATTGGGCAATGCTTGGGAAAATGCACTTGACCTGGCTCCCAAACTCAGATCTCATCCCAAAGCAAGCTTTATTGATGCGTGTGGCATTCTTTACTGGAGACACCATTTACTCCTCGAAACTCATTATCAAACCGCTACAGTCATAGAAGATCACAACAATAATCTTTGTCAGCTTCTGGTAGAAATAGAGGGAGACATATATATCGCCGCTGCTGCCGCTGCTATTACGTCTGCCGCCTTCCGTTTCTCAACAATTCTTTCTTTGGTGACTGACATTGCTGGACTGTTTTTAGAAAATACGATATAAATCTACCTGTTTCCATAAATGAAATATAAATTTCTGCCAGACTGCAAACATTGTTTACTGTCGCCTCCATAAGTTCTCATCAGCGGTGCAATTCCACAATTACATTACCAGAGACCAATTTCGCTGCTTCATTTCTGTGTCTGTTGGTACAGAATGCCAGGTCCATTTCTTCGTCGATATCGTAGGCCAGTAAGCTCATCCATCATCAACTTCTGGCGGCGGCTGTTGGATGTTCAAATTTCGCCAGTGGCACCTCACATTGAAATTGAGAGGTTACTTTCCGGTGCCCCAAATTAGTAACCTCCAGAACCATGCCAGTCCATAACAACTAATAATCCCTGTTAGCTTCTAGCCGCCATACATAGAAGACCGAATTTACTTTAATTTGGACCGCCAAGAACCTGCCGCCGACAATATATATTTGAGTCCACTGGACTGTATTACATATCACATTGTAAAAGATGTTCAGCTCGACTGTGTAAACAAACATATTGTATGGTTCAGCTGAAGTCCGCTGGACTGTCTATAACAGGACATTGGTAGCTCCGTTGGACCTATGTTCATTGACACAAATGTACTATTATATGTGGTTGGGTCGGACGAAAAGGGTAAGTTTGTTGTACCCACAAACTAAGGGTCAGGCATGACTGCAAGACTAGGTCCCAGCAGTCAACAAGGGTTTGGCCCGAGGGCCGGAACAGGATGGCGAGCCACGCAGGAAGTGGGGCAAGCCTGACATCAAGTGAATACTACTGGAAACAAGAGTTGTTTTGGATGCCCGGCACCAATGGGTGCCGAAATTGGTATCCACAACAAATATCCAATGAGGAAACACAAAAGGGGTTGACAGCTAAACTGCCATGGGGTGCCAGAACGAGTAAACGAAGCGCGGTGGTTAGGAGAGACTTATCCGGTCAAGCGATGTCCAGTAAAGAACATGCCTGGTGGGCGGTGCTCATAAAAGGAAAAAAGGGGAAACTGAAAAACAAGGAAAACGGAGTAGAGGAGGCAACCCACGACTGGTAGCCATAATATACTGTAAAGTGCATGCCGAAGTACCGCGGGAAAGGGTGCCGAAGCGTGGGAAAGCGGGCCAAAGTGATACCTCGGAGCGTTCTTGGAAGCTGGGTACGCGCGGGACAGAGGGCTTGGCTTCAGCCCAGAGGCTGCGCCCTCATGGGATGCCGATGCCCTATTTCGGATGGACAAGGCTGGGCCAAGGCCCAGCCGGGATGCGTGAGAAACAGGACTGAAAGAGAAAGCAGGAACTGAGGAGAATACTTGAGGTTACTTGAGGGTACTTGATATTATGGCTAAGGAGTCCTATCTACTACAGGGGACTGTATATAGTAATAGACAAACAATAGTAAACTACTACAATGGGACAAGGATAGGACAATGAAGACAATGATAACAAGGAATAATGTGCCGAGGCACAATGGGACAATGAGATGCCTTTTGGACTGAAGCGGACTGTGGGAATTTCGGGTCATTACTCCGAGGCATAGGCTATTGCTCCGTGGCTCGGAGCGGAAGCGTGCGGGAGCTGGTGGAAGCCAGTGGAAGTCGTGGAAGTCATCAGGAAGCAGTGGAAGATGTCGGGAAGTGGGTGGAAGACAGGGAAGGGGTCGGAAGGGGTGCAGGAGGTGCAGGAGAGGTGCAGGAGGTGCGGAAGAGGTCCTGAAGGCCATGGGAAAGTGCGGAAGAGGCGGAAGAGGCGGAAAGGCACGGGAAGTAACGGTGTGTTACAGTGAGGGACTCATCAGCAGCCACCAAATTTGCACGCGATTCTTCAAAATTATTTCAGAAACTCCTAGAATTGGATTTTTCCAAAGATGTTTCCTCAAAGATTTTTATGCTCAGGCCCAAGACTCAGGGCCCAAGCTGCTGTTCACCAAATGAATCAGAAAGGGTCCAGATGCCCTTCAGAATTCAGAAGGTACCTTCTGCATGTATGAGATACAGATGTACACCACATTGGTCTTAAATGACAAAAATTTGTGCATTGATCTGGAGGGCGACAGGTTCCCGCTCCTGGAGTTGACGGAACAGGAAGTATAGCAAGAAAAAGGTCTTGCCTATCAAGCTTGATGTTAGTTGGTACTTCAGGTGTTGGAAAAACTTACAGACCAATCCCCAGCTGACCTGTTATAAAAGGATTGACCTATCTCCTGCCTTACTGATTGTGTGTGCAATAATGGCATCGTAGGTGATTCAGTATTCTTTGCAAATGAGGAGGATTTTGGTAGAAAGCAGATTGGATTGCAGGAGGTTGTAAATGAGGTCAATATTTTCAACAGTTTCAACTACACATCAGCATTTCTTGGTCCAGGTATGTACTGCTCTGTAGCATTCTGTAGCATTGTAGCACTGTAGAATGGGTTACTTGGTATGTAGCACTCTATCATAATTATGTAGCTCACAGTAGCACTCTAATAATAATACACAGTGTTACAGACTGCTACATAGGTGTCCTATATCACTACATAGTCTTTACCAGACTTTAGTTATCAGTAGTTACTTGGCCTCAAATATACCATATTTGGTATCTGAACCAGTTTGGTTGTTTAAAAACCAGTATATTGAATAGTATAGATACAGGACTGGTACAACTAGCAATAACACTCAGCCTGGCAGTAGAACTATATGCAAAAAAGATGGCAGAAGGAAAAAATGGGGGTGGATGTAGCTAGGCCTACAAAAATGAGGGTGGTGAGAGTTGGGCGATGGTTGGGCCTGCCAAAATGGGAACATCAGGATACAGGTGGCTGGGAATGCAAAAACGAGGACAGTAAAGCTCAGAGTTGGAGAATGGATGGGCCTGCTGAAATGGGAATGTCAGGGTGCAGGTGGCTCGGATGATGGCAGGGACACTTGGATTTGCGAAACTGAACACCTGGGTGCTCGATTTGGCAAATGCAAGGGTGGAGGGAATAGGCCTGCAAAGAATGACAGCAAGGACACTTGGATTTGCCAAACCAAGCACCTGGGTGCTCAATTTGGCAAATGTGAGGGTGAAGGGGGTGGGCCTGCAAAGAATGACAGCAAGGACACTCGGATTTGCCAAACCAAGCACCTGGGTGTTCAATTTGGCAAATGCAAGGGTGGAGGAGGTGGGCCTGCAAAGGGTGATGGCAGGGACACTCAGATTTGTCAAACTGAGCATCTGGGTGCTTGATTTGGCAAATGTGAGGGTGCCAGTGGAGGGGGTGGGCCTGCGAAGGGTGATGGCAGGGACACCCGGATTTGTCAAACCGAGCACCTGGGTGCTCAATTTGGCCAATGCAAGGGTGGAGGGGATGGGCCTGCAAAGAACAACAGCATGGACACTTGGATTTGCCAAACCAAGCACCTGTGTGCTTGATTTGGCAAATGCAAGGGTGGATGGGGTGGGCTTGCAAAGAATGATGGCAGGGACACTTGGTTTGGCAAATGCAAGGGTGGTGAGAGTGCAGGTGGCCGAGCCTGTAAAAACAAGGATGGTGAGGCTCAGATTTGCCAAATCAAGCACCTGCATACTCAATTTCGCAAATCTGAGATGGGTGGGCTACAAAAATGAAGGTGGTGAGGGCATGGGTGGCCAGGCCTGCAAAAACATGGTGAAGCCAAATCTGTGAATGGAGGGAGGTCTTACCTGCATAAGTGAGGGTGGCATGGCTCATTTTTGCAAAAATTGAGGGCCAGGGTTGCTAAAAGTGGGCTGAAGCAGTCATGTTGTCTGAATGAGCACAAGGGCACTTACCTTTCTTCCCAGTGGCTCAATTTAGGTTTCATGGCCTACCTGTAGGTGTTCTCTGACCTTCTATGGATATTCTAAGAGTGGTGTGGTGGCGTAAGCATAGTAGCTAATTATGTTTGTGAGATGGTATATAACAGGCTGAGGAAGTCAACGGATTGGTGGAAATCAATCATCACATGATCAAGTTTAGGGCAGGAATTGTGAACTTAAAACAAAAAAAAATAGCAAAGGCTTCAGCTATATTGGAACAATACTATACATTGCTACATAATAGTGTATTGTAAGCTATGTAATACTATAGACTACTGCTACCATTCAGTTTGGTGCTACTCGATGCTACACATTAGTGAATGCAAATGCTACAACAAGATAGTGCAAAAAATCAAGAATTGCTGATGCATGGACCCTGTTTTGACCCCAAGAGTGGGTGCAGAGGTGTGCCAATTCATTAATAATTGATCCTTCAACATCTGTATGTGGAGGCAAAAAAACATGGGTGAGAGGGATAGTGGGTGCATAAACAGAATCATACTGCCAATGATGAGTATGGAATAGGTGAGGTGAAATGACTTGCTTACTATAAGTCACAAGTGTTGGAATTTATCCCAGTAGTCTACGTAGACTACTGGGATAAATCCCAACAACAAGGTTTGATTTGCTGTGGCTGAGGATGTATCATTGTCACTACTTGTTATATAAAGAAACCAAAGCATTACTCACAAGCCAGGGGGACCTCACAAAGATGTGAACCATTTCAGTGGGTTGAACTGGCCAGAAGTCTGAGATGCGGCCCCAGTCCGGGTTGATAAGCACTGTGTTTTCGGTGATTTGAAGTTTCTGAAGATCTGTGGTACTGTGGACATCGAAAGGTATATCAACCTAACACAGTGAACATAAACACTGCTGCCAGACTCTAGAATATCACTCACTTTCAAGAGCACCAGATCTTTCAGATATTTCCCATGCACTGAACCACCTCTCTTATGAATGTGTTCCTTCAACTTGAAGGTAGTGATATGGTCATTCACCTTCATATTCACCATAATAACACCATTGGATTTGAGAAGACACCACATTTGACAGGGATGGTCACTTTGTATGCTCAAGGTTGTTTGGGTTGCAGAGTTCTTGCTTGTGTCATTCATTGAAGGTACTTTGATTTTCTCACACTCTGGCATAAGTGCCAGGAATACACATGCCACTAACACCCACTCTCCTCCAAATCTAATCAAGATGCTAGATTTGAGCAGACTACTTATCAGCTTAATCTGCCCTTGTGAATGAGTTGATTACAAAAATCCCATTATCAGCTGCTGCCTCCACACTTGTTTTGTAAGCCATCAAGTGGCATGTACGAGTCCTTTTTTTACTCTTCTTTAAATTTAAAAACAGCCACAATCTTAGTGCTTGTACACTAACTAACCAAAAAGAATGTCCGATGGACATTTCCAGCAAAAAATTAGCATTTCTCAGCCATGAATCAGAGTTTCCGACTTAGTCTTTATGCATATGGTACTTGGTACAATACACATTATATGGACAAAAAAGATCAGTGATACCTCACCGGAATGGGGATTAGGGGTTGCCTGATTGACGCGACCCACGTGACAGTGGTGTAACAAACGCGTCCTAATATTGATGCTCGACCTCATATTGCAGCTTCTACCACGTTTCACATTGTCGCGCTACTCTACCACACCAACTACCTCACAAATGGCTCTGTATACCACCTCCGCTCAGAAAGCCGTGATCTGTACAATGCAGAAAGCTGGATATTCGAATGACGAGATTAGGGCAGCTCTAACTGGCCGCCACGAGATCACCAACCGCCAAATCCTTCGCATCTTTAAGCAATATGGAGAGAAGGAGAATTACGAGGATGTAGGACACTCCACGGGTCGCCCACACAAGATGACACCCGCTGACAAGCGTATCGCCCTCCATCACCTGTACAATGCTGATTGTGGAAATGCAACACAGCTGCACCAGGAGTATTTCCCAGAGATTGGCCTCAGTACAGTCAAACGGGCACTACGGGAGGAGGGTCTAAGTGCTCACCACAAAGTTTCGGTCCCATTCATCTCGAAGAAGAACATTGGTGTGCGGAAGAAGTGGGCGGAGGCACATGAGAATTGGAGTCAGGAAAACTGGAATGCGGTTGCCTTCTCAGATGAGTCAATTTTCCATGTATTTGGCTCGGATGGAATGGAGTGGTGCTGGAGAAGGCCAGGGCAATGGTTGGACCCACGGTTTACAAAGAAGAAGCTAAAGCATGGTGGCGGGAAGGTTGTTGTCTGGGGGATGATTACCCAATTTGGAGTTGGACGGCTTGTGCGGATCGAAGGGACGCTCGTCAAGGAGCTATATGTGGAGATCTTACAGGATGACCTCCTAGGAAGCTTTCGTGACTTGGGCCTCAACTACCGCCACTTCTGGTTCCAACAGGACAACGATCCAAAGCATACATCAAAGCTTGTGAAGGCCTGGTTTGAGAAGAAGCATGTGGATCTCCTCTCATGGCCGCCCAACAGCCCGGATATTAGCATCATTGAGAACCTGTGGGACTACCTTGACCGCCGTATACGTGCTCGTTGCCCCCTGCCAAAATCGGAGGAGGATCTCTGGGTTGCGCTTCAGGAGGAGTGGTACAAGATTGATCTGGACTACATTGCTAAGTTATATGATTCCCTTCCTTCTAGGATAGCCTCAGTTGAACTAGCAAAGGGGGGCAACACTCGCTACTAGTTTATATCCTTTAATTTTCACGGCTCCTTGTACTCTCATCGAAATTTAAAATTTAACCACATTTAGTTACACCCCCTCCAATTATATCATTGCCGTAAATGCCCCATACCATGACCATTCCAACACCTCCTCACTCAAGAATTTAAGCAAATGTGCTTCATATGTATAGTAACATGATAGGCAGTATAAACATATGCGAAGCAATGTGGTTTACCATTGGGAGATAAAACGATGGAAAAAAATTGATCGGACTTTCTTTTTGGTCACTTAGTGTAAGTCCGGTTACATAACTGGAAATTAACCGTGACTGAACCGGACTTTAACTGGAAATAACCGCACGCAATCCTAACCGATCCTAACCGTAATCGCGGTCCGGTTAGCGGTTAGCGCTCATCTCGAAAATTTCCTAACCGGGCATGACCGGTTATGACCGGTCTTAACTGGTCTTATTCAGATATTTTTATTCAGATTAAATATTATATTTTGTACTACTAAATACAAGATTTTACTAAATCTACACAGAAAGAATATGATACGACGAGGGATTCCCCCCCCTCATCACATCAAAATGGATGGGATTGAATATGACACGACAAGGGGGGAAATTCCCCCCTTGTCGTGTCCCTTGTCAGTCCTCCTTCTTGTCACGTCGAAGTGGATTGTCAACATGGCAATGAGGGGCACAGCCCTCCTTGTCATGCCGACATGGGAAATCGACATGGCAAGGAGGGACGCAGCCCTCCTAGTCACGCCGAAATGGAAAATCGACGTGGCAAGGAGGGACGCAGCCCTCCTAGTCACGCCGAAATGGAAAATCGACGTGGCAAGGGGGGCTGTAGCCCTCCTGGTCACGTCAGGATATCGACATGGCAAGGAGGGACAGAGCCCTCCTTGTCATGCCGAAATGGGTTGTTGATGGGGATGGGGGTTGCCAGGCTGTGGTCACGTCGGGATATCGACATGGCAAGGAGGGACAGAGCCCTCCTTGTCATGTCAAAACGGGTTGTTGATGGGGATGGGGTTGCCAGGCTGGTCGGAAATCGAGCTGAGACGCTCGATTTTGTGGATGGTAGGGGTGGGGGCAGCATAAGGGAATCCACCAGCCCCAAAATCGAGCCCGGACACTCGATTTTGTGGGTGGTGGGGTAGACTACAAGTAATGGTGATAGAAACAATAAAATATTTTTAAAATGGCGTGCGTACCTTATACGCTCGCCCCTTGCCTGTTTCCCGCTACCCACCGTCGTCCCGCAAGGTTGTCGTCACGTCCATGTTGGGTGGCGTGTTCATGGGCGTCGAATGTGTTGATGGTTGGTGGACGATAGAGACTGGTTAGTAGTGCTGCCAAAGTTCGGTTCCGAACCGCGGTTCGAACCTGAACCTCCCTGAACCGGACCAAAAGTTTGGTTCAAAGTTCGTGAAAATCACTGAACCGGACCTATGGTCCAGTTCAGGGTTCGAGCTTTCCCTGTTTTCGCTGAACGGGTTCGAACCCGTTCGAACCCCATCAAAACTCATGTGAATAAATAAATAATATGGTACTAGTACTGGTACTACAATTAGTAAATACAATGTAAGTAAATTACGAAGG
>Ga0307508_10004462_pt1 | contig 13665 bp, 10 predicted proteins | sample 9_EM_MG_FD_203089 | JGI IMG/M metagenome (GOLD analysis project Ga0307508, IMG submission 203089) | Populus trichocarpa ectomycorrhiza microbial communities from riparian zone in the Pacific Northwest, United States - 9_EM | ecosystem: Host-associated > Plants > Roots > Unclassified | place... | reverse complement strand
TGCTAATAGGCTCCCACAAGTGAATCAGGATTTTCTGGATCTCGCTCGGACACAGCTACAAGCTTTCAATTCACTGCAGCGAGAGAGCCGGCAGCACACCAGTCACCGCCGATCCCACTCTCGCTCATGCTCCCGCTCGCCGCAGAGGGACACCTCCGGCTACCGACAGAGACCATGCTTGCTGTCCCCTCGCGCTGCCAATCGTACCCCACCGACCCCAAGGTGCCCATCCTTCTCTCCCGAGCGCCCCTCTCCTGAGCGCTCTCGCGAGGACTCGGAGACACTAGCTGACGCGCCGAACCCGACCCCACACTCTCCTACTCCATCTGTCATTGGCTGGGATAGTTACATAACTGAGAACCGACAGAGGCAGAGCACCGACCATTACGTACCCGAGTACACTGAGAATACCCGCTTGCCATCAAGATATCTTCACGCTGCAGAGCGACCTCGCTGTCGAGGAAGTTCCAACCACCGTGGAGGAGTTTTCAGCTACCGTGGCAGGCAGCCCCAGTGTAACAGACAGCCTCAGCGCAACGGGTACTACCAGGGAACCAACGAAACCAACGAAACCGCTCCTGTTCGGGGAAACGGAAACGGAAGGGGTGGAGCCAGAGGGCGAGCCAGAGGCCACAGCGGACGCCAGCGCCCTCGTTCCCTACACGAGCGGATCGGATTCTAGGACGCACAGATTGCCAATAGTACCTGTTCATCAGGGAAAACGACTGTCTGGGTCCTACGATCAGCAGCCCCGCTACTTGCAAGTCCATTACGAAATCCCGGCCGGAGTTGATCCAGTTCCAGGTTCGCTCGGTACTGTTCTCATTCTCGTCCAAGTCAAAAACTCGAGGAAGAAGCGCAAGGTAAGACTGCAGCTCACCGAACCTACTCCCTCACCACGCCAGTCCGCAAGTCCAGTCTTGTCTGAGGCCGGCTCTACGGAGTTGCCGGATGCCCCGCCCCAGAAGCTTCTGACATACTACTCGGACAGTGCCCTCTACTCCCATAACCAACCCACCCGATACTCACTCGAAGAAACGATGTCTGTCAGGGACACCTCAATGAAGCGAAGGGAGCACAGTCCAGCCGGCTCCCTCAGTGAATACGATGATACAGAGGAACACGTATCTAGACCACCGCTGGCGATTGGTGCTACGCAGTCAGAAGTTGCTTCTGGCAAGCGGCCCATTCGTCCCGACACATCCCAGTACGATCCGCTCGCCCGTCATGGCTACAGGCAGCCATCAGTCATACCATCTTCCGAGGAAGATGACGTTATGGAAGGAGTGATGCACCATGCCATAGAAAGTGCTCCTGGCAGAGGTCAGCCCCGTTCTCCTACGACTGCGGTGTAAGAGCTCCCGCAGCAGGCACTGCCCCCTCTGCCCATACAGCAGCCACAGCAGTACTTGCCTTTCCCGCAGTACGTGCCCATGCAGCAGCCGCAGCTGCAGCAGTACTCGCCGATGCAGCAGTTGCCATCTACCCCACAGCCGCAACAGTACTTGTCCATGCAGCAGCCGCAGCAGTACTCGCCGAAGCAGCAGTTGCCATCTACCTCACAGCCGCAGCAGTACTTGCCTACGTAGCAGCCGTAGCAGTACTCGCCGATGCAGCAGTCGCCATCTACCCCACAGCTGCAGCAGTACTTGCCGATGCAGCAGCCACAGCAGTATTTGCCGCCGCAGCCATCGCCACCCACGTCGCAGCTACAGCAGCCACAGCAACAATACGCACAATACACACTGCTATGGCAGGCCCCCCAGCAGTACATGCCGACGCATTACGCTCCCCAGCCATACATGCTGCTACCATATCCCCCGCAGCCGCCGCCACAGTCCAATCCGGCCCTGGATAATGTCGCCACTCAGATGGCCAAACTCGCAATGGCAATGGAACGTCGTCAGGATGCTGTCCAGATGGTGCTAGCCAGCATGCGCAACACACCTGCCAACGAACAGATTCGTGAGGAGCCCGGAGCCCCAGCCCTGAAGCTGGGTGATGTGGCTACCTTCGAGCCCAGGAATCAATCGGATTCCGACACCACCTCACGATTCATCGATTCTATCCGTGATGCTGTCTCGCATTACGGCGAAGAGCGTACACGCCTCATCCTTCGTCTTTGTTGTAAAGGGTCACCTGAGGAAGATTGGCTCGCCGGGATGTCAGACCACGACCGAGCGCTTCTTCGGGCAAGTTGCCAGCACTGGATTACCATCATCAAGCGAGATTTCATGCCTTACCTCGCGACCCGACTGTCAGCCGCGCGCACCGAGACATTCCATTGCAATCAGAGTTGTACTCCTGCCGAGTATATCGCCAAGAAGCTTCGCCTGCTGTGCATGGCCAATATCACTGATGAGGACGACATCGTTGAAGAGCTTCACCGCGGACTCGTCAGAGCACCAAGTCTTCACCTGTACCTCGACAAGTACGTTACCGAAGGTGGAAATTCCGTCTCTGAATATAGACGTGCTGTCGGTCGACTTCAGGACTCAGCCAGACGCGAAGGTGACATGCCGTCGGCACTGCCACGTCCTCGTACACGCCGTCCCCCCTTCCGCGAATCCACCAGAGGACGCGCTCATTTTTCTGACGCAAGGCAGGGAACCTCCACACCCACAAATGCACCAACTGTTGTAAGCGCTTGAGATGCCATCGGCTCAGACTCAGGCATTTCCAGTCTTTCTGCACGCACGACTAAGCAGCCGCGAGATCGTCTACGGAAGTGCAGGAACTTACCGGACTGCGGGGATGGCGAGCATTGGGATTGGCAATGTATTCATATGAGGAGCTCGAATAATGGAACCAAGCGAGCATACTACGCAGAACCAGTTGATCATGATGATAGCAATGGTGAGGACATAGACGTGACTGCCCCTTCTTTTGACGAGCTCGAGCCCCAGATGGAGCTCGAAAGGGAGTACGACCAAGCCCAGAATGCCAACTTCGCGATTCGTTACCGGGAAGAAAAGGATCTTGGTTTCCTTGGCACCCACAAGTCCATTGGAAGCGGAGCCAAGGTTTCCAACGTTACGTGCAGAAACTGCGCTGCTAGTTTTACGTCAAACAATAAGTTGCACAGGCACTTACGTGACCCCTGCCAAGCGGGCAGTCTGCAGCCGGACATGGCAAGTCCCGTCGTGGTAGAATCAAAAGCCGTCATTCCCGGTGATCCAACTGATGGCCTTGCCGATTTCCATTATGCCCAGGCATTCTGGTACATCACACCAGGTACCAACCTGTACATCAGCTGTATCGACTCGGGTTTTGGCAATTCGGCAATCGACGACGAGCTACAGTTGCGTCTGTATCCGGACACGTATTGTTTGCCATTGCTGCATCCCCGATTAGTCGAAGGACTAGGAGGAGCAGAATGCACAGCGACACACGTGGTTCTCCTCACTATCTACATGAAAGGAACAGACGGGCGATACACTCAACTCGTCAGGCCTTTCCATGTATTCAAGAAGCTTTCCGTTCCACTGCTCATCGGGAACGACGTAATGAAGCCGGAAAAGTTCGATCTGCTATACTCAACCAACCGGCTACGTATCGGTGCCTGTGATGGTGTTTGCGTCCAAATCATGGTGTACTCAGGTTCAAAATACGGCCGGATTCCTGTACGCTGCGCCGAAGGTATAGTCATACCCGCCAGTTCCTCCGCGGTAGTCGGCGTCAAGTTCGGCCGAGTACTCCAACGGAATCAGGACTATCAGTTCACACCGCTGCATACCCGTTCAGCACTAACCGGCGCCAGAGCTACCCATGCAGTCGTTCGGCACGACCAGAAGGGACTGCTATACACGAACTTTGAAGCCACACCACTCACCATATTTAAGGGTTCGGTTCTCGGTCACGTTCGTTCCTTGGAGACCTCAGCAAGTTTGGCATGGGCGGATGCATCGAACGACATTAAAGCTCTCTTCGGAGTTACGCGTAAAGCTTCATTAGCATTCACTGCTACAGAGGTTTTCAACCCCCACCGGACAGACGGATTGACCGTTTCCGATGCCCCTGACCACGATCTTCATGACGCCCTTCGAAGCAAGCCCAGGCCACGGCCCGTACCTACTCTTTCCACCCAGACCATACCAGATGGAGAACATTCCTGTGCTAGCGAATCCTTCGAGATTCTACAGTGGCTCCTTCAGGAGTACGTGCCTCGACACGAACACGAGCTTCCATCGTACATGAAGGTCCCCGACAAGGCTACGTCTACATGGGAGCAAGTTGTCGTTAATACAGAAGACGACATTTCCTCCGCTCAGATTGCCGTGCTGCGAAGACTTGTCCGGAGGCACCGTAGTATCTTCAACGATATCATGGGATGTGTGAGGGAACCCGAGAAAGACTGGCTATGAATAGAAGTAACACCGGAGCTTGAAGTCAGCCTCAAGCCAACCGGGCTGTATCGCCTAACCGCGCGTGGGCGTGCAGGTCGCGACGAACAATTCGATTTGAATCGAGAATACGGACGAATGGCTGCGTTGGACAAACCAAGCCCATGGGATCTGAAGGTGTTCGTTGTTTATCGCGGCACCAAGGCTCGGCCAGTCGTCAACATGCGCAAATTGAATGCAGCAATGATTGGCGACGCATATCCACTGCCGCGGCAGGAGGAGGTCATCCAGGCAATGCAAGGTATGCGCTGGGTGGGATCAGCTGACATTACATCCGCCTTTTATCAGCGTCTGATCCACCCAGCCCATCGATACCGTACAGCCATCTCTATCCACAGGGGCAGAGAAGTTTTCAACGTATCCATAATGGGTGGAAAAACCTCGGTCCAGCACCAGCAGCGCCTGATGGATGTGAGGCTGATTCAGCGATTGTCTTGGCGAGGAGCATCCTGTTACGTTGATGACATAGTGATGTACACACCATCGTTTGTGGATTTCTTCGGGATCGTCGACGAAGTATTCAGTATACTCGGGAATCTGGTCATCACGTTCAAGGTGAAAAAGTGCTTCTTGGGATTCCATTCCCTGGAGATTCTCGGCTATCTTGTTGATCGGCTCGGGCTGACCCCAGCAGAAGCCAAAGCAGATGCGGTGCAAAACATCCCCTATCCCGCAACGCTGTCACAGCTAGAGTATTTTATTGGCCTTACGAACTGGAATCGTCACCTGATCCCATACTATGCCCAGCGAATAGCTCCGCTCCAGGCATGCAAAACACACCTGCTAAAAGGTGCACCACCGATGTCACGTGGCAGAAAGGATTACGCGGCCCGAACAACCGTACCTACCGACGCAAGGCTGGTCCAAGCGTACGACGATGTGAAAAACGCACTTGTATCCCGTCCCCGCCTGTATCACGTGGTTGATGATCTCCTGATATACGCATTCGTTGATTCGTCAAAGGAGTACGGAACCGGCCTGGCCGTGTATCAGCTTACTGGTGATCCGGAAGTATACTCCAAGAACCACTTGGTTCCCTTGCATTTTATGTCGAAACCATTGACAGATGCAGAAACCAGATACTGGCCAACGCATTTGGAGATGTCAGGGCTTGTGTGGGCAGCCAAGCGTATGCGCCCATATATGGAACGAGCATTTGTTACTTTCGTCACCGATCACCACAGTAACGTCGCCCTGTGCAAGATGCAGGGTCTCGACACCACATCCACTGACAGATCCAGTTTGAGACTCCATACGTGGGCGATCTACCTGGATCAGTACAGGGATCACATGTGTGTGGTGTACAGCAAAGGCGCCGACTTGGAATGTCCTGATGCGTTGTCAAGACTACGCTACGAGATCACTTCACGAGCTGAACAGTTGCGTACCTGGGCCAGGAAATTGGGCGCCAGACTGGGGATGGAAGAATTCGAAGTAAACGAATGCTTCGCTGTGACTCGACTCGCAGGAAAGCAAGCACGCGAAGTACAGGAACAAGCAAAAGCTGCCACAGGTGCAGCCGCCACCGCCAGTAGCACACCTACGAAGAAATCCTTTAAGGATGCGCTGCCGGGGAACGTCACCAACGTAATGGATGGAATGGGTGTTGAGTTGTCCCCAGCATATATGGATCAGCTCCGCGCGGCGACCCAGAACTCGCAGCGTATGAGAGCTATTTTTAACACACTCAGGCTTGAGGGTGTTCATGATCCGCAGCTAGAGGCGCTTACAATCCCCGCCACCTGTCAGTACGCACTGCGCGATGGGCTTCTCTATCTCATCGACCCCAGGGATAGGTGTTTACGCCTGGTGCTCAGCAGCCAGGAATTACGTAAGCAGCAACTGTCAACTGCACACGACGAAATGCATTGCGGTTTCTACCGAACCTACAAGTGCCTTGCTGGTTTCTACTGGCCGTCAATGGCAAAAGATATCGCCACCTATCTCGCTCACTGCCCTGCTTGTTTGGTGAACAAGCCAGCACGTCATAAGCCATACGGGAAGTTGTCACCAATAGTGTCACCATCGGAACCATTTGACACAATCACAATAGATCTCATAAGGGACCTGCCGCCATGCAGTCGTGAAGGATCTGGCGATCTTTTCGATACGATAATGACCGTGACAGACAAATTCAGCAAAGCCGTATGCTTTATTCCCGGCAGAACAGATTGGTCTGTGGTTGATTGGTCGAACCATTTTTACGAAGACATCGTTTTGAATGGCTGGGGTTTCCCCCGTACTATCATCTCCGACCGAGATAAGCGCTTCCTCTCTGGGTTATGGCAAGCTCTACTCTCTCGTGAGGGCGTTAAGAGCCTTACCACGACAGCCTATCACCCGAATGCAGATGGGCAGTCAGAGAGAACCAATCAGACGCTGGAAGTCATGCTACGCTACTTGGTGAATAGCAGCCAGTCCGATTGGTTCAACAAGCTCCTTCCGCTACAGGCTGCCTGCAAAAACATGGAAGCCGCATCGACTAAAAAGTCACCGAATGAGCTGATATATGGAAAAAAGCTTCGGACTGCACTCGAGGTGGCCACGGTTCCTCTGCCAATACCAGCCACGGCAATTCCATTGCACGAGCTCCGCATGGTTGCCCAAGAGGAAGCAGCAACTGCTATTGCAATCACACAGAGGGCGATGACTAAGCAGTACGACGCAAAGCGAACCGTGCTGGACTTTTCCACCGGTTATGCTTTCCTCCGTCTCGGTGCCGGGTACTCAATTCCATCCATGCGTAAGCACAAGCTGGCCCAACAACGCATTGGCCCCTTCAGAATCCTCGGGATCGTCGGAAAGGGCAAGGTATACAAATTGCAACTTCCACCACACTACGGAATCCACCCAGTGATTTCAGTCGTACATTTGGAACCCGCTCCCGTTCCAGGCTCCGATCCATACGAGCGACCAGTGGCGACAAATGATGTAGCCCCAGTGGCGGGACCTGCAAGTGAGCCAGAATGGGAAATCGTCGCAATTGTTGGCAAACGTTCCACCAAGCGAGGCCGGAAAAAGAAGACCGAGTTCCTCATCCGGTGGAAGGGTTACGGTTCGGAATGGGACTCTTGGTACTCTGACGACGACTTGCCGAATGCTCGGCAAGTGATCGCCGACTACAAAGCATCAAAATGAGAAAAGAATTCGATGGGATGGAGGCTCACTGATAAAAAGCCCAGGTTTTTCTGAAAAATTTGTTTCTTTCTGCAATTTGTTTCTGTTCCACAATATTGTTCTTTGCTGCAATTTGCTTCTTTTTTACTTGTTACATGTGATGGATTTTGTTCACCTTGCTAGTTTTCCTGTTATGTCCAGACCATGTTGTTTCTGTTCTTGTTTTTGGGGGACCCCGAGGGCGGAGTCCAAAGTTTGGGGTGATTGTGACCCTAAGCCAGTATGGGTGCATGGGATGGTGTCATACAGCTGAATGTTTGCTCACGGTGGCACGTTGCCGGAGGGCAGTATGCCGAAACAGCACCTCATTGGAACGGCATCTCACCAGAACGGCACCTCACCGGAACGGCACCTTGCCGGAGGACAGCGGGTCGGCTTGCGCTGAGCTGCACACCGCTGAAAGCAGAAGAGTGACTGCGCAGGAAGGGCTTGGCAATGGGTATATAGGAAGCAAGCTCCTCCCGCTCGTAGATAGAATGACATGACTTTCTTCTTCTCTTCTTTCTTGTCCCCATTCGCGTGACAGTACGGGGGTGATCACCGCTCATTGTGCAGGACACACACCGGATAGAAGTAAAAAAGTGTTGCTACTAGTTGAGGGGTAGCAGAAGCATGGCATTCTAGCAGGAGGAGCGACAGCTTCTTGGAGGAAGTCCACCACCGCTAGCGCTACTCGGTGACTATCTATCACAAGCCCTAAGGGCACGTCCATGCCGAGCCCTGACAGCAACCTTAGACAGTACATTGGCGTGGCGTCCACGGTCCAGAATCCTCCTCCAACAGTAATTCCACAACAGAGCTCAGTGGCCCTCACGTCGATGCCTTGCTACTGCCTCACAGCAAAATTTGTACGACCTCACTCACAGCCACGATAGCTATGCAGCAGTTTTGTGAACCTTAAACGACACCCAATAGCCGCGATCTTTACGCATCAGGATGGTGTGCCTGCAGAGATAACCCCGCCGTACTGTTGTTGCTTTCCCACCATGAAGCCAATATGATTTCAACTTCAGTCCTACTCACGGCACTCAGCATTCTCACCGCCAGCACCTTCAGCAAATACATTCTGAGAAGTTACCGGGTACGTAACTGTTGGCTCGCACAAAGTCAAGAATTTATCTTGTAGAAGTCCTGTACATGGCCATACTTTCAACACCAGTTGCACTGCATGCCGTTGGTACTCGTCCTAAGCCCCCCAGTACCCACTGCCACTCCTGCTCCACATGCATTCCTAGATCTCTCTTGCTCGTGCGCTTCCACAGGAATAACTCACCGGAGAATTCTGCCTTCCACCACGATCTGGAAGCCAACCACAATTAGTGCATCCGTCCTCGATGTTGGGGTCCACGGGCCCAAACCCACAAGTGAGGCAATCCCACACACTGGTAACTTGTAGTGCTTCGCCCAGACTCTCTGATAAGTCACGATCTTAGCTTGCTGCAGAACGCCCTCTGTTGATACCACTGAGGCTAACTGGCAGGTTGTCTTGATACATCACCAATTCGTACATTTCGGATATCGCCCTCCTGAGTACATCTTCAAAAATTCGTTCCACTTCCAGATCGTTATCCCATAGCAACATGCCATATTTGTGAGTACAGTCAGATGCGTCGCCTTCAGTGGTGTGCTATCAACGTTTTCCTGCCTACTTTGGGCGAGGCTGGGGGGATGAGCGAGGCTGTGGGGATGGGTGAAGTCATCACGATGGCCACCAGTGGAAGGTGGGACGGGGGGACCATGGTGGTGATAATGGCAATAATGGAGGTGATTGTGGTGGGTATGCTATTGGAAGGGGGCCTACCGCACTGATAGCAAGACCGCTGCAGCTGCGTCTGTGGCCCCTCAACCACACTCGGCCTGGCGGATGAAAGACTGCTACGGCAGGCAGCTGCAGTTGTCGCCCTGATCTATTCGCGGTTATCATTGCAATACGCACACCGCGGTGAGCAAAGGGAATTCTGGTGGCAAATGGCGGGTGGCGGACAGGGTGGCCATGCTGTCCAATTCACTGGCAGAAAGATGGCATGTGAAAACCGGCACGGTCAGAACGAACGGCACACGATTGGGTAGCTTCCGCTTGACGAGGCGTCCCGTGACAGACTGATAGTGTCAAATTAAGTCGCGTAAGCTCTAAACGGATATCGGCCCTGCCAGGGTTGTCTGAAACTGAGGGGCCACTCTAAGCATATAAGTAAGGGAATCGGAGTTAATTGGAGACCAGCATGTATATATAGGAGCCTCTACTGATGCATCTTATGACATCTCCATCTGTATAATCCGACACAGGTCACCCTGTATTCCTCGCGCTGGCCGGTGACCATCCAGCCCACCAACCGTAGCTCGGTATCTGTGTCCAACAATATTGTGTCTTGCTCCGGAAATGACCCACATGGGCTGCAAATTACTGTGATGCCAAATGGAGGGTGGGGGTTGCTGTGTCCAGTTGGGTTCGACTCGTAAATTGGTAATGGTGGCTGGAGGGCAGCAATGGCTACAAACGGAGTGCCGCTGATAGGTGTTAGGCTTCTTACTTCCCCTTCTCCGATAGCTGATGATTCGGACTGGAAGAGCAATCCTCGGCACGGACTGAAGGTTCAACCGATACTGCGGGATCTCACTTTAAATATCAAGCAGGTCCATCGCAACCTCCGTTAGCAACCACGACCACCATGTCATCTAGATATCGTCGGTGGGAACTTGCCGTATCTGGGTATACACGTTGCCGGCGGCCATATTTGCCAGCTGTGCTGCCTTGCGCCTACCAGAAGAAGCAGCCCGCGGCGGCTAAGGCAGGTGTTAAAATGTTATGGTCGGCAGTGCTTTTGGTGGAGAGTTTTGCACGAGCACGAAAATGGTCTGTCCACTACAGAAATTAGATCAGCACTGCATTGATAGAGACTTGCAAAGACTTGGAAGAGAGGTTGTTTAAAGGTAAGGGTGAGGGTAATCGTAAACGGGATGGCCACGGCGAGAACATTCACGGGCAGAGCAAATGGCGTAGCAGGAGCCGAAACGACAATTCTCATTATTAATCGAGTGTAAAGCAGAACAGGAGAGAAGCCCAAACACAGAACCTGATCGACCTCCGTTGTTGCACGGTGCTTATCCTAATCGAGCCCACTTCGCTGCACCTGTCCGCTCAGTTCTTCTGGCTGCCCGCTCACTTCTCCGGCAGTTGATACTCTGCCGCTCGCTCTATACAGGACAGCGCTGTGCTTCCGGTAGCCACAGCAAACACAGCATTAATGCAGAGGCCATTTGCCGAGCAGCGAGAAGCATTTCCTACAGCAGGCCTGTTGGTCGATTGTTATATCCAACATAATTGAACAGGAGGTAGAGAGCAGAAGTGAGCGAAGACATATGACTCACCGATACCCCAATTGGGCCCAGGTTTCAGCTTCCCTAAAGCAATGAAGTTGCCATATTACAGCCTCCAGCGCCGCAGAAATGAGCGTCAGATACCTTCGATGCCTCCCCTGCTTGTTGCCAGCAACCAAGTCTATACGAGTCGGTTGACGGGTACTTGAGGTCTTGACCGACAGCGGATTGGATATGCATATATATGTTTAGGTATATATGTATCAAGAGATGCCCTCAGTCAAGCCTGAAGATTGAGCAACGGAATTCTCATCTGGTTATTGGATAAGTTTGGCATAGATTGTGGTCTCCTAGCATCACTGAGCTGTTGTCAGCAGGCGTCCGCCATTTTGGCAGTTCCTTTCCTTCCCTGGCAACCGGATTCTAGGCAGATCGACTACATCAGATCGCGCGGCGGTGTGTAGGTGTCCATAACGTCATCGAGTAGGCAGTATATAGAACTGTTGTGCCCCTCAGACAACCGTCGTCCGCCACAAGTGTCGTCCGATCCAATATCAGTGTAATCCATCGGCGCCACCGCCAGGCAGCACGGCCACCAGTGGCGTCAAAACAGGCATTGGCCACGTCCCGCATCGCCCACTCTGTCCACGGCTAACGGAGGTCCCACCCATGTACCAGGGGAGTGCCCATAGTCAGCCAATTGGAGCCAGCAATAAGTGCTACCAGCTCATTGTGTAAACAGGAGTTGGTCTGCAGTCGCTGGGCATGTAGGGTCCTCTAGCCTGCCACCATCCGGAGTTGGAACTCGCGTCCAAAGCTGCCATCAGACTTTGCAACGGCCACTACGTCTCTGGTTAGTAGCTCACAGTTGTTCAACGCTCGCTATGGTCTGGTCCGGACTGCGGTCAGGACCGGACGGTCCGCTATGGTCCGGTCTGGTCTGCAGAATTCTGGGACCGCCTCAGTCCAGTCCTTCCAATTGAAAGACCACCGAAGACCGTGGTCGACTGTGGTTGACCGCGGTCTTTCAGGCTTAATCACCGGACCCCCACATCTAAGTTTGCTACTAAAATTTCCTTGATCCCATCTAGTTACCTCGCTACCACATCCAACAACCACATTACTCAACTTCTCTCACTTGCTCACCCTCTGCAACAAATACAACTTGCGCACAATGGTGTCCTCGATTACAAATGACAGTGCACGGAGCTAAGGTACCGTGTCCGTTCTTTCGTCCCCACCTCCTACCTCTATAGGTGTTACGGATCGACAACGTAGGGGATTGATAGCCACTAGCATTTCCACCGGAGATGAGAAGCACCAGATTGCATCCTTCAGATAGAAGGGTCTCACACAGATGGCCCTCGAATATCTTAGTATACCCGCCATGTCAGCTGAACCCGAGAGAGTATTTAGTGGTGCGAGGATAACAATATCTTTTCGGAGATACAGTCTGGGAGAGTTGGCAACACGATGGCCTCATTTCGACCCATTATGAGGAGATCCAACAGCTGGAGAACACGCTTCATACTTTGTGTATGTAGGGCAGAGATGGAGCAGAAGCATCATATTACAATGGATAGTGCTGCAGCCTACAGAGGTAGTAATTAGTGGTATTAATTAACATAATTTACATCATATATGGCAGTCGTCCATGGTCAACTGTGGTCGATCCTGTCTTATACTGTAAAAAGACTGCCAGTCTGGTCCTAGGGTAAGGACCGGACCAGCAGCCGTGGTCCAATCCAGTCCTTCCTAAATAACGGACCGGACGGACCATGGTGAGTGTTGCGGTTGCTTCACCATTGCTATACTTCTCCCTGACAGGTTCCGGTTTTGATTCGGGACGAATAACAGCAGCCTGCAGTCGCGGAGAATAATCCTATTGCGGATGCGGGCTCAGTGCATAGCTATACAAACGGGGCCGGGAATACAAATCTTCTCCGGTTCGTATCCGTATCGGAATTGGAAGGTATGTAGACGTAAATGTGGGGGCAACTGAATGGTACACATTGGCTGTTGGCAGCAGGTTGCGTTTTAGCTACTTACCAATTGCTGGGTTCTGTCAAGCATTGTACCCATTTCCTACTGTCTTGTTTTATTTCCTTTCTATCCAATCATAGCCTAGGAGCTCCAAGCTGTATGAATAATGAATTAATAAGTAAAACACCTGCATATCGAATTGCCTACGCTGCCCGTCGCCCGTAGGTACAACTTTTCCATGTTAGCTCGTAGAGGTGAAGCCCAGCACCTGAACAAAACCTCCATCCACCAGCCAAACAATGGCTAGAAGGATAGACGAAGAGAAAATAGCAGCCGCTGGGGCAGAAGATGGGCTACCGCTACGATCCCAAAAAGTTCCGCTTACGCCTACTCTCAAACATTTTCCTCACCCGGGCTTTGTTAGCCTCATAGGTCTCTCTATTCTGGGGAAGACCCTTGTTGGAATATATGGATCGATAAAAGGTGAAGATTGTATTGGTTGATTGATACAAAGTCGAAGGAGGAACATTCTCTCTATATACAATGCGCCTGAGGGATTCGCCAAGGGGAAAGGACGGAAGACTGTCTCCCGAACCGGTGCTCGGAGACTAGGGCTGCTGTCATCTCCGGACATGTTGCCTCTGGTCCGTCATCTCCAGACGCCGTCTCCGGTCCGTCATCTCCGGACGCCCATTATTCTGACACTTCCCCTCGTACGGAAGATGCAAAGGAACGCAGGAGAGGAGAAAACGAAACCGCCAGTATAGCAACAAACAGTTGCAGA
>Ga0307508_10004461_pt1 | contig 13672 bp, 17 predicted proteins | sample 9_EM_MG_FD_203089 | JGI IMG/M metagenome (GOLD analysis project Ga0307508, IMG submission 203089) | Populus trichocarpa ectomycorrhiza microbial communities from riparian zone in the Pacific Northwest, United States - 9_EM | ecosystem: Host-associated > Plants > Roots > Unclassified | place... | reverse complement strand
GTGGAGGGTTTGTGGGGAAGTGCGACGAGGGAAACCCTTCCTCGTCAGCTAACTATTAATGAATTTAGTAAAAAAAATCACAACATGAGCGATAAATTACTTACTGATTGAGGGGGTGGGCACGACGGCCCATCCCCCACCCTCGTTGGCACCTACCCACGCCCATCTTGGTGTCCATGTAGTAGCATTGAAACAGGCTCGATGGAGATGGTTTCCCACCTCTGCTGAACGTGTGTGAAGGGTGTGGTGAGCTCATTTCGATGCATCGAAATGAGCTCACACACACTCAATGGAGATGGGCTTTGTCTCTGTTGAGTGTGTGTGAGGAGGTAGTAAGCATTGACGTGTCACGTCGGTGTTGATGTGATTCTGTCACACACCTGTCACCCGCCCAAACGGATATGGGAAGATCACAGGAAAAAATATTCGCACCCGTCCCCATCCTGTACTGACCTGTACCCATCACCTGTCACAGGTCACCATACCCGTGTCCATCACTACTTACACAGTGTTTTACCACAGGTGCCAGTGTTTCACCACCACACTGATAACACTTTATAAACACAAATGTTGCTCTGATCATCTTCAAATTCACAATCTGAGAGGTTATAAGTATTAAGAACATTAATCTGCTTTTTCCCTGATTTTTGGTTGAGGTAGAGATTAGTAGAAACTACATTTTGAGTGGTGATATCTTATATTTTGGACATTGAGGCATAAGTTGTGAACCAATTCTTCCCATTTTTTTTTCCATAGCAGAAATATCTATTTCTCATATACTGAGTGTAATTGTACCATGATCATAAAGGAGTTTGTGGTTTTCTGGCTCACCGTGACATTTCATGAACAGATTTGAAATTCCAACAAATGTACTATTTTTATCCCCCTCTCTCACATCAACTTCACCGCTTACCACACAACTTCCCAAATCGGATCACAGAATTCTGCATTATTTTTGCATGACAGGGTGGTGAAACACTAGGTATCTTTTGTCATTGGGGCTTGTGGTTGCTTCATCCTCACCTTCCATTGAGATAATTAGATTTCCTGAAAGCTATGAAGCATATATTTTGAGTGATGTATGCCATCAATATAATTTTTGTAGTTGATGTAGTGTAATTTAGAAATCAGTAAATCATGGTAAAACACTGTGTAAGCAATAGTAGAAACAGCCATCAATAAACCAAAACCAAAACCAAAAAACATCAATTTTGAGCTTAGCTACTGGAAACACCTTTTGCAAATTATTTTTAGCTTATTGTATATTTTAAATGTCCAATTAGCTTGCATCAGCAAGCTCCCACCCTGTCTAAATTCGCTGTTTAAGGAAAGAAAATTGATCCCCTATTTGTCTCCCTTTGGTTCCTGGCTTCTCGCCTCAACACCGGCAAACATTAGGAAGTACTTTCCCCCATCAAAAGTCGAAAAAGTTGATCCCCAAATGTTGTCCTTGTTTGGTTCCTTGCTTCTCGCCTCAACACTGGCAAACATTAGGAGGTCGTTTCCCAAAAATTTGTCCTTCCCTGACTTTTCTCGTTTTTGGCTCCATTGCTGTTATATAATATTACAAATTTTGTTTTTGCAGTGTGAATGGAGTTTCCCAGAGCTACCCATACCCCTATCCCAGCAAACCTGTACCCACATGCATGGGTACAGGTTTGAACAGGTTGGGGTAGTGGTTTTATACAACCCATGCACTGTGAACCCAAGGAGGTGGAAAAAGTTCACCTTTAAGGAGGTAATGTGAAAAAAGTGATGGATAAGGTGGTAATGTAAAAAACTACCTTTTGTGGTGGAAACAAATTCCACCACAAAAGGTAGTTTTTTACAATGAAGAATAAGAGAATAAATTACAACCTTAATTGATGTAAATTTTGGAAGGATTTTACACCTGTTAAGATTGGAAAAAAGCTGTGATTTCTTTCCACCATACAAGGTAGTTTTTTACTATAAATAAATTACAACCTTAATAGGTGTAAAATTTCTTTGGAAATTTCTTGGAAAAATCTCTAAGTCCAAATTCACACGTTGCACAGTCATGTGACTAAACTTGTCACATGTAAGTTGAAGTTCCAAATTCGAACTTCAACTCCTCACCACCACCACCATGGTCAATGACCATCCCCAACGATGACAACCAACACAAGACGGACGAGGAGCACGAGAGGGCAGGGCGCACAAGGTGAGCCCCTCACTGGCACTTTCTTCATTTTTTAACTAACTAACTACCCTTACAGGTGCAAGACGCATGGCGAAGGGGGATAACCCCTTCCCGTGTCATTCCCATTTCGATGCGACAAGGAGGGGAATACCCCCTCCATGTCGTGTCGTTCCCATTTTCGAGGCGACAGGGATACCCCTCCCTGTCGCCTCGAAATTGGGAACGATATGCGGACCCTCCCCGTCCTGTTGTTTTCCTATTGACACGACAAGGAGGGGGTGTGTGCCCCTTCCTCGTCGTGTCCTTCCCATTTCAATGTGACAGGGAGGGGTGAGCCCTCCCTGTCCTGTTGTTTTCCTATTGACGCAACAAGTAGGGGGTGTGTGCCCCCTCCTTGTCACGTCCTTCCCATTTCAATGTGACAGGGAGGGGTGAGCCCTCCCCGTCCTGTTGTTTTCCTATTGCCTCCTTTCCATTTCAATTCGACAGAGAGGGGCAAGCCCCTCCCCGTCCTGTTGGTCTCCTATTGACACGACGAGGAGGGGGGTCGCGTCCTTCCTATTTTCACATGACAGGGAGGGGGCGTGCTCCTCCTCCTCGTCATTTTTATTTCCACATGACAAGAAGGGCAGGCCCCCCGTCGTGTTCTTCCCATTTTGACGCGACGAGCCCCCTCTCATTGTGGCTGGATTTTTTTATTTATTTATTATGTAGTGACAAATGTCGTAATTTACTATTAAATATATTGATTTTTTCAATCATATTGGTCAGAAAAACCCCCTGAAAAAGTAGTGTATTTTCATTAGTAAAAGTCAAAAAAATCCACCTTTCAGGGGTTGTGAATGTCCAATATTTCATCAGAAATTTGACTTTACAACCCCTTAAAAAGTGATTTTATTCCACTCTTGGCTGTGGAATTATTTATATTTAAGGTTAAAATTTTCACCCCAATTGGGTGGTTTTGTTAGCATCAATTCCACCACAAAAGGTTGAAATTTCATTGAAAACTGTGGAAAATCACAACTATCCAAAGGTGAATTTTTCCCACCCCTTGGGTCTTACAGTGATGGGTTCTAAACCCATTCACTGGTATTGTGCCAAAAACAATATATAATTACACTATATACATTATCAACAGTATAATACAAAAAGAAATGAGGAGGTACCCCTTCCTGCTGATTGTATAGCAATGACAAGACAGAAGGTGCATACCCTCCCCTCAAAACAAGCGCGAATGCTCGATTTTGAGGATGGTAGGGCTAGTAGACAGGCAGCACTCCTGGTGGTTGGTCATAACAGTTGAGGGTGGTGTGACGAGTAGCTGGGCAGTGTGTGTGGTGGTGAGGGCTGAGCAAGATGTTGAACACGAGAAACATCAGGGCACGTTTTAGGTGTTCAGCGTGAGGGACAAGGTGGAGAAGACACCAGACACGAAAAACACGCCCCTAAGGGCGTGTTTTTCGTGTCCGGTGTGAGGGGCAAGGTGAAGAAGCAGCCGAACATCAAAAACATGCCCATGTGGGCGTGTTTTCGATGTTCAGCATGAGGGGTGTGGTCAGAGCTGCTGGACACGAAAACACATCCCTGAGGACGTGTTTGGTGTGAGAGGGAGCAGAAGGTGGACAGCTGGTGGACAGGTGAGGGTGTGTCAGGTGGTAGGAGATGGGATAAGGTGGGGGTTGACTAAGAATGTAGATAAATAGTATAAATAAATAAAAAGAAAAAACTTCGGGCATACCTTGTATGCCCGCCCCTCTCCATGTGCTTGCCGTGCCATTTTCCATCGTGTTGGTGTGTTTCGGATGTGGGGTGAGTATTGCATTGTGCAAGTGAAAGGTTAGTTACTGTAGTTAGTACGATGAGATTGCTCGTCACATTGGATGTGATGTGACATGTGATAGATCACGGAACCGGGTTTCAAAACCCGTGACAAATCACTAAATGGCACAATTATTCACTGTCAGGGGAGCGCAATTTGAGTTTGAACAAGAATGGCACTTGTTTGTATATTGGACACCTGTAAAATATATTGTGACACCACATCCATCTGTTTAGTAGAACCGAGGGCATTACCCATCCCACAGAACTGCAGCGGCGCCATACCAGACTTCTAATCCATGTAAAAATAATCTTTTAAATAAATAAAATAAATATATTAGAGCTACGGCAGCCTTCTTGAGCTTTATTTGGTTGAGTATTTGATGGAGGTCATACAAAGAAATTGAATCTCACAAGCAAAGTGAGACAGACATTTTGCCTCGGGTGTTTTAGGATCTCGCCTGATTTGAATAAACATCAACCTCAGCAGCCTCACCAAGAATAATGTAGTAGAATATGGAAATTAAATTACCTTTGTTATATAGAAGGATATGTCTATTATCTATAAGCTATTATATATGGGGACTGGCAACGTCTCTGATCAAACGCTGCTGCTTAATCAGTGCACAGCCACAAAAATCATGGCAAGTTGCCTGTCTCGACCAAGTCTCGACAATAATCTATGGGCTGGTAGGCATTAAGTTGCGAATTCAAGCAATATATATGTGTATATTCATTAGATAGATATATACCAAAATGTATGAGCATCGGTGCAGTGCTATGTATTATGTTAGGTTATCTTCATGGTCAGATATGTAAAATTCGTCTCCAGGACCCGCCATCATTTCGGTTGCATGCTGGTTGCTGATTGGAGACACATTTGTCAATGTTGTCCCACCCCTGGATAGATACTGACTGACAGCTTTCTTGAGCGCTGCCACCCTCTCCAGTTTCTTTCCCATGTGAGTCTTTAGTGGGACCTGCTTTGTTAATTCCCCACCAGTCTTCACATACTTCCTTTCCTCCTCTCGATGAAAGTCCAACTGCTTGTTTAAATCCATCACCGTAAGTTTGTCAATTCCATCATCAGAAAGAACGAGATGGTTTGCTGTTTCAGCGATCACGGCACCTTGATTCTCGCGATGTTGTTGTTGTTGGGTTTCCTTCTGTCGATTGGCTGCAGCTTTCTCGGTGTCTGCCTTTATCTGATCCTCTTTTGCCTTCTTCTGTAGACCACTCTTATCAAGATATTGAGCTGTCTTTCTGAGATATTGATCGTCTTCATCAGTGTTAAGTTTGCACTGCATAAATTCCTCCGTATTGTTCTGTGATGCAGTGAATGACAAATTAAATTTGTGAATTGTTTCTGCAGGTCGAAGGCGTTGAGCGCTGCACCATGTACCAAGACCGCCTTCATTTCGGTCATTTGTGGAGGCAAAAAAGTGATCCTTCCACTCGATGTCTGTCAGGCAGTCAATATCACCTGCGAACTCGTTGGAGGATCGTTCCGTGAAGGTAAGCTTGCATCCCCGCACAAACACTGCAATTGCCCGGTCAAGGTCAGGCAGAGTGGTGGCATAATCTTGTATCGTCTTCATAACTCTGCATTCCCATTTGTCCCATTCACCTCTGCCAAGAACCGCCATCTCGTGTTTAACATTATTTCCAGTCCAGACTTTTGGATTGGCCATAACAGCGTCAAGGAGATTGATCTTCTTTGTGAAGAAATCGCGGAGGTCCAGAATGTTTTCGTGTTGTTGAACATATTTCATGAATGCGCGGGATATGCAAACATTGTATGCAGCAAGCGTGCACAGTTCGGTGAGTGTCGGAGTATCCTGCAGTCCAAGATAGAAATTCTTCTCAATGTTCATGAATCCAGGCTTTTCTTTCACATCGCGAATATGCTCCATAAAGCGAAGAAAGCGGTCGCGATGAACAACAAGAACACCAGCTGCCTCTCCATGCGATCCGTACTGTGTATTGCTGACATCGGGATAAGGCACAGAATGACCTACATGATGGTGCATATACCAATTGCAAGTATTCTGTTGGCCCTTCTTTTTGTCCTTGTTGCAACAGATCATACCACCAAGGGTTGTGATATGGCTACCTCCCCGCTTTGATGTTTCAGCTGCACGCCTTTCTGCTGGTGTTGGATTCAGCGGATCGGTGCACATCTCCAAAACAGCAGCATTGTCCTTGTTGGCAAGTAGCATAGGCTCCGTCTTGTCTTCTGCCGCCCAGGTGTCGCGCAGTGCTCTATTGCCACCCTTGACTGTGTTCAAATCTTTATGCATGCAGCATCCAGTCCGAATAAATTGTGTTAGCTGATTGTGTTCCTTTTCAGATAGTGCATCAAAGACATGTTGGCCAACGTCGCGAATAATTGCAGTATCAGCAACCGTCTTTTCTGTGTCGCTGAGCTGTTCCCATTGTGTGTATCCCCCTAGCTTCTCCATCTGACGCAGCTTGAGTGGCATCAAAAATGCAACGAGGTGAGCAATGTCCATCTTGCAGAGTGCCTCTTCGCCAAGGCGTTGGATAATGGTTTCCATCTTCCAGTGTCAGATGAGCTCATGGCTCTTTTTCTGATCGGCTGCATGGTCACTGCTTGTGCCAATAAGCTTATACGTGAAGTCATCTGGTGAGAAATGTAGGCCTTCACGTTGTGCAAATGGGCTATTATTGAAGACTTCAGCAATTTGTTGAAGCCGCTCCTGTAAGCCCTTGACCTGTGTCTTGCTAGTATGGTCAACTGAGGTCCCAACACTATAGATGTAATGGCTTCGGCTTGAAGCGGCCGGCAGCCATCAGCCGAGCTGGGATTCCCTGTGGCCGGCGCGGCTTTGGTGACCAAAGATGCCGGCGTAGCCATATGTTCGGCAGCCGAGCCGCGCCGATTGCAGCCGGCTGAGCCGGCGGTAAGGGGCTCTGCCGGCATGGACCCCAAGGCCGGCAGATTGGTTGGGGATTGCCTTTGTGTGAATTCGATGATGGGCCAGCACATGGGAAAATTGAAATGATGTGATCATGGGACATTTGCCTATTCTTTCACCAGGTTAGCGCCATTTTCTTTCAATATTGGTGCGAAAACTGCAACACATGACTTCCTTTTCGTAGAAACTTAGGACAGACAGCAATTCCTTGGCTGGATTTTCTGGCTTTTACACCAGCCTCTAGGAATGCCGGAAGACTGCACTGAATTTAATATCTCCCTGATAACAGTGGTCGTCACAGCAGATTGTGACTGAAGGACGGAGAACTTCGGATAACGGGAGACAACTGGGAGCGGTTTGTTTTTTTGGGCATCTCCCATTGAATGGCATAACCGCAAGAGTTGCCCTTGTAGGACGCATTTTCTGACGAAGTAAAATATCCTGGAGAAGTGAAGAAATGAATGCACACATCAGTGACAACAAATACGGCAAGGGTAGTAAAAATGTCGGCGTTTGCCGAAGTGACCGACCCGTTGACGGGTGACGTCATATTATTTATTACCAGGAGTTCGGCCTTTGCCGTGGAGCGACCGACCAGTCGGTCGATGACGTTGGGTATTATGTCAGCAATGCGGGCCGTTCATTTGGTAATTTTAAAGATCGATTGATATTGCCTGATCAGTGGTGTTACCATCCAAATCACATCGGTCTGACTGTGCAGAAATGCCAAACTGCGAAATGAACCGCATATCGGTGACGTTAGGTAAGCAAATATTAGTACTGAATCCCCATACCTGAATGAATGTCAGCCGGATTATCAATAATTATCCTGCTTATTATTCAATTGAAAAAAAACTGCACAAGGTGAAGAAGACATCGTGGTGGTCGTCGCATAGGCATGTATCAACCTCCCTTTCCAAAGTGATGATGTGTGACTCGTTTCAGAAAATTCATCTATTCGGGATGTTCAAATGTTGACCATCCAAGGACAAAATTTCACCATGCAGAATTAGGACTTCCTTTTTTTTTTTTTCATGTTCATATTGCGTCAAAACATTTAATTTCACGTTTGAAAATACAAAATGAGCTCCTAGTCAGATTTATTACAACACCCGCATCAAACATGCTCCTCGTCTGAGTCGTCTAGTGAACAAACGCTGAGCATGCGGTCCGTGGCCTCTATCTCAGCCTCTTTGTCTGTGTTAAACAAATCTCCAAGGTCAATATCGTTGTCCAGCGTAGTGCGTTCGGGAGTGGGTGGGAAGAAACATGTGAAACGGAGCCGTTCCTTCTTGTAGATGAACTTCAAGACTTGAAGGTCCTCCATCAGTTGCGGTGAAAGTCGGTTCCGTTTCTTTGTATCCGTTTTGCCAGCTGATGAGAAGACGTGCTCGCATGGAATGGATGATGCCTGAATGGGGAGGTAGTCCAGCGCAATGGCGTATAGTCGAGGATATTCCTTTTGATGTAGCTGTTGGAATCAAACAATGTAAATAGGACGTCACAATAATTTGATACACATACCTCCCAAAAGTTAATGAGATCAGTGTCAGGCGCGGAAAGAGATCCAGTTTTATACCTGGAAAACTCTTCGTCTTCAGTGCTCTGACTTTGACCAACGACAGGAGTTGGCTTTCCCTTCAGCCGATATTTGGACATGGCTTTCATATATGCTGGTACTGGTTTGACGGGGGAAGCAGGGACTTGTGGGACTGCAAGAGGAATTTGTTTGCCATGGTACCGTCTCATCTGCAAGAAGGGCATTGAGTACCATATTCCAGGCATTTGTCTTTACTTACAACTTTCAAAATCGTTTCTTTCGCCATATCTATATAGTGGTTGTCCCACTCTGCCTCAAACCATGAGAAGCATATACAAGGGTTGATGACTGCGTCAAACATTCAGAAAAAAAAGTGAAATGTGTTATGGCACAAAAACTCACACATGGAGATCACATAAGCGTCGGTATCATCCATACGTTTGTAGTATTTGGTGGCCCACTTGAGACCGATATCTGTCCAGGCCTTCAGATTAAGATGCTTGTCGCCCAGTTTTTCCCACTGCGTCATGAAAAGCTCGAATGATGGGATAGCCCCACACAAAACGGGTGTCATATGTGCGGACATAATCTGTTGAACCTCATGAGGGGCCTGCAAAATTTGCTTGGAACATGGACATTAGATTGAACAAACGATATGCTCACCTCAAGAACGACCCGCAGACCATCCAGTACATCCCAATCGTCAGGCGATAAGGCCAAGTGACTGACGTCCGTTTTCAAATAGCGTTTGATTGCCTGTCAATGTTGAGTTGACCATATTTTGCTATGAGTAAACAATAACTTACCGGCTGTAACTCCTTCATGCGTTCGAGCATCATGAATAAGGAATCCCAACGATGTTTGACGTCACGGAGAAGCTGGACCTCCTTTACTCGGATAATGTTGCCCTCTTCATCTTTGAAGGCCTTTGTTTGATTTCCAATCGTGATGGTCATCTGGAATCCTTCGCGCTTCTGAGTTGAGGCCCGCACGGTGCGAATGAATTTGCGAGCAATGTTGACAGGGTTTCGTTTGATGGCCTTGAACCAGTTAAGGAGTTTGTCTTCTTCCACATACTTGCCAACGATCGCTGTGTCAGTTTCACCTTCATCTTCATCTTCATCGTCATCGTCATCCTTGTCATCGGTGTTGCTGTTGTAACCCCCCTCATCCTCATCATCGGTATCATCCGCCTCGTCTTTGACACCTTCATCATTGACCTTTCCCAAAGACTTCACAATGTGAGAGACGCAGATGTTGATTATATGGGGATAGCACCGAATTCGTTGCTGCTGAGCGTTGAACTTGATGTTCTTCTCTGCCAGAATCGCTTCAAGTTCGGTCATAGCTGCGTCATTATTGCTGGCATTGTCCATAGTGATATGTCCAACCTATAAATTTGTGAAAGAAATCGGCAAAGAAATTATTTACCACATACCTTGTCGAGAATACCGACACACTCAAGAATTAGAACAAGGGCGTCGGCGATCGCTTTACCAGAATGCTTCCCAGTCATGTGGTGGAAACCAATCAAGGCGGCACAGAGACTAAGCTTGCCATTGTTGATTGACAGCCAATGCGCAGTCACTGCAAGAAAAGCCAGCAATTTTTGATTGGACCAGATGTCGGTCGTCAAACTAATTTTGCCCGCAGATTGCTGATACAATCAGCCGAAGTTTTTGAAGGGAAGAAAGAAATCTTACTGATAGTTCCACCTTCAATTTAGCGAACTCCTTCTTGAACTGATTGATGATTCCTTCACGCAACTTATGGCGACGGGGAATTTGTTTGTCGTCCAAGTCCTCCCTCAGAAGCACACACAGGTCACGGAACTCAGGACAGTCAACCAGACGGATGGCCTAAGGACCTGCATGAGAATATTGCCTGAATCTAATTTATCAACATACCTGATCATCGGTCGTTACGAAACGAACGAGGTAGTCGAGGAATGTTTCTGGCGAAAAGGCAGGCAGCTCTGACTTTCGATTTGCCCCAACAACGGCTGCCGTCACCTTGGGCTTATAATTCCATTTATTTTCTTCACACGTCTTGTCATAGAGCTCAGCGTGAATCCTCTGGAGGTGACCTTGAAGATTCCCAGTCGCAGTGGTCGTAGCATAGATGTAGTTATCAACCTTGTTCGGAACCTCCTCATATCCGTACTTTTCTCTAATTTCTCTATCAGTGAGAACCACCCGTACGAGATACTATTACTTACCCACACTCCTTGCCAATACACTTCATTATTCCATCCTCACGAGGAACGACAACAAAGAAATGCGCAATATCCAAAGCCTTTCCCTTGGATGTCTTCTGGGATCCGGTGTGTTTCGTCGCGCTGTCGGAAGTTGATTGCTTTGGATCGACTGGTATCAGCGGGAATTCTTCGCCAGAATCGTCGCTCTGATGAGCCACGGTCTGAGATGTCACATTAGACTAGATTCATTGTAATGACGATTAATACTCACAGCCGAACGTTTCGTAGTCTTGACGATTGCTTCCTTGCGAGGTGCCATGATCGAAGGTGGGGGCGTGTTGATCAAGAAACTGTCTGATCATTTTTATAAGAAGGAAACATTTCCATAACAAGGTCTTTCTGCAAATGCGAAGGTATTCATAGCATGTACCCTCCGTCCAAATGTATTAATAGGATGTACCCTCCATCCAAATGTATTAATAGGATGTACCCTCGGTGCAAAGGATGTGGTATTAATGGGATGTACCCTCGGTGCAAAGATACGGTATTAATAGCATGTACCCTTGGTTCAAATGATACGAATTATAGTATGTACCCTTGGTGCAAATCATACCGTTTTGATAGCATGTACCCTCAGTGCAACAATACGCTATGTATAGTATGTACCCTTGGTGCAACAATACTCTATTTATAGTATGTACCCTTGGTGCAAATGATATGGAATTAGTATCTCCCCTTGGTGCAATGATGACTAGTTTAGCCTGATTTATTATTATTTGATAGCATGTACCCTCGGTGCAACAATACACTATTTATAGTATGTACCCTTGGTGCAAATGGAATTAGTATCTCCCCTTGGTGCAATGATGACTAGTTTAGCCTGATTTATTATTACGTTCCACCCTCATTTATTATTAGGTTTTACCCTCGTTTCTGAATAGTGTTCCCTCACCGATTTCTTTCGCTACTGTTGCATATCCACAACTGAACATTTGGCATGGGAAAGAAACGCCAGGGAGCCCGTGAATTTGGAACGGAAGTATGAGAAATGAGGCTGAGGTGATGATGCTTACGCTCCAGCAATCTTGACAATTCTTTTACCTTCTCCGGGCTAAGTGTACAATATATGACATCACCGACCGACACGTCAGTCATTTGCTTATTAATCCATCATTGTACCTCGGTCTGTGCGCATCAAACACATGACTGTGTTGACGTGGGAATCCCATTTTTTACTTTTCGGATTGATTCTGAGTGTTTCCTTTTCACCATGTCAGGCATCATGTCGTCCCGTACGTTCCCCATTTCCCCATCTTACACCTTTCTGACCCCGCAACAGTCGCTATGACGCCCAAGCGCATGATATCTCGCACTTTGGCTGCATTTCCCTGGTATTCAAACGCCGTTTATGAAAAAGACTTTTCAGAAGCTATAGATCATGACAAGGATTTCCTCGTAAGCTTATTCATTATATATATATTCAATTAACATTCCTTTGTAGACTTTTGTACAGTCCCTCCGGAAATACGAATCCATACTCTTCAATCAGTTCTGTGGCCAGGAACCCGTTCTGAAACTCCAACGTAGCTTGGGCATATTATTCAATGGACCGTTCACTGGGTCATCAGCAATCGTTCTGGCCACGCCGAGAGCACCAAATGCGAATGAATTTTCAAAGCTCTGTTCCGTGGTATGCGCTTATCGTTTGGTGGATGTACTGGGTTTGTTGGGTGGAGGCAGTCATGCTGGGAGCGTCGAAAGAGGCTCATATCATGTAGTAAATGCTAAGTTCCGAGTAAGTCCGTTTTCATCGTCATTTTTTGTTATCTGAATTTGGTGCAGGGGCTCGACAAGCTCGGCAACTGGCCCGATATGTTGCTCAATTTCCAGAAGATACTCATTAAAGCCAAGCAACCAGTTGCACTTTCAGCACACCCCTACAATCGTAGTCCAGCCTTCCGCCTTCTTCGCTTCATTGCGCGCAACAATAACACGAAAAGTTACACTTCCATCGAAGCCAATTTCCTCTTTGCCGCGATGCATCTTGCATGCATGAAGGATATTCGTTTTCCACCTGATGTATGCCCAGATTTACCTGATGATATATCCAGCTTGGTTCAAGCGTCAGTTTCTTTTCCTTTCCACTCGTTTTGATCTTAGTCAACCACAGAAATGACCTTTCTGCCACTGATCAGGACGATGTCAAAGACTTGACCACCCTTCTGGCCAGAATTTCAGCGTCACATGGATCTGCAGATGGCGTGTCGTGTATGCGTGCACCACTCCATCTGGCATTGCTCATTTCCCCCATCTATCTTCTGTTACCAGTTCAACTTTTCAAGAAATCTTACAACCGACACACGATGCTCAGTATCAGTCAATCCCTCGGCAATAAGAAACCCAAGATTATTCTCGACGTTGAGACGGCCATTTGGAAAACTCTTTTTTCCCTCGCATCAGGATTACTCGATCCTCTTGACCTTCTTCAGCATCTCTACGATCAGTTGCCTTGGAATCAAATTGAACAAGCTTTGTCTACCGATTCTGACCGAACTTGGTTCTCACTTGGCAAGTGTATTTCCCAAAAACCAACTCTCTGCTAAACCTTTTGCTGTATGCTAGGACCTAGTCCACTGATTATGCCTGATCCTGTGATGGCTTTGCCTGGCCAATCGCATTTGATATCTACACCTTCTGGCATTGCCAACGAAGACGCTGCGAGCCATGCACAAAGGAAAGAAGCTCCTGGACGTCCTAGGGAAGCTTCTTCCCCAGTATTCTCTTCTCCACTCACTCCCACTTCCTCCCCACCCCATGATGAGTCACCGCCAATGACTGCACGGAGCGAAAAACACTCAGAAGAAAGACACAAGGCAGCAGGTGCTGGTCACACTAGTAGGGGCCACCTCATATGATATGTAGTAGATAATTGTCTACAGGCGATCTCCATCTGGGCAGTGGCAAGGTTATGAGTGAGTTTCATTTATCTTGCCTGAGGCATTTCATTTCATTAACTG
>Ga0307508_10004460_pt1 | contig 13675 bp, 7 predicted proteins | sample 9_EM_MG_FD_203089 | JGI IMG/M metagenome (GOLD analysis project Ga0307508, IMG submission 203089) | Populus trichocarpa ectomycorrhiza microbial communities from riparian zone in the Pacific Northwest, United States - 9_EM | ecosystem: Host-associated > Plants > Roots > Unclassified | place... | reverse complement strand
GTGCGGCTCGACGCGCGCGGCTTCGATCCGCTGGCCGCCAGCCTGCATCTGCAGCGCCTGTTCTCGACGCTGACCGCTGACCCGCCGTCGCTACAGCCGGCGGCCATCTTGTGCATCCGCCGCATGTCCGATCCGCTCCCCGGGCAGCTGCAGCTTCGCAGCCAGGAGCTGCGTCCGCCGCCCAGGTGGGAGCGGGCGCTCATCGGCGCCGTCGACGACACGGCACGACGCGCGGCGCGACCGGCGCTCGGCCCGGCGCCCGCCTACGCAGAGGCCGTGCTGTTCGCCGACCGAGCCGAGATGCTCGCTTGCCTGGCTGACGACATCCGGTGCGGAAGGGCCGCCGGGAACTGGTGGTGGCGGAGCCTGATCGGCAACATCGAGCTTGGGCGGCTGGCGAGCATGGCGTTCGCCGCGTCGCCGGAGCATGTCCCGGCGGCCTTCGAGCGCCTGGCCATCGTCGGGCGCGCCGCCGAGGCGGTGGAGCGATTCAACGAGACGGTGGCGCTGCACCTCCTGGCCCTCGTCTGCGAGCGCTTCGGGCTGTCTCTCCGCCCGTCGGACCCCGGGGCCACGCCGGTGGTCGCCGGGCAGGTGCCGGCGCGGCTTGCCGTCGGGATCGCCATCGATGCCGAGGTCGCGCTCACTCTCGCTCCGGCAGGGCCGGTGGCCGCCCTGCCGCCGCCCTGGCGCCCATTCATCGCACCGCACGAGCTCGGTACGCTCGACGGTGCCCGGCGCGCGCTGCTGGTCGTCGCCCTGCTCGTCCAGAGGGCACCGCTCGTTATTCGCTCGCCGGCGTTCGTGGCCGAGCTTGAAAGGCACCTCTGGGCCTCGCCGCCAGCGCCGCTCGCGCGCGACGATTACGACGTAGCCAGTGTCGAGTCCAGACCGCCGGCGACGGCGCCGGTTCGCCCGCTCTCCGGCCCGGATTCCGCGGCTGCCCGCTCCCCGGCAGGCGATCGCCGTGGGGCCGTCAGCGCCCCGACGACCGGATCGGCTCCGCCCGGCGCGCCACCCCCGCTGGCCATCCCGGCTCGCGTCGTCGCCCCGGCCTCTCCATCTGCCCTTCCAGCCATCGACGAAACCAGCGCGATCGCCGCGGCAGCTCCGGCGGTCGTCGCTCGAGACGAGCCGCCCCGCCCGGCCGCCGCAGTGGACGCCGCGCCGACGACGCGAGCCGCGGAGCCCGTCGTGCCCGCGCCATTGCCGCGGCCGTTCGGCGCCGCCGTGACCACGCAGCTCGGCGGCCTCTTCTATCTCGTCAACGTGGCGCTCCGTCTCGGGCTCTTCCCGGATTTCACACAGCCGGCCGCGCCCGGGCTGGCGATGCCCATCTGGGACTTCGTCGCCCTCATTGGCGCCGACCTCCTCGGCGGCGAGGACGACGACCCGATCTGGGTCCTCCTCGCGGACCTGGCCCGCCGCGCGCCGGACGAGCCGCCCGGAGCGGGCTTCGTGGCGCCCGACGACTGGGAGCTTCCCGCCGACTGGCTCGCGGCGTTTCCGGCGACCGACCGGTGGCGCAGGAGCCTCGCCGCCGCAGCCCAGGGCAGCTGGCTCGAGCGCATGCGCGCCTTCATGCGCGCCCGCCTCCTCCTCGGCCTCGGGCTGGAGATCGACGACGAGATCGCGCCGCTGCTCCTCCGCCGGCGGGCGCGCGTCCACGTGACCGATGTCCACGTCGACGTCGTCCTGCCCCTGGCGGAGCTGCCGATCGAGGTGCGCATCGCCGGTCTCGATCGCGATGTGGGCTGGCTGCCGTCGGCCGGGCGTTATCTGGCCTTTCATTTCGAGTGATTCATGACGCCATTTGCCGATCTGCCGCAGGGCCCACGCCAGCACTTCCGCTTGCACGCGCTGGCTGCCGCGGCCCACCTCATCGATCAGGCCGGGAAGTCCCTCGGCTCGCACGAAGAGCTCCTCGACAAGCTGCCGTTCGTCGCCGGCTACCTCGATGAGATCGATGACCTCGGCGCGCTGCCGCTCGCCACCGACGCCCCGTTCGACTGGGAAGCTGCCATCGGCGCCTGGGCGGCAGGGGCCCCCGATCACCTGCCGCTCGCCGCGCTCCGCGACGCCGCCGGGCTCGACTTCGCCGCCCTCACGCTCCTCGTGGCCGTCGGCATGATCGAGGAGGACGGCCGCTTCGGAGACCTCTTCGCCATCGGTCAATCCGACGACCAGGAGCGGCCGACGGCCGGCCTCCTCCACGCCTGGTGGCGCCCGCTCGTCGACGATGGCGGGGCGCGCGCCCGCCTGCGGAGGCTCCGCGAGCTCGGGCTCGTCGACGTCGCCAATCCCACCGCGCCGCGCGGCCAGTGGGCGCTCCTCGTCCCTTCGGTCGTCTGGGACGGCCTCCGCGGTGAGCTCGCCGAGACGCCGGCGCCCTTCCTCCGTCACACCGCCGCCCGCTCCGCCGCCGCCGCCGCCGAGGAGCCGATCCTCGATGACTCGCTGCGCGAGACCGCGCTGCGCTTGCCGGCACTGCTCGGCGCCGGCGAGCTCGACGCCGTGATCGTGCGCGGACCGCACCACAATGGCCGCCGCACGCTGCTCGGCTGGATCGCCGCCGCCGCCCACCGCGGCGTCCTCGAGGTCGCGCTGTGCGGCAAGCCCGAGATCGACGCCGATCGCCTGCGCGTCGCCGCGCCGCTCGCCACCCTCCTCGGTGCCATGCCGCTGTTTCTCCTCGACCCGGGGCCCGGCGAGATGATCGAGCTGCCGCGCCTGCCCGGCGCGATCGGCCCGATCGGTGTCGTCCTGGGACGCACCGGCGGCGTGACCGGCGCCGGCGTCGAGCGCGCCGTCACCCTGACCCTGGACATGCCCGAGCTGCCAGCGCGCGCCCGCCACCTCGGGCTGCGGCTCGGTCGGCCCGTGGAAGAGGTGGGCGAGCTCGCGGCCCAGTTCAGGATGACGTCGGGGAACCTGCGCCGCGCGGCGGCGCTCGCCGGTGGACACGCCACCCTCGCCGGTCGCGCCGACGTCTCGCCGGCCGACCTCCGCGAAGCCTCGCGCGCCCTCGGCCGCCAGGCCCTGGATACCCTGGCGACCCGTTTGCCCGACGGCGGCGACTGGACCCACTTCGCCGCCGCCGCCGATACCTTGCGCGATCTCCGCAGCCTGGAGCACCGCTGCCGGCAGCGCGAGCACCTTGGCGCCCGGGTCGGCGACGCGCTGGCGCGCAGCCTGAACTGCGGCGTGCGGGCGTTGTTCCAGGGGCCGAGCGGCACCGGCAAGACGCTGGCGGCCCGCCTCCTCGCCAGCTCGCTCCAGAAGGACGTCTACCGCGTCGATCTGTCGGCCATCGTCAACAAGTACATCGGCGAGACCGAGAAGAACCTGGCGCGCGTCCTGGCGGTCGCCGAGGAGCTCGACATCATCCTCCTCTTCGACGAGGGCGACGCGCTCATGGCGCGGCGTACCGGGGTCGGCAACGCCAACGACCGCTACGCGAACCTCGAGACCAACTTCCTCCTCCAGCGGCTCGAGACCTTCGAAGGCATTGCGCTCGTCACGACCAATGCTGCCGAATCGATCGACCGCGCATTCGAGCGGCGCATGGACGTCATCGTCGATTTCCGTCTCCCGGATCCGGCGGAGCGCTACCAGCTGTGGCAGATGCACCTGCCGCCGGCGCACGCCGTCGAGACCTCGCTCCTCAGGGAGGCCGCGCTGCGCTGCCAGCTCAGCGGCGGACAGATCCGCAATGCCGTCCTGCACGCCACGCTCCTCGCGCTCGACGACGGCGGCGCCGTGCAATCGCGGCATGTCGAGGCCGCGGTGGCGCGCGAATACCGGAAGTCCGGCGGAGTTTGCCCGCTGCGCACGGCCGCGGCCTGGGCCCGAGGCGGATAGCCGATGGCCGGCGCCGCGCGCCTGTTTCCGCCCTCGCCGAAGCCGGCGGGCGCTCCGGTCACGCCCGCGGTGCGGTCGCCGAGGGTGCGCGTGGCGCGGGCGGCACGCGATCGGCGATTCGTGAAGATCGTCTCCGATCTGCAGCGCAGCGCGACCAAGGTCGGCCAGCACCCGCCGGCCCAGCGCAAGGCGGCCGAGGCCCAGGCGGCCGCCAAGGCGCCCGACAACGAGAAGCTCGCCGGCGCCCGCGCCAATCAAGTCGACGATATCAGCGACGCCAAGTCGGCCAAGCCGCAAACCGGCGGCTTCCTCGCCATCCTGCGCGCGGAGATCGACAAGGTCATGCCCAAGACCTTGGACGACGCCGACAAGTTCATGAAGGGGGGCGAGAGCGCGAGCGTCAAGGGCGCCGTCGGGCAGAACGTCAAGACGCAGAAGGAAGGCGCCACCGGTCCGACCGAGACGGCGACCAAGGCCGCGCCCGACACCGGCAAGGTCGAAGGCAAGGAGGTCGCCGCGCTGCCGGCCGACCCGGCGACGGCGGCGCCGCCGGTCGCCGGCGCCGAGGCGATGCCGGCGCCCAAGCCGCAGGCCGAGGTCGACAAGACCGCCAAGGAAGCCTCCGCCTCCGCCGACGACAAGCTCCAGAAGGCCGAGCTCACCGATCAGCAGCTGACCAAGGCCAACGACCCGCGCTTCAGCGGCGTCATCACGGCGCGCGACAAGGCCAAGGAGACCGCCGCGGCCGGGCCGGCCAAGTACCGCGCCAACGAGACCAAGGCATTGACCACGGCCAAGGCCGGGGCCAGCGGCGACACCGGCAAGGGATTGGCCGGGCTGGTCGCGACCAAGACCGCGACTGGCGGCAAGACCAAGTCGCGCCAGCAGCTCGCCAAGGAGAAGGACGAGGCCGAGCGCAAGAAGGTCACCGACACCATCGCCGGCATCTTCGACAAGACCAAGACCAAGGTCGAGGCCAAGCTCAGCACGCTCGAGACCGACGTCATGGCCATCTTCGACGCCGGCGCCGACGCGGCGCTGGCGCGCATGAAGAGCAGCGCCAACGAGGAGATCGATCGCTTCAAGGACGATCGCTACAGCGGCATCATCGGCAAGGGCCGCTGGATCGCCGATCTCTTCAGCGACACGCCGAAGGAGATCAAGGACATCATCGCGCGCGCGCGGCAGCGCTTCACCGTCGAGATGGACGCGCTGGCGGTGCGCGTCGCCGGCCTCGTCGATCAACGCCTCGCCGAGGCCAAGGCGATCGTCGCCGCCGGCCAGGCGGAGGTCAAGCGCTATGTCGCCGGCCTGCCGGGGAACCTCAAGTCCGTCGGCCAGACGGCCGAGAAGGACCTGGCCTCGAAGTTCGACGAGCTCAAGCAGTCGATCGACGACAAGGCCCAGGACCTCGCCGAGAAGCTGGCGCAGAAGTACAAGGACGCCTCGGAGAAGGCCGACTCCGCCGCCAAGGAGATGGAGGAGGCCAACAAGGGCGCGCTGCGGGCCCTGGCCGAGAAGGTCGGCGAGATCATCAAGATGCTCGCCGAGTTCGCCGACCGCGTGGTGGCGCTGTTCAAGAAGGCGGCGGGCGTGGTCAAGAAGATCATCGCCGACCCCATCGGCTTCCTCGGGAACCTCTTGTCGGCGATCAAGCAGGGCATCTCGCGCTTCGTCAGCAACATCTGGACGCACATCAAGAAGGGCTTCATGACCTGGCTCTTCGGCGAGCTGACCAAGGCGGGCGTGGAGATCCCGTCGGACCTGTCGCTGCCGTCGATCCTGAAGCTGGTGCTCGGCGTCCTCGGCCTGACCTGGGCCAACATCCGCCCGAAGATCGTGAAGCGCATCGGCGAGCGCGCCGTCGCCGTCCTCGAGAAGGTCGTGGAGATCCTGCAGAAGCTCTTCACCTCGGGTCCGGCGGCGCTCTGGGAAGAGGTGAAGCAGTTCCTCGGCAACCTGAAGCAGATGGTGATCGACGCCATCCTCGACTGGGTGATCACCAAGGTCATCACCTCGGCGATCACCAAGATCGCGTCGATGTTCAACCCGGCGGGCGCCATCATCCAGGCGATCCTGATGGTCTACAACGTCGGCGCCTGGCTGGTCGCCAACATCGGCCGGATCCTCGATTTCATCGAATCGATCGTCAATTCGGTCGACCGCATTGCCAATGGCGACGTCGGCGGCGCCGCCGCCTGGATCGAGCAGGCCCTGGCCCGCATGATCCCGATCCTCATCGGCTTCCTCGCCAGCCTCCTCGGCCTCGGCGGCCTCGCCGACAAGGTGAAGAGCTTCATCATGAAAGTCCAGGCCGCCGTTGGCAAGGCGGTCGACTTCGTCATCGAGAAGATCTTCAACGTCGTCAAGAAGATCATCGGCGCGGTCACAGGAAAGGGCAAGGCAGCCAAGCCCGACGAACGAACAGAGCAGCAGAAGCAAGCCGACCTGACCAAGGCGGTGGCCGACGCAATGTCACTGGCCAAGAGCGCCAAGGGATCGAAGAAGAAGGTCGCGAAGGGCCTGAAGGCGATCAAGACTAAGTACAAGCTCACGGCGCTCGAGCTCGTTCCCTCGAAGCAAGAGCAAAAGAAGGAAACCGACCGAATCCACGCTGAGATCAACCCGAAGCTCGACAGCGATCCGATCGACTTCGTCCTGGGAATGTCGCCGATCAGCATTGATTTCGACGCCGGGACTTACACCAAGGCCGAGTACAGTCGGCAGCTACGGATGCAGCAGACGACGATCAGGGCCATGAAGGTCGATAAATGGGCCAGCGCCCGCGCAACCTTCATGTCGCGACCCGCCGGGCGACGGCGCGATCCCGCGAGCAAGAAGCTGCAGGCTGCCTTCCGGGCACAAGAAAAGAACAAGCGCGTCCTGGCGAAGATTGCCGAGCTCATGGCGAAGCCAGGGATGTCGCTCCCCAAGGCCCAGGCCGACGCCGAGGCCTGGTGGAGCACACAGGCGGCGCTGCATCCGCTGGATCAAGTCGCCGGCGGCGGGGCTCAGCCGACCGACATGGGCGACGCAAACATCAACTCTTCGATCGGGGCATCGTGGAACTCTGGCGCCCGGGTCGGCAAACTCGAAACCGAGATCGCCAAGATAGCTGATCCGGACAACCGGAAAGAGTGGAACGTGGATGTCACTATCACCATGAACGGCGCCCCCGTTTGACGCGCGAGGTCAATCGCATATGACCGCATTCGAGGGATTCCTTTCCAAGCACGGAGCAGGCGCGAATTGCCGGCGGCCATCCGAGGATGTTATTTCCCGCTATGATGGCGTTCTGCCGGATCAGCTGCTCACGCACTGGAGGGAGGCTGGCTGGTGCAGTTACGCCGATGGGCTCCTGTGGGTCGTTGATCCCGACGAGCTTCGCGCCCCTCTGTCCGAATGGCTCGACGAGGAAGAGGCGCGCGGTTCCCACCCGATCATACGCACCGCGCTCGCGGACGTGATCTATTGGACCGACCGGGGTGGTTTTTACCTCGATGCACGGCACGCGGCCATCTTCGAGATGACGAACAATATCGAGCTCATCTTCGAATACTCGCTGGCGAACGATGGCTATCTTGACGACGCGGTCGGCCGAAAGCTCTCTCATGCAGCCATACGCCGCCTGGGCGCGCTCGAGCCGGACGAGTGCTACGGGTTCTTCCCGGCACTCGCCGCCGGTGGCAAGGAGAAGGCGGCGAACCTGCAGCGAGTCAAACTTCGCGAGCACCTCTCCATCTTGGCCCAGCTGGATAGGCCGCAGCGACGTTGATGGAGCGGAACCTGCGCAATCTCCATGCCTGCCTGGTCCACGAGTCGCGCGAGTGCGTCATCGACCTCGTGCGAAACCTGCATCATCTGGATCCGGGCTCGATGATCCTTCTCTACAATGGCGGCGCCGACGCCGAGCTCCTGGCGAATGTCTCGTGGGACCGATACAACGCCGTCGTCCATCCGCGGCCGCGGCGGATGAAGTGGGGCTGGCTCCACGATTTCGCGCTCGATTGCATGCGCTTTGGTCTCGAGAGCATGCCATTCGATACGATGACCATCGTCGATTCGGATCAGCTCGGCCTGCGGGCCGGGTATGCCGAGCACCTGGCGGGCTGGCTGGCCGGAAGGGACGGCATCGGCATGCTCGGCAGCGTCCAGGCGCCGGCGCAGGCGGCGGATAGACGCACGCCGCTCGCGCCGCCGGCCGCGCACGCCATGCGCGAGATCGATCTATGGCGGCCGTATCTTCGCCGATTCGAGGGTGGCGAAGCCAAGTTCGTCCACTGGACCTTCTGGCCGACGACCGTCTTCACCACCGAGGCGGCGCGGCGGCTTCTCGAGATGTGGGCCGACCCGATGCTCGCGAGGATCATCGAGCGGACCAAGATCTGGGCCAGCGAGGAGGTGATCCTTCCGACCCTGGTGGCGCTCTCGGGATTGAAGGTCGACGTCAATCCTTGCCGGCACGACTACGTCCGCTACCGAGTCCGCTATTCGACCGCGCAGCTCGACGCCGGCATGGCCAACCCGCAGGTCTTCTGGGCGCATCCGATCCCGCGCCGGCTCGACGATCCGCTGCGCGCCCACGTGCGCAGGAAGCTCGGCGATTACCGGCCGGCGCCCGAGCGGCAGACCGGCGAAGGGCTTCTTGGCACGCTGCCGATCCTCGATGAGGTGCGCGCCATCGGCGGCTGGCTCGCCGACGAGGAGGCCGATCTCCTCATCGCCACCGCGGCCCGCGCCCTCGGCGGCGAGGGGCCGCACGCGTTCGTCGAGATCGGTAGCTTCTGTGGCAAGGCCACCGTGGCGCTCGGGCGCACGGCCAGGCGGCTCGGCATGAAGCCGCAGATCCACGCCATCGATCCACACGACGGCGTGGTCGGCTCTCGCGACGGGCGTCTCGAACGACATCCGCCGACCCGCGACATCTTCCTCGCTAACGTGGCGCGCGCCGGGCTTTCCGACCTGGTGAACATGCGCCAGGCACGCGCCACCGAGGTGAACTGGGACGGTCCGATCGCGCTCCTTCTCGTCGACGGGCTGCACGACTACCAGAGCGTGGCGGCGGACTTCCACCACTTCGAGCGCTTCCTCACGCCGACGAGCTTCGTCGCCTTTCACGATTATGCCGACTACTTTCCCGGCGTGGAGCGCTTCGTCGACGAGCTGGTGCGCTCTGGCGCCTGGGCAATCGCGCAGCGCGCCGGCAGCCTCGTCGTCCTGCGACGACGCGCACCGGCCCCGGCGGTGATCGAGGCGCCCACGGCCGGGCCGCTGGTGAGCTGCATCATGCCGACGGCCAACCGGCGCCGGTACGTGGCCCACGCCATCCGCCATTTCCTGGCCCAGGACTACCCCGAGCGCGAGCTGGTGATCGTCGACGACGGCGCCGATACCGTGGGAGACCTGGTGCCGGCCGACCCGCGAATACGCTACCTCAAGATCGAGGGCCGGCGGACCGTGGGCGCCAAGCGCAACCTCGCCTGCGCGGCCGCCTCGGGAAGCATCATCGTTCACTGGGACGACGACGACTGGATGGCGCCCTGGCGCCTGACCTACCAGGTGCGCGAGCTCCTCGCCGCCGGCGCGCCGATCGCCGGACTCGACAACGTCCACTACTTTCATGCCGCCTCCGAGCAGGCGTACGTCTATCGCTATCCACCGGGCGCCCGGCGCTGGGCCGCCGGCAACACGCTCTGCTATCGCCGCGCGCACTGGCAGCGCCACCCGTTCGCCGACGTCGATGTCGGCGAGGACGCGCGCTTCGTCTGGGCCGACCGAACAGCCACCGTCCGCACGCACGCCGAGACGCGCTTCTTCGTCGCGCTCATCCACGATGCAAACGTCGCCCGCAAGCAGACCCAGAGCCGATACTGGCATCCTGTGCCGGCGGCCACCATCGCGTCGATCATGGGCGAGGACTACGCCGTGTACCGGGCGCTCGCGCAGAAGGAGCCCGCCTGACGGACAGGACCATGAACAACAAGAGATCCTCGATCCCGTACTGGGCCTACTGGGAGGGCCCGCGGCCGCCGCTCATCGACCTGTGCCTCGCCACTCTGCGGCGCACGTTCGGCGTGCGCGTTCTCGGGCGACATGACTTCGACGCGCTCTGGACCGACGATCGAGATCTCGACATCGACCGGCTCTACGTCGCGCACAGGGCCGATTTCATCCGCGCCTACCTGTTGCGACAGTATGGCGGCGTCTGGGTCGACGCCGATTGTGTCGCGCTCCGGCCCGTCACGCCGCTCGAGGCCGAGCTTGACCGATACGACATGGTGGTGTCACGCGAGCCGCGCGGGCTCGTCGCGACCTACTTCATGATGGCGCGGCCGAGGTCGCCGACCGTCCGGCATTTCTACGACGAGGTGGTGCAGCACCTCCGTGAGAAGCGGCCCATCGATTGGCTCGAGATCGGCGCCTATCCGCTCGCGCGGGCGATCGCGAACCACTCCGGTCGCACACGGGTGCTGGACAGCCGCTACATCATGCCGGTCTGCTGGTCCGAGGCGGCGTCCTTTCTCGCTCCCCTCGACATGCCGCCGGCGCTCGAGCCCGACGCCTATTGCTACATGCTCTCCAATCACTCGCTACCCGCGACGGCCAAGACCACGCCCCACGCCGAGCTGATCGCGGCACCCAACCTGCTCGGCGCGCTGCTCCGCATTGCGCTCTCGGAGGACCACATGAGCTCGAACGACGCCGCGAACTATCGCTACTGGCAGACGGAGGGATGGGCCTGGGATGCCGAGTACGAACGGCGCAAGCGCAGGCACCCTTACCTCCACATCACCGAGCTGATGCTCGCAGATCACGTCCTTCGCCACGCTCCGTGCAGGGTCCTCGAGCTGGGCTGCGGCAGCGGGCGACAGCTGCGGAACGTGGCCGCATTGCCAGGCGTGGACGCGCACGGCTTCGATCAGAGCCGATCCATGGTGGAGGCTGGTTTCGCCTGGGCCGGCCGCGACTGGGTCAGCGAGCACGTCCGCATCGGGTCCGCGACCGGCTCGCTCCCTTATCCGGACGACAGCTTCGAGATCGTGTACACGAGCGAGGCGCTGCTCCATACCCGCCCCGAGGACCTCGACGCGCGACTCGCCGAGCTCGTCCGCGTCGCGCGCGGCCACATCCTGCACATCGAACCGACGCCGACGTGGATCGGATACTCGGCCCACTGCCACGGCTGCTGGGGCCACGACTACGTCGCCGCGTACCGCCGCCTGGGCCTGCGCTGCGAGATCCTGCCGAGCGGGACACCGCGCCAGGCGCCCTATCTCGTGCTCAAGGACCCGAAAAGCTTCCGCTCGACATGGCCCGAACCCATCCTGGAGATGTACCGACGAATGGAGGAGGCGCTGGAGAGCGGCTTCCATGCCGCGGGTGTTGCCGCGCACGCATGACCGCGGCGCGCCACGGCCGTCCACGCATCAGGAGGTGCATGCATGGAGAAATCCCTGGAGCCATACGACGATCTCATGCCAGTGACCCTGCCGCACCTCGAACGCATGCGCGCCATCGACGGCTGGCTCGAGCCCGACGAGGGCGACCTCCTCCTCGCCGCGGCGCGCGCCAGCCTTCGCAAGGAGCCCGGCGCGCTCGTGGAGATCGGCAGCTACTGCGGCCGCTCGACAGTTCTCCTCGGTGCCGCCGTCCGCGAGCGCAGCGACGGTGCCAAGGTCTTCGCCATCGACCCGCACGAAGGTGTGGTGGGCGCGACCGAACAGGGGCTCCGGCAAACGCGGCCAACGTTCGAGGAATTCACGCGCAACATCCACGCGGCCGGGCTGGACGACTGGGTCGTGCCCATCCGGTGTTGCTCGCACGAGGCCGACTGGCGCGATCCCATCGCCCTCCTCTTCATCGATGGCCTGCACGATCGCGACAGCGTGGCGCGTGACTTCCGTTGCTTCGCCAATCACGTGCGCCAAGGCGGCTTCGTGGCCTTCCATGACTACGCGGCCTACTACCCCGGAGTCATCGACGTCGTGGATGGGATCCTCGCGGGCGACGGCTGGCGGCGCGTCGCGCACGTGCGGAGCCTGACGGTCATCCAGCGAGACAATGGTACTTTCGATGGTTCTCGCCCATGACTTCATCGGATGGCGCCTGCTCTCAGCGGGTCACGTAGCGCCAGATTCCTGAGCCGATGGCGGCGGCGTAGAGGATCTTGTGCGCGGGATCGTAGTCGAGCATGTTCGCGCCGGACGCGCCGTTGGTCGTCATGGCGGTGAAGGCGGGAGGCGTCTGGGAGGTGAGCCCGGCGAGCGGCGCGGTGAAGTAATCGTGCGAGCCGTTGAATCCCCAGGTGACGTAGAGGTTGGTTCCGTCGTCGAAGACGACGCTGCCCATCTTCGAGCCGGGGATGAGCGTCCAGCTCGCGCCCAGAGGCGACGTCGCGGTCGCGCGGCTGTAGAAGACCCCGATGTTGGCGATCGCGAGGTAGGCGTTGCCGTCGGCGGCGATGTGGGCTCCGCCGCCGTAGCTCCCGTAGGCCGGCCCGTTCACGACCTTCTTCCAGCTGGCTCCACCGTCGCTCGTGAAGTAGCCGCCACCCGAGCCCGAGGGCGTGGTGAGGAGATAGCTCGCCTTTCCGAAGACCGTGATGCTCGACGCCTCCGACCAACCCGTGAGCTCCGAGGGACCGCTGAGCTCGCGCCAGGTGTCGCCGCCGTTCATCGTCTCGGAGAGACAGTTGCCATTGAGCTTCAAGGTGCACGTGTCGTGAAAGGTGATGACCAGGTGCTTTGGATCGGTGGGGTCCATGCCGACGGCCTGGACGAAGTTCATGTGAAGAGAGAGGGCGTCGAGGACGTCCGGCACGAGCGGGTCCCAATCGACGCCGCCATTGGTCGATCGATACAGCGTGGGATTGTTCCCGTAGCCGTTGTTGATGTACATGTTCTGCGGGTTGTCGGGATCGATACGCAATGCCCACGGGTCCCCGGTCTTCAGATTGGCCGAGCTTCGACCGGTGCTGATCAGCGTCCACGTGCCGCCGCAATCGCTCGACTTGTAGACACCGGTGGCGACGCAAGCCGGCTTGCCGGCACCCCCGCACCCGTTCGTGATGTTTCCAGCAGCGGCGAACACCGTCGAGTCGTGGGGATTGACGGCGATCGACCAGGTCTCCAGGTTGGACGGCGCGCGAAACGCCGCCGGCGTGACGTCGTGCCAGGCACCCTCCTCCGATGCCGACAGGGAGCACGAGACCGGCATCGCGGGCGGCGCGTCGATACGCACCGTGCCTCCGTCGGCCGTGTCGCCGGCCCGGTCGCTGCACGCCGTCGATAGTGCCGCGCTCACAGCGAGAGGCGCGATGGACAGACGACGCAGAAGGCACGCGGGAGTCATTCGGTCGATTGTATCCTCATCTTCGCCCGATGAGAGGCGAGCGGTGATTCAATGTGAGGAACCCGTGCGCGGCCGGCGCGCACCCAACTCTCGGAGGCCCAAGATGAAGAAGCTCGCGCTGGTTTCGACTGTCGCCATCTCGATCGTCATGTCCGCCGCGGCCGGCGCCGCCGAGGATGTCTCGGGGAGACGCGTCTGCCAGGTCGGTGACCCCGCCTGCGTGCGCCTGGTCATCCGCGAGATGGACAAGCGCTTCCGCAGGCTCGCCCGCCGCTGCGACCACGACGCGATCTTCTCGCTCCTCTACCTGCGGACGACCGAGACCTTCAGGAACACCCTGGACACGATCGGTTACGCCGACCCCGCGTCGGTGGTCCGCGAGGATGCCCGGTTCGCCGAGTACTACTTCCGCGCCTTCGACGCCTTTCACGGCCGGAGGGGCTCGGTCCCACCGGCGTGGGAC
>Ga0307508_10004459_pt1 | contig 13675 bp, 15 predicted proteins | sample 9_EM_MG_FD_203089 | JGI IMG/M metagenome (GOLD analysis project Ga0307508, IMG submission 203089) | Populus trichocarpa ectomycorrhiza microbial communities from riparian zone in the Pacific Northwest, United States - 9_EM | ecosystem: Host-associated > Plants > Roots > Unclassified | place... | reverse complement strand
TCAACATATGAAATGGCTTTATAGGAGGAAAATATCAATTATGGAATAAAATAGTAATAAAATGGATGATGGTGAAGTGTATATGTGCTGTATCTTGACTGGATATATAATCATGACATAATCTAGCATTTACCTAAGGTATGTAGTCAGATTACACCATTCTAAGGTCTAATATATGTTATGAAAACATAAAGTCAAACAACTGTCCCAATGAGGTGTCACTTTGACATGACTGCTATTCCATCAGATCTTCCTCAAATCTCTTGATTCTTGGATTGATAGAGGGCCAGGGGTAGGTGCTCCATTTGATATACTCATATGTTAGGGCCCAGGTTAGGCAGCATGAGGGGATATTGACTTTAGTGCAAAACATGCAAACATTGGGACAGTTGTTTGAGCCACTGTATGTATACAACAAAAAGCTGCAGCTCAGGAGGTTGTTCATCAACAGGGGCATTTTTATCAGCAGGTGCTTATGCAACAGGAAATTTACCAGCAGGCACAATGTAACAGGAAGCAGAGGCTTATTCACCAATGGATACTACAGCAGCAAGAAAAAGCTCAACAGTTGATAGAGAAGCAAGATGCAATCTGACTACAATGGATTCAAGAACAAAATGGTGAAAGGTTGCAGAATGAGTTTTATGGAGAGTTCAATTAGCTTTCTTAAGAGTAATACAGTATGAAAATGATGATGCTTCCAGACAATAGCTTCCAGCTCCCCTGGGCCTCCTGATTCAGATGATAGCAGTTCAGATTCAGATCCAGATCCAGATGATGGCAATCATTTTTCTCCACCTCACAATAACTCTCCACCTATTCAACTACCTCCTGGTGGAAGATCATATACTGAGCCTATACAAATTTATTATCTTGTGCTCATGAATATAGAGTGTTCTGATTGTCATGAATTGCATTTTGATTGTGAAAAGCTTAGCAAGTCCACACATGCTTGAAAGTGCTTTGGAATGTGCTGTTTGGAGGAAAAGTGTTAGGACGGTGTGCTCCAATGAAACTCCAGAACTCCAGAGTTGGTTAGGTCGAATGGGACTTGGCTTCAGTGTATGTGCTGCACCTTTACTGTCCATAAAATCTCAGATTTCAGAGATCATGAGTAGAGAAGAGTGGAGAGACTAGAGACTATCCTAGTCAATATTCAAGCCAGGTATATATAGTGGAGCCACTACAGTTTGTATAGTATGGAGTAGCATAGCATTAGTAACAGAATGGAGTAAATGAGTAAGACAAAGGTTAAAAACTAATCTACCAGAGCTGCACACTAGAAAGACAAATGCCAGAGCAGTGCACACAGTGCAGAGGTATCTAAGAGGTGGAACTAATACTAAAGGAGTATAGGAGTATTATAATCAGAGTATACAGGCTAAACAAAGAAAGTGTCTGAAGGTCAGATAATACAAAATGTATGTAATTGCACCAGAGATCGCTCATGGTCCAGCAGCTTTTTGTATACATGGTGAACTGTATCACCTAATGGGCAGCCTTTTATAGAGCAGTCCAATTGGACTTGAATTGTCCACAATTAGAAACAAATACGAGCAGATCATTATAGTGGCTTACAAGACCATATTGCACAAGATCCCAATGTCAATCTCCAAGAGATTGGCAGAAATATTATTCTACCTTCATTCCACTCTGATGAAGATGTGCTTTGTGACCAAAGTGAGGAATAAGGTGAGTGGGGAAATATACAAGGGTAATGGAAATAATCTCACCCACATGCTGTCCATTTGACTTGACAGCATGGTTATGCATCTCCATTATGGAACTTGTATTTGTTGTACTACTTTGAGGAACAATGCAGAAGTGCTGGATATAAATAGAAACTGGTCAGAAGACAGGATTTGGAAAATAATTCTTAACTAGGTGATAGAATGACTTGTAAGGCTGCTTTTTGGCCAATCACTGTCATTTTAAGTGCTGATAATCATTGACTGTGTCAGTTGGGGGTATTGTACACAGCATTTGGGAAAATCCAATATGGAACTTGCTGAGGCCAAAGTGAAGGTCCATTTGCACTCAACAAATGATCTTGGCATGCCTGAACCCAATTTCCTTACTGGTGTCATTGATTGCCTTCTATGCAGTGTCCAGATCTCACTAAAAACACCCTCATCTTACATTCTATTCATCAAAAAGCACATTGTGTGCCATCTTACTGATGATAATATTTGTATGAACATGTGAAGGGCAATAAGGATATCGGATCAGTGGAAGCAAACAAAGACATTCTGAATTGTTGGTAGTGGCAGGCGGGCTTTTCAAAGTGGCCATCTTATATGTTAGCAAGTATTGTAAATTTACAGTGGTTTGAAAAAGTCAAAAGTATATATATTGATGGAGTCCCAATTTACAACAAAAATAGCCAGAATACAACAAACACACACAATGGAGCAACTGCAGCAAGGAAAATGAAGAAGCCAGTAAAGATGGAATATTTATATATGATATGATTTGTGTGATGAATCAGTACTGACTATTTTTGAAGCCAGATGTCCCTTGAATATTGGCTTGAAAAGCACACACCAAGTTATTTGCTTCCAGGAAGATGCTCTCAGTACTGTCTCTTAGCAACTACTGCATATGGTGCCAACAAGAGAGTGCAGATGTGGCAACAACTTGTTGCTAACCTTGAACCAATCAAGCATGGCATCCAAATTAGGACCAATGCTAAATAAGAAGTTGAGCAGGTGAACATCATTGGAGAATTGATGTTTTCAATAGCACAATGTTCATAGAAGTCATGGATGTGTATACTTATATATTAGAGTTGAAGTTATATGTATATTGTCAGTAATGGAGAGTGACTTGTAATGACTAATCAAGGTCAAGGCTAATCATCACAAGAGAGAAGGCTGTCACTGTATGTAACCTACATTAAAAAGCAAAAGGCAGAGTGGATAGAATAGGTAGATAGATAGAATAGATAGGTAGTGTGCAAACAGGCAGATGGATAGAGTGGGCAGATGGGCAGATACATAGGTATGTGATTAAAGTGGGCAGACAGGCAGATGGGTTGATGGATTGATGGGAAATGTGGGGAGACAAGCAGATCTGGATAGAGTGGGGAGATAGGCAAATGGTCAAAATAGGCAGAGTTTTGCTTTTGAAATGGAAACATGGAACATAATTGTTTATGAAAGACCTGCCCAATTAATCAATGTTAGTATGTAAGGTGGTCATCTTCTCACTGCATGGATTCCAGTTGACTGCCAGAGTGGACATAAATTTAGAAAGTAGACTAGCAATTGAAACTTGTACAGAAAGCAATAAGAGAACTGAAGAGGTCATACAGAGTATGAGTTGTACACCATGCCAAATCACCTGTAGACATTGAGAGTCTTGTATATGAGCATCTCATTGATACTCAGGAGGTAACAAATCTATTTCATAGTGTAACCACCTTCAAAGAGAGTGGAAGTATTGAGTTTTGTGTGGTTGAAGATGGTTTGCTGAGGCATAGAGTGATGGGCATAGTAACAGGTAAAAGGTGTGATATTGGCAGTGAGTTCAGGGTTCTATTCTGGCAATGTTCCAGACATGACTTCCATGACAACACTGGATTCTGCATCAAAATAAAAATATCTATACTATTCACAAAAACAGATAATTAGGATGAATGTGATAAATTTGGGCATAAAGTATTGCAAAGGTTAAAAGAAAATGACCTGTTTATTAAATCTGAAAAGTATTTTTTCTCAATAATGGAAGTAGTGTTCCTTGACATGATGGTTAGTGTTGATGAAATTAAAATAATGACAATTAAATCAAGGTTATCTTGAAATAGTCAGAACCAAAGATTGTCTGAGATGTTATAAGCCTTTTAGGAGTCACCAATTTCTACTGAAGGTTCATCAAGGACTATGCTCAGTTCACCTGTCCATTAAATAATCTTTTGAAAAAGAACAAATCCCCTAAATGGAAAGAAGCACAATAGACAGTATTTGACATGCTGAAGGAATATTTCATCACAGCACCAATCCTGGCATTTTCCAATATCAATTGCCAATTCTGTGTCAAAAGAGACAAATCCAATTACACCACAGGGACTGTATTAAGCATTTTTAAAGAAGACAAGTGGCACCCCATTGCCTTTTTTAGTCCTAGCATGACATTCCAAGAAAGGAATTGTCCTATTGCTAATCAAGGAGATGGGCCCTGGACAGCCTGTCATCTAGCTCAAACTTGACATCATTAAAAACTGTGATGAAGTCCATGAAGTAGATTTTATTGTCAACTCCCACTTGAAGGGATGTTGTTGAATATATGTGGTACATTGAAAGGGCTACTTGGACAAGGATTGCACATGAGAACCACTTGATCATCTTGATGTGGCAAAAGAAACCATTCATAAATTCCATATCCTTCATCCCAATTCCTCCCACTCCATATCTGGCCCAATTCCAAGATTGCTTTTTCCAGTCCATTTTCTCCCAGTGTGATAATTCAATCCATAACCACTACTTCAAGATGCCAGGAAATGATGCCCAGGATGTGCTGGCCACTGGCAGTGGGTCTTATTGGCAGGTAGGTTCAATTGATCTATCATATACAATATCTATACCTAGACTCAGACTGGCTACCTTTGATAGTCGCAAAACACAGACATGGAAGCCATTGTCCCTATCCCAAGAGACATGATCAAAGCTTATCTCCTCTTAGAGGTCACCCATGCCAACCATCAATTACATCTCATGCAGTGAAGTCTTGCTCTCCAAATTGTCCACCACGATATCCTCGCCCTCCAGTACAACCACATTTTGTTAAAAAAGGCTCAAGAAGATCTGCATTTAGCAGATCATCTCATTGGATCGGTTTGATTCATAATCCACAGGAGTGGCATACCAGTTGCATCAAAGTATGCAATGCATAAAGATTATACTCTATATGGGTTGACTATCAATGGTGCGTGGATTGTAGTATTTATTTGAAATCAATCTTACTGACTTTGTTGTGACTACTAAAGTAAATACTTCACTGAATCCTTGAAATGACATTGCCTCTTAGGATGATCACACAGGTGGATGTGTTCCCTCTAAATTCCACATGTTCAATGTAACTCTAGATTAGTAGTAATAAAGTACCTCAATGCCAATGATATCCCTCGCCACATACATATGCCCCATGAATCTACCGTGAAGTCAGAGCACTGTGTTTCATCAGGAACTTGGTTCCTCATTCAAGTTCAACTAAACTTCAAATCAATAAAGACAACTCAGAGTCAATTTCAAATTGCCCGTGGATGTATCATATGACTCAGCAGACTTGGACTGTAGTTCAGTAATCATCACCACAGTGATGGTCTTAAACTTGAGGTCTTTACTTGACCATAATAATAACATGTCATGGTGACTGTTTTCATTCTGACTCCAAGTTGGTTCATGCCAGCATCACGGCCTGAGCTGTGTTCAAGTTGCTGCCAGTGTGATAGTAGTAGTACTAGGCTACATAAATAGTCTTGTGGCAGCTCGACAGGATAGAACAGATTGGACAGTGAGAGTAGTTTGGTCATGGAAAAAAAAGATATCCAATACCTTCTGACAGTGATAGACAGTCCATGATAGGCCAGACAGATCTAGTGACTGGCAAAAGTCTGTTAACTGGGCTAATTAAAAGTGTCAGTTTGCTGATGGGCTCACATCTACCAACCTGGGTCTTCTTCTGATCTCTCAATGCTGCTTGGTGACTAACTTGATGCCCTTGTTTTATTGATCTATCATCAATTCCCTTCCACTCTTAGCGCCACTTTTGAGATGCTTCCATGCCCTTTAGGGGGTTTTCTTTTTGCAGGACGGAATGGACCCCAGAGGTCAACCCTCCCTGATGGTTCCAGGCTCATTTCCAAAATAGTTACTATATTATTTTAGCAATTTAATGCAATTATCTGTATGACTCTAGGGACAATTGTTGTAATTTCTTTTGTATAATGCTGCATTGGCTGCATTGGGCACAATACTACTGTGGTTTTCCTATGCTTGTTAATGCTGTTGGATGAATTCAAGATCATCTGCTTGTCATCTCTGGTCATGCTGTGCTGACCCTCTTGACCACTTTCTGCTGCATCATGGTGCAACACTGACCCTCCATGGAATGTCCAACAGCATTCTCGACTGTGTTGTTCAGCCCAGTAGATGCATATGTATGTCAGTCCAATCCTTTTGATCACATGATTTCATCCACCATATGTTTCTTACTTTTTCTATCACTCTATACTTGTTCAATGTTCTTTCTTTGTTGTTTTTTTTTTGTTTTGGATTGCTTCCACAATATATACATATGTATACCAATGATTTGGAACAGAAACATGCATGCTAGCTATATGACCAAGAAAAAAAATGAGAGACAAGCAAACACAGACCCTATACAGAGAATGAAGAGGTTGATCAGATTGACACTGGTGGAGATCAACACTACTACCATCCTATTTACTATCCCCCTCTAGATGTGCATGGTTCACGAGATCTTACATCATTACTCTGTTTGATGTAGCATACATACCCATTCAGATAATCACCAGATTCAGTGTTGGAGAGGCCAGCTATCATAGTGTTGAGGTATGGGGCCCTGTGTTCCACTTAATGGCTTTGGTTGTCTTCTGGATTGTTTGTGATAGTAGTAGCCTGTGTCCTTGTAGCCATTGTACGCTAGACCAACATTGTATGCAGCTTGAGTCTGACCACCCAAGAAATAACCACATTGGCACACTGAGTTGTCCATCTCAGGCAATGTACCCCACTGAGGGTAATCCATGAACAGCCCCAGATATCTGAGTTCTTGCATGTGAGGGTCGGGTGGACCATACCAATCACTGCTCAAGAATGGGACATGATCACCAGGTGGAAACTGCAGGATGTAAGCCTGAGGTATTTGAACCATTGGAGAACCATCATGAGATTCAAGTTGACAAGATGAAGAAAACTCAACCTGTATTCTGAAGTTTCTACTCTATCATGGGGATTGCTTTACAAAAATGCTTGAGATGCTGCATCATTTGTTGGGTTATATCCATTCTGAGTTGTTTAGTCTGCAACCAACACACTACGTAGGAGATGTATGTACTTGAAGTTGCATGAACTGAGTTGACGTCCTTGATTCTCACAAGCTCCTGAATCTTATGTGCATGCTAGAATCTTTGATATTAATTCTGCATGTGCCATGCAATTGCTTCATGAAACATTGGATAACCTGCACCAGGGCATGTGAACTTGGCCTGAAATCTCTCTGAGATCGTTGTATATTTTTTGAAAAGTGTCATCAAGGATTGTCAATTGAGAGAATGATGTTCGATCCACTATGAATGCATTGTGAGCACTGGATGAGGATTCACCATTTGCATTGTCTGTCCCAGTTATAATGAAAGAATCAGGGCTGGGCTATTGCAGAGACAGAGAGTTAGGACAGTCAAAAATATCAAAATCCATCGGAAAGTTACACTAAGCAACAAAACTGTTGCAATACCTAACCCTGATGCAGTGCGCTTCACGCACTGCAATTACCTGTGGGAATTTTGCTTATATTTGGTGAGAACAAATAATGTACATCCTCTTGGCTACAAATCTCTCCCTGGGGTCATGTGATTTTATCCAGTGGCCATGATGATATGTCCTTTTCAAGACAACTATATCATTGCAATAGTTTTGTTGCCTATCTAACAAAGTATAAGATTGATATGTTTGGATGGGTTCTGACATGAGCAATGGGTCATGTGACCTATCATAAGTTCAACACAACACAAATACACCAAAACACCACTCTTGATCCACTTTCACTACCATGAAATCTCTTTCTACTTTTCAAATCAACCAAATCATCTCTTTCTTGGATCTTGGTCAATCTACTCGTCAAATATCTGAATCTACTGGTGTCCACCACTCTACCATTAGTAGAATTCGCTCCAAACTTCGTCCTGACTTGCCCAAGTCCTCTGGTGGTTGCCCTACTTCCATTACTCCTACTGATATGTGTTATGCTATTCGTCTTATTGGAACTGGAAAGGCTGAAAATGCTGTTCAGGTCACTAAGACTCTTCAGGATGTCAAGAACCATGCTATATCTCCTCAGACTATTTGTCATCACTTAAAGAAAGCAGGCATGAAGGCAGTGGTGAAGAAGAAATGTCCTTGCCTTACTTTTGCTCACAAGAGAGCTAGATTGGACTTTGCAGAGAGTCATTAACACTGGACTGTAGAGGACTGGAAGCAAGTCATATGGTCAGATGAAACCAAAATCAATTGTATTGGCTCAGATGGCAAGAGATGGGCATGGAAAAAAGCAGGAGAGGGCCTCAATGATAGATTGGTGCAGGGAACAGTGAAGTTTGGAGGAGGTTCTCTCATGATGTGGGGTTGTATGACATGGAAAGGGGTTGGCATGGCATGCAAGATTGATGGTAGGATGGATACTAACCTCTACTTACAGATTATGGAGGATGAACTCCAGGCAACCCTGGAGTATTTTGATAAAACTCCAGATGACATTGTCTTTCAACAAGATAATGACCTCAAGCACACAAGCAAAAGAGCCAAGGAGTGGTTTGCTGAGCATGGGTTTGAGGTCATGGTATGGCCAGCTCAGTCTCCAGACCTTAACCCCATAGAACATCTCTGGTTTCTTCTCAAAAGAAAGCTAGCAGGGTATCTAGAGCAAGCAAAGGGGATTACTGAACTTTGGGAGAGAGTACAAGCAGAGTGGGAGAAGATTGAGGTAGAAGAGTGTCAAAGGTTGATTGAGAGCATGCCAAGAAGGGTTCAGGAGGTCATCAAGGCTAAAGGAGGATATACTTCATACTAGTTTATGATACCCATAATGGTGGCAACAAAACTATTGCAATGACATAGTTGTCTTGAAATGGAGATATCTTCACAGCCACTGGATGAAATTACATGACCCCAAGGAGTGATTTGTAGCCAAGCATATGTACGTTATTTGCTCTCACAAATATAAGCGAAATTCCCACAGGTGATTGCAGTGCACTTCGCGCACTGCATTAGGGTTAGGTATTGCAACAGTTTTGTTGCTCAGTGTAGTGCTGAGCAGGACTGGACCACAAGTGGGTGTATGGTAGACATTCTGGTGCAGAGTATCCATACTGTCCTCTGTGGCTTTGGGAACAGTCTTAATAGCCAGTACTAACAATGGCTGAGGGTCACTTGACACTGTCATGTCTTCTGTTACGGTCCTTTCAACACATCCCTGCTCAGCTACTTTTACAAGTGTAGTCTTCAGATCAACAAGTGCTGGTGAAGAAACTTTGAATCCAAATAGGTCAGCCTTTGAACATCCACCAAAAAATGGTTGGCTCACCGGTATGTAAAGGTCAAATTTGTGGAAGAGTGCCCTCACCGATAGTGGTGCTGAGGACAAGTATATTTTTCTTCTGTCCTACACACATCCTACAGAAACTGATGTGTGATTACCCTCTTCACCACACTATTATGATGTATGTAGACTATGTACATATATAATATAATATATCTTCTGTGGTAGATAGCAAGTCAATGGATAGCTGTGCATCTACCCTATCATATACCATGTGCAATTGTTGTAACAATCACATCACTAAAAGTAAAGGTAAAGTATGGCAATAGAAGCCATACCACTCTCAAATGGCTAATGGCCTAGTGCCAATTCTAGGAGAAGGCAGCATCCTTACATGCTTCAATGAGAAAGTTGTGCAATTATTGCCAACAATCTATATGTTCTACTGTACCATCAATTTCATATCCCTTGATACCTTATTAAAGGTCAATTGCCTTTATGTGCAGAATGCTGAAGGTTATATTCACATCATTGACAATTGTACTATACACAACATCATATCTTTCCATTCACATGGAGAAAATATAATGTACTGGGTTAGGGCACCCAAAGTTCATGATATCACTAGCATGAATATCAATATAATTGCCATTGATTATGAACTTTTTCATCACCAACTTGGTCATCCTTCCAGGGTCATCCTAAGGGCTGCATGCAAACATGTAAAAGATATCCCAAGCATGACTATTCACTATGAAACTGGTTTGTCCTGGCTGTCAGCTAGGTGAGCAACCTAGTTGCCTCTTTGCAGTGAATGAAACTCATGCAACAAAACCATCTGAACTCATATACTTGGATCTAAAGTCCTTTGAGACTAAGTCTTATGTATCACAGATTAAGATACATTATCATCTTCTATGGCAATTGTACATCCATGGGCTGGATCAAGCCCCTATGCACTAAGGACCAGGCCCTACTGGCCACTAAAGAGTTCATCAAATATGTTCAAAACCAGCACTCCACCTCCATCAGAGGCTGGATGTCTGATGCAAGAGGAGAATACAAGTCAAAACCCTTCAGGAAAATATCCCATAGTAAAACAGTTGTGTTAAGCAATTTATTCACACCCTAATGGACAAAGCACAGGCAATGCATCTTCATGCTTGCCTTGCTGATTCTTATTGCGAGTTTGCTATCCAGCATGCAGTACATATGTACGATTGCACTCCTAAATAAGGTTTAAACCAGAGGACAACTCATGAATTATTACTCAAATATCCTCCTACAGTATCTCATCTATGCATCTTTGAATGTGCCACCTATATGCACCTATCAGCAGATACCTACAGTGGCAAGCTGTAATCCAAATCACAGCTAATGATTGATCTAGGCACAGTGCTAGGAAATAAATGAGGCAATGCTGCATCCACCAGTGATGTTTGATGTTGCTGCCTGGATCTGATAATTGACAAGCTAATGGGGATGCAAAGAATGAAATGCATGATGAGTCACATTCATATGGCTTGGCCAACCACATCTGCCTCAGAAATCCATCCTTATTGCATTCTTCTTATGTGGCATTTCCAGCACTGGTGCAGCAGGCATAGGCAATCTTGATTGGGCCTGGCCTGTGCTTGCATGCACCAGTGTACAGTATAGCCCAGGACAGCATAGGCAGGCAAGGGCCATGACACAACATGCATGCTCTCATGTGCTCTCACCCTCGCCTCACCTTCACATGCAAGCAAGCCTATGAACACAAGCTGACAGCACCCCCATGCATCCACTCACCCCTGCCTGTCTGCTCTAGTGTCCCCCTCACATCTTGCATGCAAGAGGCCACACACCCATGCCTTTATATGCTCGGCATGAGTGGCAATGTATTTTAATATGAGCAGAAGCAAGTGGAGTCAGGATTTGGATGGGCAAGTGGAGGAAAGGGTGAGTGGGCAAGAGTATACACACAATGTACAATGGGTATGGTGGTTGCCCTACATGCTCTGATGCATTTGGTACTGAGTGAATGTGGGCAGGCAGGTGCCATGTTGGGGAGCACAAACATAAGGGCCCCACAAGGGTTGGAATGAGCAAACCAAAAATGGAAAGCTAGAATAAATCAACCAATGGTTAACTGTTGGAGAGTATACTTGACTTCACCTCACATTCCCGACCTTGCGGATTCATTTTGCATATCCACTGGGCACTGTTGCAGGGCTTTCAGAAAAAATGCTCATGCACTCTGTACCACATTTGCAATTGAATGAGAACAGGGCATGTATTGCATGGTATATGTAGCACAAGGTGCATACAGTAACTCATTGGATGTGGGCCCTGTAATTTTGTGTGTATCCAGGACCTATAGCGCCTGAATGGCTCATTTTCATTCCTATCTAGTGCAACTTGCATTCATCTAATCATCAGATATGTAATCAATCTAATGTCATGTGCATTTTACCAATCTGTAGTGAAGGTTTTTGGGTGGATAAAGTGGGTCTATGGACAAGATGTGCTGATGGGAGAGTTGAGAGGGGGCCTGGATGAGGCTTGCAGGTCAGAGGTGAGGGTGGACAAGGCAATGGGTAGGTTATGGTCCTTTAGCAGATAGGTAGTGGATGCATCAGCATGCACATGCATTCACACTCACCCTGCCCACTCCATCCCATCTCCAATGTGATTCCCAATCACCACCCCATCTCCACAGCACTGCCAAATGGCCGCATGGAGTGAGTGGAATGCCCAAAAGGTGACCTTGTCGAAGGTCCAACAAACATCACAACAAGGCAATCTGAACCCACCAACTTGGTCAATGCACCCATAGAACTGCTGCTGCCACAAGGGAAGTGCAACCATACTGATTCTGCCACATCCCACATTGCCATTCAGACCCACCTGCTCGCACCCTGGCACGGAAGACGGTGAGACTGCATTAAATTTCTCATTTACTGTATATGTGGGAACAAGGGACAACGAGATGACATAAATGTACACAATTGTGAATATGTTATTAAACGCACTTAAAACATACTATAATTTAGATATTCTGAATAATTAGAGACAAAATATTTTAATTTTGTCTTGGAATATTAACTTGAAACAAAGGCTTGCACATTTGCATGGTCTGTAATAAATATTTTAAGATAACATTTCCCACCACCTAGGCACCATCTATTTTCCAGCAAGTTCCAGATATGTTGGTGCATCTTATCCTATTGTGTCTAAGGTATCAATCCTGTTCAGTATTTGAATCAGCAAATATATCCATTACATCTCCACCATAGGCCATGACAGGGATGTGACAGGGACTATGGCTAGGATGACCATGATGGCAGGGGTGGTGGCGGTGATGGCTGTTTCATCTCCAGTCCCATTAAAGCAAGCAAATTTCAAGAGAAATTCCAACCAGCCATGAATTGAGAGAGCCAAGATTGAAGCACTGACATTTGCCATGACTGGCAACCATGTATCTTGGGCGGGGTAACTCATGATCTGAAAGTGTTCTGGAGCATGTAATTGTCCTTCTCTTACATCATTCACAAAAATCTTCCCACACAGTCTCAAAAATGGGCCTACTTATCTATATTGACTACAGCCTAGACTGTGTTACATCTGATGCCTGTATTGTGACCTCACCCAAGGCTCAGAAGCGCATCCCATGAACCAACAGCAGGCCCATTCGCCCCCTTTTACCAGCCCATCACTTACACATGTAGCCAATAGACATTACTAGGCTTACTAATTGTGTAAGTGCATCTTATTATTTTATGAGATGACCATGGGCACACCAGATGCTGATAAATGCATCCAATGGCCTACATAACTCATCACTTTACAATCCATACCTCACCACCATGGCAGAACTGCTCCTTACTTTCAACTGCATCTTCTCCCACCATCGGGTATGTTACAATTTCTCTTGGACCCCTATTCTTTTTCCTTTCCTCTTGCCTTTCTCATAGTCTACAATGCCTTATCTTCTCCGGTATTCTCCTTTGTTCCAATACATTCCATCATCATCTTCTGAACTCTTCTTATTCCGATATGTTCTATTGTCTCCTTCTGAGTTCCTCCATATTCCAATACTTTCCATAACATTCTACAACATTCTATGACCTTCTCTTGCTTAGTCATCATCATATCCAGTTAGTATATACAACCAGGAGTATTTACGATGTAACCCTAAGTTAGACCTTCTTAAGAATACATCTTACTTCACCTCCTTAATTTCCTTGCAACTCTTTAAGTCTTCATCCTACTTTTGAGTGGATGCTTACCTTTGAACCTTTGAATTCCAAGACTAGGAAACACTCCTAGCAAGAACATCTTTCCAAGACAAATTTTGAAACTCTCAATTAAACTAAGGCTACGTTTGGCCCTACCTGACCAACCCATAACAAGAGGT
>Ga0307508_10004458_pt1 | contig 13676 bp, 4 predicted proteins | sample 9_EM_MG_FD_203089 | JGI IMG/M metagenome (GOLD analysis project Ga0307508, IMG submission 203089) | Populus trichocarpa ectomycorrhiza microbial communities from riparian zone in the Pacific Northwest, United States - 9_EM | ecosystem: Host-associated > Plants > Roots > Unclassified | place... | reverse complement strand
AATATAAATACAAAAATACATTAATTTTACGTAAAAAAATTAATTTTTTAAAAAATAAGATTTTAATTGTGTTTCTAAATGTAAATCAGTTATATAGCAATATAAATTAAATAAGTCATTTTCTGAAAATGACTGCCCAATCACCACAGTTGGAATCAGTAATAAAGCATTGGTCTGGACCAGGTCCGATTGGTGTAGCTGGAACACCTTCAGCCTCGGAATGTATTCTTGAATTGCGGGAACCTCTTTCAGCCTCGGCAAAGGCAAATATTGAAATCTATCAACCCAATATAGAACTCGCTGGATAGGAGCCGCGCTATGACGCAATCAAATTATTTTTAATATAAAAAAATGATAAAGTGATGCAAGTATTATTAAAAAATAAAAAAAATTAAGATTTAAGTTATTTACTTGGTTGAATTTAATAGGCTTGTTTAATTTAAATAATATAAGTAAAAAAATATAATAACAATAATAAAAAAAATTAATAAAAAAATTGACAACATAAAAATAACTATGAAACTTGTTGAAGGTAAACTAAATAAAACTATAAAGTTTAATTATCAAGCAATTCAATTTTAAAAGGTGAATCTAAAAAAAATTAATTAAAAAAAACAAAAAAAAAAATCAAAGTTAATTCGTGTCAACTAGCCTTGCAATCTGACATATCATTAAGATAAACTCTTGGAAAGAAAAGTAAAAAAAAAAAACACAAAAACTAATTCCTAATAAATCAAATGTTAAAGGAAAAAATGAAAATAATAATAATAATGGATCTAAAAAAACAAAAAAATTTTTTTAAAAAAAGAACAAAGCTAAATTTGATATAAAAATAATCTCTGATGAAATTGAAAACAAAATTCAATTAGGATCAAGCAATAATAAAAAAAATAAGGATCAAATTTGATATAAAAAATAAATAAGATTAAATAATAAGAGATGAAATTGAAGAAAAAATCAATAAAAAAAAGATTAAAAAAAAACAAATAACAATAAAAAAAGAACCAAATTGGATAAAAATAAATAAATAAAAAGACATTTATTTTTTGAAAATGAGAAGATAGAAAAAAGAGAGGATAGAAAAAAATTCATCAGAACCCACAATCACTACTTTGTTGTGTACATAGGTAGCAACAACAAAAAAATCACGGCAAGATACTTTCAATACCACTTTGAAAGACTATGTTTTGACATGGGATGACTCTGCACGTGTTGCTTAAAGAGCACGAGTATCACCCACGCCAATAATTTTTTTAAAAAAAAATTATAATTTTTTCACTCCACTCAACTTTTTAATCACTAAAAAACCAGTTTCAAAATATATATATGGAAGTAATCATTATCTTCTAAGTTTCTTTTAATTAATCCTAGTTATCATATAATTTTATTGTGTTTTTTCGTTTATCTATTTCCCATGTGTTTTTATAATTTAACATGTCAAATTCACGATCTAGATAATGAACTCTATTGAGTTTAAAATTTTTATTTTTTTAAAATTTTATTTATTTATTTATACAATAATAAAAATAAATGCTCAGATAATAGCTTATATTAGACTGAAAATATGAATACACAACTGCTTCATTTCTGAATTTGGAAAAAAAAACTGCTAGATATCCAACACTGAGGCCAGGTCTGTCCTGCTACTCGGTACATATTGTGCTTGTAATTCTGCATTGTTCATAACCTTTACGGGATTCATCGTTCAATCTAATAATAATATCAAATATAATTTGGTTGGTGCCTACTGCCTACCCTCAAATTCTCAAACCATATTCATTAGCATATTCGAAAAATTTAATCTACTGGTTAGGCAGAATATTATACTTGGGGGAGGGAGCATACTAATTGACAGTTCCGACAGACACTACCAAGAATTCTAAAGGGAACTTCATAAGTTGTGACTTGACTTGTATAATTTGGCTATTAGCACTAAGCCTTCTCTGCATCGCATGCTTAGTAAGGGAGAACATTTACAGGCAACTTCATCGTCGAATTTCCCAGTAGCATTTTCTCCACCCTGTTCTCTACATCACAGAAACTGACCAGCACTGATTGAAGTGAGCTGTTCTGCTTTCGCCCATCATGAGCTTGTTTCCTGCATCCAAAAATGTACATAGTTTAGAAAAACATCCTATACAAAAACAAGTTCTAAGCGAAGATGGCTTATGCTGAATCAATTTACCTTCACAGTAATGGAAAATTGAGTTCTTTTTGCCTCTGTAAATCTGGCCATCCATTCATCTAATGGACTTTTCCATTGCCAATTCGTATTAAAATCTGTCAGCAAATGTTTTGTCCAATCCATCTTCTTTACTCACCAACCAACCTTTTCTTTCCATGACAACTGAACTCCGAATTATGTAATCAGCTACTACTCTCTTTATTTATAGAATGAATTATGCAACAATAATACAATCAGCTACTACTGTTCCCTTTGTCATCACCGCTGCCGCCACCACCCCAACCTTTTTTTTAATCCTACAAATAAGATAAATATATTACATTGCTATAAATTTGTGTTTTGTTTAGTTAAAATGAAATAATTGTTTAGGTTGAATTTAGAGTTTATGGTAGATTTAAGATTTGTTAAATTAATGTGAAACTAGTTAAAAATATCATTATTTAGAGTTGATTTAATATAGTTGAATATAAAAATAAGTTAAATTAATTATGAAATAATATTTTTAATTAATTATGTGTTGTGTTTAATTAATGTTAAGTTGTCGAATTAGAGATTTTATATGTATTGTTAGAATAAGCTAATAATATAATTAACTATACTTAATGATTTAATGCAAGAGATCATGAATGTTGTATTTGTGTGATAAATTACATGTTCTATTGAATTATTGTTTATAAGTTCACGAATTTGATTTTTCTTTTTAATTATATTAATTTGCTAATTAGGAGGTCAAAAAAGGTACAAAATCAATTAAAAATCTAATGTGTTGATTATTTGTTAAGTTTGCGTTAATTATTTCGATAATTTTAATATTTTATGAAGGTATGCTATAACATATATATACTCCATATGTTTGGTAGTGTATTATTCACTAACCTAACAAGGAGAATTGTGCCCTTAATTTATTTGACTCCCTTGGATGATTTTGATGTTATCTCTACATATAGCTGAGGATCTATGTCTTGCATACATAGAGGGGGTCAAACAAGTTGGGAGATGTTTGTTGCTTTTATAGATATGAAGCGAGAAATACTATTGTTACTTTAAATTTTTGTTGTCCCGTTGATTTTTTTAGATTGTTAAGCTACATTGCTCAGACCAGTTAATGCGACATTTCAGTTACAAACAACACATTCCAGTCGACAGTGACATGAGTGATGCATTACACGTCATAACTCGTCAGGGTAAAAATAATGATTATGACTGGTTAAGCTGACATGAAGCATATGTTTCATGGTGGGATGCATGAAGGAATTAGATGTTCACAGAGATGCATCATGTGATTACAGATGAGGAGTATATGAAAGTACATAAATATCACATGTCGGGTCATTACTTCGGATCCCATTCAGGCTCCTCCACCTAGATACATGCAGTACAAGCAACATGCCCAACGGATTCAAAATCTTGTAAGTAATCAATTCTTTTCATAATTATGAAATGCTAAACATTGAGTTTTATATATTAATCTTTTAATTTAATATTATTGTTTTATTAATATTAGGTTGATTTCATACTACGGGAGGGGTGAAAGGCCACATTTTATCTTCGTAATACTAACAAAGAAAGTGAAGTTCACACCATCAAATCCTGGTGGTTAAATGTTTGTTGCACATGACTTGATATCTTTGGAGAGAGGTTAAGTCTTGATGATGTTGTTGCAGAAAATGAGGCCACTTAAGCAGGTGCAGGAGCTAGATCCAATCATGCTACTGATGAGCCCGGATTATCCAGTAGACAATGTAGATATATTTAGATGAGTTATGTTTATATATTTTAGAATTACTTGAACATTGTATTATTGAATTATTTAAAATGTATCTATGTTTTTTTTTTCCATTCCTACAGCTGCTTTATGATTATGAAATGTGAGAATTTATTGAATTTAGTTATAATTTGTTGATAGTGGTTTTTTGCAGTTTTTCAAGCGTGATAAAATTTTGAATATAGTTACTAAATAGGGGAAATTTTATCCAAATTTTATTAAAATTTTATTAAAATTATAAAAATTTTAACTCTAAGAATCATAAAGTTGATTAAATTTTAGAAGAACAAAAACTATGATTTCATGAACTTTTTCAGTCTTAAAACACCAAAATTTTCCAAAACTAGATGGTAACAAAAACAATTTGGCTATTATCTTACCATTTTTTGAAATGTATAGTTGTTTCTCAAAATAGTCTGTTAATTAATGTTGCGGTTCAAAATCACAACATTTAATTAAATATTATGATTTAAAACCACGATAAAATTATAATTGATGTCATGGTTCACAATCACGATATTTAGTCAAATGTCGCATTTTGAATCATAATATCCTTAAACTGTGTTATTTCACCAAAACTTTTTCATCTTGGGTTTTTTTTATTTTTTGTACTAATCACTAAATTTATCCAACTGAAACCCTGTTTACTCATACTGTTTAAAATTATGATAGATAATCAAAATACTTTTTACTTGAAAATATATTAAAATAATATATATATTTTTAAACATCATCATCATTCCTCATCAGAACTACTAGACCACATCCCACATTATGAAAAACAGCTTCTAACCATCTAGGTAGTGGCCCAGTGGTAAGAGCTTGGGACCAAGAGGTTTGCTCCCTCTGTGGTCTCAGGTTCGAGTCCTGTGGTTGCTCATATGATGGCAACTAGAGGCTTACATGGTCGTTAACTTCAGGGCCCGTGGGATTAGTCGAGGTGCGCGCAAGCTGGTCCGGACACCTACGTTAAACTAAAAAAAAAAAAAAACAGCTTCTGCAGAATCCTCATTAGCACTCTTGTTATAATTGGTAAGGTGACATAAAAGAGGATAACGATAAGCTTTACTGCTACAACAAAGCTTGATTTCCATTCAATGAGAACACAAGAATTGAAATTGTTTTCAATTGAAGATCAAACTCAAAACACTGTCAAATAATCAATAGATTGGCTGTTCCTTTACAAGAGAATTTCCAGACAAAAAAAGAGTGATGATTAGCCCCAAAATCAGAAGGCTTAAAAACCAATTAATGAAAAAAAATGGGGGAAATGGACAATTGGGGGTCGAGGAATGACAAAAATTAATTCCAGGACACATGTACAAAATTTCAAACAGATATAGAACATAGATCATCAAAGACTTGTCTGATGTTAGGCCTCTCATTTACAGGAAGAATACACTTAAGCGATATGGCAAGCAAATCATCCATTGCCTTCGTTGGTTCTTCCCCACCTGCAATATCCCTGTCAATGCAGTCCATTCGTCTTCCTTCTTGATCGCACAACTGAACCCAATCTGTAAGGTCAACAGCTCCTGACTGACCTGATATTATGTCACCAGCACTTCTTCTGGTTAACAATTCCATCAGGATCACTCCAAATGCATACACGTCAGCCTTGAATGAAGGCGCAGGTTTAGATGCATTATCAAGCTCTGGAGCTCGATATCCTAGTGCTCCAAGATTTAGTATCTGCTCTGCAATGCCAGCAGGTGTCATCAAACGGTGTAGTCCATAATCAGTAAGACGAGTATTGTAATCAGGACCTTCCAGAAGTATATTTGCTGGCTTTAGATTTCCATGGAGCATGCCTCTATCATGAAGATACAATAGACACCGAGCAACATCAACAGCAACTTTTAGTCTTTGGCTGAATGACAACAGGGAGTACCTCCGAGGTGTTGTTTCTGTGCAACGTGTGTTCCAGAAAAAAATAAGAAAGAATAGCGGCAGCAGCTAAAAAAAATACAGACATCGAAATGAAAATGCAAAACACTCCTGTATAAAACCCAAAATGCATGTTTCTGTTACTCAGAGTTGAAGCAAGCTTAAAGTTAAGGACAACTGACATTGTTGCCTCCATGTTATGCGCCCTACAATCAGTTTATCTGTTAGCCTAGACACTGGTAGAGACATGGTATACACATCTGAAGACTATAGAACTAAAATCAAAGCTCACACCTCTCAGATGAAAAGACAAGGGAACTAACAAGGAACCCTTCAGTTTTAGAAACAAGCTTTGGTGTGGGCTGTGGTCATCATTGTACATTTGCAGTTGCCAACCGGCTACACAAACTCTAGAACATTACCTGCCATATCTCTGGTTTTGATTCTAATTTCCCATGCTTGTGCAGACACCATACCAACTAAATTCCTAAAACACATGTGCAAGCCATATTAATAGGTGATAGAATGTGAAACAGAGAGTGGACTAATACCTTGCCTTGCACACAAACACAAACACACCTAACCATATCCAATCCAGTAGAGTTTCATATTCCACCAAACCATATCATCATTCAAATTACCAAAATCGTTCACTTAAATCAAATACACACACAAACACAAGATTTCATCACCATTTACACACTCAATCTGCAATATTCATAATTCTATTGTATTCACCCACTGGAAACATAGGTAATCTATTACACCAGAGAAAGGCAACATAAATAGACAATTAGTGTCTAAAGTCAGGAAAAGATTCATCATGCAAATAAATGTTTACATCTATAAAGTACTTGTTTCATGGACATGGCTATATTATAATGCTAGTTTCTGCATAAAAAAATTCATAGATCCAGTAAAATTCTTGTCGATAGCATCACTAACGATTTAGAACAGATGTATGGACAGAATAGCATCTACAGAAATATATTACAGGTACATAGTCCTATCATATTTTATTTAACCGGCACAAAATGGGTACCATTAAATTTTTGGACATACAAAGACCACAGAAACAACTGGATTGTTGAAACAACTATCAATCTTTAACGTTCAGGGAAAAAAAAAAACAGGGGTGGGGAGAGCACACCATTACATTTAAGTATAATCCATAGCTCCTCAGTCTACCAGGTTAACTACCTACATAATAAACTGAACGAGAACAAATTCCCTAATATATCAGGACATGGAGACAAGAAAGCAGTAATATCCCGGATAATCATATTCCAGATTAAATTCTTTTTTTTCCAATGACAAACCAGGCCTTATGCAGGACAACTGGTACAACACAGATCCAATTTGATAGCACCATTGTCTACCTGAGGTTCATTGAATTCAAGAACCTTATTCTTGCAATATTTGATGGTTCCCTTGTCTACTTGATGTTCATTGTAGTAAAGAACCTTATTTTTCCAAACCTCAATGATGGGGCAATGGGCTGTGTTTTATCCTTTTTTTTTTATTCTTATTGTGTCCGTTGTCTACCTCTACAAAGTGAGGCTATGTATCACCATATTCAAGGCAACTGAAGGAAATATTCTTATTGTTTGTAGCAGAATATTTTTGAACATACAAAAAGCAATTATGTATCATGTTTGAAAATAACATTTAAGTTCAGAAACCAGGATCTGCACCAGTCTTGACACGAGTATTAAAATGCCCTATAATGACCAGGTTGAAATCAAAGAATCAACATGCGGCAGTAATGTAGCATGTTTTTCAAAAACCTATCAAAGTTGGACGATATACTGCAAAATAAAAACATGATGAGAAATACACAAAATTAGACATAATAAAATGCTTACCATATAGATGTAGGGCCAAGCTATCACCCTGGATATAGTCAGCTAAAAGAAGTCTTTCTTGCTCTCTAGGCCCCCAATAATATGCCCGCAGTGGAACAATATTTGGGTGTCGTATAGAGCCAATCTTTTTAACTTCCTTAGCAAATTCTTTCTTATGTTTGACTAGTCCAACCCGCAACCACTTCACAGTCAGCATATGTCCACTGTCTAGAGTAGCCTTATATAAAGTTCCATGGCTGCTTCTGCCAAGAACTTCAGCTGGAGCTCGAGATAACTCTTCTGCTGTAAATGCAAGTGAACTATCAAGGAACGACAGTTCCCCAGCCAACCTGTCTGGTGAATAGACATCCAATTTTGCAGGTTCAACAAAACGAGGTGAGGAAGATAATGGGGAACCTGGGGAGGACTTCCTTCCTGATGTTGTGGGATGGTCATCTAGCAAATTAGGAATTGATGAACTCGCCATCATTCCTTCATACAAACTATGCTCAACAATTTCAGTTGCAGATTCTGTCTGCCCTGATAATGACCTTGAATTTGCAGTAAGCAAGTGATTGTTCGAAAAACTCAATGAAGTTGGAGGGCGGTGAGCATTCAATTGGAATTTGAAAAGGGAAATTCGGGAAGATCTTCCTAGCTTAGCATCCTCCATTGCTGTTTGACCACTAAAATCACTTCTCCCATGAAATTCTTTCCGCTGTGCCCGCTGATAGGCCAATAAAACAAAAGCAACCATTGCAGCAGCCCCGACTGTAGCAACAATTATTGCAATTGTAATATTACGCTTTGACCCGTGTTTCCCTCCTCCAGAAATGTGATGTGGCACAGAATTTGTTGATGGTCCACCGGCCTTTGGGATGATTAATGAGGGATTCCCAGGAAGAAATGAAGTAATATCAAATTTATTTCTCAAATTTTGTGGAATATTTCCAGAGAGATCATTATAGGACATGTTCAATCCAATCAGACTGGATGGAAGCTTGTCAGGGATTTTACCCTGAAAATTGTTGGCAGATAAATCAAGGTACTGCAAGTAGGTTAGCTTGCTGAGTTCAATTGGCAGCTGTCCTGTTAAGTTATTATGTGAAAGATTCAGTGATTTGAGATTGGCAAAGTTGCCTATGCCAGAAGGCAATGGACCAGATAATGAATTTTGAGAGACATCAAGAGACTCCATCAATGGATAAGAAGGTAGAACTAATAATTCGCCTGCACCTGACCCTTGAACTGGAATTGGCCCTGAAAACTGATTTCCAGAAAGATTCAGGTTCGTCAAGGTCAGTGAAGTAAAGAAACTACCCGGAATAGGCCCATTGAGTTGATTTAAGCTGAGGTCAACTGAAGACAATGTGGAAATGTCCCACAACTGAGGAGGCAAATTGCCTTTTAGGGAATTATTCCTAAGATTAAGTTTAGTTAACCTCACAAACTGAGGAGTCAAGTTTGGCAAGCTTCTGGATAACTGGTTTGAACTCAAATCAAGAACCTCCAAAGTGGCTCCCCAATTTTGCATAACAGACATGTCACCAGTGATCATATTTCCACTCAAATCCAGAACTGAACATCTTTGAAGAAAAGTGGGCAAGTGACCTTTTAAACCATTTGAAGAAACATTCAAAACATTCAAAGTTGTGGAGTGAATTTCATTAATATAACCTGCAGAGATATAAAATGAGAAATTCAGACACAGAGAACTCAGCGTTGAGTGGTTATGGAAGCAGAAAACAATGGTATACAGCCATCTATCTTAAAACAAAATGTAAAACCAAACTTCTAGAAATCTTTTATTTCAATTGTTTTATGTGCATTCACTGTTCAACTCTCTCAACAGAAACATCCAAAATACAAGTCAAAATATTCAGTTTGCATATGAAATGCGAAAGGCCATCGGAAGGGCACATATACTTGTTCCTGCTCATTTTCCTGCTATTCATCTACATGACCAGACCCAAACATTTCCAGTGTCAACTCCAATTCGACAGGTTGCACTTCATTTAACAAGAAACAACATTTTAGCTATGCTTCTAGAGTCCAAATCAAGAAAGCCACGTTTTGACTATACCTCTAGCGCCCAAATCTAAGAATTCACCACTGGCACCTTGATATACGATCCCTGTATGTGGGTTTACTATTCGTAGAAACCCGTATTTAGAAAATTCGGGTAAACAATCACAAATAAATGTGACTTCCACAAAATAAAGTCAAAATCCAGGTTTTAAGTGCTACAATTGGATAAAATTCGCCAGAAATATCACTTCATTTGACTATACAGAACACCCCAATCAAAATTCTAACAGAAAGTAGAAAAATCCAAAAACACATCAAATAAAAATTAAAAACAAAAAATAATCGCAAAAAGAAAAGTCAAGAATCACTAAACCTGTAAATCCATTGCCACTAAGATCCAGTTCTTCAATCGGTATCGACCCGTTCAACAATTCCTCGGGTATACCTCCATAAAGCTGATTATTCCCCAACCTCAAAACCTTCAAATTCGTCAAAGACCCAAATGAAGGCAATTCTCCATTAATCTCATTATTCCCCAAATCCAAAACCTCCAAATTCCTAAACAGCCCAATTACGTCTGCTTTCAAAAACCCACCATTAAATTTATTCTTTCTCAAATTCAAAAGATGCAATGTATTGGCCAAACCTGACACATTCTCTCCACTTATGTCACTAAACCCGCCAGAAAACTCATTATCACTCAAATCCACTTTTTCTAAATGAATCAATTCACTTAAGACCGCACTAATATCACCCCAAAACCTATTAGAACTCAAATCCAAAACCCTCAATTGCTGCAAATTCCTAAACCCAACTGGTAAACCGACGGGAAACCCGCCTTCGAAACCATTCGTTGACAAGTTCAAATACTTCAAATTCCATAACTCCGCGATCCGACCCGGGATCGGACCTGAAAAGTTGTTATTAGACAGATCCAAGTACTGTAATGAGCTCATTGATCCCAATGCGGGTACAAGGCGACCCGTAAACTGATTACCCGAAAGTGAAATACTCTGCAGGGAGTTGAGGCTTAGTAAGGTGGAGAACTTCAAGTCACCGGCGAGACCAAGGCGGTCTAGGGTAATAGAAATGACGGAATCGGAATTGGGGTCGCAGGAGATACCGGGCCAGGAATGGGGGCAAGAATTAGGGTCGGGTAAAGCAGAGGGGTCCCATTTAGAGATCATATGGAGCGGGTCGGATTGGATACCTTTTTTGAATTCGAGTAAGGATCGGAGGTCGGAGCCGGAAGTGAAGAAAAAGAGTAGAGAGAGAGTGAAAAGGAAAGTGAAAAGAGTCATTTGAAGAGTGTAGGAAAGAGAACGACTCTGTGCTAGTGGTTCGTTAGAGAGAACATTTGATTTTATTTTACTAGAGAGGTTGAAACCCTAGCTGGAATGTGAAAAGGTATCTTGAGACAGACAGAGAGAGAGAGAGCAGAGGGTTAGGGTTTTTTTTTTTTAAAAAAAAGAAAGGTTAAAGAGGGAGAAGAAGAGAGAGTGTTGTGTTTTTTTAAAATGGCGGTTTTAGGAGAAGGGGGATGAGGTGGAGAGTGTTGGTTGGTTGGGGTGGGGGGGAGAGAGAGAGTAACTACAGACTGTAAAGGACAAGCCTTTGTTCTCTTTCTTTGCTGTCCCACTGCACTGCACCTGCACTGCTTGCTACATGCATGTATGTATAGTGTATGTATGTATGTATGTATGTATCTACTTCTTCTTTTTTCGTGTAATCTAATTATTAAAAGAGGCCGTCCAAAAAATTATTTCCGAATCTGTTCAAATCTGGATGGTTTATATTAGAGGTTCATTTGGTTTTCAATAAAAAAAAATAATTAAATTAATTGGTTTTTTCAGTTATTTTTTTTAATTTTTTAGTTTAATCGGTTTTTTTAATTTTTTAACTTACCCTTTTTATATATAAAAATTAACTTCAATATATCATTAATATCTGAAAATAATTATAAGTATATATGCATTTTTTATGTGATAATAAATAGCACTCTTCAGTCATTTTACATATTAATTTAAATTAAATATTTTATCTAGATAATTCTTGATGTATGACTTCCACATTAATTTAGGATAATTAAAGTTTTTGAATATTGATTCTATGATATAAATTTAAAGAATCAAGAGAGCTGTCTCATTAACCATCAACTCTTTGAGGAGAAAAGTTCTTGGATATTGACATTTGATTTTAATTAATGTCAACATCTTGATTATTTATATTTATGCATATGCATTAAAAAAAACTCTCAACCTCAACTTTAATTTGATTTTTGAAATTACAAAGACAAGAGGGTATTATCAAATCAGTTTTTATACATTAAAATCAAGTAATTCACTAATTAAATTTAAATAAACCAAGTATATTTGGATTTGCATATCATCTTGTTTCAGAAGATATTTAAAACAGTGTTTTAATCGGGGTTTTGATTCTTGAATTGTTTTGATATAATAATATTTAAAATAAATTTTAAAAAATAAATAAATTAGAAGTATCTATCACACCCCCCTTAATTTAATTTAGTTTAATTTGACTACGTGTGTTTACATTGTGCATCACGCAAATAAACGAGAGAGGGCCCTACTCACATGCTCTCAAAGGATTTTTTTTGTTTTGACGTGTTAATTGGTTTTTGGCGTTTTGGGTCGGACACATGGTGTGTGTAATTGGAGGAGAGATTGAAGGGGCTTTTGCCATTAGTCATAACTCAAGAAAATTCGTCAACTTCCTCCTCCTCCTCCTCCTCTTTCACTGAAATATTCTTTTTAATTTTAAAAGATACAACTCAATTAATAATTTTCTTCTCAACTATTATTAGTTCGAGTCCCATAAATCTCAGAACTATTAAAAATTTACATGATCATTAACTTTAAAACCTGTAGGATTAGTCGAAATATACTTAAATTAGCCCGGATACCTATATTAATTTTTAAAATATATATATATATTAAAAAAAAGAACTGGTCTTGGAAAGGGAAGTCAGCTGTAGTGGGTGTCTAGAAGCAAGAAGATGTTTTATGAGCCGGCAAATAAAAGATTTGTTGTAGAATGGAAATGAGGAACGGAGTACAAATTGCTTCACCAATGCGATCAGATGCCGGGTCTCTTTCAAATTAATATGTGTGTTTGTCTCGTCTTTCATTTCGAAAAGTAATTGATGCGATTAGGGCATCCGCTGGGAACCATCCCCTTGTCTGCTTAAGATTTTACCATCCATCGTGATTGCTTTAACACAAATTAAAACAAAGGCCTTGCCGTATATAAAAATAAATATTCACTGAAACAGTATGTTTAATGTTTTGCTCTTCACAAGAGAATTCAATAAGGGTATTTCACTTGGGTTTTTTTTTTAAGCTGTTTTTTTTTTTAATTTCATCATTCAATAAGAATTGATTGAAAATTAGACTTCATAATTTATTTCAGTTTGTGTTCTATAAGGTTATATTAGTCTCGTAACCCGAGTTGACTCAAGTGGTTTTTGTGTGTTTCTTTTTTAATTGATTTTTTTTTTAATTTCATCATTCAACATTAGATTGATTGAGAATTGAGCTTCATAATTTATTTTGATTTGTTTTCTATAATATTATTTAGATCTCATGACTTAGGTTTGACGGGTTAACCTGGATTGATTTGGTTTATTTTCTTAGTTGAAATTTTTTTTCAATTTCATCCTCAAATATATGATTTATTGAGATTTGGGTTTAATAAATTTTTTTTATCTGCTTGCTTCCTATAGGGTTATTAGGGTCTTATGACCTGAATAGCGGATTTATCATATTAACTCGAGTTTATTTGAGTCGATCTAATATATTGTCATTTCAATATTTTAAAAAAGATGTTGACTTGGTTTTCGCAGTGAAACTATATTTTTATCGGTCGTTCGAAGTTATCTTTGGACCTTACAAGTCGACCAGGTTACATTAGATCAATTTCTATATGGTTTAAATATTTTCTCTACTAA
>Ga0307508_10004457_pt1 | contig 13680 bp, 7 predicted proteins | sample 9_EM_MG_FD_203089 | JGI IMG/M metagenome (GOLD analysis project Ga0307508, IMG submission 203089) | Populus trichocarpa ectomycorrhiza microbial communities from riparian zone in the Pacific Northwest, United States - 9_EM | ecosystem: Host-associated > Plants > Roots > Unclassified | place... | reverse complement strand
CAGCACCAGCGACGACTGCTGGCCCCACTTCACCTCGCCCGAGGAGATGAACTCGTCCACGATCGACTGGGCGCCGTTGACGAAGTCGCCGAACTGGGCCTCCCAGAGCACCAGCGCCTCGGGGCTCTCGATGGAGTAGCCGTACTCGAAGCCCATCGCCGCGTACTCGCTCAGCAGCGAGTCGTGGATGAAGAACCGGGCGTTGCCGGTGGCCAGCGTGGAGAGCGGCAGGAAGTCCTTGCCGGTCTGAGAGTCGACCAGCGACGCGTGCCGGGACACGAACGTGCCGCGCCGCGAGTCCTGGCCGGCGAGCCGGACCGTCACGCCCTGCTGCAGGAGCGAGCCGAACGCGATCAGCTCGCCCATCGCCCAGTCGATGCCGCCGTCGGCGGACATCTTGGCGCGCCGGTCGAGCAGTTGCTGCACGCGCTTGTGCGGGGTGAAGCCCTCCGGCAGGTCCAGGTGGGCCTGGCCGACCGCACGTACCGCGCTGGCGTCGATCGCGCTCCCCACCTGCGGCTCAGGCTCGTCGACCTGGACCCTCGGCCGCGGCGGCGAGCCCGCCGTGTCGCGGGTGGCCTTGAAGACCAGCTCGAGCTGCGACTGGTAGTCGCGCAGTTGCTCCTCGGCGTCCTGCACGGTGATGTCGCCGCGGCCGATCAGCTCCTCGGTGTAGAGCTTGCGGACCGAGCGCTTGGTGTCGATGATCTGGTACATCCGCGGGTTGGTCATCGACGGGTCGTCGCCCTCGTTGTGGCCGCGACGGCGGTAGCAGACCAGGTCGATGACGACGTCCTTGTTGAACGCCTGGCGGTATTCGAAGGCCAGCTTCGCCACCCGGATGACGGCCTCGGGGTCGTCGCCGTTCACATGGAAGATCGGCGCCTGGATCATCCGGGCGACGTCGGTGGAGTAGAGCGATGACCGGCTGTATTCGGGTGCGGTGGTGAAGCCGACCTGGTTGTTGACGACGACGTGCACCGTGCCGCCCGTGCGGTAGCCGCGCAGCTGGGAGAGGTTGAGCGTCTCGGCGACCACGCCCTGGCCGGCGAAGGCGGCGTCGCCGTGCACCAGCAGCGGCAGCACCGTGTAGCCGTGCAGGCCCAGGTCGAGGCGGTCCTGCTTGGCCCGGACCACGCCCTCGAGCACCGGGTCGACGGCCTCGAGGTGGGACGGGTTGGCCACCACGCTGACCGTCGTCGAGGCCTCGCCGTCGGGCGTCGTGTACTTGCCCGACTGGCCGAGGTGGTATTTGACGTCACCCGAGCCGTGCGACGACTTCGGGTCCATCTGACCTTCAAATTCGTTGAAGATCTTTTCGTACGGCTTGCCGACGATGTTCGCGAGCACGTTCAGCCGGCCGCGGTGGGCCATGCCGATCACCATCTCGTCGAGCCCCGCCTCGGCGGATGACTGCAGCACCGCGTCGAGCAGCGGGATCAGCGACTCACCGCCCTCGAGCGAGAACCGCTTCTGGCCGACGTACTTGGTCTGCAGGAACGTCTCGAACGCCTCGGCCGCGTTCAGCCGGTTCAGGATGTGCTTCTGCTCGTCCGAATCCGGCTTGGTGTACTTGATCTCGATCCGGTCCTGGATCCAGCGCCGCTCCTCGGGGCCCTGGATGTGCATGTACTCGATGCCGACCCGGCGGCAGTAGGTGTCGCGCAGCACACCGAGCACGTCGCGCAGCTTCATCTTCTGCTTGCCGGCGAAGCCGCCGACCGGGAAGAGCCGGTCGAGGTCCCACAAGGTCAACCCATGCTGGAGTACGTCCAGGTCGGGGTGCCGGCGGATCTCGAACTCGAGCGGGTCGGTGTCGGCCATCAGGTGACCGCGCACCCGGTACGCGTGGATCAGCTCGACCACCCGGGCGGCCTTGTCGATCTGCCCCTCGGAGGTCCGGGCCACATCGCGTACCCAGCGCACCGGCTCGTACGGGATGCGCAGCGAGGTGAAGATGTCGTCGTAGAAGGCGTGCTCGCCGAGCAGGAACTCGTGCATCGCCTTGAGGAACTCGCCGGACTGCGCGCCTTGGATGACCCGGTGGTCATAGGTGCTGGTCAGCGTGGTGATTTTGCTGACACCGTGGTCGGTGAGGGTCTCGTCGGACATACCGGCGTACGGCGCCGGGTATTCCATCGCGCCGACGCCGATGATCGCGCTCTGGCCGGTCATCAGTCGCGGGATGGAGTGCACCGTGCCGATGCCGCCGGGGTTGGTCAGCGAGATCGTGGTCCCGGCGTAGTCGTCCATGGTCAGCTCGTTGCGCCGGGCCCGCCGGACCACGTCCTCGTACGCCTGCCAGAACTGCCGGAAGTCCATCTTTTCGCAGTTCTTGATGGACGGCACGACCAGCGTGCGGGTGCCGTCCTTCTTGGCCAGGTCGATCGCGATGCCGAGGTTGATGTGCTCGGGCGCCACCAGCGCCGGCTTGCCGTCCACCTCGGCGAACGAGTTGTTCATCTCCGGGTGGGCCAGCACCGAGCGGACCAGCGCCCAGCCGATCAGGTGGGTGAAGCTGACCTTGCCACCGCGGCCGCGGGCGAGGTGATTGTTGATCACGATGCGGTTGTCGACCAGCAGCTTCGCCGGGACCGCGCGCACCGAGGTGGCGGTCGGCACCGCCAGCGAGGCGTCCATGTTCTGCACGATCCGGGCGGCGACGCCGCGCAGCGTGGTGACCTTCGCCCCGGCCGGGGCGGCGTGACCGTTCGGCGACGGCTTCGGCGCGGCCGTGGCGGGCTTCGCGGGCGCGACCGGCGCCGGCTTGGCCGCCGGCGTGGTCGGCTTGACCGGTGCGACCGTCGACGCGGCCGGCGCGTCCGTGCCCGCGCGCTTCGCCGTGGCGGTGGCGTTCGCGGCCTTCGCCTCGTCCGGAGTGACGATCGAGCCGGTGGCCATGGCCGGCTTGTAGTCGGCGAAGAAATCGTGCCAGGCAGGATCGACGCTGGTCGGATCGGCCAGGTAGCGCTGGTACATCTCGTCGACGATCCACTCGTTGGGACCGAAGTCCGCGAGCGGATTGTCCTGCGAAGTCTGCTGGGTCGACACTTCCGTGTTCGCCTCTTTCACCATGTTGTCAGCACGCGACGCGATCGTCACACGGTACGGAAAGGATTCCTGTCAAGGCTACGCCGTGAGGAACGCGCGCCCGTCCGGACGTCCGGCCTTGCCGAACGGGCGAGATGGGGTAAAACCGGACGATACCTACGAAACGTCTCGGCGTTTCATGAGCCAGGTGCCCAGGACCCCGGCGAGCACCGCGTAGCCGATCAACACGACGGCACCCACCCAGCGCGGCGGACTGCCCGGCAGGTCGGTCCCCGAGATCATCAGCGTCGACGCGGTGGTCGGCACCAGCACCTCGAGCTTGCTGAACCAGTCGGCGACCTTGTCGGTGAGCAGCGCGAAGATGATGCTGGCGCCGAACGTGCCGACCACATAGACCAGGGCCAGCGTCACGGTGGCGGCGATCTGGCTGCGGATCAGCACCCCGAAGCCGACGCCGAGGATCGCCCAGAGGATGAACGCCAGCGCGTTCAGGCCGATCGCCCGCCAGATGGCGCCCTCGCCGAGCTGGGCGCCGACGTCCATCGAGCGCAGGATGAACGGCACGGCGATCAGATTGCCGACGGTCATGACCAGCCAGAACACCAGCCCCAGCAGGGCCGAGGCGACCAGCTTGGCCAGCACCACCGACTCGCGCCGGGGGGTGACCAGGAACGTGGTGGTCGCCGTCTGGTGGAAGAACTCGTTGGTGACCACGATCGCGGCCAGCAACATCACGATCAGCACGCCGAAGAACTGCCCGCTCGTGTAGAGGTTGGCGGCGATGTTCACCGCCTCGCTCGCGACCCGGACCTGCTCGGCCTGGTCGGCCGACAGGCTGCCCTGGTCGGCCTGGCTGGTGAAATTGGAGCTGGCCCAGTTGACCAGCACCGCCAGCGCCCAGAGCGGCAGCATGATGATCCCGAAGATCCACCAGGTGGAGGTCGTCCGGATCTTGAGAAGCTCCGCGTTCACCAGCCTCATCGGATGCCCGCCTTTCCGGCCGTCAGCTCGAGGAAGACCCGCTCCAGGTCGGCGCGCTCGCCGGACAGCTCGTGCAGCTCGACCCGCGCGGTGAAGGCGGCGTGCCCCACCGCGGCGGGGTCCAGGCCGTTGACCATCAGCGCCCCGTCGGGCAGCGGGGTGACGCTCGCGTTCAGCTCGGACAGGGCGGCGGTCAGCTCGTCCGGCTGCGGGGTGCGCACCCGGACCTGGGCGGCGCCGCCCATCGAGCCGAGCACCTGCTCCACCGGGCCCTGCTGGATCAGCTTGCCGGCCGCGATGATCACGACGTCGTCGGCGAGCTGCTGCATCTCGGCGAGCAGGTGGCTGGAGACGAGCACTGTGCGCCCCTCGGCGGCGAACGCCTTGAGCAGGTCGCGCATCCAGCGGATGCCCTCGGGGTCGAGCCCGTTCGACGGCTCGTCGAGGATCAGCACCCGCGGGTCGCCGAGCATCGCGGCGGCGATGCCGAGCCGCTGCTTCATGCCCAGCGAGTAGCCCTTGAACTTGCGCTTCGCGGCGGGCGCGAGCCCGACCAGGCCGAGCACCTCATCCGCGCGGGTGGGCGGCAGGCCCGCGGACGCGCAGATCACCCGGAGGTGGTTGATCCCGGTGCGTCCCTTGTGCGCGCTGGACGCCTCCAGCACCGCGCCGACGTGCCGGATCGGGTCGGCCAGCGCCTGATAGCGCTCGCCACCGATGGTTGCCGTGCCCGCGGTCGGCGCCACCAGGCCCAGCAGCATCCGCAGCGTGGTGGTCTTGCCGGCGCCGTTGGGGCCGAGGAAGCCGGTGACCCGGCCCGAGCGCACGCTGAACGACAGATCGTCCACCGCCCGCAGCTTCTTGTACTGCTTCGTGAGGTTTCGGACAACTATCTCTTCCGACCCGGGACTCAAGCCCACGGCCATCGGTCGCTCCTTAAGAAGTTAGGCGCCGAAAATAGGCGGGCACCGACCGCTCAAAGTAGCCGATCGAAGCTCACGGCACGGCGATACAGCCGGCTCGCGCGCTGACAATTCGTCGTTGCCGAATGTAGGCGGTCCGTTAAACCGCACGTCGATCCGCGGGCCCGAGACCGTCGCACCCGGCTCCGGCGGAAAAGCCGTTCATGTTGTGGACATCGAGCGCCACCTCGGCCGACACGCCGTCGGCAGCTCGGTTCCTTACACAATGCATATGGCCGTTCTGATGACCGCCGCCGCACCCACCGGGACCAGCGGCTACTCGCTCCTGATCGCCGACGACGCCAGCCTGGTCGCGGCCGCGCAGCGCCTGCGCCATGACGTCTTCGCCGCGGAGCTCGGCGCCCACCTGCCGACGGCAGTGGACGGACGCGACGTCGACGAGTTCGACGAGCACTGCGACCACCTCATCGTCCGGGACGACGCCACGGGCGCCGTCGTCGGCACCTATCGGATGCTCTCGCCCAAGGCGGCGGAGCGGGCCGGCCGCCGGTACGGCGACGGCGAGTTCGACATGAGCCGGCTCGGCCCGCTGCGGGACCAGCTTGTCGAGACCGGCCGCTCCTGCGTGCACCCCGACCACCGCTCCGGCGCCGTGGTCAACCTGATGTGGGCCGGCATCGCCCGCTACCTGCACCTGAACAACCTGCGCTGGCTGGGCGGCTGCGCCTCGGTCGGGCTCGAGGACGGCGGGCACACGGCCGCCGGGGTCTGGGCCCGGGTCAGCGCGAAGCACCTGTCGCCGCCCACCCTGCGGGTCGTCCCGCGTAAGCCGTGGCTGGCCGGCACCGACCTGGTCGGCGACCCGAAGGTCGCGCCGCCGCCGCTGCTCAAGGGCTACCTGCGACTCGGCAGCTGGGTCTGCGGGGAGCCCGCGTACGACCCGGACTTCAACACCGCCGACTTCTATGTGCTGCTCTCGATGGACCGGATCGACCCGCGCTACCGGCGGCACTTCCTCGGGGCGACGCGATGACCTGGCAGCCGGTCTCCGGGTGCGGGTCGGCCTGCCTCGACACCCGCGGCGATCTCGTGGCATCGGGCCGGGTGCTGCTGCGGGTGCTGGGCCTGGTCGGCGTACTGATCGGCGGTCTCTTGCTCGTGCCGCTGCTGCGCCGGGTCGCCGTGCGGGCAATGGCCCGCGCCTTGCTCGCGGTCCTTGGCATCACGCTGGTGTGGCGCGGTCCCGCGCCGCGTCCGGGCAGCCTGCTGGTCGCCAACCACGTCTCCTGGCTGGACATCGTCGCGCTGCTGGCGGTCGAGCCGGTCGCGCTGGTCGCCAAGCACGACGTGCGCAGCTGGCCGGTGATCGGCGCGCTGGCCCGGCTGAGCGGCTCGGTCTTCCTGGACCGGACCCGGCCGCGGCAGCTGCCGGCAACGGTCGGTGAGGTCGCCGCGGCCCTGCGGGCCGGGCGGTCGATCGCGGTCTTCCCGGAGGGCACGACCTTCTGCGGCGCCGCCCGCGGCCGGTTCCGGCCGGCGATGTTCCAGGCCGCGGTGGACGCGCGGGCGCCGGTGGTGCCGATCGCCATCCGGTACGACTCGACGGCCGCGGCGTTCGTCGGCGATGACACGTTGTGGAGCTCGGTGTGCCGGGTCGCCGCCCGGCGTACGCTCACCGTCACCCTCGTGGCGGCGCCGGCGCTGCGCCCCGCCGAGGGCACCGACCGGCGCTCGCTGGCCCGGGCGGCGCAGTCCTGCGTCGGCGTGGGCTCAGCATTCGGTCTGGCCGCGTAGAGAAGGCTCACAGAAAACTTTCAGCGGGTGCGCAGGTAAGTGGCAGCGGCTTGGAGAATTATGGGAGCCATGGCCGTCACCACCCAGACCCCGCCCAAGCAGAGCGAGGCCAAGCTCCTCGTCGTCGAAGACGATGCGAACATCCTCGAGCTGCTGTCCGCCAGCCTCCGCTTCGCCGGGTTCGACGTCAGCACCGCGACCAGCGGCAGTGCGGCCGTGAGCGCGGCCAAGAACGCCAATCCCGACCTCGTCGTGCTCGACGTCATGCTGCCCGACCTCGACGGTTTCGAGGTCATCCGGCTGATGCGCGAGGGCGGCGCCCGCACCCCGGTGGTGTTCCTGACCGCCCGGGACGGCACCGATGACAAGATCCGTGGCCTGACCCTCGGCGGCGACGACTACGTGACCAAGCCGTTCAGCCTGGAGGAGCTCACCGCCCGGATCCGGGCCGTGCTGCGCCGCACCACGGCCGGCGACGAGGAGCCGTCCCGGCTGGTCTTCGCCGACCTGGAGCTGGACGAGGAGACGCACGAGGTCTACCGGGCCGGCCAGCGGGTCCAGCTCTCGCCGACCGAGTTCAAGCTGCTGCGCTATCTGATGCTGAACGCCAACCGGGTGCTCTCCAAGGCGCAGATCCTCGACCACGTGTGGAAGTACGACTTCCGCGGCGACGACAACATCGTCGAGTCGTACATTTCGTACCTGCGGCGCAAGGTGGACAACGTCCAGCCCCGGCTGATCCACACCCTGCGCGGCGTCGGCTACGTGCTCCGCAAGCCAGCAGTCTGAGCCGAGGGTGTCCACGGCTACCAAACTGCAGGGCCTGACCGCTGCCGCCGCCGCGGCCAAGCTGCGCGGCACACCGTTGCGCGTGAAGCTGCTCGCCTCGGTGCTGGCTCTCGTGTTCGCGGCGCTGACCCTGATCAGCGTCGCGAGCACCTTCGCGCTGCGCAGCTATCTGGTGACCCGGCTCGACGACGAGCTGAAGGCCAACACCGCGGTGCTTGCCTACAACTTGCAGGGCGCCACGGTCGCCGATCTGATGGCCCGGCAGGCCCAGCAGGACGTGCCGACCGACTACACGTTCGCCCTGCGGACCGCGGGCGGGGTCGGCGCGCCGTTCTACAACAAGCACAACCTCAAGGCCGACGACCTGCCGCCGTTCCTCACCGGCATCGACGCCATCACCGCCCGGCAGGGCGAGCTTCCGTACACGGCGGTCTCCCTCAACGGCCGGGTGCACTGGCGGATGATGATCGTGACGATGGACAACGGCGACTATCTCTTCGTCGGCCGGAACATGTCCGAGATCGAGTACGCGGTCTCCCAGCTGGTGTGGATCGACCTGCTGGTCGGGCTGGGCGTGCTGATCGCGCTGGCCGCGGTCGGCGCGGCGGTGGTCCGGACCAGCCTGCGGCCGCTGCAGGAGATCGAGCAGACCGCCGCCGCCATCGCCGCCGGTGACCTGAGCAGACGCGTGCCCGATCCGGAGCCCGACGCCGAGGAGCCGCACAGCGAGCTGGGCCGGCTGTCCCGCGCGCTGAACGCGATGCTGGCCCAGATCGAGACGGCGTTCACGGCCCGGGCCCAGTCGGAGAACGCGGCCCGGGCGGCCGAGTCGGTGGCCCGCGACGCGGCCAACGCGGCCCGGCTCTCCGAGGCCCGCGCGGTCAGCTCCGAGGGCAAGATGCGGCAGTTCGTCGCGGACGCCTCGCACGAGCTGCGCACGCCGCTGACCACGATCCGCGGCTACGCCGAGCTCTACCGCCAGGGCGCGGTGCCGAATCCGGAGGACGTCGCCCGGCTGGTCCGCCGGATCGAGGACGAGGCCGCCCGGATGGGCCTGCTGGTCGAGGACCTGCTGCTGCTCGCCCGGCTGGACCGGGAGCGCCCGCTGGTGCTGGCCCCGGTCGAGCTACCGGTGCTGGCGATGGACGCGGTGCAGGCCGCCCAGGCGATCGCCCCGGACCGGCAGATCGAGCTGGATGTGCGGGACACCCCGGAAAAGCTGATCGCGTACGGGGACGACGCCCGGCTACGCCAGGTGATCGGCAACCTGATGACGAACGCGCTGGTGCACACCCCGCCCGAGGCCTCGGTGACGCTGCGGCTGTACGGCGCGCCGGACAACCGTGCGGTGATCGAGATCGTCGACACCGGGCCGGGGCTGTCGCCGGCGCAGAAGGAACGCGTGTTCGAACGGTTCTACCGGGCCGACGAGGCGCGCACCCGGCATACTGACCGCGAGGCCACCGGCACGGGCCTCGGCCTGGCGATCGTGGCGGCGATCGTGGCGGCCCACGACGGCTCGGTGGAAGTTCTCAGCGAGCCGGGCACGGGCGCGACGTTCCGGGTGACTTTGCCCGCCCTCGAGCCGGACAATTCCGTTGAAGCCGAACATGCCGCATTCACAGAAAACGTCCAGGGGTAACACAGGCCGTCTGGAGCGCGCCGGGGCAATGTAGTGCCCATGAACGAGTACGAGACCGACCCGCAGCGGCCCGAGGCTTCCCCCACCGGGGATCCGTCGCACCAGCCCGCGGACGCCTCCCACGAAGGCAGCAGCCCGCAGCGGGGACAGTCCGACACGACGGCACTCCAGCCGGCTGTCACTCCGCCGAGCGCCCCCCCCCCCCCGCAGCCCGCCCCGCACCCGGCTCCCTGGCCGCAGCAGCACTCTCCGTGGCAGCAGCCGCAGCCGCAGCAGCCGCCGCAGCCCGGCTACAGCCAGCAGCAGTACTACGGCCAGCAGCACTACGCGTACGCGGGCCAGCAGCAGCCCCCGCAGTTCACCCCGCCGGGCGGCTGGACCGCCGGGGACCCGCAGCCGGCCTGGGCCACGCCCGTCGACGGCGAGCAGCAGCAGCGGGATCCCGCGCGCTCCAACCGCGGCCGGCGCATCCTGGTCACCGGCGCGATCGCCGTGCTGATCGCGCTCAGCGCCGGCGGGGTCGGCGCCGCCACCGCCCTGGCGTTCAACAACAACAGCGGCACCCCGACCGTGCAGAGCGCCAACTCCTCGGTCACCCGGGTGGTCGACCGCTCCTCGCTGGCCCAGATCGCCGCGGCGGTGCAGGACAGCGTCGTCTCGATCACCACCGAGTCCGGTGAAGGCTCCGGCGTGATCCTCAGCGCGGACGGCTACATCCTCACCAACAACCACGTGGTCGCGACCGCGCAGAGCACCACCGTGCAGGTCATCTTCGCCGACGGTAAGAAGGCCACCGCCACCATCGTCGGCACCGACCCGCGGACCGACCTCGCCGTCGTCAAGGCCGGCGGCGTCTCCGGGCTGAAGGCGGCCACCTTCGGCGACAGCTCGCAGATGCAGGTCGGCGACACGGTCCTCGCGCTGGGCAGCCCGCTCGGCCTCGAGGGCTCGGTGACGGCCGGCATCATCAGCGCCAAGGACCGCACCATCCAGTCCAGCAGCGAGGAAGACCAGCAGGGCCAGCAGCAGAACCCGTTCGGCGGCCAGCAGCAACAGCAGAGCGCCGCCACGACGACGATGTCCGGCCTGCTGCAGACCGACGCCCCGATCAATCCGGGCAACTCGGGCGGCGCGCTGGTCAACACGAACGGCCAGGTGATCGGCATCAACTCCGCGATCGCCACTTCCGGCTCCAACTCGGGCAACATCGGCCTCGGCTTCGCGATCCCGAGCAACAAGGCCAAGCAGGTCGCCGAGGACCTGATGGCCGGCAAGAAGGTCAGCCACCCGGCGCTCGGCGTCAGCGTGACCGAGGCCGAGGGCGGCGGCGCCCTGGTCAGCGCGGTCACCACGAACAGCGCCGCGGCCAAGGCCGGCCTGCAGCAGGGCGACGTCATCAAGTCGGTGAACGGCAAGGCCATCAACAGCTCCGACGACCTGGTCGCGATCATCCAGGGCGCCAACGTCGGCGACAAGGTGACCATCGTCTTCACCCGGGACGGCGCGCAGAAGACGGTCAGCGCGACCCTCGCCGAGGCGTCCTGACCCGCAAGCCTTACGCGGCGCCGGCGGGCCATCGTCTGGCGCTGCCCTCCCAACGCGGTGGGTGGTCGTGACCAAGGGGGTTGGTCGCGATCACCCACCGCACTTTTGTGCCCGATTTACCCCGATGGCGTCCCTCATTCATCCCGGGAGGCTCGCCTTTGCGCGGGCCAAACGCCTACTCTCCAATCGCCAATGGTGAGTGGAAGGCCGACCTGAGTGACCTACGTCGAGACCCGGATCAGCGTCTGGGAAGCCCTGGCGGGGCGCGCGCCGGGCGAACCCCTCGGACCCGCGGACCCCGGCTTGTGGGGCGCGGTTGTCGAGCGGCTCAACCCTGCCCGGGCCCGGCCAGTGCTGCGCGCGGGCATCGAGCAAGTTGAGTTGACGAGCGTCCGCGGCTCCGCGTACGTGATGCTGCGCTCGCCCGACGACGGCGGCCGCGCCTGCTATCTGCGGCTCACTCCGGAGGAGTGGCAGCTCGCCCAGATGATGGACGGCTCGCACACGGTGGCCCGACTGGTCGCCGAGTTCGCCCGCCTGGCCGGCCGGCTCGCCCCCGACCAGGTCCGCCGCGTCGTCGCCGATCTGGCCGGCAACCGGATGCTCGACGAGTTGCCGGTGGACGCCTTCCGACCGCTGCAGCAGATCCAGCAGAAGCCGCTGCCCGCGCGGGTCGGCAGCGGGCTGCTCGCGGCCATCCGCGGGCGCCGGATGCTGGTCGTCGACATCGACGGTTTCGTCTCGGGCCTCTACCGCACCGTCGGCCGGTTCTTCTTCACCAAGGTCGTCGCGATCCTGCTGTCGCTCATCGCGGTGGCCGGGCTCGGCGTCTTCGTGGCCACCTGGTGGCGGGGCAGCCAGGCGGTCTTCCTGACAAACGGGTCATATCTGCTCGGCGCGGTCGTGTTGTTGCTGCTCAACGTGTTCGCGCTGGCCTGCCACGAGCTCGGGCACGCACTGGCCACCAAGCACGCGGGCCGCGAGGTGCCCGCCGCCGGGCTGCTGGTCTACTTCGGCATCCCGTCGGTCTTCGTGGACACCACCGACGTCTGGATGGCCGGCCGGCGGGCCCGCATGCTGGTCACCGCCGCCGGGCCGCTGACCGGCCTGGTGCTGGCCGGCTCGATGCAACTGGCCGGCCTCGCGATCCCGGCGCTCGGCCCGCTGGCCTTCAAGCTCGCCTTCGCCTGGTATCTGAACGCGCTGTTCAACCTGAACCCGTTCCTCGCGCTGGACGGCTACTACCTGCTGATGGACTGGCTGGAGATCCCGAACCTGCGGGCCCGCGGCCTCTCCTGGGTGACCAGCCGGCTGCGCGGCCGGCCGCCGGCGTGGGCCGGGCTGGACGTCGAAGGCAAGATCGTCGCCCTGTACGGGGTGCTCGCGCTGCTCTGGCTCGCGGTCGCGGCGAACCTGGCGTACCGGATCTGGGCCGACCGCGTCGAGGGGCTGATCACCGGCCTGTGGCACAGCGGCGTCGGCGGCCAGGCACTGCTCGTGCTCATCGTGGTCGGGCTCTGCGCACCGATCGTCTATCTGCTCGCCGGCCGGCTGGCCGCATTGTGGCGCCGGTTGCGCGAGCGCGCTGCCGAGCGCGTACGCGAGGCCGACACCCCGCGCCGGCTGGCCGCGCTGCGCGCCTCGGATCTGGGCGGCCTGCCGGAGCCGGCGCTCAACAGCCTCGCCGCCCGGGCGCACTGGCTGCGCCCGCCGAGCGGCCGGCAGCTGGTCGTCGCGGGCGGTGCCCAGCAGGCGGTGTACGTCGTCGTCGACGGCGCCATGCAGGCCCGCCGCAGCGGGGACCCGGGCGGGACGATCCGGCACCACGTCGGCCCCGGTGGCGTCGTCGGCCTGGCGAACGCACTGACCGGCCGCTCCACCCAGCTGAACTGGCACACCGCGGGCACCACGCTGCTGGCCGTGCCGACCGCCACGGTGGCCACCGTGGTCGGCCCGTTGCCCGGCCCGCCGCCGAAGGACCGCACCGAGGCCGAGGCCCTGTTCGCCGACACCCCCGCGCTGGCCGGGCTGGCCCAGGACGCGCGGCTGGCGCTGATCGTCGGGGCGCACCCCGTCGACCTCGAGCCGGGCGCGCCGGTCATCCTGCCCGGGCCGACCCACGCGGTGGTCGTCGAGTCGGGCGTCATCGCGATGCCCGACGGCGTCGAGTTGCGCCGTGGCACCCTGGTCGGGCCGGTCGGCGACGGCAACCCCGGCATGGTGGCCCAGACCCGTACGCCGGTGCGGCTCTGGGTGATGCCCGATGCTTCCAACCTGCCGCCGCTGGTCGGCTCGACGAACCACGCCATCGCCGGGCCGCCGCTGCCGGCAGGCCGGGCGATCGCTGCCTCGGGTGTGCATGGTGCCGGCGTCTATCCGCCGCTCGCCGTGCCGCCCTGCCCGCCCGACGGCACCGAGGATCCCGAGGTGGACCGCCGGTTCGTCCGCCGGATGTGGTGGCTCGTCCTGCTGCTGCTCCTGCTCGCGCTGCTGCTCACCGTCGGCAACTTCACGCCCGGCCCGGCCTGGGCCGAGATGCCCACCGACCGGGCGCTGCTCACCGCCAACCGGGGCCCGGTCACCGTGCAGGACAACGGCATCACGACCACGCTCGCCCAGGGCGGCCGCCGCTACGTCGGCGAGGGCTCCTGGATCCAGGTGCCCGCCGGATCCACCGGGCGGCTCACCTTCTCGGGCGGCTCGGCGACCGTGCTCTGCGCGGACTCCCGGACGAACGTCGGCCGGCTCTGGACCGACGTGGGCCGGCACCGCGAGCCGCACGGCACCCTCGCCATCGACACCGGCCGGCTGCTGGCCGACACCACCAGCACCAGCGGGGCGTTCCGGCCGCTGTCGCTGACCCTGCTGCGCCCGGCCGGCGACGTCCGGAACTCCGGCAAGGCCTGGTACGCGGTCGACCCGGGCGCGGTCACCGTGTCGACCGGCACGGTCACC
>Ga0307508_10004456_pt1 | contig 13680 bp, 10 predicted proteins | sample 9_EM_MG_FD_203089 | JGI IMG/M metagenome (GOLD analysis project Ga0307508, IMG submission 203089) | Populus trichocarpa ectomycorrhiza microbial communities from riparian zone in the Pacific Northwest, United States - 9_EM | ecosystem: Host-associated > Plants > Roots > Unclassified | place... | reverse complement strand
ATGCAATGGAGGAAGAGCTAGAATTAAAATAGAACAAGAAATTTCAGAACTTGAAAGTAGCCACTTCAAAAAATATGGAAGGATAGGACTGTCTCCAAACTCTCCCTTCAATTCCATGAGTTTGGTTGGACTATAACTGAGTAATGGCTTTTCGGGTCACCATGTGACAACATGCAGTCCAGAGCAGATATGCTAGTCACCATTTGTCATAAAGAAGCACAAGGAAGATACACATGTTTTCTCTTAATCACTCTTCTTCCATCCTGACTTACCCATCCCCACCCACTCTCTCGTGTCAAAAAAGATTTTTCCTTCTTATTTTTCCATTCTCCCTTTTCATTTAGCTAAGTAAAGTACTTAGAAAGATTGGATTCCACAACAAACACAAAACACAGTAATGTGAGGATAATACAGAGAGAGATAAGGCTGGGATCATGAGTTTTTTGACATAATAGGCAGAAAGACAAGGAATCACTAATCACTGAAACATCAAAGGCCCTAATCCGGTCACTAGCAAAGAGGAACACAACCTCTGAGCTTCATGAGCACAAAGCCTGTAAGGTAGAGAGAGAGAGAGAGAACAAAACTAACAGCAACCAGAAACTAAATCCAATAAGATATTTTTTTCAGACAACACTGATACTGAAACAGCCAGAGATGAGCAAACAGGTTCAGAATTTTATAAGTTTCAAGGTTTAATAAGAAGTCCCTCATGAAAAAGACCATGGTTCCTCCAAGTTCTATCTTTTGTTGTCCATAATGTTTCCATACTCCTTAAACAGGCCCAAAGATGACTCTTTGTAATGCGCTATCCGTAAGAAACTAAGTAGTTTGCTACAACAACTGAACAGCTATATATTTGGACCTACAGCTTGACAGATGATTAAATTTCCCAGGAAAAAAAGTGTCAACGCCTAATTAAATAGAAGATTAACACACAGGACATACATAAATATTCAAAATGGCATACTTGTCCAACTAGTGTAACAACAATTTAAGAAGGTAATGGCTTCCAGGGCATCGTTAACGAACCTATATGGCAAGGGAGAGTAGAAATTGCAAAAAAACCCATACGAATGAACTGTACATAAGCAAAGAATCAGAGATAATACGATGTAAAGAACAGCTAGACTCAATAGACATGAGGAAACTTACTGCAGTTTCTTGTAATGAACCAAGTGAATCATTATCTAGAACCAACTTGCAATGGTCAAGATAAAGGTCCAAAAGATTTGGCAAGTTATATTGCACGCAGTAATGTAAGAGTAATTTATGCAAAGCTTCCATGGGGACAGCATCATCTGTTATATTGAGATCAGATGAAGCCTCAACAGAATAGTCCTCCAATGTCATTTTATCAGACCTGCTAGTTATGATGCCTGAACGAGCAAGCAGAGCTACAATCTCAGCAGTGTCTTCCCAGTATTCCTTCAAAAATATAAATTTCTTTGCAAGCTCCTGCTCCATGAGCATTCTTAACCACATAGAGCAAAATGCATTGGCAGGAAACCTGAAAATCTTGACCCCTGGAATATCAATGCACGCTGAATCCAATTCTTCAATAGAGCATATATAACTGTTGTACTCAGGAATTTCACGATTGCATCCAACCTCTGGAGCATGCTGTAAGTTGTCCAAAGTGATCTGGAGGCTTCCATCTGATAAAACAGATGTAGGTATGAGGTACAAAAGTTTGGAAACTTCCTCACAGTCATTGTGGCATAGATAGTACTCTAGTTGAGATTCCCACAATACATGAACGCCCATAAGGAAAGGTTGATCCAAAACTATCTGTATAAGATCAAAAAAAATATGAAGGAATTGTAGTCCATGGCCAAATTAAAGCCTCACAGAAACTAAAAAAAATGCGAGCACAAATGACAGAAAAGAGAGCCTTAAAGTTCACTGTATATAAATTATGGTTCGTAGTTTGCAAGTTTAGATGTTTTGCATTAACCCTCTAATAGCTGTATTTTTGGACTAAGTGACAAGTAGAACATGCAGCATAGAGGCATGGAAAGCATAAAGTGAAAATGGGGAAAGATCATTGAAGAGCCAACATAGTATGACAAGACCATCAGCTGAATTTGCCAAAGCTGCTGAAAAGATGCCGTTGAATTCCTTTTTATTGTATTCCTTTTTATTGTTCGAGTGCTAATGCCTCAACACTCAATTTTTGTTGACTGTAGCATTTTGTGACTGGGAAAGGCAAACATCATAAGAAAGTATTGAGAAAAGAACTTCTGCACTTGCACATTGCATGTCTTGTGCGAGAATACCAGTAATAAATAAAATATTTAGCTTCTAAATGGCATCCTTCTATTTCCAAAAGTTCAATCTTCACTTGTTTGAACTAGACAAGTGCTAAATTTGGCTTCTTTGCAGCAGATTCGAGTGAAACAAATTAGTGCCCACATCCTTGTATGTTTTACTTGACCATCCAAATAAAAGTTAATAAACTTGAAACTATAATCGGTACATGCTGTAGAAATTCAGTAAAAGGAACAAAAACTTCCACATCACAAGGGACATGACTCGCAACTTTTAGCATAGACCAGGTCCCATCTTATTGCAGGATTTCATTTTCCTTCACTCAGGTTTCTGTGTGACATGCAGCATTTCAAAGATTCATAGTACAAAGAAAGGCAAAGGAACTAAAGTACTTACACGATCAATGGTTCTCTGGTCCCAGGCACTAGACCAAGCTGCAGCAGCAGCCCAGTATCCAGCATGAGCAGTATCTTCATCAACTACAGGATCAGGAGAGTTTCCATTGATGCTTGTCCATGAACCTAAAACTACTCCATCAATTTCACCACACTCAATGATAAGATTGCTAAACAGATATGAAGGCAATAGCTGCAGCTTAATTTGGCCTGGTGAATTCAAAGTCGATGTAGCTCTCTTTAATGCCTTCTGCCGACCAACAAAAGTTCTCCAGAAACTACTGCTAGGGTACAGCCTCTTTCCAGTAAAAAAGAAGGAAAAAAATTCTTCTCAGATATAAAATTCAATATTAAACCACTAACATTAAAATGAAATGGAAGATGACAAATTTCATGTACCTCGATGATTAATATCTTCTCCAATGTTTCCCATTCATATGGTCCCAGATAACCATATCTTCTCATGTCTTCTGCCACTTGAAGTTGAAGAGATCTCCTGACCGTGCCAAACAATAGCTGCTTGAGGCAGGTTTCAACATCCTCCCCAAGCCTTTGCAACGTTGCAACAGCAAGTTCAGTTTCCCCCTGTTTATCATGAATGATTAACACGGAATATAAATCAATGCACCTTTGGCTTTGCCTACTAAACAAAATTAAGCTACCTTTAAAAATAAGTCATAAGCAATGGCTCTTCCAATGTCACGAACTTCACTAAAAGTATCGGGTGGCTCTTTATTAGTCTCTGAATCTCTAGAACGATGAAGATGCAATTGCAAAACTGCCAAAGGAAGACGACCAGATAGTAGTGCATCTTTAACGACAGTTTTTACGTCTAAATTATCCATTTTCCATCGTGCAATCATCTCCTTAGGGTTTTCAGATGGAAAAACTTTTTTTCCCCAATCACCACCCTGTGGCACAAGAACAGATACTCCATTTGAATCTTCTATATCCAAGGAATCACGATGCATCAAAGCAAGCTTCTCATTATTAGAAACAACAGAAGATGCAGAAACCAGAAGTTCTTGCTGGTTTGGTGTGTCTGATGATGTAGCATCTGCTGAAAGAATTGAAAGCTGAGATTCGTCCTGCGATAAATTTGCCTCCACCAAGCTCAATTCCTCCCTGCCATCCACCTGTAGCATTCAAAAAGACAAAGTGGTTAGCAGCAGATAAGAGACAAACAATTCAAAAGTGTGTAAGCACACAGAAGCATACCAATCCCACACCCGTATTCTTCAATTTTGAGCTCAGTCCAGATTGAAGATTCCGAATAATCTCCAAAAGGTGAGCCATATCATGAAGACTTCTGGAGTCCCCCATTTCATTCTGTAATTTATGCGGTAAAACTGGTGGAAGAGAGAGCAAAGGGATCATCCCAAAACCAGGTAATACATATGCATCTTTCTTATGCTGGAGTAACCCACATTTCCGGATCATTTTAGTTGTGAAGTGGCTGGCTAATGCAAGGAGCCTGTGATACAGATTTGAAGAATTAAAAAATAAATAAAGAGATAGAATGACACAACAAGCTATGCAATAGTTAACCAGTAGTCAATATGATGTAGAACAAAGAGGGATCCAGGAAAAGAATAACAGAAACCCAAGAAATCCACGAGAAGTTCAAGAGAGGAAGAAAAAAAACCCACAAGCACTAGGTGTACAATGCAGATTATTGATAATCTGTTAATTTCATTCATTAATAAACATAAGAGTTGCAGAATCAGGAAGGCCAGCCAGTCCAGGTTAAGAAGAGCCTGGCTGATCTAGAAGATTACAAAATTATTTGTTCATGGTCAATATAAACAGTTACTGATGAAGTAAACTATTGCACATCTCTTTGTTTTTGTTATTCATTATGTTAAGGTGAAGAAGCAACATCCATTTTCTCATATTAGTCAGAGACAAGGAATCAATAATTGAATGTGGAAAAAAAGCTTCAGGAAACTCAGCGAGTGGATAGGAAAAGTAGAGAGTACGGTAATGTACACCTGCACACAAACCAAGAGACACCACTAAAGGCTCCTAGATGCCATTATGGTCCAGTTAATAACCCATTTTCAAGAATCAAGTTAAAGAATACTCTTAATCAAACTAGACAAGCCAGAGACTCAAGATCCCATCATTGAAGATGTCAAGAAAGAGCAGGTTATACAAGTTGATAATATTTTGATTCCATCATTCATGCAAATATAATAGTGGTATTGTGAAAAACTTAGTTGTTTAACTAGAATTGTAATCGATCATGGTGTGATTGTCTATTCCATACAAATCAACAATCTCTTAACATTCTCAAACATAAAATTTGAATTCAGAAAAGTTGATGAATTCTAAAAAAGTAAAATATTTTGCACAAACATAAAATTTGAAACACATTAGGCTAGCCATCTGCTTCATTAATCACAAAAAAAACTGTCACACTGGCACATTTACGAATATGAACAACAATTGGTACAAAAACTTTTACCTTGATGCAGCAGAGACCTCATTATCATTGCTATTTCTGTGAGACATCAGATAAGCTGCAGCAAAGAGCAATCTCAAAATGCCTTCTTCTGCTAGGTTAATGCTGACAAGCATTTCCAGAGATCTGTTCAACCATTAAAAAAACAAAAATAAATAAAAAAGATCGAATTCGAATAACTCTCATCCAACCTACGACATTGCTACTGCCAACAGAACACCCATATTTTGATCCTTTCTTTAGATTAAATAATTGATACCCATAATTTGGGATTGAATTAGTTGATTTGTGTACAAAAATAATTTCATTAATTGTAGACAGAACATTAGATTTAGAGTAGTGTGCTCTTTAGAAACCCTATATCCTACTTGGATGTGCAAGGCAATTAACTCGAAAATCCAACCCAAATCCCTCAATCCTCTATAAGGGAATGGTTTTTGTAATTACTCTTTCAATATCAAAAGCTTCTATGAGAGTAAATACAAAGGATACATTTTCCAATAAAAATTACAGACCATGGAATCAAAAAAAATGTAAAATCAACGAAATGCAGGGTAATTCATAATCAAGAGGGTCGGGTCCTCCTAAAAGAGGAAGAATACACAACATATTGAATCTTATAATATCTGCTCACAGAAATTAACTATGCCATTTCTTAACAGCCTTAGCATTTAGACTAACTGGTGTTACATCATTTGTATACATAAACTGGTGTGAGGGTAATTATTTTTAGTAAGAAGAGAAATTTTATCTGAGAATGAAAAAAGTTTAAAATTGAGATAAATTACTTGCACCCTCTCCATTAGATTAAAATTTTAGCAACTCCTACAGCACGCCAGTTCAAGTGAAATGACTTTGAGAATGTATCTTTTGGTCATTCCAGAATGAAAATGATCACAGAAAACCAATATCCACCAACATTCATGCAACAGTGATTCACTTCGGTGATTTATGATCATGTTAGCATTTCTAGTGAAATAAAAACAGCCCTTGATTTAGAAACTTTAAGCACCTCCCACACCCAGTAGACAAAGTGTGCATATGTGCACAGATATAATAATAAACTTCTTGAGAATTTACTTATGGCCCTGTTTGCTATTGTGATGGCTTATTAGCCACCACTGCTTCAATGCTACAATACAAGCTTTTTCTGCAAAGCATCTATTTGAGCTTTTTTCACATCTGTTGGATGCTTTACAGAAAAAGCTTGTAGGCTAAGCCTCTTACATGACACCACAGGAATGCCAAATAATACTATGAGTTGGTGCATGAATGTGCCTTTGAGGGTGACACATAAATAAATCTATCATTGATGTATGTACTGTGGTGACAGATCCAAGCACAGGGGTGGCCAAGAACATAATACTCCTTCAAACCCTTTTGGTCCCAAGAAATAATATTTACATGCAATGGAACCCCTAAAACATAAAAGCTAACCGTCCCTATGAATGAGAGTGTGTGTGTTCATACATGCAAGTTCATGAAGACACACATACACAAGCTTCTACCATGAACAAAGATATAAACCATACGATCATAACCTTATAAACAGTAGTTACACATGATAAAGACAGTAAAAGTTTTCATTTCTAAAGAAGACAAGAAATGAAAGTGATAGAATATATAGAATCTTACCGCTCTATTTCATCATATTTCAGGTATTCCAATGCCATTTGTAGCCACCGCAACCTAGAGATTTTCAACTCCCACCCTGACATGACAGTGATTAAAATGTTGTATGTCCATTCAAACTTTAAAAAGAAGCATATTTATGACAATTTGCAATCACTTTTATACGGTAAATCAGAACCCAAAAACTGATTACAAGACAACAACTGAAACTGCACCTATAAACAAATCTTAGAAACTGGAGGACAATTCATACAGATAAGAAAGGTCTTCAAACGTAGCAAATACTATAACAATGTCCACATGTTTGTTCCCTGACATTAAACCAGTTTTTGGGATACTAAAGAGACCATTAGCTCAACAATGAAGCACTCATCGGCTACAGCAAGTTCAATTATCATTGACCTAGCATATCTTACTGTAAACCACGCCCTCGTAATATGAACAGTCATCCTTTCCAAGTTTGGGAAAAAACAGTTAGCAAGTAATAAGTAAATAATGATTAGATTCACATACAGCAATTCAGGCTCGATGTCATGAACAAATACTATTTGTGCTCCCTGTACAGATTCTCAATGCAAAGGGCAATTACTAGCATTTGAATCCATACTTCTTCACTATTCTAATTTTACAAGAAATCTAAATACCTAGGTACACATAATATGCATTTTGATCAAAGAAAACAATGAGACAGAACTTTCAATTGTATTATTAGTAGCCAGCTAGAATTCAGAAACTTAATTTGTGACCTTAACACTAATGCTTTACAACAACATTAATTAATTGCTATCCTCATTACGGTATGATGCCTTTGCCTCTTCTTCATATATGTTAAACTCAACACAAATAAAACATATCCATATAAAGCACAAGGCACCCAACTGCAAGCTCCCCGCATTACCTCAGGAGAGTGCCAAAAAGCAACTTGCTCATGTAAAGAAAGGCGCCTTAATAAATGTATGCATATCAAAACTTCTATTTGAGAAGTGAACACAATACGAACATATCCACTATCATTATTTCATATTGTCTCTCTCTTAATTAATTGCATGCTAAAAACACTAACAAATCTTTTTAGCAGAATATATTTTTCTTTTTTTGATGAAATAACTTTTTTGAGGAAGAAAAGAAAATTGCAGTACATCATTGAAGGACAAAACATCCTCTCAAAAAAAAGAAAACAAAGAATACTGACTAAAATATAAGACTCCCCATCTCCAGAAATTCACTAAGCAAAACTTCCAAAATCTCCTATTGGAAACACCAAAAGGAAGCTAATAAAACTATTATCCCAAATATGTCAAATAAACAAATGCATTTGATAAAAGATTCTTGAAATAGCGTTTCATCTAGATACATTTATGCCATATTATTTGCAAACATACCACATTTCCCATAAGATTAGCCTCTCTTTATCCTCCCAAAATCCAAAACCCATATAAAAAGAAACTCCTCCAGGTTAATTCAATACACCTATGCTCCCAGAAAAATCTGAGAGAGCCTGTTCCACAGCCTCCGAGCAACTGGGCAGTGAAAAAGTAGATGAATTGATTTGCTAAAACATAAACACAAACGTCCAGAAACAATGCCTTGTGAGGCCTAGCACATGCAACATGTCATGAATTTTAACCTTCTCAAGAACTAAAATGCAAACAAACATCTTAACCTTAGAGGCTACCTTAGCCTTCAAATTATAAACAAACAAGAGGCATGTGAACTAGGAAAAATTTGCTGGCATAAGAGACAGCATTCAAAAACAGAACGCTTCTTGAAGAAATTCAAACTCCCATATATTAAGATTCCTCAACAACAGAAATGTCTCAAGAAAACATTTCCCCTGGTAGGTAAATTGTTAGAGTTAGAAAACCATTTTTTTCAACTTTCTAATTTTTTTTTTTAGTTTTTTAAAAATGGATTCAAAAAGTGAAAGCTCTTTTCGGGGAGGACCAAAAGGAAGTTCAGCTTCCATTCCCCAAACTGTTAAAAAACAAAAATCATTTTTTTGTCTTCTCTTTTTTATTGGATCTTTAGAAAGGAATTTAAACTTAGATCTGTGCCAAGGTTGTAGTCGAAAAGGAAATAGGATCTTTATTTGAATACCGTTTGTTAACCAGTTTTTCAGAAATTTTGTTTCTGATAATTGAACTCCATTATAGGTGCATTTAACATGCATTTCTCTGTTCCAATCCTTTAAATCCTTGGACCATTCAGGAATTTGAAATAATAGCATACGAATGATATTTTTAGCTATTCTTTGTTTTGGAAAGGAAGTCAAAAAAAATATTCAAATGATTTTGGCATGCTAGAATAAGAGGCCATTTCATTAATGTCTCACATTGGAAGCCACAAGTAATCCTCTTTAAATGAATACGGCATAGTAAAAAGAGGACCAAATGTATATTAAACAACTAGGACGGGAAGAACAAACTCACGACTAGTTGTTATATATTGAGATTCCCAAACATAAAGTCAAAGATTTAGGACAATTTATGTAAGTTTGCATGTCTAGGATCTGATAAATTCAGCAGAATGCTCTGTTTATATGTGTGGGAAATGCCTTGCCTGGGAGCCTTAAGACTGCCTCACCACTACAATAAGGCAAGCAATTGACTACCCTAAGTGAACTCAACATAGTAGTATCAGCTAAGACTCGTAAAATTCTCATGGCAAAAAACAATTGCTAGTGCATGGGATTCAGCGTTTTGAATATGATTATCTTGAGTAAAAATAACTAGACATAGGCATGTATCACAATCATAGCTTATATTAGTGAGCCGGGATCTTAATTTAAAGCAAAGCTATGACAGCTAAAAGAGATGTAGTATGAATCTAGAACTTATCAAAAAATAATAGAGCATAATGAAATGTGCACACGCATAATGCATTTTATACAGTAAACTGTAAAAGGAAAACTACTTAGTAACCAAATATAAATGCTCGAGTAGAATTTTACAAGATAACACGGTCATTGAAACAATGAAGTAGAATATATTGGTGGACAGCATATCATTACAGATATGAATATGCTATATAATGGCAGGCTAGAAATTGCAAAACTTGAACATTCATCTCACCATTTGTCAAACATAAGTGATCTGCCTCTGCGGGGCCATCATAGAGAAGCACTCTATCCAAAACTTCTACTTTCCAAGGTGAGAAGGGTTCAATTGACTCTCTTATTTCCAGCATTCTTCTTGCTCGCCATCCAATATCTGTGTTGATAAGGTGCTGCTGATATCCAATGGTTTCAACAGGAAGGAAATCTGATGTAGCAGAAAAAGAGGGAAGAACAACTGAAAGACCAACTTCAGTCACCAAATAAAAGAATCCTTGGAAGGTGCAACCAACTGCTTCTCCAAAAGAAGCTTCTCCCTTTCCCTGGCTATAACTCATGTTAACCCTAGTATTCAAGCATCTGTCATCAAGAACTGCTGAGCTTGTGTGCATATTAAAATGAACAAGTTGAGTAGTGCTTTGACTTTTAGCATCGTGCTTCTTAATGAGTCGAGTGACTCCCATAGGAGAAAAACAGATGTAATCATCTTCACTAGATCTATTTGTGGGAAGAAAGACTTTCCGCATCAGGTGCGAACATACTTCAGAATCATGAAATGTGTGAGTGGCTATCTCAGAAAAACCATTCATCAAGTCCTCACACCCATGGCAGTTCGAGATTTGGATTTTATGAAGTGCATTTTTTCCAGCATAATCCAAAAAGAAGACCTTTTCATTCCTAGTGGATGGATCATTAGAATATACCCATTGGTGCCCAATGTCAGAACCACCAACCTTCCAGCCAGCCAATATCCCAAGCCCTAAATGTTGAAAATGTGGAAGCAATTTATCACAAGCATAGGAGTTGTTTGAGAAATAGTCACCAGTACGCATGACATACACTACTCCATATTCATCAACTACAGCTAAAAAGGACGTATGGGATCCAGTAAGCAATTTTCTAAACATTCCTTTACCAAGGAGATCAACACATTGGGAAGTTGACTTATCATGAACTTCTTCAACTTGTTTGATCTGAAAATCAGCAGCCATAGTCATTTTTTCTTGCTGCCATAGGACTGAATGAGGGTTTAACCCAGAAGCTTGTAAAATATCTACATAAGCAACAAGCTCACCGGACATTGCAGCATAAAAGTAGATTAAGCCAGAAGCATTTAGGCAAACAAGAAGGTTATCAGAAAAGCAAAAGTCTGCCCACTCAGACACATAGTCTACATGTACACTTTGCGTAAGCTTCACTAAGGAAACCCATTGGATTCCCCAACTGTCTAGCTTTCCAACAAGAAGTATACTTTTTGTCTTGCTTCTTTCACTTTCATTCCCAGTACTCACAAAAGCAGAATCAACCAGTGTTAAAACAAATCCAATTAGGTGATGTGAATTGCTGGGGAAAACTCGGGAGCATTTGTATGAACCAATACAAAAATCATCAGACTTGGTTATAACTCTCTCGTTCTCTGGATTGAACATGGATTCGCACTTGCTCTCCTCCCCATTTGTTGTGATGGAATTGTCATGATAAAGTAGGTTCAGTAGTGGTGAAGTCCTGTCAAAAACGCTAAAGGAAACAACCTCTGCAGAGCCAGGAAAAGATGCCTTCTCTGGAAACCTGGTCCAGATGTTACCCTCAGATTTGATAGTCTTGACTTTGATGGAGAATGAGCGCAACCACCTCTTTGAAGCAACACCTCTCAACAGCTCATCAGCCCCACTCTCCTTATCTATGTCTTGCAGACTTCCTCTATTTCCATTGGCCCTGTCATCAGCCACGACGGTAGATGTGCCTTCAGAACACAAGCCTGAAGAGCCCCGATCCTTCAAATTTTGAGCTGGTGTAGAGGAAGGGCCCCAATCAACCCACCTCCCTTGACCAAACTCGTCCTCAAGTGCAGTTTTAGTTGTTCCGCCATCAATATCAGGCTTACGGAAAGCATGCACTGTAACACCATTGCTACTAGACACAAATAGAAACTCTCTAAATGAAGCCTCCTTGTGCTGATTATAAGTATCCCCACACACACCCCAAGCCAGTGAATTCACATCACAAACAAAACAAGAATTATTAGATCTTGAAAATTCGTGTTCAAGAGAAAAACCATTATCAAAATCCTTTACTGATGCAGAAGTGTATGGAATATCATCCTTCAAATCTGACCTACTAGGTTCTGTCCATGATTCAGAGCTGAAAGCTGCTGAAGATCGACATTGAAGCCTTTCATCATTCAAAGGTTCTGAAACACGATTACTTACCGATTCCCCTGCCAAAATGATTACAGAATAACAACAAACCAATATGTAACGAAAACCACAACCACAGCATTCCGTAACAAAATACAGAAACATAAGGATTTTTCGAGGTATATTTACCGGCAACTAAAGGAAGGAGCAAGGCTTCACATTGATAAGACAGTAACAGCAAAAGCTCCCTCGTCGGCGATATAAAACCCTCCCGAAATTCCGACAAGTCAATATTGAACTGAGAGGGGCCCCATTTATGGAGCTGCAGAACTGCCGGGCTCTCACCGCCAAGACAGTAATCCATCTAAAACGGTAAAAGAGAGAATATTCAACCATTTTATGCAATAATATAAATTAATTCACTAATCGCAACCGAAGCTCGCCGAAAAACTTCAACTATTCCACTAGATTAATTTGATTCCTATTATTTAAATTTATAATCATAATCAGCAGAAAAGAAAGGGAAAATGATAATAAAATGAGAAATAATTAAGGAAAAAAAGTTTACATTTCTTCTAATCGGAAAGAAATACATAAAAATAAAATAAAAACCTGGACCTGTTGAGCGAATCGGTTTTACTGGAGTAACGCCATCTCTGCAAATGTCTCTCTCTCTCTCTCTCTCTCTCTCTCTCTCTCTCTCTCTAAATTTTTAGATTCTCCTACAGCAGATTGTTATTTTATTTTATTTATCTGCTCTGTTTTCTTTTCTCTTCTTTTTTTTTTTTTTTTTTTTTTTGCAGGATTTGAAGATGCGTGCGCTATTTGTGCTCATGAGGAGGTGAGGGGGCAGTTTGGCTAATTTGTTAGTTGTTTACGACAGTCCAGCGAAGCTGGTTCTGACTTTCTTGGAGGCGGGATACTCTGCGGCTTCAATTTATGTTTTCTTGGCGGTACAGTCCATCATATTCAATTTGTTTTTGGATTTTAAAACCGTTTTAAAAAAAAATTATATTTTATATTTTAAATTATTTTTTTAAAATATTTCCAATCGTCTTATATTTTAATATCAAAAATAAATTTTAAAAAATTAAAAAAATATTATTTCAATGTATTTTCAAGTAAAAAACACTTTAAAAAACAATCACTACCACAATATCAAACAAGCTCAGTTATTGTTTTTTAGAGTATTTTTTGCTTGAAAATATATCAAAATAATATTATTTTATTTTAAAAAAATTATTTTTGACATCCACAAATCAAAATGGTCCAATAACAAAAAAGAAATTAATTTTAAGCAAAACAATTCAGTTTTTTAGGAAATATGGTTTCAAACGCATTCTCAAACTAGCTTTAAATCATGAAAAAATTGTTTCTAGTTTTTTGTATTTTAAAAAATAAAATGGCCAACCTGTTTTCAAATTAAATTTATTTTAAGATAATAAGGAAATTGATTGGTTTAGAATATTAGAGTTAGTTTTCATTTTAATTTAATTGATATTTTTAGAAGAAAATAGACTTTATCAATGAATGGGTGTTGATAAATGTCACATGTGTGCGCGCGGCGTGGCGGGATGTCGAGGTCAAGGAATTGTTATCTAGCTATTTGGTTTAGAGTCAATAAAAAACCTAGTGGACTGGTCTTATTTGAAATTTCAGGATGAGAGGTTGATTGTGGTTAAGAAATATATTACCACTCTTATTGCACCTTACCTAAGATAATTTTCA
>Ga0307508_10004455_pt1 | contig 13688 bp, 14 predicted proteins | sample 9_EM_MG_FD_203089 | JGI IMG/M metagenome (GOLD analysis project Ga0307508, IMG submission 203089) | Populus trichocarpa ectomycorrhiza microbial communities from riparian zone in the Pacific Northwest, United States - 9_EM | ecosystem: Host-associated > Plants > Roots > Unclassified | place... | reverse complement strand
CGGGTCCTCGCCGATCACCAGCTCGGGCGCGAGGTAGCCGGCGAGGCCGCGCCACATCACCGCGTCCGCGCCCTGGGCGACCGCGGTGGTCAGCGCGCGGCCGACGATGAAGTCGCCGAGCCGGACGCCGCCGTCCTCGTCGACCAGCACGCTTCGCGGGTGCACGGCGCCGTGCACGACCCGCGCCTTGTGGGCGGCGGCCAGCGCCTCGATCACGCTGCGCCCGATCGCCGCGGCGACCGGGATCGACAACTTTCCGCCCTGGCTGCGATTTGCCCGTGCGGCGGTGATGAGGTCCTGGACCGAGACATAGCGGCCGACCCCGCGGGTGACGATCACGACGTCGGGGCCGCCGGCCTCGACCGCGACGGTCGGGACGATGTTGGCGTGGTCGAGCGCGACCGCGGTGGCGACGGCGCCGGGATCGGTCAACGCGAGCCGGAACGCGCTCTCGGCGAGCAGCTTGGGATCGACGACCAGGCCGCGGAGGTTGCGCTGGCCGGAGAACTGGGCGCGATGGATCGCCCCGTACATCGTGACTGCGAGGCGCTCGCTGAGCACGACACCGGCGATGATCTGCTCGGCCGCTTGGCCCACCACTGCCGGCACTATAGCAACGTCGCGGCGCCGGCTCACCCACCTGGGAGGTGGAAGTGGAGCTGGATCCAGGGCTCGGCGAACAGGTAAAACACCGCCGCCATCGCTAGGAAGGGCCCGAACGGCAGCTCGGTCCGCATCAGCGACGGGCGTTCGCCCTCGCCGGTGCCCTGCGCGTCGCCGGTGGCCGGCGCGTCGCCCGGTGGGTCCGGCGCATCGGCCTCGTCGCCCGCCCCCGCACCGTCGCTCCCCGCGGCCGCTCGCCCGGCGAGCAGCGCGGTGATGCCGATCACCGAACCGATGACCGAGCCGCCGAACAGCGCGACCAGGACGCCGCGCCAGCCGAGCAGCGCGCCGACCAGCGCGAGCAACATGCCATCCCCCAGGCCGAGGCCCTCGCGGTGGGTCACCCGGTAGTAGATCTCACCGATCGCCCACGGCAGGCCGTACCCGACGGCGGCCCCGACGACGCCATCGTACCACCGCCGCTCGGGCCACAGGAACGACGCGGCGTAGAACATCCCGATCGACGGGATCGTCAGCTTGTTGAGGATCAGCTTGTGATCGAGATCGATGAACGTGACCACGATCATCACGAAGCAGAACGCCGCGTAGACCGCAAAGTGCTCGAGCCGATGCGCGGGCGTCTCGAACCCCGTCATCGCCACCACCGCGGCCCACCACGCCACGCCGAACAGCGCCCCGGTCGCGAGCTCCACGACCAGGTAGCGGGGCGAGAACGGCGCCTGGCACGCGCGGCACCGGCCGCGCAGCCACAGCCACGCGAGCACCGGGACGTTGTCGTACCAGCGGATCGGCGCCTTGCACGCGAAGCAATGCGAGCCCGGCGTGACCACCGAGCGCCCGGCAGGGAACTCGGCGCTCGGCGGCCAGCGATAGATGCAGACGTTGGCGAAGCTGCCCCACAAGAGGCCGAGCACGACCACGAACGCATAGATGGCCAGCGAGCTGGCGAGCGGGTCGAGGCTTTCCAGCACGGCATCTAACGGTAGCTGCTTCCCGGCCGGCGGGCCAGTTGACCAGGTTCGTCGAGAAAGCTAAGAACCAGCGATGCTCCGCCTTGCCATCGTGGCGCTGTGCTCGGCCGCGTGCGGTCGCGCGCAGGGCGTGACCGATCAGGAGCTCCCCGGCCTGGTGGTCGAGGCGCGCAAGACCGAGGCCGCGATCGACGTCGAGCTCGCGGCCAAGGATCCGGCGGAGCTCGGGCGGGCGCTCGCGCAGCCCTACCGCGTGATGCTCGCCGCCGTCGGTCCTCACAGCGCGGCGATCAACAGCGTCACCACGGTGACGGAGGCCGGCAAGCCGGTCAGCGAGCTCTCGGATCACGCCCAGATCGACAACGGCGAGACCGGGACCTACCGCGCGGTGTACACCAACTCCGCCGACTACGGGCGCGAGACCACGTTCGTCGGCGGCAAGCTGTACCTGCGGCCGCGCTACCAGCGCTGGCACGCGCGCGCCCCGGAGGCGCCCGACGAGCCCGCCGCGCTGCGCGATCAGTACGCGGGCGCGGCCGCCGCGATCTGGGAGCTGGTCGCGCCCGGCGTCGAGCTCACCGATCGCGGGCCGACCGAGATCGCCGGCCGCCCCGGACGCAAGATCGAGGTCAAGCGCGCGTCCGATCCGGACCCGCCCGGCGCCGAACCGCTGGCCCAGCGCAAGTGGCGCGAGAGCCGCAGCGTCGAGGCCGTGGCCGGAGACATCGTGCTCGACACCGACAAGGGTGTACCGTTGGCCGTGAAGTTGACCGGCACGATCGGGTTCTCGCGCGACGGCCGCAAGTTTGCGATGACCGTGTCGGTCGACAGCACGATCTCCGGGGTCGGTAGCCCGGCCGCGATCGCCGCTCCCCCGGAGAGTGAGGTCGTCGCCACGCCGGAGCGCCTCCGCGAGGTCGACGATCGCGACTACCTGCTGCAGGGCATCGCGCCGCCGCTGCGCCGCAACCCCGACGGCACCGCCGTCCCGCCCGCGCCTTCGGTCAAGCCGGGCGGCGACCTGCCGGACCGCAATGACCGCCCCGATCGCGGCGACCGCGGCGACCGCGGCGGCCGCGGTGACAAGCCCCATGACAGACCCAGTGACAAGCCAGGCGACCCCGCCGTGAACCGCAAGACCCGGTCCGACGAGCCCGCCCGCCGGCGCGCCACCGCGCCGCCACCCGACGGAGCCAGACCGTGACGAGCACCAGCCTGGTCCGGACCCGCGACTACCTGGTCGGCCAGCGCCGCGCGATCATCGCCCGGGCGATCGCGGGCAGCCTGGCCGGCGCGCTGCCGGTCCCGTTCCTCGACGACTGGGCGATCGCCACCGTGCTCGGCGGCGGCTATCGCCGGATCGCCGCATCGCACCACGTCGATCTCGATGACGCCGCGCTCAAGACGCTGGTCCACGGCACCACGCCGCCGCCCTCGATCGCCGACCTCGCCGCGAGCGGGATCATGCTCCGGATCGCCGGGCGCGCCGCGCGCCGGATGCTGATCGCGCTCGCGACCATCGACCGCGCCCGGTCCGCCGCGCGGACGTTCGTGACGATGACGCTGTTCGACCACTACTGCGCCCGGCTCCACACCGGCCTGGCGATCGACGCGCCGACGGCGCTCGCGCTGCGCGAGGAGATCGGGCGCGCCATCGACCAGACCCCCGGCGCGCTGGCGTTCCATCCGTTCCGCCGCGGAGCGATGGCGGCCGCGCGCGCCACGCTGCGCGCCCCGCTCGAGCTCGCCGATCTCGCGACCCGGGGCGCGGTGCGCCGGCTGCTCGCCCGCCGCTCCAGCGTGACCGACGCCGAGGCGGTGGATGCGCTCGAGCAGGCGGTCGAGACCGCGCTCGCGAACAAGACCGGGTTCCTGTCGCGCACGGTCGCCGCCGTCGAGGTCCAGCTGTCGGCCGAGGCCAACCCGTTCCTCGACTCGGCGCTCGAGGCGCTCGATCGCAGGTGGCGGGCGCGGATCGCCGCGGGCGGCAAATGACCACCAACCCCCGCGCGCAGCTCAGCCACGCACGCCGCATCGTGGTCAAGGTCGGCAGCCGGCTCCTGGCCGAGAGCCCGGCCGGCCGGCCGGCCGCGATCGCCGACCAGATCGCCGTGCTGCGCCAGCGCGGCGTCGAGGTCCTGATCGTCAGCTCAGGCGCGATCGCGCTCGGCGTGCGCCGCCTGCGGCTGCCCGGCCGGCCCCACGATCTGCCGGCGCTCCAGGCCGCCGCCGCCGTCGGGCAGAGCCGGTTGATGCAGCACTGGGAGCACGCCTTCGCGGTCCACGATCTCACGATCGGCCAGGTCCTGCTCACCCACGACGACCTCGGCGATCGCCGGCGGTTCCTGTCGGCCCGGCTCACCCTGCGCGCGCTGCTCGATCACGGCGTGGTGCCGATCATCAACGAGAACGACACGGTCGCGACCGAGGAGATCAAGTTCGGCGACAACGACCAGCTCGCCGGCCTGGTGGTCAACCTGATCGGCGCCGACGCGCTGGTGATGCTCACCGACGTCGAGGGCGTGCGCGACGCGAGCGGCACGCGCATGCCGATCGTGCACGACATCGATCGCGAGGCCGCGCCGGTCGCGACCGGCAGCACCAGCGGCGTTGGCTCGGGCGGGATGGCGTCCAAGGTCAGCTCGGCGCGGATCGTCACGCGCACCGGCGTGCCCGCGATCGTCGCCCCGGGCCGCGAACCCGACGTGCTGCCGCGGCTGTTCGCCGGCGCCGATCTCGGCACGCTGTTCGTCCCGGGCCCCGACGTGCTGTCGGCCCGCAAGCACTGGATCGCGTACGGCGCCAAGCCGGTTGGCCGGCTCGTGGTCGACCAGGGCGCCGCCCGCGCGCTCCGCGATCACGGCCGCAGCCTCCTGCCCGCCGGCCTGGTCGCCGTCGAGGGCGAGTTCGACCTCGGCGACACCGTGAGCGTCGTGGTCGCCGGGGCGGCGGGGCCCGAAGGCCCCGAGATCGCCCGCGGCCTCGCCGCGTACCCCTCGGTCGACCTCCGCAAGATCTCAGGCTTGCAATCCGCCGCCATCGAGGCCAGGCTGGGATACAAGAGCATCGACGAGGCAATTCACCGAGATGATCTCGTGATTCTGTGAGCCTGGACGAGCGAAATGTGCTTTCGGTCCTCCCCCGTGAGATCGACCGCGCACAGCTGATTCGCGGCGTTGCCGAGGCCGCGCGGTCCGCCGCCCGGGTCATCGCCAAGGCGCCCGCGCAGCAGCGGACTCACGCCCTGGTCGCGATCGCCGAGGCGATCGGCCGGCACGGCCCGGCCATCCTCGCGGCCAACGCCCGGGACGTCGCGGCCGCGCGTGAGGCCGGCGTCACGCCCGCGCTGCTCGACCGGCTGCGGCTCGACGACCAGCGGGTCGCCGGGCTGGCGCGCGCCGTGGCCGACATCGCGGCGGCGCCCGAGATCCTGGGGCGCGTCGAGCGCGTCGAGACCCGGCCCAACGGGCTCGAGATCCAGCGCGTGCGGATCCCGCTCGGCGTGATCGCGATGATCTACGAGGCGCGCCCCAACGTCACGACGGACGCCGCCGCGCTGTGCCTGAAGGCGGGCAACGCGTGCATCCTGCGCGGCGGCCGCGAGGCGCTCGACAGCAACCGCGCCCTGCTCGCCGCGGTGCAGGACGGCCTGACCAGCGCCGGGCTCCCGGTCGAGGCGGTCCAGCTGGTCCCGACGACCGACCGCGAGGCGATCGCCGAGCTCGTGCGGCTCGAGGACCTGATCGATCTGTGCATCCCGCGCGGCGGCGAAGGCCTGATCCGCTACGTCGCCGAGCACGCCCGCGTCCCGGTGATCAAGCACTACAAGGGCGTGTGCCACATCTTCGTCCACGCCGCCGCGGACGTCGATCTCGCGCTCGCGATCATCGAGAATGCCAAGGTCCAGCGGCCGGGGGTGTGCAACGCGGTCGAGACCGTGCTGATCGATCGCCCGATCGCCGCGCAGCTGGTGCCCCGGCTGGTCGCGCGGCTGACGCCCGCGGTCGAGCTGCGCGGCGACGACGAGGTTCGCCGGCTCGGCGGCGCCGCCGTCCGCGCGGCAACCGAGGACGACTGGTACGCCGAGTACCTCGACCTCATCCTCGCGGTGCGCGTGGTCGACGGCCTCCCCGCCGCGATCGCGCACATCGAGCGCTACGGCTCCAGCCACACCGAGTCGATCGTCACCGCGGATCGCGACGCCGGTGAGCGGTTCGTCCGCGAGGTCGATTCGTCGACCGTGATGATCAACGCCTCGACCCGGTTCGCCGACGGCGGCGAGCTCGGCCTGGGCGCCGAGATCGGAATCTCGACCACCCGGCTGCACGCCTACGGTCCGATGGGCGCCGAGGGGCTCACCACCACCAAGTTCGTGGTACGCGGTACCGGTCAGATCCGCTCGTAGCCGCGCACCCAGCCGACCCAGCCGACCCAGCCGACCCAGCCGACCCAGCCGACCCAGAAAGAGCGACCCAGAGAGACCCAGACCGAGATGACCAAGAAGCCACACACCAAGCGCGACGTATCGGTTCCGCCGGGGCCTCCAGCAACCAAGGGCAAGGCACGCTCGGCCGCCCAGGCCGCGCAGGCCACCGACGAGCCGCCCGCGCGGCCACCCGCGACCACCGAGGGCCTCGACGGCGCGATGCGCGCGCTCGCGCTGGCGCTCGACAAGAAGGCGCTCGAGCCGGTGCTGCTCGATGTCCGCGAGCTGTGCTCGTTCTGCAACTACCAGCTCGTCGTGTCGGGCCGCTCCGACCGCCAGGTCGACGCGATCGCCGACGGCATCACCTCGGGCCTCAAGCAGGACGGGATGCGGCCGCTCGGCGCCGAGGGCGCGCGCAGCGGGCAGTGGTCGCTGCTCGACTACGGCGACTTCGTGGTTCACGTGTTCCTGCACTCGGCGCGCGAGCACTACGATCTCGAGGGTCTGTGGAACGACGCGCCGCGCATCCCGCTCGAGGTCCCCGCCGACGCGCACCTGCCCGCCGGCGAGACCTACGACGCCGTGCACTGATTCGCGGACGAGCCGAGCATGAAGCTGATCGTCGCGGTCGTCGGCCGGCTCAAGGAGCCGTACCTGGTCGCCGCCGAGGACGAGTACCGCAAGCGACTGCGTCCGTACTGCACGCTCACCGTCCACGAGGCCCGGGACGAGGCCGCCCTCATCGCCGCCCTGCCCGCCGGCGCCCACGTCTACGCGTTCGACGAGCGCGGCGAGGCGATCACCAGCCAGGCGTTCGCCCGCGAGATCCTCGGCCACGAGCAGCTGCACGGCGGCGGCGCCCCGGTGGTGCTCGCGATCGGCGGCGCAGACGGCCACGGCGACGCGGTCCGCGACCGCGCCCGCCGGCTGCTCGCGTTCGGTCGGCTCACCATCGCCCACCGCCTGGTCCGGGTGCTCGTGCTCGAGCAGCTGTATCGCGGCTTCAGGATCCTGCGCGGCGAGCCGTATCACCGCGACTGAGCGGCCTCGGGATCGAACAGCCGGCGCAGGATCTTGGCGAGGTTCACCGTGGTGACCCGGCGCTCCGGCACGACGAAGATGGTGTCGTCACCGGCGATCGAGCCGATGATGCTGTCGAGCCGTGCCTGATCGAGCAGCGCCGCCACCGCCTGGGCCGCACCCGGCCGGGTGTGGATCACGACGATCGCGGCACCCTCGCGGATGCCGAGCACGAGCGAGGCCATCGCCGCGAGCTGGAACGACTCACCGCCGTCACGCGCGGCGAAGCCCTCGATCTCGTAGGCGGTGCCGCCGCCGGGCAGCGACACGCGGCGCGCGCGCAGCTTCGCGAGATCGCGCGACAGCGTGGCCTGCGTGACGTCGTGGCCCTTGGCGCGCAGCAGATCGCGCAGATCGGCCTGGGTCGCGACGTGGCGCGTGCGCACCAGCTCGACGATCAGCGCGCGGCGCGCCCGGGTGTCCTCCAGATCCGCCATCAGGTGTCTCCTCGGATGATCGTGCCCACCCCGGTCTCGGTGAACAGCTCGGCGATGATGTTGTGCGGGATCCGGCCGTCGATCAGGTGCACCGCGCGCACGCCGCCGGCGAGCGCCGCGAGCGCCGCGCCCGCGGTGGTCGCCATGCCGCCGGTGAGCCCGCCGCTGTCGAGCCGGCGGCGCAGCGTCGCCGGCGTGAGATCGGTGACCAGCTCGCCGGCCTCGATGATGCCGGGCACGTCGCCGAGGTACATCAGCTTGTCGGCGCCGAGCGCGCGCGCGATCCCGGCCGCGACCACGTCGGCGTCGAGGTCGTAGCCGAGGCCGTCGGCGCCGAGCCCGACCGGCGAGATCACCGGGATGTAGTGCTGGCCGATCAGCGACTCGAGGAAGCCCTTGTTGACCTCGACGAGCTCGCCGACCTGGCCGAGATCGCGGCCGTCGTCGCGGACCAGCTTCCGGGCGCGGAGCAGCGCCGCGTCCTTGCCGGACAGGCCGACCGCGTGCGCGCCGCCGCGGTTCAAGATCGTCACCAGCTCGGTGTTGATCGAGCCGGTGACCATCTCGACCACGCGGAGCTCGGCCGCCGGCGTGACCCGGATCCCATCCACCAGCTCGGCCTTGCCGTCGAGCTGGTCGAGCGCCTGGGCGAGCTCGGGGCCACCGCCGTGCACCACGATCGGCTGGAGCCCGACCGAGTGCAGCAACAGGACATCGTCGCACAACGTCCGCTTGAGCCCGTCGCGCGCCATCGCCGCGCCGCCGCACTTGATCACGCAGCGCGTGCCGCGAAACCGCGACATGTAGCCAAGCGCCTGCACGAGCAGCGCGCGCTTGAACGCCGGCGAGTAGTTGCCGATCCGATCGTCCTTGCGCACGCCGCCGTCCGGCGCCTCGAACAGCACCGAGGTGTAGTCGGCGTTGAGCTTGACGTAGTCGTACGACAGGTCGCAGCCGTACGCCTTCGCGCTCGCCGTGCCGGCGCGCAGATCGACGGTGATCGCGACCTCGGGCTCGCGCAGCCGGGCCTTGAGCTGCCCGCGATCGAACGCGGTGGGCGCGGCGTCGTACACCGCGGTGCCCTGGATCGCGACCTGCGCGCGCACCGGGTCGATGTCGAACCGCTGCGAGCCGCAGCGCGCGCCGATCGTCATGAGGATCCGGCCCCAGTTCGGGTCCTGCCCGAACATCGCGCACTTGACCAGCGACGACGCGCAGATCGCCTTGGCGATGTCGCGCGCGATCGGGCGGGACGGCGCCCCGGCGACCCGGACCTCGAGCCGCTTGGTCGCGCCCTCGCCATCGGCCGCGATGTCGCGGGCGAGCTCGTCGAACAGCTCGGTCAGCGCGGCGACGAACACGCGAAACCCCGCGGCCTCGGTCGAGACCAGCTTGGGGTTCTGGGCGCGGCCGTTGGCCAGCACGAACACGCTGTCGTTCGTGCTCATGTCGCCGTCGATCACGAGCTGGTCGAACGTGTCGGGCGCGGCCTCCTTGACCGCGGCGTCGAGCACGCGCGCGTCGATCGCGCAGTCGGTGACGATCACCGCGATCATCGTCGCGAGCTCGGGCGCGATCATCCCCGAGCCCTTGCAGATCCCGGTGAGCGTGACGGTCGCGCCGTCGATCACGACCTCGCGCGCCGCGAGCTTCCGGGTCGTGTCGGTGGTCATGATCGCCTCGGCCGCCGGGACCGGGTCCGCTCCGAGCTGCGCGACGCAGCGGGGCAGCGCCGCGACCACCTTCTCGATCGGCAGCCGCATCCCGATCACCCCGGTCGCCGCGCTCGCGACCTGCGAGCGATCGATCCCCAGCGCGCGCGCCGCGGCGGCGTGCATCGCGTCGACCGCCTCGGCCCCGGCGCGGCCGGTCATCGCGTTGGCGTTGCCGCTGGTGACCACGATCGCCCGCATCGCCTCGGCCGGCAGCCGGCGCACCGCGTCGACCACCGACGCGGCCCTGGCGCGGTTGACCGTGAACGCGCCGGCGCACGCCGCGTCGTGGTCCGACACGAACAGCGCGACATCGGGCTTGCTCGGCCGGATCCCCGCGGCGACGCCGCCGAAGCGAAAGCCACGCGGCAGCTTCACGGCGCCGTCCTGATCTGGCACGCCGCGCGCGCCGGCTCCGGGCGCTCGGCTCGGCGCTCGCTCACTGGTGCCTCGCGAGGTGCGCGAGCCCGGTGATGCGCTCGAGCCCGAGCATCGCGTTCAGGTTCTCGATCGCCTGCCCCGCCGCGCCCTTCAACAGGTTGTCCAGCGCGGCGGTGATCACGACGAACCCGCCGACCGTGCCCTCCGACGCCACGCCGATCGCGCAGCTGTTGGTACCGACCACCCGGCGCAGCGAGACCTGCTCGGCGGACGCCGCGATGGTCACCGAGCGATCGTGCGCGTACTCCGAGCGGAACCGCTCCGTGAGCGCGTCGGTCGAGATCGCCGTGCGCAGCCGCGCGGTCGCGGTCGCGAAGATCCCGCGCGCGACCGGCAACAGGTGCGTGGTCAGCACGATCTTCGGCCGCCCCGCCGGCGCCAGCCGCCCGAGCGCGGCCTCGATCTCCGGAACGTGCTGGTGGCGCAGGACCTTGTACGCGCGGACCTCGCCATACATCTCGCCGAGCGACATCGCCTCGTCGGCCGAACGCCCCGCGCCCGTGACCCCGGACCCCGCGACCACGACGATCTCGCGCTCGACCAGCTCGTGGCGGATCACCGGTGCCAGCGCGGTGATCACCGCGGTGGCGTAGCACCCGGGGTTGGCGACCAGCACCGCGCCGGCGACGTCGGCGCCGAACAGCGAGGTCAGCCCGTACACGGCCCGCGCGTCCGCGCGATGCGCGTTCGACAGATCGATCACCCGCGTGCCGGACGCCAGCAGCTTGGGCGTCAGCTCCGCGGCCGCCTCCGGCGGGGTCGCGAGCAGCGCGACGTCGGCCTTGGTCGCCAGCGCCGCCTGGGTGGTGGCGAACACCAGGTGGGTCCGGGTGCCGGTGAGCTCGTCGACCGGCTTGCCGGCCCGCGCGTCGCTCGCCACGCAGACCAGCCGCGCGTCGGGGTGAACCGCGAGCAGCTTGATCAGCTCGAGGCCGGCGTAGCCGGCGGCGCCGAACACGGTAACGTTATGCATCGTGCCGCATACTTATGCGGCTCGGCGCCCGAACGCAAGCCACCACCGCGCCCGGCGCGGCGATCGTCACGCCCCGGGCGGCCATGCCGGCGAGATCGTCGCCGATCCGGTCGTTCCGGCTCGAGAATTCGCGGGGCGCCCAGGCGGCGGGGCCATACCACACCGCACCGCACCGGAGCCACCGGCGCCGCGCGACGCAGCCGGCGTGTCGCACCCGGACCCGGTCGTGCACCCGGCCCCCCAGAACAGCGCTGAATGATCCGCGCCGAAACGCTAGCGTCCCGAGTCATGAACGCCGCAGTGCTCCACGATCCCGCCGGCATCCCGCGATCCGAGTCGTTCCCCGATCCCGAGCCCCAGGGCGATGAGGTCCTGGCGCGCGTGCTCGCCGCCGGGCTTCACCAGCTGGTGCGGATGCACGCGAGCGGCAGCCACTACACCAGCCACCGCCGCTACCCCATGGTCCCGGGCATCGACGGCGTGGCGGAGCTGCCCGACGGCCGTCGCGCCTACGTCAGCTGGCTTCGGCCGCCCCACGGCACGTTCGCCGAGCGGGCGGCGGTCGCGCTCGACCGCGCGATCACGCTGCCCGCCGGGCTCGCGCCGGAGATCGCCGCCGCGATCGTCAACCCGGCCAGCTCGAGCTGGCTCGCGCTGCGGCTGCGCGCGCCCATGGCGGCGGGCGAGCGGGTGCTCGTGCTCGGCGCCACCGGCGCGAGCGGCCGGCTGGCGGTGCAGATCGCGCGCGCCCTGGGCGCGGGTCGCGTGGTCGCCGCCGGTCGCAACCCCGAGGTCCTCGGCCGACTCGCCGCCGATCACACGCTGCGCGTCGATGCACCCGACTTCGCCGACCAGCTCGGTCGCGAGCTCGCCGACCACGGCGTCGACATCGTCCTCGACTACCTGTGGGGCCCGCCCGCCGAGACCACGCTCACCGCGCTGCTCGCCGCGCGGTCGCAGCTGGCCGGCCGCGTGCGCTACGTCAACATCGGCCAGAGCGCCGGCGGTGACATCCGGCTGTCGCCGCACGTGCTGCGCAGCATGAAGCTCGAGCTCCTCGGCAGCGGCTTCGGCTCGGTGACGCCGTCCGAGATCGCGAGCGAGGTCCCGCAGCTCCTCGAGCGCGCCGACCGCCTGACGATCGACGTCGACGCCGTGCCGCTCGCGCGCGTCGATCAGGCGTGGCGGACACCGCCGTCGGGCGGGCGGCGCATCGTGATCGTGCCATGATCCATCGCGGCGCCTGACCCAGGCGCCCGCGGATCGCGTGGCCGCGGTCGTCGAGCACCGTCAGCTGCCAGTCCGGCCGGGCGGCGGCCAGAACCGCCGGCGGCCTCGACCCGGAGCGCGAGACCTCCCGCGCGCGCGGCACGGTCTCCGCGGACCGACACACGCTCCCGGACCCCCGGGCCCCGATCCGATCAGTCAGTGCCGCTTCATCGCGCGCGCGATCTCGCGCTGATCGTCGGCTTCGCGCTTCGCCGCGCGCTTGTCGTGCTGCTTCTTGTGGGTGACCAGCGCGAGCTCGACCTTGACCTTGGCGCCCTTGAAGTACACCGACAGCGGGATCAGCGTGTAGCCCTTGACCAGCGTCTTGGTGCCGAGCTTCTCGATCTCGTGCTTGTGCAGCAGCAGCTTGCGGATCCGGGCCACCTCGTGCTGCCAGCGGTTGGCCTGCGCGTACTCGTTGATCTGGATCCCGTGGACGTAGGCCTGGCCCTTGCGGATCTCGACCCAGCCGTCGGCGATCGTCACCTTGGCCTCGCGCAGGCTCTTGACCTCGGAGCCGACCAGCGCGATGCCGGCCTCGAGCCGCTCGTGGACGTGGAAGTCGTGCGTCGCCTTGCGGTTCGTGGCGATCACGCGAACGGCGTCGGCCGCGGGCTTGGCCATCACCACTCGCCGACGTTGGGCATCGCCGTCCACGGCGCCGCCGGCGCGAGCGCCTCGCCGCGCTGGAGCAGCTCGACCGAGATCAGATCCGGCGACCGGATGAACGCCATGTGACCATCACGCGGCGGCCGGCTGATCGTGTAACCGGCCGCGATGAACCGCTGGCACGCGGCATAGATGTCGTCGACTTCGTACGCGACGTGACCGAAGTTCCGGCCGACGCTGTAGGGATCCCGCTGATCCCAGTTGTGCGTCAGCTCGATCTGCGGCGAGTCGCCCTCCCCGCGCTCGCCGAGGAACACCAGCGTGAACCGGCCTTGCTCGTGGTCGCGGCGGCGGACCTCGACGAGCCCGAGCCCTGCGCAGAAGAAGTGCAGCGCGGCGGGCAGGTCGCGAACGCGGATCATCGTGTGCAGGTAGCGCATGGCGTTTCGTTAGCAGATTTCGGTATCCTGCGCGCGATGAGCGAGCCCAACGTCCTCGTGAATTTTCGCCTCGACCGCGACCGCCCGATGCGGATCCGGTGGCACGCGACCGATGGCGTACCGGGCGACGGCTACAAGGCGCAGGTCACGACCATCACGCTCGACGACGGCGCGACCCTCGAGATGGACAGCACGGCGATCCTCGAGCAGACCGCTCCGGATCCCGGTGGTGGTATCGGCGCCTACCTCGTCACGTTCAACGGCATGGTCGGTTACGCCAGCGATCACCCCGACCGGGCCCGCATCGATCGGCTCGGAGACGAGGAGATCGCCTACGACATGGTGTTCATCCGCGAGGACGACGGCCGGCTCGCCGTCGAGGGCGAGGACTACGAGATCCGCGATCGCCCGCGCGCCATGGCGCACCGGCTGACCCACCGCAATGCGTGACGACACCCCGAGCCGCACCGCGCAGTGGGTCGCGGCGGCCCGCGGCCTGGGGCGGCTGCTCCCCGACACCGTCCGGATCGCGGACGACCCGTACGGCATGGCGTTCAGCTCCCCCGCGCTCGCCCGCCTCGTCAACCGCGGCCACGACGGCCCGCGCAGCCGCGCCGAGACCATCGCGCGCATCCCCGGCCTGGCCACCTGGATCATCTACATGCAGGTCCGCACCCGCGTGATCGACGACGCCGTGCGCGCGTTC
>Ga0307508_10004454_pt1 | contig 13689 bp, 15 predicted proteins | sample 9_EM_MG_FD_203089 | JGI IMG/M metagenome (GOLD analysis project Ga0307508, IMG submission 203089) | Populus trichocarpa ectomycorrhiza microbial communities from riparian zone in the Pacific Northwest, United States - 9_EM | ecosystem: Host-associated > Plants > Roots > Unclassified | place... | reverse complement strand
TGACGCCGTTCGCGGCGAGCAGCTGCGAGACCGCGCCGACGGTGCCGGACGAGCCCAGCGCCTCCTGCCAATGCACCGCCGCGAACGGCTCCAGCGCTTCCTCGAGCTCGGCACCGGCGGCGATCTGCGCCTGGCGAAACGCCTCTTCGGTGAAGCGGCCCTCGCCGAAGTACTTGAGCGACAGGCTGACGCTGCCGACCTGGAACGATTCGGCGCGCACCGGCTTGCGGCCATGGCCGAGAATCATCTCGGTCGAGCGCCCGCCGATGTCGATCACCAGCCGCGGCACGCTTGACGGCTGCAGCCGGGCCACGCCGGCGTAGATCAGGCGCGCTTCCTCGCGGCCCGAAATCACCTCGATCGGAAAGCCCAGGCCGGCCTGTGCGCGGGTCAGGAACTCGTCGCGGTTGCGGGCCTCGCGCAGGGTCTGCGTCGCGACCGCGCGCACTTGCGCCGGCACGAACCCGTCGAGTCGCTGCGCGAAACGTGCCAGGCAGGCCAGGCCGCGCGCAGCCGCGTCCTCGCTGAGCAGGCCGTGGCCATCGAGCCCGGCGCCCAGGCGCACGGTCTCCTTCAGGTAGTCGACGCGGCGATAGCGGCCGCCGATCAGCTGCCCGATCTCGAGCCGGAAGCTGTTCGAGCCCATGTCGATCGCGGCGAGCTGGCCGGGCCAGCGCGACGGCATTGGGAGGGTGGGGGCTTCGGTGCGGAGATCCATGCACCGATTGTCGGGCCTCCTAGAATCGCGCCACTTCAGCCACGGCAAATCAGCCACACAAACGGAGTCGCGCATGCACAGCACCGAACTCGATCGACCGACGGACACGACCGATTTTTCGCGCCGCGATTTCGTGCGCGCGGCGGTCGGCACCGGTTTTGCGGCGGCGGTGCTGCCGGTGACGGCGCAGGCGATTCGCACCGACAGCAACGGCCTGACGGTCGGTGAAGTCACGATCATGGTCGGTGCCTTCAAGATGCCGGCCTACCGCGCAATGCCGGCCGGCAAGACCGCCGCCGACAAGCTGCCGGTCGTGCTGGTGGTCTCCGAGATCTTCGGCGTGCACGAGCACATCGCCGATGTGGCGCGGCGTTTCGCGAAGCTCGGCTACCTCGCGATCGCGCCCGAGCTGTTTGTGCGCCAGGGCGATGCGCAGTCGTATGGCGAGATCGGCAAGCTGCTCGCCGAAGTCGTCGGCAAGGTCCCGGACGCGCAGGTGATGGGCGATCTCGACGCCTGCGTCGCCTGGGCCGCCACGAACGGCGGCGACACCGCGCGTTTGGGGCTGACCGGCTTCTGCTGGGGCGGCCGCATCACCTGGCTCTACGCCGCGCACAACGCCGCGGTGAAGGCCGGCGTGGCCTGGTACGGGCAGTTGCTCGGCGAGGCCTCGGCGCTGAAGCCATTGAATCCGATCGATGTGGTCGGTCGGCTGAAGGCGCCGGTGCTCGGCCTGTATGGCGAGAAGGACAGCGGCATCCCGCTGAGCGCGGTCGACGCGATGAAGAGCGCGCTCGCGGCGTCGCCGAACCCGGCCGCGAAGAAGTCGCAGTTCGTCGTCTACCCCGGCGCCGGCCACGCCTTCCACGCCGACTACCGGCCGAGTTACCAGCGCGACGCGGCCGAGGACGGCTGGGCGCGCTGCCTCGCGTGGTTCAAGGCGAACGGCGTTTGATTCTTCTGTACATCGTCACGGCCACATTCGTCGGTGGCCTGTTGTCGGTCGTGATCGCGGCCAGCCTGACGGCCCGGGTGCTGACGCGCGTCGTACAGCACCTGGTGAGCCTGTCGGCCGGCGTGCTGCTCGGCACCGCGCTGCTCGACGTGCTGCCCGAGGCCTTCGAGAGCCGGGCCAGCCCACAGGCGCTGTTCGCGACGCTGCTGGGCGGGCTGCTGTTCTTCTTTCTGCTGGAGAAGGCCGAGCTGTACCGCCACAGCCATCATCATGAAGGCGACGAACACCACCACCACCACGGCTTCGATCACGAGCAGGCCGGGCGCGGCGGCTGGAGCGTGGTGCTCGGCGACAGCATCCACAACTTCTGCGACGGCATCATCATCGCCGCGGCGTTCCTGGCCGATGTGCGGCTCGGCGTCGTGACGTCCCTCGCGATCATCGCGCACGAGATCCCGCAGGAGGTGGGCGACTACATCGTGCTGCTCAATGCCGGCTTCTCGCGCGGCAGGGCGCTGCTCTACAACGCGCTGTCAGGGCTGGCCGCGGTTGCCGGCGGCGTGATCGGCTATTTCCTCGTCGGGCCGTGGGAGCTGCTGTTCCCTTACCTGCTGGTGGTCGCGTCCAGCAGCTTCATCTACGTGGCCGTGGCCGACCTGATCCCGCAATTGCAGCAGCGCCTCACCCTGCGCGCCACCCTCGCGCAGCTGGCCTGGCTGGCGGCCGGGCTGGCCATCGTCGTGATCGCGGTGAGCCAGCTGCACGGCTTAGGATGAGGCACCCGGCGCCGGGATACCGACGCCACCCGCCGAGCGGGTGCTCAGCCGCCTTGGGGCGGCCCGGCGACGGCTGAGCCGGCGCGTTAGCGCACCACCAGCACCGGCACCTTGGTGTGCGTCAGCACTTTCTGGGTCTCGCTGCCCAGCAGCAGTGCCGAGACGCCGCGCCGGCCATGCGAGGCCATCACGAGCAGGTCGCACTCGGTGCGCTTGGCGTGGTCGATGATCGCCTCCCAGGGGTGCAGCGCCTCCACGGTGTGTGCGTTGCATGGCACGCCGGCGGCTTCGCATAGTTTGACCACGGCCTGCACGCGCTGGCTCGCGATGCGCTCCTGCGCGTCGAAGAACTCCTGCGGCGGGGTCGGCTGCATCTCGGAAATCGCGCTGTATGGGAACGGCTCCTTCGCGCTGATCGTGTAGAGCTGCGCGCCCACCGACTTGGCCAGCGTGATGGCGGTGTCGATCGCCTTGGCCGTGATGTCCGAGCCGTCTGTCGGGACGAGGATGCGTTTGAACATGATGCGCTCCAGTCATTCCGGAGCATTGATCATGCGCCTTGTGCGACCGCCCGGGAAGAGTCTGCCGACCATTCGCTCCACGAGCCCGGATAGAGCACCGAGCCGACCAGCCCGGCATGCTCCATCGCGAGCAGGTTGTGGCAGGCGGTGGCGCCGGAGCCGCACTGATGCACGGTCTCGGCGGCGCCGTGCGTGCCGAGCAGCGGCGTGAATTCGTCGCGCAGCTGCGCGCCGGGCTTGAAGCGGCCGGTCGCGGCGTCGAGGTTGTCCTTGAAGAAGCGGTTCAGTGCGCCCGGGATGTGGCCGGCGGCACTGTCGAGCGGCTCGACCTCGCCGCGAAAACGCTCGCCGGCGCGCGCGTCGATCAGCGGCGCACGGCCGAGCCGGGCGGCGAGCTCGTCGGCGCTGATCGTGCGCACGAGCGACGGGCGGTCGGGGTAGGGCGCAGTCGCGGGCACCGGGGGCGTCGCGTCGGCCGTGAGGGCGCCGCCGGCGGCGATCCACGCGGCGACGCCGCCATCGAGCACGGCCACGTCGGCGTGACCCATCCAGCGCAGCATCCACCACAGGCGCGCGGCGAACATCGCGCCCTGGCGGTCGAGCGCGACGACCTGCGTGTCGGGCGTGACGCCGCAGCGTGCGAGCGTCGCAGCGAACACGGCGCGTTCGGGCAGCGGGTGGCGGCCCCTGAATTCACCATTCGGGCCGGTCTTCGCACCGCACAGGTCGCGATCCAGGTGCAAGTAGAACGACCCCGGCAGGTGGCCGGCGCGCCAGCTCGCCTCGCCCGCACCCGCGTCGGCCAGGTCGAAACTCGTGTCGATGATGACGGGCGCGGGGTTCGCGGCCCGCAGCTGGTCGGCGCTGATCAACGTGGTGAAACTCATGATCAAGTCTCCGGCGGTGAATTGGCGGTGTCGGGCGGGGCGCTGCGGCTGCGCAGCAGTGTGGCGGACAGGCCCGCGCCGACGATCAGCAGCATGCCACCCATCGCCAGCCACGTGACCTTGTCATGGAACAGCAACACGCCGTAACCAAACGAGAAGGCGATGCCCAGGTATTGCAGGCTCGCGTTCACGAGCGTGCGGCCGGTGCTGTAGGCGCGCGTCATCATCAGTTGCGCGACGGTGGCGAGCAGGCCGACTGAGAGGAGCAACACGACGCCGTTGAGCGAGTGCCCGTGCACTCCGGTCCAAAGGGTCGTGAGCGCGCCGAACACCGCTCCGCCGATCGAGAAGTAGAAGACGATGCGCACCTCGGGCTCGCCGGCGCGCGCCAGCGCCGCGACCTGGAGGTAGGCGGTGGCGGAGATCATCCCCGACAGCAGCCCCATCAGACCGTGCCAGAGCTGGTCGTGCTCGATCGTCGGGCGCAGGATCGCCGCGACCCCGCCGAAGCCGAGCAGCACCGTGGCCACCAGGCGCCCGTCGACGCGCGCACTGCCGAGCATCGCCGCACCGCCGATCAGGAACAGCGCCATCCACACCGAGGACATGTAGTTCAGCGTCATCGCGGTGGCCACCGGCAGGTTGCCGAGCGCATAGAACCACAGGAACATCGCGATCACGCCTGACAGGCTGCGCCAGAAGTGCGTGGCCGGCACGCTGGTTCGCAGCGACACGCCGCGCGAGCGCGCCAGCCGCCAGATCAGCAACGCGCCGATCACGCCGCGGTAGAACATGATCTCGCCGGGCGAGTAGCCGGCCGACGCGAGCTTCACGCACACGCCCATCGTGGCGAACAGGAACGATGCGATCACCATCAGCCATGCGGCCGACAGCCGGTGGCCGATGATCAGAGCTCGTCTCCCATCGCCCGGCGATACCACTCGTGGAACTGCTGCATGCCGTCTTCCATCGGGCTCTGGTACGGGCCGATCTCGTCGTCGCCGCGCTCCATCAGCGCTCGCCGGCCGGCGTCCATGCGCAGCGCGATCTCGTCGTCCTCGGTGCAGGTTTCCCAGTACGCGGCCTGCTCGGCCTCGACGAATTCGCGCTCGAACGCCTGGATGTCTTCGGGGTAGTAGAACTCGACGACGTTGAGCGTCTTTTGCGGGCCTTTCGGATACAGCGTCGAGACGACGAGCACGTGCGGGTACCACTCGACCATCACGGTCGGGTAGTAGGTGAGCCAGATCGCGCCGTGCTTCGGTAGCACGCCGTTGCTGTACTTGAGCACCGCGTCGTGCCACTTGCGGTAGGCCGGCGTGCCGGGGCGGGCGAGCTCGTTCTTCGTGCCCACGGTCTGCACCGAATGGTGGTCGCCGAACTCCCAGCGCAGCTCGTCGCAGGTCACGAACTGCCCGAGGCCGGGGTGGAACGGGCCGACGTGGTAGTCCTCCAGATAGACCTCGATGAAGGTCTTCCAGTTGTAGTCGCACTCGTGCATCTGCACGTGGTCGAGCACGTAGCCGGTGAAGTCGAGGTCTTTGAGCGGACCCAGGCGCGCCAGATCGGCCGCGACGCGGCGGCCACCGCGGTCTTCGAAGACCATGCCGTTCCAGGTCTGCACCGGGTAGTTGTTCAGGTTCAGGCACGGGTCGTCGGCGAAATGCGGTGCACCGATCAGCTGGCCCTGTAAGTCGTAGGTCCAGCGGTGCAAGGGGCAGACGATGTTGCTGCGGGTGTTGCCGCGGCCGCGCAGCATCAGCGCCTGGCGGTGGCGGCAGACGTTCGAGATCAGCGCGACGCCTTGCGGCGTGCGCACCAGCGCGCGGCCTTCGCCTTCCTGCGGCAACGCGTAGTAGTCGCCGACCTCGGGAACTGCCAGCTCGTGGCCGAGGTAGCGCGGGCTGTTGTCGAAGATGCACGCCATCTCGCGCCGGAAGAGTTCGGCATCGAAATAACTGCTGACTGAAAGTTGCGAGCGGCTTCGCTCGAGTGCGGCCAGGGTGACACTCAGGTCGGACATGATCCCAGCGAATCTCCAGTGGTCAACCGACCCGCGCGCTCGGGCAGGTCGTCGTGGGGCTGCCGGGCTTGGCAGGCCGCGGATTGTACCCGCGGGGATCGAACGCGGCGGGTCGCTGGGCTCTGTCAGGACTGGTCACAACATTGCCGAATCAGCGGGATGCCCGGGCTCACCCGGGTGACTACAATCGAGGGTTTCACGATCCGGCAATGGCAAAGACCACATCAGCAGCCACCACCGCGGCATCCCCCACCAGCTACGAAGACGCATTGGGCGAACTCGACCGACTCGTCGCCGCGATGGAAGCTGGCCAGTTGCCGCTCGACCGGCTGCTCGAGAGCTACAAGCGCGGGGCCGAGTTGCTGACGTTTTGCCGCACCCGCCTCGAGGCCGTGGAGCAGCAGGTCAAGGTGCTCGAGGACGGCCAGCTCAAGCCCTGGGTGGCGCAAGCATGAAGCTGGCGGAGTTCGAAGCGTGGGCACGTGCCGAGGTCGAGGCCGTCGAAGCGGCCTTGCAGGCCTGGGTGCCGGTCGACACCCCTGCCGGCCTCGGCCAGGCGATGCGCTACGGCGTGCTCGATGGCGGCAAGCGTGTGCGCCCATTGCTCGTGCTCGCGGCCTCGCAGGCGGTGCACGGCGAGCGCGAGGCGGCGATGCGCGCGGCCTGCGCGGTCGAGCTGATCCATGCCTATTCGCTGATTCACGACGACATGCCGTGCATGGACAACGATGTGCTGCGCCGTGGCAAGCCCACCGTGCACGTGCAGTTTGGCGAAGCCCAGGCCATGCTGGCCGGTGACGCGATGCAGGCGCTGGCGTTCGAAGTGCTGACCCCCGATCACGGCATGGCGCCGGCGCTGCAGGCGCGCCTGTGCTCGCTGCTCGCACGCTCGGCCGGTCATGCCGGCATGGCCGGAGGGCAGGCGATCGATCTGGCCAGCATCGGCCAGCCGCTCGATGAGCACGCGCTGCGCGACATGCACCACCGCAAGACCGGCGCACTGCTGCAAACCAGCGTGCTGATGGGCGCGGCCTGCGGCGATGCGAGCGCGGCGCAATGGTCCGCACTGGCCGACTACGGCGACGCGCTCGGCCTGGCGTTCCAGGTCGTCGACGACATCCTCGACGTGACGCAGGCCTCCAGCACCCTCGGCAAGACCGCAGGCAAGGACCTGAACGACAACAAACCGACCTACGTGACCGTGCTGGGCCTCGACGCCGCGCGTCGCCACGCCACCGAGTTGCGCGACAAGGCCCAGGCCGCACTCGCGCGCAGCGGCTTGCGTGATGCCGCCTGGCTGAGCCTGCTCGCCGACAAGGTCGTGGACCGAGACAGCTGAAACATGAAGCACACCTTTCTGGAATCCATTGCCAGCCCGGCGGACGTGCGCCGCCTGTCGCGGCTGGAACTGAAGCAGCTCGCCGTCGAGCTGCGCGATTTCGTCGTGCAAAGCGTGTCGCAGACCGGCGGGCATCTGTCGTCGAACCTCGGCACCGTCGAGCTGACGATCGCGCTGCACCACGTCTTCAACACACCGTACGACCGCCTGGTGTGGGACGTGGGCCACCAGACCTATCCGCACAAGATCCTGACCGGCCGGCGCGAGCGCATGAACACGCTGCGCCAGATCGGCGGCATCTCGGGCTTCCCGCGCCGCGAAGAGAGCGAGTACGACTGCTTCGGCACCGCGCATTCGTCGACCTCGATCTCGGCCGCGCTCGGCATGGCCGTGGCGGCGCGCCTGAAGGGCGAGGACCGCAAATCGATCGCGATCATCGGCGACGGTGCGATGAGCGCCGGCATGGCCTTCGAGGCGCTGAACAACGGCGGCGTCTCGCACGCCGACATGCTGGTCGTGCTGAACGACAACGACATGTCGATCTCGCCGCCCGTCGGGGCGCTGAACCGTCATCTGGCGCGGCTGATGAGCGGCCGCTTCTACGCGGCTGCGCGCGACACCGCGAAGTCGGTGCTGAAGAATGCACCGCCGCTGTTCGAGCTCGCGAAGCGCTTCGAAGAACACGCCAAGGGCATGGTCGTGCCGGGCACGATCTTCGAGGAGTTCGGCTTCAACTACGTCGGCCCGATCGACGGCCACGACCTCGATTCGCTGATCCCCACGCTCGAGAACCTGCGCAGCCTGAAAGGCCCGCAGTTCCTGCACGTGGTGACGAAAAAAGGCTACGGCTACAAGCTCGCCGAGGCCGACCCAGTGAACTACCACGGCCCCGGTAAGTTCGACCCGGCCGTCGGTCTGGTCAAACCGGCGACGCCGCCGAAGATGACGTTCACGCAGGTGTTCGGCGAGTGGCTGTGCGACATGGCCGAGAAGGATGAGCGCCTGGTCGGCATCACACCGGCGATGAGCGGCGGCTCGGGCATGATCGAGTTCGAGAAGCGCTTTCCGAAACGCTTCTACGACGTCGGCATCGCCGAACAGCACGCGGTGACCTTCGCCGCAGGTCTCGCCTGCGAAGGCCTGAAGCCGATCGTCGCGATCTACTCGACCTTTCTGCAGCGCGCCTACGACCAGCTGATCCACGACGTGGCGATCCAGAATCTGCCGGTCGTGTTCGCGCTCGACCGTGCCGGCCTGGTCGGTGCCGATGGCGCGACGCACGCGGGCGCCTACGACATCGCCTACCTGCGTTGCATTCCGAACATGAGCGTGCTGACGCCGGCCGACGAAGCCGAGTGCCGCCAGGCGCTGACGACGGCGTTCCGCCAGAACGGCCCGAGCGCTGTGCGCTACCCGCGCGGCGCCGGCGCTGGCGTGCTGCCGCAGACCGATGCGGGCGAACTGCCGGAGCTTCCGTTCGGCAAGGGCGAGATCCGGCGCCAGACCGAGCGCCCGATCGGCCAGGGCGGGCCGCGTCTGGCGATTCTCGCGTTCGGCACGCTGCTGTACCCGGCGCTGGCCGCGGCCGCCAAGCTCGACGCAACGGTCGCGAACATGCGCTTCGTCAAGCCGCTCGACGCGGCACTGGTGGCCGAGCTGGCGCGCACCCACGACGCGATCGTGACGGTCGAAGAGGGCTGCACGATGGGCGGCGCCGGCAGCGCGGTGCAGGAGTCGCTCGCCGCGGCTGGCATCCAGACGCCGGTGCTGATGCTCGGGCTGCCCGATGAATTCGTCGAACACGGCGACCCGGCCAAGCTGCTCGCGATGTGCGGGCTGGATGCCAGCGGCATCGAACAATCGATCCTGAAGCGCTTCGGCTCCAAGCCTGCGCTGGTGCGCGCCGCCGCCAATCATTGAACGGGCCTGAATGCCCGCTTCAAATCCGTGCGTCCGCGCGGCCGGCGATTTGCTGGCATGCTTCGGCTTGGCGGTGACGAAATGAATCACATGAGCAATCTGAAAGACGCGCTGCACATTCCCGACACGCAAAGCGAGCGTGACGAACGCCATCTGGCGATCCAGCGCGTCGGCGTGAAGAGCGTGCGCTACCCGCTGCAATTGCGCATCGGCGATGTCGTCTCGCCGACCGTCGCGATGTGGGCGCTCGACGTGGCGCTGCCGGCGGAGCAGAAGGGCACGCACATGTCGCGCTTCGTCGCGTGGCTGGATGCGCTCGACAAGCCGCTCGACGCGGCCAGCTTGCGCACCCAGCTCGCGGTGATGCTCGACAAGCTGCACGCGACCGAAGGCCGCATCGATGCCGAGTTCCCGTTCTTTCTGCGCAAGCGCGCGCCGGTCACCGGCGTGCAAAGCCTGCTCGAATACCAGGGCCGCTGGATCGCAGAGGCGCGCGCCGGCGAAGGGCCACCAGGCGACGCCAAGGCCTCGGTGACGATCTGGGCCGAAGTCGTCGTGCCGGTCAAGTCGCTGTGCCCGTGCTCGAAGGAGATCTCCGACTACGGTGCGCACAACCAGCGCTCGCACGTCACGATCCGCGTCGAGCTGCTGCAGGACATCTCGTGGCCCGAACTCGTGCGCTTCGCCGAAGACTCCGCCTCCAGCGAGATCTGGCCGATGCTCAAGCGCGCCGACGAAAAGTGGATCACCGAGCGCGCCTACGAGAACCCAAAGTTCGTCGAAGACATGGTGCGCGATGTCGCGCTGCGCCTGAATGCGGATACTCGCGTCGGCCGCTACAGCGTCGATGTCGAGAACTTCGAGTCGATCCACGCGCACTCGGCCTACGCGCGCATCGAGCGCGGCTAACGCGGCTTCTTCGACGGCTGACTCGCCGGCCCTTTGCCGGTTCGCACACGCAAGGCCTCGCGCAGCAGGTACTCGACCTGCGCGTTGACGCTGCGCAACTCGCCCGCGGCGAGCCGCTCGATCTCGGCCCACAGCTGCGGGTCGATGCGCAGCAGGAAGGATTTCTTGTCCGGGCTGGCCATCGCTTGCGCTCAATCGCCCCAGTGAACGCGCCGCAACGGGCTGTCGGCGGGCTCCCGGCTGCGCGCGCCCATCACCGGCAGCAAGAACAGGAACACGAGCGCCGCGCCCGACAAGACGATCACCCAGCCCGACCCCGGCACGCCGGTCCAGCGCATCGCGATGCCGACCGCCAGCGTCAGCGCGCAGCCAATCATCAGGGCGCGTCGGATTCGCATCGCGGCCGGCGTCAGTTGTAGAGCGTGCCGGTGTTCAGAACCGGCGTCGCGTCGTGATCCGAGCACAGCACGACCAGCAGGTTGCTGACCATCGCGGCCTTGCGCTCGTCGTCGAGCTGCAGCAGGCCGCGCTCGGCCAGGCCGTTCAGCGCCAGCTCGACCATGCCGACCGCGCCCTGCACGATCTTGGTCCGCGCCGCGATGACCGCTTCGGCCTGCTGCCGGCGCAGCATTGTGCCGGCGATCTCGGGCGCGTAGGCGAGGTGGGTCAGCTTGGCATCGACGACGACGATGCCGGCCAGCGCGAAGCGCGCCTGCAGCTCGCGCCGCAGCGCCGCGGCGACCTCCTCGGTGCCCGAGCGCAGCGTCACCTCGCGGGCGTCGGTGGCGTTGGGCTCGTCGAGGTTGTCGTAGGCATAGCTGAGCGCCAGATGCCGCACCGCGGACTCGGCCTGGGTCAGCACATAGGTCTCGAAATTGTCGACATCGAAGGTGGCCTGCGCGGTGTCGTCGATGCGCCAGACGACCGCCGCGGCGATCTCGATCGGGTTGCCGCGCAGGTCGTTGACCTTGAGTTTCTCGCTGTTGAAGTTGCGCGCCCGCACCGACACCTTCTTCTTGATGTAGAACGGGTTCGCCCAGCGCAGCCCTTCGCTGCGGTCGGTGCCGCGGTAGCTGCCGAACAGGGTCAGCAGCCCGGCCTGGTTGGGTTGCAGCATGTACAGGCCGGCGAAGCACCAGACCCCGGCCAGCAAGCCCAGCACGAACGCGCCGACCAGCAGCGGCGATGGCCGCGCCACGATCAGCAGGATCGGCGCGAGCACCGCCACCAGGCCCACGAGGACGTAGGCGAAGCCGTTGCCCGACGACGCCACGCGCTCTTCCGAAGCTTGTTTGTCCATCTCGAAGTCTCCCAAAGTGATGATCTCGGCGATCTCAAAGTGATATCACTTTAGTATTGAAATGAGCGGCGTGTCAAGCCTCCGTTTGCAGGCTCAGGCCGAGCCGTTGCGCATCTCCGCAGCCCTGGCGGATCAGGGTCGGCTCGGCGCTGGTCAAGTCGATCACGGTGGTCGGCTGCATCGGGCAGGCGCCGGCATCGACGACGGCCTGGATCAGCCTCTGGAAGCGGTCGCGGATCGCGTGCGGATCGTTCATCGGGTCGGTCTCGCCGGGCGCGATCAGCGTGGTCGCGATCAGCGGCTGGCCGAGCAGATCGAGCAGCGCCTGCGTCACCGCATGCGCCGGCACACGCAGCCCGATGGTGCGGCGGGACGGGTGCGACACGCGCCGCGGCACCTCCTTGGTCGCTTCCAGAATGAAGGTGAACGGCCCTGGCGTGCCGAGCTTGAGCAAGCGGTACTGCTTGTTGTCGACGCGCGCGTAGCTCGCGAGCTCGCTCAGGTCGCGGCACAGCAGCGTCAGGTGGTGCTTGTCGTCGACGCCCCGAATGCGGCGCAGGTTCTCGGCAGCGGCCTTGTCGTCGAGATGGCACACCAGCGCGTAGCTGGAATCGGTCGGGATCGCGGCGATGCCGCCGCGGTCCAGGATTTGCGCGGCCTGCTTCAGCAGCCGCAGCTGCGGGTTCTCGGGGTGGACTTCGAAGTACTGGGACATGCGTTGATTGTCGATCGCGCCGACCGGGCTTGCATCAGTCTGCGATCTTGATCAGCGTGTCGCTGCGGGCGGGTCAGCCCGCATGCCCGCCCCCTTGATTCATGCGGGCTGGTGAACGCGCGATTCGAGCGCGGTCCACACGGGCGTCAGCCGCTCCGGCAAGGGCGGCAGGGCGCCAAGGTCGACGTGGCTCTCGTTCGGGCTGTGGAAATCGCTGCCGCGCGACGCGAGCAGTTCGAATTCGAGCGCGGTCTCGGTGTAGCGCAGCGCATCGGCCGCGCTGTGGCTGCCGGTCACGACCTCGACGCCGCGCCCGCCGTGCGCCTTGAACTCGCTGAACAGCGCGTACTCTTCGTTCGCGCTGAACTTGTAGCGCGCCGGGTGCGCGATCACCGCGAGGCCGCCGGCGTCGACGATCCAGCCGACCGCGTTGCGCAGCGTCGCCCAGCGGTGCGGCACGAAGCCGGGCTTGCCTTCGACGAGGTACTTGCGGAACACCTCGGAGGTGTCGGCGCAGACCTTGCTCTCGACCAGGAAGCGCGCGAAGTGCGTGCGCGAGATCAGCTCCGGGTTGCCGACGTACTTCAGCGCGCCGTCGTAGGCGCCATGGATGCCGACCTGCGCCAGGCCCTCGGACATCTCCATCGCGCGCTCGCGGCGCCCGCCGCGGGTGCGGCTCAGGCCGGCCTTCAGCGCTGCATCGTCGGCGTCGAAGCCGAGGCCGACGATGTGCACGGTCGTGTCGGCGAAGGTCACCGAGATCTCGGTGCCGGTCAGGTAGGGCAGGCCGAGCGCCGATGCCGCGGCGCGCGCCCGCTGCTGGCCGCCGATCTCGTCGTGGTCGGTCAGCGCCCACAGCTGCACGCCATTGGCCTTGGCGCGCGCGGCCAGCTCCTCGGGCTGCAGCGTGCCGTCGGAAACGGCCGAATGGCAGTGCAGATCGGCGTTGAGCGGGTTCGGCGTGGGGGCGTCGGTGTTCACCACCGCATTTTAGGGCGCCCGCTCCTGGCGTGCGGCCCGGATGGGCTTTGGATCGCGTTCATTTTCCCTCGATGCTCACGGCCACTGTGTTGTCGTCCGGCTTGCGGTCGATCAGCTTGTTCAGCGGATCGATGCCGGCCTTCGCGGGCCGGCGATCGACCGTGAACTTGAAGCTGCTCTCCGCGAGATCGATGCGGTGCCGTTCGATCGCGATCGGCTCGCCCTTGTCGTCGACGACGCCGATGTCGATCAGGTCGGCGAGCGGCGCATCGCTCTCCTTGCCGAGCGCATCGGCGACGCGTTTCTTCGCCACCACCGTGACGCTGACCTCGTAGCGCCCGCCGGGCAGCGGCTTCGCGCTGGCCCGGGTCGCGCGGTTGTCGTAGATCACGATGCGCTCGAACAGGTCGTCGATCAGGTACTGCATCTCGGGCGGCGTCACGGCGCGCACGTCGGCGACGAATTCGCTCGTGCTCGGGTACGGCGGGCCCTTGAACGCATGCCGGTCGCGAAAGTTCCGGATCGCCTGGTTGAGCCGCGCTTCGCCGAGGTAGTCGGCCAGCAGGTACATCACCAGGCTGCCCTTGGCGTAGTGGATGTAGGGCTGGTCCTCGACGCGCGACAGCGGCAGCTCCTTCTTCTGCT
>Ga0307508_10004453_pt1 | contig 13690 bp, 8 predicted proteins | sample 9_EM_MG_FD_203089 | JGI IMG/M metagenome (GOLD analysis project Ga0307508, IMG submission 203089) | Populus trichocarpa ectomycorrhiza microbial communities from riparian zone in the Pacific Northwest, United States - 9_EM | ecosystem: Host-associated > Plants > Roots > Unclassified | place... | reverse complement strand
CATGCGCTGGCTGCCCGGCCGGTCGCTGCTGGCGCTCACCGAAAACCTGACCACCGCCCTGCTGATCGACCCGGTGACCGGTTCCCGCTCGGTCGTCGCCGAGGGCGACCTGGTCGCGCTCCTCGACGTCGACCCCGGCAGGTCGAAGGCGCTTCTGAGGTACGGTCCCCGCGGCGCTCGCCGCGTCGTGGTCCGCGACCTGGCCACCGGCGACGAACGGCAGGTCACCGCCGGGGAGCAGGCCGTCTTCGGGCCGGACGGCGAGACGGTGTACGCCCGGTCCGAGGCAGGCGAATTCCCGACCCTGATCCGGGTGTCCGGGGACGCGGTGGACGTGCTGGCCGCATCGGAGACGGCCGAGGTGGAGTCGTTCGCGGTGACGGCCGACGGGCGTACGGCCGCGGTGTTGTGGAATGTGCGCGGCGGGGAGTCGGAGGTCGCGCTGATCGACCTCGACCACGACGGGCCTCGCGTGCGGGTGCCGCTGCCCGGCGGCGTCGCCGGCGAGCTGGCCTGGTGTTTCGACGGGTCCACGCTGGCCTTCACCGCGGAGGGCCCCGGCCGTCCGCACGGCGTCTGGGTCTTCTCGCACCAGGCGGGCCTGCGGGCCGTCTCGGCCGACCCGCCCGCCGAGAACGCGGTCTTCCCGACGCTTGCGACCTTCCCGGCGCACGACGGGCTCACCCTGACCGGCTGGCTGTTCCGGCCCCGCACCGCCGGCCCGCACCCGACCGTGCTCTGGCTGCACGGCGGCCCCGAGGCGCAGGAACGGCCCGGGCACGGGCCGCTCTTCCAGTCGCTGGTCGACCGCGGCATCGCCGTCTTCGCCCCGAACGTGCGCGGCTCCTCGGGCTTCGGCCGCGGCTTCGTCAACGCCGACAACGGCCCGCTTCGCTACGCGGCCATCCGTGACGTGCGCACCTGCGTCTCCCACCTGGTGGATTCGGGCGTCACGGACCCGGCCCGGGTCGGCTGCATGGGCCGCTCGTACGGCGGGTACCTCACGCTGGCCGCGCTGACCACCTTCCCCGACCTGTTCGCGGTCGGCATCGACGTCTGCGGCATGTCGAACTTCGCGACCTTCTACGAGCACACCGAGCCGTGGATCGCGGCCGCCGCGGTCTCCAAGTACGGCGACCCGGTGACCGACGCCGCCCTGCTCGCCGACCTGTCCCCGATCACCAGGATCGACCGGCTGCGCGCCCCGCTGCTGATCGTGCACGGCGAGAACGACAGCAACGTGCCGGTGATCGAGGCCGAGCAGGTGGCGGCGGCCCTGGCCGAGCGCGGGGTGCCGCACAAATACGTCCTCTTCCCCGGCGAGGGCCACGAGCTGCTACACCGGGCGTCCCGCGCGGAGTACCTGCGCGTGACCGTCGACTGGCTGACGTCACACCTGCTCGAAACCTCCCGCATCCTGGAACCGGTCGACTGAGGCGGGCTCGGCGGGTGACCGGACGCACGTGTGTCCTATGCCCCGATCCGTTGTGACCGGGCGTCGCGCGGGGGAAGTGTGGAGAGCGACGGCAGCGAGACAGCACGAGTGGAAGGCGGCACATGGCCCTGCGACCCGGTGCCCGGGGCTGGGCGGTGTGGTCCGCGGGCCTCGCCGCGTACATCATGGCCGTTCTGAACCGCACTTCGCTCGGCGTCGCCGGGCTGGACGCTCAGCACCGGTTCGACGTCGGAGCGGGCGCGCTCGCCTCCTTCGCTGTGCTGCAGCTTCTGGTGTACGCGGGCCTGCAGGTGCCGGTCGGCCTGTTGCTGGACCGGTTCGGCTCGCTGCGCCTGATCGTCACCGGCGGCGTCGTGATGGCCGCCGGGCAGCTTCTGATGGCCACCACGCACCACGTCGGGGGCGCGGTCGCCGCCCGGGTGCTGGTCGGCGCCGGCGACGCGATGACCTTCATCAGCGTATTGCGGCTGGTGCCGCAGTGGTTCCCCGCGCGGCGGGTGCCGATGCTGACACAGCTCACCGGCATCGTCGGTCAGGCGGGGCAGGTGCTTTCCGCCGTACCGCTGGCGGCCCTGCTCGCCGGTCCCGGCTGGACCACCGCGTTTCTCGGCGCCGCCGGCGCCGGCGTGTTCGTCGCGATCGTGGCGTTCGCCGCGCTGCGCGACACACCCGAGCGGCGGATCAGTGCCGGCGCCGCCGTCACGCTGCCGCAGCTGCGCGCCGACCTGGGCAGCGCCTGGCGGCACCCGGGCACCCGGCTCGGGCTGTGGACGCACTTCACGACCCAGTTCACCGGCACGGTCTTCGCGCTCATGTGGGGCTTCCCGTTCCTGGTCGCCGGCGAGGGCCTGCGGCGGGAGACGGCCAGCTCGCTGCTGACGCTGTTCGTGCTGACCGGCATGGCGGCCGGCCCGTTCGTCGGGATTTTCGTGCAGCGCCACCCGATGCGCCGCTCCTGGCTGGTCCTCGGCGTGATCGGCGCGAACGCGGCCGGCTGGGGCCTGGTGCTAGCCTGGCCGGGAAGGGCGCCGTTGCCCGTGCTCGTGCTGCTGGTGCTGGCGCTGGGTCTGGGCGGCCCCGGTTCGATGATCGGCTTCGACTTCGCGCGGACGTTCAACCCGCCGAGCCGGCTGGGCGCCGCGACCGGCGTGGTCAACGTGGGCGGCTTCGTCGCCTCGCTGCTGTCGATCGAGTTGATCGGCGTGATCCTGGACGCGCGCACCGGCGGCCACGCGAATTACGGCATCGGCGATTTCAAGACGGCCATGGCCGTGCAGTACCTGATCGGCGCCGTCGGACTCGCCGGCATCCTGCGAACCCGCAGGCAGGCCCGCAGAAGGCTGGCCGAGGAAGGCATCGTCGTGCGCCCGCTGCGCGAAGTCATCGCCGAACGGCGGGGTTTAGCGATCGGCCGTGCGGTCAAGGGAAAGACCTTACAGCGACAGAGGTAAGGACTCTAGTAAGGGCAGAGGAGGACATGACCGAGCACGCACCGGACCGCATCCTGGCCGGCATCGACATTCCGAAGACCATCGCCGGCGTCCTGGCGACGGTGTCCGCGGCTGTGCTGGGGTCGTTCCTCGGCGTCGCGGGCACGCTGGTGGGCGCGGCCCTGGCCAGCCTCGTCGGCACGATCGGCACCGAGGTCTACCACCGCTCGATCAACAAGGGAGCACGCAAGCTGCAGTCGTCGTTCGTGACCGCGCCCGCCGCGACGGGCACGCCATCGGTGGCGGCCGCCCGTAACGAGCTGCCGTCCGAACCGGAGCCGTCCGCGCCCCGCCAGATCCGCTGGGGCAGGGTGGCCGTGATCGCGGCGTCCGTCTTCGTCCTGGCCATCGGCACGCTGACTGCCTTCGAACTCGTCACCGGCAGGTCGGCGGCCGACGCGGTCGGCAGCAAGTCGAGCTCGTCGACCACGATCGGCAGCCTGCTCGGCGGCAAGGGCAAGAGCTCGACGCCGACCCCGGCGCCCTCCGGCTCCGCGACGCCGACCACTGCGACCCCGACTACCCCGACCGCCACCGAGGACCCGTCGCCGACCGAGCCGACCACGGCCCCGACCAGCCCGCCGCCGACCACAACCACCCAGCCGGCCGAGACCGTGCCGTCCACCGGCCAGTCCGGGGCCGGGGCCGGTAACACCCAAAACCCACAACAGAGCACACAGCCCACCGGTTAGCGTGCGCTTTCCGGCAAACAACATATAACGGTACGGGGTCAGTGCGCTCACCAACCGCACCGACCCCGTTCCGCACAGCGGCTCCCCCGCCCCAGCTGATCTGCCCACACTCCCGGTCGAGGCCCAAGACCCGGCCGCCGAGGCCGCCCAGGGTGCGGATCCCGGGTATTTCGAGCAGTACCTCGGCCGGGTTGACGGCCCCCTCGACGCGCGGAGCAAGGAGGGCCTGAGATGTCGCTGACCGGACATTCTGCACCCCCGCCTGCTGCCCCTGGCCGAGTACGCCGAGCGCGTCGCGGAACAGCACCGCTGGTCGTAAGGGCGTTGTCGGGTGGCGCGGAGGGCCCCGACGTTTCGGGACTTTGGCCCTGACCTGGTTCGAAGTGCTGCGGCGCGTCGCAGAGGCCACTAGAACGGAGGCAATGGTCGGGTTGCCGGCCGTGGTGGAACGAACCGGGCGCGTCTCAGATGGTGCGACCCGACGAGTTCTCATCCCGAAGGAGGGCGAAGTGCTAGCTCTGCTCCTTGATGACTCTCCCGCGATGCGAACGATTGCCACCCGCCTTCTTACATCGTTTGGTTTCGATACCGTCGAGCCTGCCGACGGCTGTACTGGGCTTGAGGCGTTGCGGGTCATGCCGGTTCCGCCGGATGTCGTTGTCGTGGACTGGAACATGCCGGAGGTGAACCGTTTCGAGTTCGTCTCGCAAGTGCGCTCGCAGCCGGCCGGCCGCGCTGTCCGGATCATGACGGTGACCAGCGGTTGCAGGCCGGGATGTATCAGGCGCGCGTTCGCGGCCGGCGCTCACGAATACGTGATCGAGCACATCACGCGCGACACCATTCTTGGCAGGCTGCCCCTGCTCGGCCATCCAGTGGAGGCTACAAACGATCCCACGTCGGTCGAGCACTTCAGTCAGGAAGCCGGCGCCGGGCTCACGGCAACGGCCGATCGGACATCCACCTCCACAGGCGAAGCGGTCGACAGCGCGCGGTGTGACATCGATGCGAACCGGTCCGAGCCGCGGATCTGTGACTGCTGCGCCAGCGCGAGCACCGTGGCGTACTACCCGCTGAAGGAAGCTCACGAGCAGCACATCGACGACTGGCTGTCGACCGTCTGTACGCGTTGCCTTCAGTTGATCGAAGCTGGCAACTGGAGTCGCCTGCGCGATTTGACGAGCCCAGCCGCGGACCGGCGGGCGATCCGACGGCTGTGGATGGGATTCCGCCAGAACCGCGTCGGCCTGCCGGTGCCTTTGCTCCCGGCGCCGTCCTTGAGATTGGGAGTGACGACGGCGCATGCGGTTCCCTGATGAACAGGAGCCGACCGGCGGAGCAGCCGACGACAGACGCCGCGAGTGCCCACGCGGTGCCTGTTGCGGCGGAGGACCTCCAGCACGGCCGTGGCCGGTAGGTGGACATCCTCCTCCGTCAGCGCTCCTGTGCGGCGGCGGCGCTGGTCCATCGGTCGAGGGCGGCTTGGAGCTGGTCGGGTTTGATGGGTTTGGCGAGGTAGTCGTCCATGCCTGCGGCGAGGCAGCGTTGTTTGTCTTCGGCGAGGGCGCCGGCGGTCATGGCGATGACGGGGATGTGCTGGTTCGGGGTTTCTCGACGGCGGAGTTCGGTGGTGGCGGTGTAGCCGTCCATTTTCGGCATTTGGCAGTCCATGAGGACGGCCAGGTAGGGCCTGGTGGTGGCGAGTTGGAGGGCTTCGAGGCCGTTGCGGGCGATATCGGCCTGGTAGCCCAGCATCGCGAGGGTGTCCACGGCAACCATCTGGTTGATGGCGTTGTCTTCGGCTAGCAGGATCAGCCCGCGGCTGCCGGTGGCGGCATGGACTTCTGCGCTGACGGCCTTCTCCGCGGCTCGGGCGGTGCCGGAGTCGAGGAGTTCCAACAGGCAGTCATGGAGCTGTGATGGGCCGATCGGTTTGGGTAGCACCGCGTCGGCGCCGGCGGCTGAGGCGGTCTGGTCGTCATGGTGGGATCCGGAGGTGAGCAGCACGATTTGGATCGGGGGAATGGTGGGGTCGGCGTGGATCTCGCCGGTGAGCTCGACGCCGTCGAGGCCGGGCATACGTTGGTCGATGACGGCCACCGCATAGGGGTGGTACGCGGCGGCGTCGCGGAGGAGGTCGAGGGCGGTCTGGCCGTCGGGCGCCTCGCTCGGGACCATGCCCCAGGCTCGGGTGTGTTGGGTGATGAGGTGGCGACTGATCGGGTTGTCGTCGACGACGAGCAGCTTGCGATCCGACAGGCGATCTGGGAAGGATTTCCGCCCGGCGAAAGTGCTTCGCAGCGTGACGGGGATGGTGAATGAAAACTGGCTTCCCCGACCTGGCTCGCTCTGCACGCCGAGTTGACCGTGCATGAGGTCGACGAGTTGGCGGGTAATGGCCAGACCGAGCCCCGTACCGCCGAACTCTCGGTTGGTGGACCCATCGACCTGGGCGAAGGGTTCGAACATGCGGGAGAGGTCTTTGGCGGCGATTCCGATGCCGGTGTCTGCCACGGTGAAAGTGATCCGAGGCTCGCCGCCTGGTGCGGCAGGTCCAGGTTCGGCGCGGAGCACGACTTCGCCGTGCTCGGTGAACTTCACGGCATTGCCGAGGAGGTTCAGCAGGACCTGGCGGAGCCGTCCAGCGTCTCCGCGGAGCGCGCTGGGTAGGTCGGGTGGGTAGCAGGCAAGGACTTCGAGGCCTTTGTCGCGGGCGGTTTCGGCGGCGGCCCGGATGACCTCGTCGAGGAGTTTGTCGAGGTCGAAGTCGACGTCGATCAGTTCGATCTTTCCCGCTTCGATCTTGGAGAAGTCGAGGATGTCGTTGATGATCATGAGGAGGGCTTGGCCTGAGGCGCGGATGGCCTGGGCGTAGCGGCGTGGTCCGGGTTCCAAGGGGGCTTCCAGCAGCAGGTTGGTCAGGCCGATAACGCCGTTCATCGGGGTGCGGATCTCGTGGCTGACCATGGCGACGAACTGGGACTTCAATTCGGCGGTGGCGAGGGCTTCGTCGCGGGCTCGGGCCAGGGTCTGTTCGACCTGAAGGCGTTCGCTGACGTCGCGGATCGCGGCGGAGACGAGAGTTCCCTGGTCGGTGTCGAGGGGGACCAGGCTGATCTCGGCGGGGAACTCGGTGCCGTCCTTGCGACGGGCCGCCAGCTGCATCCCCGCCCCCATCGGGCGGGGGCTGGGGTGGACGAAGTAGCCGGTCCGGTGCGTTGGGTGCGCGCCTCGGGCCCGGTCCGGCACAAGGATCTCGACAGGCTGGCCGACCAACTCGTCGCGACGGTAGCCGAACACCCGTTCGGCCTCAGCGTTGACGAGGGCGATCTGCCCGTCCGGGGTGACCCCGACGATCGCGTCCGACGCCGCTTCCAGCAGGTCCCGGAACTTCGTTTCGGCCCGGATCCGGTCACTGACATCGCGGATCGCCGCAGACACGAGCACACCGTCTTCGGTGTCGATCGACGACAGGGAGATTTCGGCCGGGAACTGGCTACCGTCGCGGCGCCGCCCGGCCAGCTGCATACCCGCGCCCATCGGCCGCGGCGCCGGATCGTGCAGATATCCGGCCCGGTGCTCCGGATGCCTGTCCCGGGAGTACTCCGGGACGAGAATCTCCACGGGTTGGCCCAGGAGTTGGTCGCGCTGGTAGCCGAACAATCGTTCGACCTGCGCGTTGACCAGAGAGATGATGCCGTCCGGGGTGACCCCGACGATTGCATCCGGGGCGGCCTCCAGAAGTCCGCGGAACTTCGCCTCTGCCCGCTGCCGCTCACTAATGTCACGCGATACTGACGCGACGCCGATGATCGTACCGTCGGCGTCGGCGATCGGTGACATACTCAACGACACTGTCACCGGGCTGCCGTCCTTGCGTAACCGCTGGGTCTGGAATTGCTCGACCCGTTCACCACGGCCGATTCGCGCTAGGAAGTCCGCCTCGGCGGCCCGGAGATCGGCAGGGAACAGCACCTCGGCAGCCCGGCCGATCATCTCCTCTTCGGTGTAGCCGTAGAGCCGCTGAGCGCCCGGGTTCCAGCTAGTGATCACCCCCAACAGGGTCTTGCCCATGATCGCGTCGTGGGAGGAGTGCACGATGCTGGCCAGCCGGTTCTGCTCCTCGGTGGCACGCCGCTGTTCGGTGACGTCGCGGATCGCCGCAGAGACCAGCACGCCGTCCTCGGTATCGATCGAGGAGAGCGAGATTTCGGCCGGGAACTGGCTGCCGTCCTTGCGCCGGCCGGCCAGCTGGATCCCGGCGCCCATCGGCCGCGGCGTCGGATCATGCAAATATCCGCGGCGACGGTCCGGATGCCGGTCCCGCACGTACTCCGGGACCAGGATCTCCACCGACTGACCCAGCAACTCGTCCCGGTGGTAGCGAAACAGCCGCTCGGTCTGTGCGTTGACCAGGCATATCCGCCCATCCGGGGTGACCCCGACGATCGCGTCCGGCGCCGCCTCCAGCAACCCCCTGAACTTCGCCTCCGCCCGGATCCGATCGCTGACGTCTCGCACCGCGGCGGCGACCAAGGCTCCGTGCTCGGTGTCGATCGGTGACAGGGAGATCTCTGCCGGGAATCGGCTTCCGTCCTTGCGCCGTCCCGATAGCGGCATCCCAGCGCCCATCGGACGCGGTTGGGCATTGGTCAGGTACTGCTGCCGGTGTCCCGGATGCGCCTCTCGAGCATCTTCAGGCACCAGCAATTCGATCGGCTGACCGAGCAACTCCTCACGCCGATACCCGAACAGCCGCTCCGCCTGGGCGTTGACCAACGCGATCAATCCATCCGCGTCGACCCCCACAATCGCGTCCGGCGCGGCCTCGAGTAGCCCGCTGGATCCAGGCACCTGCTCCGCAGACACTGCGCCACCATTTCGCCAGTCCGGGACGACCCGCCATCTGACGAGATCGTCCCTCGTCAGCCGTAGACCGATTTGCACAGCTTAGTATGGAAATAATCTGACGAACGACCATTCGTGGCATGTCCTCGCCGAATGGTGAGGCGACGACGCCGTGTTTGGATCCGGTCTCCTCCGCTGCAGCAAGCCGTGCAGCCGATCGGACGGTGAAACGACGGCCCGGATCTCAGGCGCCAGCCCGCGGTGTCGATTGTCATGTCGGGAGGGTCGGATGTCGTTGCGCAAGGTGGGGCTGATCGCTGGCTCGGGCAGCATCGCCGGGCTGGTCTTCGCCGGTTGGCTGGCCGAAGGCTGGGGCGGCGAGTATGCCACCCGCGTGATCGACGACGCGGATCTGCTCTGTTTCGCGGTGCTTGCCGCGGCTTGCGCGTGTGCGGCGGCCCGGTGTGGTCACGATGGCCGTGTTGGTGTTCGCCCGGGCCCGCACCACGCAGCGGAAGACCCTCGGGCTATTGACCGTCGGCATCGTGATGATGGCGCTGTCGGACAGTGCGTTCGCCTACCTGACCGCGGTGGGCAGCTATCACACCGGCAGCCTCATCGATCTCGGCTGGGTCGCCGCATTCCTGGTGCTGGGCGTCGCCGCGCTGGTGAGCACCCGAGAACCGCTCGCCGAACTTCAACCGGCTCAGGTGCCGGCGCGAGCCCGGCTGTGGCTGCCCTACCTGCCGCCGGGTTCGAGAATGCCTTCTTCGGTCATCAGCGGATCGGCGAAGCCGGACATGAACACCACACAGGCGTCTGCGGCCTGGTGAACCGGAGCGCGTCGGCGAGTTCGCGTCCGTTCATGCCTGGCATCACGACGTCGGTGAGTACGGCGTGGATGGCGGCGGGGTGTCGCTCGGCTGTGGTCAGCGCTTCTTCGCCGTTGGCGGCGGCGAGGACCTGGTAGCCGGCCTTGGTCAGCCGCGGGTTGACATAGGTGGCCAGGCCGTCGCGTCCCCGACGGCGATGCCCACTGGCGACAACTCGGCGATGGTGGAGAAGCATGAGCACATCGGCTATGACGACATCGGGGTGCCCCGATCGCAACGGCATCGACCGGGTGCTCCCCCGTTGAGTTTGATCAACATGATGTTGGTAAGACCTACGATGCCGTTGAGCGGACTGCGCAGTTCGTGACCAAGCTTCGACAGCAGGTCGCTGCCCGGCAGCGGGCCGAGGTACGCCGGTTCGCCAGTGCCCTGGTGGGCATCGATCTGATCGGTCACGTCGCCCTCCTTCGTGCAAACGCCTGAACATCGGCATCGCGCCACGCGCGGCTGCCCATGACCGATCACCAACGACGTATTTCGGGTACGCACTGCGTGGAATCGTAGCGACCTCGTACTATGATTTGTGACCTTTTCTCGGGATATACCTGTATCACGAGCCCCACTTCGGGTGACACGGACCGCCGCGTTGGTGGCCGTGGCCCTGGCGGCATGGGCGTTGGTCGGGTACGTCCTGCGGGTGCGCTCACTGGCCGGCATCACCGCTGACCCGGCACCAATGCCACCCGTCACCGCGGTCGGGCTCATGCTGGCGGGCACCAGCCTGCTTCTGCTGGCTCCAGAGCGTGAGCCCACCCGTCGCCGGCAGATCGGTCGGCTCGCGAGCCTCGTGGTAGTAGTGATCGGAATAGTGGTGCTCGTCGAATACGTCGCCGATCGGCGGCTCGGCCTCGACACGTTGCTGTTCCCCGGCACGATCCGCGGATGGATCGTGGGGCGGCCGTCCCCGCATACCGCCGCGGGGTTCGTGGTGACGGGATCGGCCCTCGGCCTGCTGGATTCCGACGCGGGGCGCGGATATCGGCCCAGTGCGTTCCTGGGGCCGTGCGCGGTGCTGGTGGCAGCGGTCGCGCTGCTCGGACATCTGTATGGGCTGGCCTACCTGTTCGGCAGCCCCACCATCACCACGATGACGATTCCGACCGCGACGGCGTTCGCCGCGCTGTCGGTCGGCGTGTTGGCCTGCCGACCCGATCGGCCTGCCGTGCACGTGTTCACCAGCAGGCAACTCGGCGGGACCACCGTACGCAAGCTGGCGCCCGCAACGATCATCATTGTGGTGCTGGTCGGCGCGGCGCAGTCCGCACTGGGAAGGACCGAGACCAGGCTTACCGGAACTGTCGTCGCCGTGACATCTAGCGTCCTGATGGTCACGCTATACCTGGTTTTCTTGCGCGCAGGGGCCGTCCTGGACGAAGCCGACCATCGGCAACAAAGCCTCGTTGACGAGCTTACGCAACAACGCGACAACAACCAGACCGTCCTGGACTCACTACTCGAAGGAGTGATGTCTGCCGATATCTCCGGTACCGTCCTGCAGGTCAGCCCTCGCTGGTGCGCGATCACCGGCCGCTCCGCCGAACAGAGCATCGGATGCGAGCCGCCCTATCCCTGGTGGCCCACCGGACCGGCCGACCTGCTCACGGCCGGCCAGCGCAGAGCAATCGAGTCAGCGACACGCGCCGAATATGACTGCGAAATCCGCCGACCCGACGGCACCCGTGTGCCCGTGCTCGTCACGATATGCCCGGTACTGTCCCCGAGTGGCCAACCCCAAGGACTGGTCACGACGTACCGGGATCTGACCGACCGTACCCGCGCCGACGCGGAGCGCCGGCAGATGGCCGAGGAACTCGACCACTTCTTCAGCATGTCCCGCGACATGCTGTGCATCGCCGGCGCCGACGGCTACTTCAAGCGCGTCAACCTGGCCTGGACGCAGACCCTCGGCTACACCAGCGCCGAGTTGTTGCGCCGTCCGTACCTCGAACTCGTCCATCCCGACGACCTGCAACGCAGCACCGACGAAGCGGCAGGGCTCGCCGCCGGCGGCGCGGCAACCGTGGCGTTCGAGATTCGCTTCCGGCACCGGGACGGCACCTACCGCTGGCTCAGCTGGAATGCCGCACCGGAGCCGCGCGAGCACCTCATCTATGCCGTCGCCCGCGACATCACCGAGCAACGGGAGGCGGACCAGGCCCGTGCCCGGCTCGCCGCCATCGTGGAAAGCACCGACGACGCCATCATCGGCAAGGACATCGACGGAACGATCACCAGTTGGAATCCCGCCGCCGAGCGGCTCTACGGCTACGCGCCCGAGGTGGCAATCGGTCGCGGCATCGAGCTCATCCTCCCGCCCGATCGGATCGATGACGCGGCCGGCATCCTGGCCCGGATCGCCCGCGGCGAAACGGTCAAGGAGCAGGACAGCCTCCGGCTGCGTAAGGACGGCAGCCCGGTACACGTCGGCCTGACCATCGCACCCATCCGCGACTCCGACGGCTCCATCGTCGGCGCCGCCGCGGTCGCCCGCGACATCACCGGCCGTCGAAAGGCGGAGGAACGATTCCGCCGGCTCGTGCTCGCCGCGCCCGACGCGATGGTCATCGTCGACTCCGCCGGGATCATCAGACTGATCAACGAACAGACCGAGCGGCTGTTCGGCTACCGGTCGAACGAGCTGATCGGTCAAGCCGTCGAGATGCTCGTACCCCACCAATTTCGCGGCCGGCACGGCAACCATCGGCAGGGCTTCATGGCCAAGCCCGGCTACCGCGGCATGGGCGTCGGCCTGGAACTGGCCGGGCTGCGCAGCGACGGCACGAAATTCCCGATCGAGATCAGCCTCGCCCCGCTGGAAACCGAGGAGGGAGTGTTGGTCTCGGCCGCCATCCGCGACATCACCGCCCGCAAACAGGTCGAACAGGACCTCGCCGCGGCCCGCGACCAAGCACTCGCCGCCGCCAAGCTCAAGTCCGAGTTCGTCGCGATGGTCAGCCACGAGATCCGTACGCCGATGAACGGTGTCATCGGGTTGACCGACCTGCTGCTGGCCTCGGATCAGCAACCGGCGCAACGCCGTTACACCCAGGGGATCCAGACGTCCGCGCGAGCGCTGCTGGCGATCATCAACGACATCCTCGACTTCTCCAAGATCGAGGCCGGCAAGGTCGCGTTGGCTGACACCGACGTCGACCTCGGCCGGCTCGTCGACGAGACGCTCCACGTCGCCGGCGAGGCCGCCCGCGGCAAGGACCTCGAGGTACTCGGCTACTACGCCGCCGACCTACCCACCGCGGTCCGCGGAGACGGCGGGCGCCTCCGCCAGGTCCTGCTCAACCTGGTGGGCAACGCCGTCAAGTTCACCGAACACGGCGAAGTGGTCCTTCGTGTCGACGTCGCATCGCCGGACTCCGGCCGTACGCCCCGCTACACGTTCGCCGTCGTTGACACAGGCATCGGCATCGGCGCGCAGGACATGGCCCGGCTGTTCGAACCGTTCACCCAGGTCGACACCACGACAAGCCGGCGTTTCGGCGGCACCGGACTCGGTCTGACCATTTGCCGCCAGCTCGTCGAGCTCATGGGCGGCACGCTGGAGATCGACAGTGATGTGGGGCGGGGAAGCCGGTTCTCCTTCACCATCGCACTCGCAGCGCAATCCGTCTCGGCGTCCAGCGGCATGGCCGGCAAGAATCGACTCGCCGGCCATCGCGTCCTCGCCGTCGACGACAACGAGACCAGCCTGCGTCTCATCGCCGAGCACACCCAGTCCTGGGGTATGCAGACCACCACTGCGGCAGACGCCGGCACCGCCCTGCAGCAGCTACGCACGGCGACCGAAAACGGGCGCCCCTACGACATCGCAGTCCTCGACCAGCGCATGCCCGAGATCGGCGGCATCGACCTTGCCGACCGCATCCTGCACGATCCCGGCATCCCCACCCCGATCTTCATCCTGCTCTCGTCCGACTGGCATGAGCAGGAACAGATCGCCGCCGTGACCGGAGCCGTCGAGGTCCTGGCCAAGCCCGTCGGCCCGTCGACCCTGTACAACTGCCTCCTGCGCCTCGTGGATCCCGAAGCAGCGCAGGCCGCCGGACAACGCCAGGCGCCCGTACTGCCCGAGCCGGACGCCGACCGGGGACTAGTCCTGCTCGCCGAGGACAACGACATCAATCAGATGGTCGCGCTCGATACGCTCGCACTGCTCGGCTACCAAGCCGACGTCGCCAGCAACGGCATGGAAGCCCTGCGACTCGCGCCGGGCAGGCCGTATAGAGCGATCCTCATGGACTGCCAGATGCCAACGATGGACGGCTACGAGGCCACCCGACGGCTCCGCGCCCAAGA
>Ga0307508_10004452_pt1 | contig 13691 bp, 23 predicted proteins | sample 9_EM_MG_FD_203089 | JGI IMG/M metagenome (GOLD analysis project Ga0307508, IMG submission 203089) | Populus trichocarpa ectomycorrhiza microbial communities from riparian zone in the Pacific Northwest, United States - 9_EM | ecosystem: Host-associated > Plants > Roots > Unclassified | place... | reverse complement strand
GAGGCAGTCCATGCGGATTCTGTGTCGGGTGCCTTTGGTGGCAAGAAACTGGGCACGGAGGAAGTCGGAGACGATCATGTATATAGAGATGTCTCTGCCGCCTGGAAAGAGGAGGGTTATCGAATCTACTGTCTACCATCTCCACCCATATATCTCTACTGTAACCTTTTTTTTGATAACGCATGTCATGAGATGTGGCTCGGACGGGGTCCGGATGACGAGTGGGGCAGAAGAACCGCAGAAGCTAGTACTGTATATAATATCGTCATGATCCAGTAGGGTCGCACACGATTAATGAATCATCATCATCATCAACCGCAGAAGCTAGTCAACCAAGAGGCACGGGTGGTCACAGCATGCTTTCTGACGACAAACCTTCTTCCCCACGTCATCCCCCATGGTCTCGGCAGAAGAGTAGGGAGCAGGGAGGCGGTTTCGTTTGGCCTTTTCTTTGGACGTTCCTTGTTATCTCGTTGGTGCGTTTTACTATTTTGGGACAGACCGGCACGGAGGGCGGGGGAGCCACAACGAGTGGCGAGGATAGTGGAAAAGTGTGTACATCTCCATGATCTATCTGAGGTCGCATGCGAGTAATTATTAGGGACCTTTTACAGTTTTACTGTGCGCACCGTAGAGCAAGTTTCCATGGTAACCGCAGGGATCTGAGTAGACTAGGCCAAAAAGAAACAGCCAAGAGCGACTAATTATCGTACGGGTCTTCGTGCAAAGGGGTTTGGAGTCGCACTTAATAAGTGCGGCATACGTGCGCTTGACAAAGTTTGTTTACATGTAAACAAAGACGCTAATTGGCTGGCAGAAATGTGAGCAAAGGGAGAACGCATTCTACCAGCCACCACCATCATTACCACCATCACCATCACCATCACTACCACCATCATCGCCACCACCATCATCACCGCCACCACCATGCCACGGCAGTCGCATATGGAGAGACGACGAATTATATTATCGCTGCTCTTGAGCTTTCGGGCTCGGCCGTGCCGTGCGTCTGTGCGGGCCTACACAGGTGCTGAGGGACAAAGCGCTACAGTGAAGGTTCGATGCGGACTCTGCTAGAGGACAGGCTAGCGTGCCCAGACAAGGCTGAGACTGCTACGTCTCAAGCCTTGTTGTCGGAAAACTGAGGGCCAGGGGATGCGTCTCATTGTTCCTCGCTTCACCGCTTTTTTTTGTCGTCATAGTAAACAAGATGTCGAAGCCTATCCGAGGTAAGAGCTTGAATCAGTTGTGATAATTAATTAATATGTACTAAATTAAATAGGACCCGATGTAACACCCCGCCGACCTACCGCCATTATCTGCTACCGGACTCTACCGACAGCTATCAGACCTCACTCGGACGAGGCTGCCAAGTGTCAGCCTTGTCACTAGCGTGTCCGGATCCCTGATTTCCTCTACATAGTAAGGGTGGTCACAGACTCTGGGACGGGTATTTGTTGGCGGCGCTATGTACTAGGGAAATATTTTTATCATGTGGGATATCCGCCAAAGCTCCAAAACCACCACATTCAATACCTGCACCAGCTTTTCCTAATTCTTCACCCCTGCCCGCAGATTTTCGTGCGCACCTAATTGCAACAGGTCACTGTTAATGAATGAACAAAAGAAAAAGAGGGGCCGCCTTACTGCGCACCTCATACCGCAGCTGAGATGGTTGTCCAAGGCTGAAGCGTAAACGCGTATGCGTGCGCATTCAAGCTGTGTTACCCGCCCAACCGTCATACCGCCTCGTCCGCCACGGAAACCTTACACCACGCTCTCGAGGTTTGCCACCATCTCCCTCCCCCCCTGCCTGCTCTACCCATTGCACACCCAACACCAGCAGCGACACCGGAAACCTAGCTTGTTCCCAATGGCGCACATTTCGCCTTCAGCCTCAGTAATGTTGGCCACCTGTTCGACCACGACCGACGGCATCGGCACACCTGCTGGACCCAACGACCCGAGCGACAGCACAGATGTGGGTGCCTCCGTTGACCAGCCCAGCGCTCCTGGATCCGAGACGGAGACGGACATCGCGGCGGCAGATGCACCTCCTGTTACGCCAGGCACGGACGGTTCCACGTCGTCCAGGAGCGGTGTGGCGGACAGCAGCACACAGACCTGGTCGTTGGAGGTCAGTGACGACTCGTGGATCGAAGATTGGGATATGACGATCCACCGCTGTAGCCACTGTGGCAGGCCCTTCGTGTCCGCAGCAAGACTCGCGCAACACGTCCAGGCGTGGCATACCGGTCTCGCGCCAGTTCTCCATCCCTATCGAAAGCCTTCCTCGAACACTGGGGCTGGTAGCGATGAGCTGGAGGTGATCGCTCCACACGGCGATCTGTTCCTCTCAGTGCCAAAACGGTCGTCCCTCTTTTGTAGGACGACCGTGCGGTTCCAAGTGATCTCGCCCATCCTCTGGATGGCATCCCGAGTGTTCAGCTCCATGTTCGGACCGACATCTCGCTTCCAGGAGGCGATCGTTCTGCGACGGTCACACATCACAGGCTTTCCTCCTGTGGTGGTGGCCCTAGACGATGACCTGGAGGCACTGAAATTCGTTCTCACCGCCCTGCACTTCCCACACCGCCCTCTTTCGAGCCCAGACTACGAATTGATGACTGAAGTCGCGGCGCTCTGCGATAAATACGAACTCCAACAGGCATTGCAGCCTGTTGCGGACCGATATTTCTTGCCGATAGCGAGGGAGATCTCAGACTTCGACTTGGACCCCAACTGGCTGCTGATTTCCTACGTCTTCGGGTACGAGCAGATCTTTGCGGAGATTTCAAAGTACATCATTCTGCACCTAACGGGCGCCGAGCAAACCTATATCATTGATCGTCGCACCCCGGCGAAGGTTACAGGTATGACCCTGTTGGCCCCTCCTCCACGAGCGCAATCGCTGACCGAGTGCCCTTTTCGAACCCAGAAGCGCTATCTGCTAAGCGGAACTCGATCATAGGTCAACTGGAGTCCTGCCTGGAGAAGGTCCGGAAGGAGCGTTCGATAGCCCGCGGCCAGGAGGCGCCAGAAGTGCGATGTCTCAAACAATCGATGCAGAAGGAATGCGAAGCGCTTCAGCTCGGGAATCTGGAAGGAAACCTGTTCAGACTCGGCCTGCCGGAAGACGTCCGCACTAAGTGCGTGGATGAGATCTGCGACGAGGTAGCGTTGTTTGCGCCTCTGTCGGTCGACTGCGTCCACCAATCCAACAATTCGTATTACGGCCATGGGCGTCACAACGATAACAACACGCATAAAACATGTTCGTGGGTCCCCGACTTGAAGCTCTTCGTGTCGAACCTTCTGTCGTCGGAGGAGGGCTTGAAGCTGAAGGATATTCCCTCCAGTATGAGGGCTCAAAAATAATTGCCCTCTACTGATGTGTCCGCCGTCCCTGTGTACTTCCTAGCCGAGCAGCAAGCGCTTAGAATTTGAGGGGGTTTGGAACATCTCAGTCCGCAACAGGGTCATCGCTGGTTCGTATCGTGCTGCTGGAACGGTTCACAGATGTATTTAGTCATTAATCGCGAGCACACTGTCCGTTCCCGTCCACTGTCTGACCCCGACATCGACCAGTCCGCAGAAGGCACATTAGTATTCCAGCCTGTCGTCCTCTCTTTGATATTTTTCTGTCTTTTCATTCTTGATTTACTTACTGGATGTTGCGTTGATTGGAATGGTGGGGGACTGGATAAGGTATCTGCTTATGATGACAACATTTTCGCGTTTTACTGCGATGGAGCACGGGGAACGGCGGCCCTGCCGCCCGACACCCGCTGGCGATATCCAATCCAGTGGAGGAAGATGGCCTCATCTTCGGTTCCGAGACCGCACTGTTGGATGCAAGCCGTTTGTAGTTCTCGGCAAACACCCGCCGCACTGGCAACACTTCGCCCGGACTGCGCCGGTGTTGCAGCTCGAACGACACCGATGAATGGCGGACAACTGCTCCGGACAACCATCCCAAGTCAACTGAACAGGTATCCTGCATTTGTGTAGTGTGGCGAGTGATATCCCATGTTCTTGCCCAGGCAAAACAAGACAAACCTTCACCGAGGGTAGCTTAGAAACCCACCAGGAAACCGAAGCAAAAGCCGTAGAGCTTGCGATCAACACACTACATACTAGACTACGTTGGGGGGTGACCGTAGTAGTTTCACGCTGTGATCGCCGCAAACGCCGCGCCGACATGGGTTGGCCGCATCGCAGCCGCGGGGGTGGATCCTTCGCATTATCCTAGTCTTGTACAGGCTTATAGATGCGAAATAAAATTGATGTCCTCCCCCGGTGTACTCGAGCGCGTGCGTCTGTATTCTGTAGCTCACTTTGGTGTGGGTTTAGACAAGGACTAGCATAGCGATTTGGCACAGTGCCCCAGTTTCTTGATGCCACAATCGATGACCCCGTTAACCGCGGTAACGGGCCGGGTGATAATCACGTGCCTAACTTTAGTCAAAAAAGAGCGCGACAGAAGTCAATAAACGCAATTATTCGAATCAATAAACAGAATGACTCGAGCCAGCAAATAGAATCGCTCGAAGCAATAAATCGACTGATTCCGAGTCGCTGAATTTGAAGACAGCACTTGCCCTCCAGTCGTCTCGGCCGACAATTCACCACCGACATCGATGTTTTGTGAATAACTCAACAACCAATGCTTCAATAGAGAAGTACATAGACAAAAGGAGGGATTCTCCAAGGCGTAATCTATCATCTCCGAGCGGCACTAAAGAACTTGAGTGGTCCTACATCGCTGGTTGCGGAAATGCGACAGGGGCCCAAACCATCACTCGCAGATTGCGGGATGCCACCACACCTTTTTTTTTTCTATTAGAACTTTTGTAGTTAATATGACTGGAGAATGTCCGTGGCTAAAGGCGTGATCGCTTGCGTGCACAACCAAGCTGCGTTACCCAACCCCACCTTCGTGCCGTGAGCCTCAACCAAACCCCGCTCTCGAAGGCTGCCACCATCTCCCTCTCCCTGCTCCCGCCTTCTCTACCCACTGCGCACTCGACACCGGCACCGACACCGAAAACCTGACTTGTTCCCCCAATGGCGCACAGTTCGCCTTCAGCCTCAGTTATGTTGGTCTCCTGTTCGACCTCGGTCGATAGCATCGGCACACCTGCTCCACCCAGCGACCCGGGCGACGGCACGGACGGTTCCGCGCCGTCCAGGAGCGGTGTGGCGGACAGCAGCACACAGACCTGGTCGTTGGAGGTCAGCGACGACTCGTGGATCGAAGATTGGGATATGAAGATCCACCGCTGTAGCCACTGTGACAGGCCCTTCGTGTCTGCAGCAAGACTCGCGCAACACGTCCAGGCGTGGCATACCGGTCTCGCGCCAGTTCTCCATCCCTATCGAAAGCCTTCCTCGGACACTGGTGCTGGTAGCGATGAGCTGGTGGTGATCGCTCCACACGGCGATCTGTTCCTCTCAGTGCCAAAACGGTCGCCCAAGCATCGTAGGACGACCGTGCGGTTCCAAGTGATCTCGTCCATCCTCTGGATGGCATCCCGAGTGTTTAGCTCCATGTTCGGACCGACATCTCGCTTCCAGGAGGCGATCGCTCTGCGGCGGTCACACATCACAGGCTTTCCTCCTGTGGTGGTGGCCCTAGACGATGACCTGGAGGCACTGAAATTCGTTCTCACCGCCCTGCACTTCCCACACCGCCCTCTTTCGAGCCCAGACTACAAATTGATGACCGAGGTCGCGGCGCTCTGCGATAAATACGAACTCCAACAGTCATTGCAGCCTGTTGCAGACCGGTACTTCCTGCCGATAGGGATGGAGATCTCAAACTTCAACCGGAACCCCAACTGGCTGCTGATTTCCTACGTCTTCGGGTACGAGCAGATCTTTGCGGCGGTTTCAAAGTACATCATTCTGCGCCTAACGGGCACCCAGCAAGCCTATATCGATTGTCGCATTCCGGCGAAGGTTACAGGTATGACTCGTGTTGCCCCCCCCCCTCCGCGAGCGCAATCACTGACCGGGTGCCCTTTTCGAACCCAGACGCGCTAGCTGCCAAGCGGAACTCGATCATATACCAACTGGAGTCCTGCCTGGAGAAGGTCCGGAAGGAGCGCTCGGTAACCCGCGGTCAGGTGGCGCCGGCGGTGCGATGTCTCAAACAATCGATGCAGAAGGAATGCGAAGCGCTTCAGCTCGGGAATCTGGAAGGAAACCTGCTCAGACTCGGCCTGCCCGGGGACGTACGCACGAAGTGCGTGGGCACGATCTGCGACGAGGTGGCGTTGTTTGCGCCTCTGTCGGTCGACTGCGTCCATCAATCCAGCGTTTCGTATTATAACAACAATATCACGCATAAAACATGTTCGTGGGTCCCCGGCTTACAGCTCCTCGTGTCGAACCTTCTGTCGGAGGAGGAGGGCTTGAAGTTGAAGGATATCCCTTCCAGTGTGAGGGGCTCACAGATAGCCCTCTATTGATGTAGTCGTCCCTGTTTGCTTCCTAGCCTAGCGGCGAGTGCTTAGAATTTGAGGTGGTTTGGAACATTTCAGTCCACGCAACAGGGTCTTCGTATCATGCTGCTGGAACGGTTTGCGGATGTATTTAGTCATTAATCGCGTGCACACCGTCCGTTCTCGTCCACCGTCTGACCCCGAAATCGACCATTCCGCAGACGGCACATTGTAGCTCCCCTTTGCCCTCCGTCCTGTCCTGTCCTAAAAAGTATGGAACGTACTAAGGAAATTACAAAGGAGAGGAACAAAAGGATGGCACCCCCACTCCCCCTCCTCTTCTGCAGATGCAACGAAGGAAGGCGTGGGGCGGAACAGCCGCTGTTCCTCACCCTCTGTTCCAAGCTCGTCAGCCTCTTGCCCCTATCCCTTCTCTTTCTCCGCTCCCGGAGTTTCCACTCCGTCGCCTCACTCTGTGCGTCTTCTTCGGCCGGGACTAGGGCCGGCTTATGAACACCCCCACAGCACCTCACATCAGCGAGGAGGTCCCGGATCTTTGGACCGGTCCTCGCCCTTCCCGGTCTCCTTCCGAACCTCCGCTTATAGAATCTTCTGCTGGGCTTTCTGTGTAGTGGGGGCAGTTAGTGAAGACGTAGGTGGCAGGCAAGCTGTCGTAAGCCACAGATGCGTCCCTCGAGTGAGCGGCCAACAACGGAGTCGTCTCTGACCACGGAAAGACTGGGGCGGCCCTTCCCCACAAGAAGAGGATTATGCCGACGGCCAAGATCGAGGTGGGCGACAAGAAATTCCCTTCAACAAGGAGGCGACATGCTGGCTTGGAGTCTAGTTGGATTCACAGGGCACACAGTCCTGCTGCAAGACCCGGAGGCGCTCGATGCCGACACAACTCAGGAGGATGAGGCAACAAGCCGATGCTGAGGCTGAGCGCCCTAGGCCTGGCCTCACCATGTTCACGGACGGATCGCGGCTCGACAGTGGAGCCGCCGGGTACTCAGTCACGCGGCAGAGCGGTCAACGCTGGGTGGGTCTCAGGACCCACATTGGCTACAACCAGGAAGCCTACTACGCGGAGTGCGCCGCCCTCGCCACTGGAATCTACGACAATGCGGTAGACGACCTAGGACAGGGTCACGATCTTCACGGATGCTTAGGCCGCTATCAAGCGCATGGCCTCGGAGAAACCTGAGTACTAGCAGCCGACCAAGCAGCGGCCGGATGGAACGGTGGCCGGTGTACCAAGAGGTTCGCCTCTAGGTTCTACCAGCTGAAGACAGGTCACTGCCTCACCGGCCAGTGGCTGAAACGGAGGAGGAACCAGCCTACAGCCAAGTGCTGGTGATGCCCGCACAGGAAGCAGTCGCGGGAGTACGTCTTCAAAAACTGCCCCCGCTGGAAGGCCCAGCAAGCGATGATGTGGGAGGAGACTGGGAGGGGGGAGGGCCATTTGAAATACGGGACCTCGCCGAGGCTAGGTGCAGCCAGGCGGTACTGGGCTTCCTCTCCGCCACGGAGGTGGAGCAGCGGGTCCCACCGCCGGCCGGGGAAGACGCGCAGAGTGAGGCGCCGGAGTGGCAGCTCCGGACGTGGAGAGAAGGAGAAGAGAAGTGGAGGCAGGAGGCCGAAGAGCCGATTACTGAAGAGGAGTGACCGCTCTTCCTACTCACCCCCTCCTTCATAGCCTCTGCGGAAGAGGAGTAGGAGTTGTTGGGGGGGGCTTCCTTTGTCATTCTCCTTCGCAATTTCCTTTGTGCGCTCTATTTTTTTCGGGAGGGGTCTCCCTAGGGTACAAGGAATGCGGTAAAACCGCATTTACCATAAATGCGGGCTCTAAATGCGATTTTCGAATGCGGTTCTAAACCCGGTGCTAAAAGCGGTGCTAAAAGCGGTGCTAAAAGCGTGCTAAATGCGTGCTAAATGCGTGCTAAATGCGTGCTAAATGCGTGCTAAATGCGTGCTAAATGCGGTGCTAAAAGCGTGTTAAATGCGTGTTAAATGCGGTGCTGAATATGGTGGTAAATGCGGCAATATTTCATTGAAGTTGTGGTATTACAAAATAAAGCAGATTAATCATGTAGCGGCATCGCCAAATGCACCGCTAGGAAGTCAAGTCTCGTCGTCCCTGCTCCCACTGCACCCACCACCCCCCTCCCTCTCTGCGCAGCACCAACTAGCCAAGAAACAAACGAAACACATATTGCCCAACAAGTAAAGCAACACACATATGTGAGGGCACTCAATCATGCAATCAGTACGGACATGTATAATCTGTTAAACGAATTAACAACTGATCTATCAAAAAGGAAAATCAATACAAGAATTTTGATTTATTGTAGATGCTAAGGTTGACTCACTGAATACTCATGATCAATCTTCCACTTCCAGGCTGAATGTACGTTTCGTCCGAACTTCTTTAGTAGGTAGGGTCTTCTTTCGTCTCACACCAGCTCTTTGGGAGGGATTGGCCACTTCATTCTCCGCTAAGACAATATCCTTTGCTTTGCGACTTGGCTTCACTGCTCTGCCCTTCCGAGTAACCTGTTTCCTACCAACAGACTGGGAAGAACGAACCTGAATGTTATTGTCCTCCTCTATGAGTTGTCTGTCTTGCAGACTTAAGCGGATATCGACATATCCACCAGTACGGCACACATTCTTTTGCGCAACAGCCTCAAGAAAGTCTTCATATCCATACTGGGTAATCAATACCAAGAGTCCAGTTTTCATATCGTAGTAATGGATGTCAATGGGATCTCCCTGGGTGTGTGCTAAATTGAAGCTTGTGTCTGTATAATGATGTATCAACGAGTTGCAAAACTCCTGATAGGAATACACCTTCAACAGACTGGATCGTATCTTTTCATTCACAATGATCCTATAGGACTTTCCGACGTTGCTTGCAATACTAGGTGTGGGTTGGGGTGCTACCTGCTGGAAAGTGTCAGGTATAACATCCTTAGGATAAGGCCACTGGGGAAACTTACTGTATTGTCGTCTTCAGATCCAGGTTCTCTCTGCCACTGCGTAGCAGAGAGTAGTGACAAGACAAAAGCATCTTTTTCCATACGGACCTGACCCGAGGTGAGACGGCTGAGGAAGACAGAATAGTCGGATTCATCGTCCAGAATGACATCTCTGCCGTGTATGGTGGTTTTTTGATACCAGATCGTCATACCGTCAGGTGAAAGTGGGGTATCAGGTGTATTAACAGCCATTATGATAACCTGTCTGAACTCCTGATAATCTAGATCTCTGGATAGCGGAATCACTTTTCCATCCATGGAAATCTTGTAGTCATTGATAGTCGATGACTGCTCTCCACTATTAGAATGGCTAAGACAGATGACAGAGGTGATCATACCTGTGGCCTCAATGTACTGATTATCTGGTTCGAGCTGACTGTGGTGGGAAAAGGGGTAGGGGTTGGACGCGAAGGATGGATACTGGATACGGAAGGTAGATGGGAGGCTGAGGAAATAGAGGGTACAGAAGAGCCAGATGGCACTGGACGTAGACGGGAGCTTGACGAAAGTGGAGTCTGGGGCTGATGGAAAAGCGGTGGGGTTGAGATATTTCTGAAAGATGCCATACAACGGTGTAGAGACTCGGGTTCTTCCAGGCACTTTCTTTTAACAGAGTTTATCGTGTTGGTTTGGATGTTGGAAGAAATAGTCCCCATCTTGGCTCGGTACTGTCTGGCTGATCCGACAATTTCCAACTGGTACTGAGGTTGTGAAGTCGACTTGGCCTGGATGGTGACCAACGAATCCTCCGGGATCGCCTTCATCGATGACACGAAGTCCATAGGGTTTTCATAGCTTGTATGTCGAATGGTTTTGGGACGTCCCAGCTTTATTTCGTGTCCTAACTGGCATCTCTCCTCATTTTCACGCTTTTTGATATTTTGACAGTGCCGTTGACAGATATTCATCAGGACATCTTGAGCGAGACGTTCACACCACCCATGGCTGGCCATACCAGCAACTACTCTCGCAATCATATCTTGAGAAAGCCCATTAGTTGTGTACCAGGTAAACGGACGGTCCAACTCCTGCTGGGAGAGTAATTTGACTCTGCTGTAGAAGGCAGAGGCTGCTGTATTCTGATCCTTGAGTGGCATATCAACGGGAATTCCCATTCTGCGACGAAGCCATGTTGCCTTGCCTTCTCCAGGTAACTTTTCGATTTCATTGGGAAGTCCGATTGGTGGTATTCTGAGGGGCAGTCGGGGTTCATGCTTTCTGTGAGCTGTAGTAGGAATTGCAACCTTCGGTTCGGGATTTGCGATACTGGCTGCTACCGTACGAACTTGGTTTGCCTGATACACACCATGGTACGTTAAATACTAGGAAGTGTATGACTTGGGGGAGTTTACAGTACCTTCTGCTTTGCTTTGGCACGTATCACACTTGCTGGTACCTTGATCTCTCCCCTCTTGAGCATATCAACCATCAGCTTGATGGTATCACCATCGACTCCCTCCACCTCTGCTTCAGATTCCTCTTCCTCCTCGTCCTCTTCCTCATTCTCGCTCTCATCCTTTTCTGCTTCCTCTCCTTCTTCCTTTCCCTCTCGAGCAGCCGCTCCCTCTGATATCCTGTCTCTCTCCATCACAGAATTGTTGGTATCATCGTTGAAATCAGAGTCATTGCCGTATATATCATCATCAAACTCAGTCTCATTATCGTATTCGTTGTCATTGTCGCAGTTATCATCGATGTATCTTTCGTTCGGATGGATACTGGTTGGTGGAACTTGATCTCCATCATCTTCATCATCGCTCGAAAATAGTGTAGCCGTACGTAGTTGTCGATCTGACATCTTGTCTGCAATGGATGCAAGGAAATAAGGAGGTTTGGGGATTCCGGCTGAGATTGTAAGGGTGATGATCGAGAAAAGAGAATTGCGATTGTAGTGAGTAGTATCTTAGAAGAAGAAATCAATTACCCCGCTTTCTCTTACCAATGGTGATAAAGTTAGAGTTCATTGTCCAACAAAGTTCTCTCTCTGCCATCCTCTGTTCGGGTAAGTAAGATATTATACTCTTACTTAACCATCGTTGAGTACACCAAATTCATGTAACTATCGTTGAGTACAGCAAATCCAAAGAAAAAAAAGTGCTGCAAGCCAGACATGTAACCATCGTTGAGTACACCAAATCCAAAGAAAAAAACTAACAGATAGGTGAGTGAATGCTGACGGGTGAACGCCAGAGACTGGTGGATGAGCAAACGCTGGAGACTTGTAGGTGAGGGAACACCTCGATTGACTTTGTTGGGCGACAGTAGCCGACTAACCTTGTTGCACACGTACTTTCAACGGTGTTGTTGGATAGCGTAGCGACCACAAAAGTATAAAAAAATTTCCACATACTCATGAGAATCCTGTCAACACTACCGACACGGTATAACAGAGCGATACAGATACGGTCAACACAGGACTACATCGAGTACATACCATCCAACGAGCTTGCACCATCAAAATGGAGCAAGAAGCTGTCAGAAGGGTAACACAATTGGGAAAACGCCAACGTATGGAGGATACTGTCAGTAATAATACAGCATCTGCAGATGGAGTCCCCCAATTTAACGCTTCTCAGTACAATGAGATTCTCCCTGTCTTGACAGCTAATACCAATCAATTCGGTATCGAACAGAGTCCAGCTCTTCCCTCCTTCAGAGCAGGTAGCAAAAATTTCAGCATCGAATCGCGTTCCACAGTTCCCCCATTCAGAGCAGATAGCAACGATTTCGACAGCGAATTGTATTCTACTTTCAGAGCAGATAAGAAGAATTTCGACAGCGAATTGTATTCTACTCTCAGAGCCGATAGCAACAATTCCGGCATCAAATCGCATCCAACTGTTCCCTCCTTCAAAGCAGATACCAACAATTTCAGCATCAAATCACACCGTACTGTTCTGTCACTCAGAGCCAATAGCAACAATTCCGGTATCAAATCGCGTCCAACTGTTCCCTCCTTCAAAGCAGATAGCAACAATTTCAGTATCAAATCGCAGCCTAGTGTTCCGTTGCTCAGAGCTGATAGCAACAATTCCGGCATCAAATCGCATCCAACTGTTCCCTCCTTCAGAGCAGATACCAACAATTTCGGCATGAAACAACCTCTGATTGCTCCCTCCTTGAGAGCTGACAACAACAAATATGGTATCAAAGAGCCTCCGACTGTTCCCTACTTCAGAGCAGATGATAATATTCCAGCCATCAGATAGCCAGTAATTTTTCCCTCCTTTATGGTTGACTGTATGCTTATCATCGAGCAGACTGCGAAATTGTCCACATTTCCAGCTACGATACCTAATTCTACATATATCCTACATCAGTCTTCAGTTCCAGACGAACCCGCTTTCAACATGGCAGAATCTGGTTTTTCTGTCCATTTAACTGGGACGAAAAATCCAAATTTACACCAGACGGCAGAAGACAAACAAGGATTTGGTGCAAATCAACAGCAGGAATCCGACGGTGAAGATAGTGAGCTAGATGAATTAGTCGATAAAGATGATATCGAAGAAATGCTAGCTGGTATAATCTACACTCTGCAGAATATAACTTGTATAGCTAACTGGAGCTAGAGGATTCTCAATCTCACCGACAAGCTTACGATGAATCACACAACCAATCCGACCGAGAGGATATTTCTCAATCCCCCGATCCATCTTTTGATGATGACAACTTCAACCACCACCTAGTTGAAGCACTTGACATATTTGGTTACGGGTTTCTGAGTACTTTGACTCATGCAGAGGCAGTATCTCTGGCTTTGTATATCGCAAAGATTCAGAGTAAGGCTCCTTGTCAAGGATACAAGGAATACCAAGAACTTCTCCAATGTCTACTCGCTGAACGCCCTCACGATATAAGGACCGTACAAGCACTACTGGAACGAAAAACTGGGATCAAGCACATTCGTCACCAAGTTTGTGAGAATAACTGCTACTGTTTTGCGGAGAAGCCTACCTTGCATACCTGTCCTGAATGTGGAACACCTAGGTCACTATCTGTGACACTGGGGTTGTCCCGTAACCGGAGTGCGGGGGGAATCAAAGGTAATCAGGCTACTTTCGATAATTCACAACAGAATAATCTTAGATCTTGTGTGTGGGTTCGGTGGTAGTGTTGGTGAGGATGTTCGTGCTGTTTTTCTCTTCTGCTTCCGAGAGAAAACCTCTTTCTTTTTTATGGTCGAAGTCGTAGCGTGAGATCT
>Ga0307508_10004451_pt1 | contig 13695 bp, 12 predicted proteins | sample 9_EM_MG_FD_203089 | JGI IMG/M metagenome (GOLD analysis project Ga0307508, IMG submission 203089) | Populus trichocarpa ectomycorrhiza microbial communities from riparian zone in the Pacific Northwest, United States - 9_EM | ecosystem: Host-associated > Plants > Roots > Unclassified | place... | reverse complement strand
GCTCGGCGGGCTCGCTCGCTTGCTCGCGCTCCCAGACCGCCCGGGTCGGCGCGATCTTGTCCTCGGCCCAGGCGTCGCGGTGGCGCAGGGTCGCGACGTGGCTGTCCCAGCACACGACCGAGCAGAACACCAGCCGCATGCGGGCGCGGTTGCAGGTCGAGACGCTGCACTGGAAGTACTTCGATCCGAACGCGATGTCGCTCCGGCAGGCGCTGCACAGAAGCCAGGTCTCGGCCATGGCACGAGCGTAGCTCAGCGACGGCGGCGCATCACGAGCGCCAGCACGCCGATCGTCAGCGGAATCGCGCCGCCCGCGCCCTGGCCGCCGCTGTCGCAGCAGCCCTCGTTGGCGAAGTTGTCGAGGTTGCAGGCCACGGCAGGCGGGGTACCGTCTTCGATCTGGATCGGGATCGTCACCGCCACGGCGCGGCCGGCGTGCAGGATGTCGGTGACCGTGACGGTCAGCTGGTCGTCGCTCGCCGTCGCGACGGGATCGGTGCACACCCGGACGGTGCCGTCGCTGCGCACCTTCGCGGCGCCGTGGGCGGGCGGGGCCGTGATCGCGAAGCGGTGCACGCTGCTCCGGGGATCGTTGGCGTGGATCATCGTGTCGCCGCTGTCGCCGCGCACCGCGACGATCGGATCCGCCGCGGGCGCGGGGCCGCGCGCCACGGGCACGCCGGCGGTGGCCTCGATCCAGTCGATGATCTTGTCGGGCCGCTCGTAGATCCCGCCCTCGGAGCACATGAAGCGCGCGTTCGAGTACGACCGCGAGGTCACGCCGGCGAGGAACACCCCGTAGCTGGTCGTCAGGTACAGCGGACCGCCCGAGTCGCCCGGACAGGTGTCGACGCCCATCCCGCCGGCCCCGAGCTCGCCGGCGGGCCGGGCCAGGGTGTTGCAGCCCGGCGACCTCGAGCAGTCGAAGTCGGTGACCGTCGACCTGGCCTCTTGCAGGTCCTGGACGAACGTCATCGCGTCGCGATCGATCGCACCGAAGCCGACCAGCGAGATCGGCGCGCCGTTGACCACATCGAAGTGTGCCCAGCCGGTCGCGATCGGGCGCGGCGGGCGGCTCGACGGCGTGGCCAGGACGAGCACGGTGACGTCCTCGGAGTCCACCGCGTCGGGGAACGCGACGCCGAGCTTGATCGCGATGGTCTCGCCGTCCTCGGGCCGGGCCAGCGAGCTGGCGCCGATCAGGACGCTGTCGGGGACCGGGAACGACTGGACGTCGTAGCAGTGGCCGGCGGTGAGCACGACGGTCGGCGCCACCAGCGTGCCGGTGCACTGCGCCTGTTCGTCCGGGCCGACCGGAAACAGGATCGCGGCGACGTCGGGCCACTTCCCGGCCACCGCCTTGGTCCCGCCGATGACCTGCTCGGTGGCGTCCCCCGCCGGCGCCGGGACCTCGCGGTCGGCCGCGGCCGTCGCCGGGATCAGCGCGCACGCGAGGGCCACCGAGGACAGCCGCATCCGCCGGAGCTTCTCACGGTGGTGGTGGCGCCGGGGTGAGGATCCTTGTCTGCCCGGGTGGGCGGGCTCGTGGCCGTCGGCGATTGCGCGCCGTCCGCCGGCGGGGCAGTCTACGCGGGTCCCACATGCCTCGCCGGTCGCTCCTGTTCGTCGTCGCCGCCTGCAGCCATGCGGTGCAAGTTGCCCCACCGTCGCCCTCGATCCCTCCCGACACCGCCCCGCACCGAGAGCAGGTCGAGGCGCAGGTCAAGCCGTTCCTCGATGCCGAGCTGGTCAGCGGGCTCGTGATCGGGCTGTACGAGGTCGGCAAGACCGAGATCTATGGCTTCGGCAGCGGCCCGAACCGCGCGCGCCCCGACGGCAACACGCTGTTCGAGCTCGGTCCGGTCACCAAGGTCTACACCTCGCTGCTGCTCGCCGATGCGGTCCAGCGCCGCGAGGTCGAGCTCGACACCCCGGTCGCGGAGCTGCTGCCGCCCGGCGTGACCGTGCCGATCCGCGACAAGGTGTTGATCACGCTCAAGCACCTGGCGCTGCACAGCTCCGGGCTGCCGCGGCTACCGCCCGGCGTCGCCGCGCACCTGGGAGAGCCGGATCCGTACGCGAAGTACGACGAGGACGCGCTGTACCGCGATCTGATCCACACCGAGCTCGAGGCCACGCCGGGGACCAGGGTGGTGTACTCGAGCTTCGGTGGCGGCCTGCTCGGCTTCGCGCTCGGCCGCAAGCTGGGTGGCGACTACGCCAAGGTGATCACGGAGCGCGTGCTGCGTCCGCTCGAGCTCAAGGATACGTTCGTCGCGGTGCCTGCCGCGCAGAAGCCGCGCCGCGCGGTCGGCACCACCGAGGATCTCGCGCCCACGGCGCCGTGGACGTTCGGCGCGCTGGCCGGGAGCGCCGCGCTGGTCTCCACCGTCCACGACCAGCTCCGGCTGATCGACGCCGAGCTCGACGCCGCGGCCGGCGGCTCGCGCGCGCTGCGCCACGCGATGAAGCTCACGCAGGAACCCCAGCTCGATCGCACCGGCGACAACGAGAGCCTCGGCTGGATGATCGACAGCGCCGGCCGCTACTGGCACAACGGCGGCACGGGCGGGTTTCACGCGTTCATCGGCTTCGACCCCAAGACCGGGCGCGGCGTCGTGGTGCTCGCGTCGACCGCGTCCACGCTCCTCGACCGGCTGTCGGACGCGATGTACAAGGTGCTCGACAACGCCCCACCGCCTCCGGTCGTGTTCGCGACCGCGGCGGAGCTCGTGGCGTTCGCGGGCACCTACGAGCTGAGCGGCACCCGGCTGCAGATCATCGCCGATGGCAGGCGGCTGTACCTCGAGGGCGCCGGCGAGCCGCGGCACCGGCTGTCGCAGCTCTCGGATCACGAGTTCTGGCTCGAGTCGCTGCAGAGCGTCGCCGTGTTCCAGAAGGACGGCGACAAGGTCGTCCGCGTGGTGTTCGGGGTCGGCGACCACTCGCTGGTCGCGACGCGCGTGGACGCGAAGTAGCCGGCTACTTCGAGCGATACGCGAAGTAGTGCTGGTGCATCTTGCGCAGAAACCCGTCGGAGATCGGGTGAGACGAACCATTGCCGAGCACGGCGTCGACCCCGCAGCGCGGGCACAGCGCCGTGGTGTCGGCGTCGATCCAGGCCTTGATCTCCGAGGTCGCGAACGCGCGGAAGCAGAAGAAGCAAGCGCACCGCGTGCTCGCCTCGAGCTCGACGCGATGGCGAGACGCGTGGGTCTTGGCGGCGATCAGAGGCGCGGCTGCCAGGGTGGCGGCGGCGGAGGAGGCCGAAACAGCGGTTCGTGTGGTCATGGTGGCCCGGCGGCTCACCGACGGATCCGGTTCATAGCACATTTCGCGCCGACGAGCCGATGCTCTGTCGCGTGCTGTGCCGCCGGGCCGCGGCCCGGCGTGTGCCTTGCGGGCGGAGGTCGCCCGCACTACGCCTTCTGCGATGACGATCGATGAGCGCAGCGAGCGTAGCGAGAAGCCACCCACCAGCGTGGCCGATGGGGCGGGGGGCAGCGACCCCGGTGCAATCACCCGGCTCGAGCCCGGGCCACGGATGAGCCAGGCGGTCGTGTACGGCGGTGTCGCGTACCTGGCGGGCATCGTCGCCGACGAGCTCGTCCCATCGGTCGGCGAGCAGACCCGGCAGATCCTCGCGAAGATCGATCGCCTGCTGGCCGCGGCGGGCAGCGACAAGACGAAGCTGCTCAAGGCGAACATCTGGCTCGCCGATATCCGGCGGTTCGACGAGATGAACGCGGCGTGGGACGCGTGGGTGGCCCGGGGCAGCGCACCCGCCCGCGCGACCGTCGAGGCGCGGCTCGCGGGCGCCGGCTACCTGGTCGAGATCATGGTCGAGGCCGCGGTGTCGTGACTCCGGACGAGGTGGGACTCCCGCCCACCTGGACCGGTCAGGCGGCGGTCAGGCCGGGTGAGTCAGCGCGCTCGACCGAAGTGCGCGCCGGCGCCCTGGAGTCCGATGACCGCCGGGTCGCGCCTCGCCCGCGTTAGGCGAAGCTCGTTGATCCGGGAGCGGCACTCGACGTATCGCTGAGCGGCGGGCGCGTGCGCCACCGGTTCAGGTGGCCGCGCCGCCGAGGAAGGCCAGCTGTATGTCGATGTTGCGAACCCGTCACGGTCTCGTCGGTTGTCTCGGGGCCGTGTGGTTCACCGCGTGTCTCGCCGAAGATGTCGAGTCCACGCTCGAGACCACACAAGCGCTCAACCCGACCGACTCGAACAATCACCAGTACGCCGACACCACCGGGACGGTGTCGACGTATTCGACCGCCGGGGTGATCGACCAGACCGGCCCGTTCTTTCAGGTGCTCGGCACCAACGGGCGGATGTGCTTCACGTGCCATCAGATCGATCAGGCCTGGTCGATCACGCCGGCCGGCGTGCAAGCGCGGTTCACCGCATCGAGCGGCACCGATCCGATCTTCCGGACCGTCGATGGCTCGAACTCGCCGAACGCGGACGTCTCGACCGTGGCCGCCCGGCAGACCGCCTACAGCATGCTGCTGTCCAAGGGCCTGATCCGGATCGGCTTGCCGATCCCGGCCGGCGCCGAGTTCGCGCTCCAGGCGGTGGACGATCCGTACGGGTTTGCCAGCGCGGCCCAGCTGTCGCTGTTCCGGCGCCCGCTGCCCGCGACCAACGTTCGCTTCCTCAGCACGGTGATGTGGGATGGGCGCGAGAACTCGTCTGGCCCCACGCTCGACGCCATGCTGCTGCACCAGGCCAACAGCGCCACCGTCACGCACGCGCAGAGCGCCGCCCCGATCACCGCGGCGCAGGCGCGCGGGATCGTCGATTTCGAGATGGGGATCACGACGGCCCAGCACAAGGACGTCGACGCGAAGGATCTCGCCGCGAGCGGCTCGAACGGCGGCGCTGCCACGCCGGGGGTCATGCTGTCGAGCCAGGCCATCTACCCCGGGATCAACGATCTGTTCGGCGACCCGCAGACCGGCCTTCCGTTCGACCCGCACGTGTTCACGATGTACGACATCTGGGCGACCTCGCTGTCGGGGACCGGCGCCAAGGAGACCGCGTGCCGCGCGATCCTGCGCGGCGAGATCGTGTTCAACACCAAGACGTTCACGATCTCGGGGGTCTCGGGGATCAACGATGAGCCGGCGTTCGGCTCGCCGGCGACGCTCACGGTGACCTGCACGACCTGCCACGACACGCCGAGCGCAGGCGACCACTCGGTGCCGGCACCGCTCAACATCGGCATCGCCGACGCGTCGCGGCGCACCGCCGACATGCCGCTGTACACGCTCGTCAACCTGACCACGCACGCGACGATCCAGACCACCGATCCCGGCCGCGCGCTCGTGACCGGCAGGTGGAAGGACATCGGCAGGTTCAAGGGGCCGATCCTGCGCGGGCTGTCGGCGCGCGCGCCGTACTTTCACAACGGACTGGCCGCCACGCTCGATGACGTGGTCGCGTTCTACGTGTCCCGGTTCGGGGTCAGCCTCACGGCGCAGGAGCGCTCCGATCTGCTGATGTTTCTGCGCTCGCTGTGACGAGCGAGGCGCTAGTAGCGCGGGACGCTCGGGTCGACGTCGCGCGACCAGCTCTCGATGCCACCGGCCATGTTGTAGACGTTCTTGAACCCGAGCTTCAGGAAGTGCTCGGCGGCGCCGCGGCTGCGGCCGCCGTGGTGGCAGTGGAACGCGAGCGGGGTGTCCTTCGGCAGCGCCTCGATCGCGGCCATCGTCACGTCGTCGAGCAGCTTGGCGCCCGCGATCTTGGCGACGCTGCGCTCCTTCTCGGTGCGGACGTCGTAGAGGTGCTCGACCTTGCCGCTGTCGAGCAACGCCTTGAGCTCCTTGGCGGCGATCTCTTTCACGGTCGCCGGTCGGTTAGGGTTGTCGATCTTGAAGCCGGCGCCGTCGGCGGCCTCGATGAAGTCGATCGTCACGCCCTCGGCGCGGCCGGCGCTGGCGCGATCGAGCTGGACGGTGACGCCCGCCGACTGGACGGTGAGGTGGGTCGCCTCCTTCGGGCCGAGATCGAGCTGGTGCTCCCACGCCGGGGTGATCGTCAGGTGGATCACGTCACCGGGCCCGGCTTCCTCGAGCGCCTCGGACAGCTCCTTGGCCGCGCGCGGTGACACGGTGACCGAGGGCGGCTTCGCGGCAGCGACCAGGTCGCCGAGCTTCTTCTCGAGGTCGCCGGCCTCGTGCATCTGGCGGACGATGTCGGCGCCGCCGACGAACTCGCCCTTGATGAACAGCTGCGGGAACGTCGGCCAGTCCGAGTATTCCTTCATGCCGGTGCGGACGTCGGCGTCGGACAGGATGTTGACCGTCGTGTACTTGGGGATCAAGGTGTTCAGGATGTTCACGACGGACGCCGAGAACCCGCATTGTGGGAAGCTGCGGCTGCCTTTCATGAACAGGACGACGGAGTCACTCGCGACGAGCTGGTCGATCTTCTTGCGGGTCTCTGGGTCGAGCGTCATGGTGGCCTTTCGTGGCTTCTTCTAGCACGAAGATCGTCGTCCGGGCCGTGGCATCCGTTGCCGACCTCGACGTCGCGGCGTGGGATGGCCTCGATCACGGGCCGTCCCCGTTCCTGCGCCATGGCTTCCTGCGGGCGCTCGAGGAGTCCGGCTCGGTCGACGCCGGGGCGGCCCGCAAGCGGCGCTCGGGCTGGTCCGGCCTCTACCTCCTCGCCGAACAGGCAGGTCGGCTGGTCGGCGCGGTGGCGGCCTTCCTCAAGGACCACAGCTACGGCGAGTACATCTTCGACTGGGGCTGGGCGAACGCGGCGCAGCGCGCCGGCCTGCGCTACTACCCCAAGCTGGTGATCGCCGCGCCCCACACCCCGGCGACCGGCAACCGGATGCTGATCGCCCCGGGAGCCGACGCCGCCGCGGTCCGCGCCGCGCTGATCGCGGCTGTGCGCGCGGTCGCCGACGACGCCGAGTGCTCGTCGATCCACTGGCTGTTCTGCAGCCAGGCCGAGCAGGCCGCGCTGGTCGAGGCCGGGTTGTTCCCGCGCGCAAGCATGCAGTTCCACTGGCACAACCGCGGCTACCGGACGTTCGACGACTTCCTCGGCCAGCTCAAGTCGCGCAAGCGCAAGCAGCTGCGCAAGGAGCGCGAGCGGGCGCGCGCGGCGATCGAGCAGCTGGCCTGGCGCACCGGGGCCGAGCTCGACGACGCGCGGCTCGACGACCTCGACCGGTTCTATCGCAACACGACCGATCAGCACGGCGGCCGCGACTACCTGCGGCCGGGGTTCTTTCACGCGCTCGCGAAGTACCTGCCGGACGCGATGCGCATGGTCGAGGTCGTCGCCGGCGGCAAGCGCGTCGCCGGCGCGCTGTTCCTCGAGACCGAGCGCGCGCTGTACGGCCGCTACTGGGGCGCCGACGTCCACGTCGACCTGCTGCACTTCGAGACCGCGTACTACGCCGGCATCGAGCGCGCGATCGAGCGCGGGCTGCCGCTGTTCGAGGCCGGCGCCCAGGGCGAGCACAAGCTGCTCCGCGGCTTCGATCCGATGCCGACGTACTCGGCCCACTGGATCCGCCACGCCGGGCTGTCCGCGGCGATCATCGACCACACCCGGCGCGAGGCGGTCGCGGTTGCCGGCGAGATCGCCGAGATGGCGCGGTTCGGGCCGTACCGCAGCGGTCCGGATGGCGCGGCGGTACCGGACGACGACTGACGACGACTGACGACGAGCGACGGCAGGCCACCGCGGCGCTGCGCCTGCCAGCGATGCTGGTACATTCGCGGCGATGGCCGACTCCGCGACCCGCGCCGGTGAGCGCAACACCTCATCCGCGATCCTCGAGTACGTCAACCGCGTGCACGCGCCACACGACGCAGGGCTGGCGGCCGCCTTCGCGGTCCCCGACGGCGTCCCGGCGATCCAGGTCGGCCCGAGCGACGGCAAGCTGCTCCACCTGCTGCTGCGGCTGGTCCACGCGACCCGGGTCGTGGAGGTCGGCACGCTGATCGGCTACTCGGCGATCCACATGGCCCGCGCGCTCGGGCCGGGCGGCAGGCTGTGGTCGATCGAGTACGAGCCGCGCCACGCCGAGCTCGCCCGCGCGAACATCTCCGCCGCGGGGCTCGCGGATCGGGTGACCGTCCTGGTCGGCGCCGGCCGGGCGGTGTTGCCGACGCTCGTGCCGCACGCGCCGTTCGACGCGGTGTTCATCGACGCCGACAAGGTCAACTACGACCACTACGGCCGGTGGGCGGTCGAGCACCTCCGCCCCGGCGGCCTGGTGCTCGGCGACAACGCCTACCTGTTCGGCGAGCTGCTCGACGACACCGATCGCGGCCGCGCGATGCGCGGGTTCCACGAGCTGGTCGCCGCGACCTGTGACTCGGTGTGCGCGACGACGCCCGAGGGCCTCGTGATCGGCATCAAGCGCTGAGCAGCTGGAGCACGCTCGCGACGGCCAGCGCGAGCCCGAGCGCCGCGCCGGCGAGCTGCCGCGGCCGGGTCGAACGCACGGCGATCGCGGGGCGGCCGAGGACGTCGAGCGGCGGCGTCGCCGGAAGGTCCCGGCGGTGCAGCTTGCTCGGCCGGAGCCCGCGCCGTGCCGTCCGCAGCACGCGCGCGACCTCGAGCACCGCCGGTCGGTGCTCGGGCTGCTTGGCGAGCATCGCGACCAGCGTGGCCTCGAGCTCGGGCGGGATCGCCGGCCACAGCGCGCCGGGCCGGGGCGGCTGGTCGCGGAGGTGCTTGTGGACCAGGTCGAGATCGTTCGACGACGTGAACGGTGGCTCGCCGAGCACCAGCTGGTAGGCCAGCACGGCGAGCGCGTAGACGTCGGCCGCCGGCGTCATGTCGTCGCCGCGGACCTGCTCGGGGGCGACGTAGGTCAGCGTACCGGCGATCAGGCCGCGCAGCGGGTCGTCCTCGCCGGCGATCCGCGCCATGCCCCAGTCGAGCAGCTTCGTGCGGCGGACCTCGGTCCCGGGCCCGTCGAGTACGAACACGTTGTCGAGCTTGAGATCGCGGTGGGTGACGCCGGCCGCGTGGGCCGCGGCGAGCACGTCGCACAGCTCGATCAGGAGCGCCAGCGCCTCGTCGCGGCCCAGCGGCCCGTCGTCGAGGCGAGCGCCGAGCGAGCGGCCGGTCAGGCGCTCCATCGCAAGGTAGGGACGGCCGTCATAGGTGCCGGTCGCGAACACCTCGGCGATCCCCACGTGGTCGATGAGGTTGGCGGTCCGGGCCTCGCGCAGGAAGGTCTCGGGCGTGAACCGGGGACCGAGGATCGCGCGGTGCGCGAGCTTGAGCGCGGCGCGCTTGCCGAACCGGGTGTGGACCACCGCGTACACCGTGGCCATGCCACCGCGGCCGAGCTCGCGCTCGACGCGCCACGCGCCGATCCGCATGCCGGGCGTGATCGTGCCGGGGCGTCGCCGGCGCCGGCTTCGCGTCGCCGCCACGGGGAGCGGTGGCGGCACCTGCGGGAAGTCGATCGGCAGGGTCATCCCACCCGCCGCTCGGCTCATCGATTCGCTCGCCCGTCGATGGTCGGGGTGGTCGCGCTCGGCATGCGAGGTTTTCGGTGCAACCCGCGGACCGATGGCGAGCCCGGCGAGGTCCGCGGAACCGGCCGCCGCCATCCGGATCGAGCGCGCGTCGTCGCGCGGGCGTGGCAGGGGCGCACGTGCGTCCGCACGATCCTGCCACAGACGACCGCATCGCCGCGCGGGCAAGCGCACGCGCACCGCACGTGCGGCGCGCGGCTCACCGCAGATCGCCGCGGCCCATGCCGCGATCGAACCGCGCGATGATCGAGGTCGGCACCACCGGGGTGAACGTGCAGGTCTCGCCCTGGCCGGCGCAGGTCAACGACTGCCACCTCGAGAACACCTGGTCCTGCTGGACCTGCACCGCGTGGGCGGTGCGCGCGACCCCGAGCGCCACCTCGTACGTGCAGTCGCCGTGCTGCGCGTCCTGGGAGCTGCACGTGCCGACGCCCGCGATCACCACGCTGCCGGTGCCGCTGATCACGACGTGCAAGCTGACCGTCACGGCGGCGTCGGGGCTCGCGGCGTCGCTGCCGCCCGCGTCGTGGGGTGGCGCCGCGTCGTTCCCTGGCGCGGCGTCGTACCCCGGCGCAGCGTCGGGCATGACCGCACCGCAGCGGCCGGCGACGCCGGGAGCCGCGCACAGCCCGTCGGCGCCGCAGACCTGACCGCTCGCGCAGTCGCTCGGCGCCGCGCAGCTCACCGTGCAGTCGCGGATCGCGGGTGAGTAACATCCGGTGACCACCATGGCGGCGAGCACCAGCCCGAGGGCGAGCCCGCGGGTCAGAACGCCCATACCATGCTGACCTCGACGCCATGGCTCGTCGGAGCCACCAACACGGGCCGCTCGCTGTGCCTGCCGATCAGGTAGGTGACGACGCCTCCGGCGACGCCGAGCGCCCCGCCGGCACCGAGGATCTTGGCCACCGTCGCGGCCGACTGGCCGCGTGCGTCGATCGGCGCGATGTCCTTCCACTTCGCGCCCCGGGCGTAGGCGGCGGCGACCTCGTTCTCGGCGTCGTGCGCCCGCATCGTGTAGTACGCGGCGACCGCGAGCGACACCCCGCCGCCGACCGCGAGCCCGATGCCGATGTCCTTCTCGATCTGCGCCCGGTGCGACGGCTCCGCCGCGGCCGTCACCGTGACCTCGGCGGGCGGCGCCGGGATCACGACGTGCCCCGAGGCGGTCTCGACCGGGATGTGGAGCGCGATCTTGTGGAGGCAGCGCTCGACGGTGGCGAGGTGGGCCTCGGCCAGGGTCTGCCCGTCCGGGCCGGGGTTGGTGGCCAGGTAGCGCCGGTACATCAGCGCGGCGTCGTCGCAGTTGCCTTGCAGGCGGTACGCCTGGGCGAGGTTGAACAGCAGCGCCGGGCTCGGCGCGATCACGTACGCCTGGGTGAACGCGGCGATCGCGTTGGCGTAGTCGCCGGCGTCATGGAACGCCCGGCCGCGCTCGGCGAGCGTGCGAGCTTTCGCCGGGACGGCGTCGGACCATCCGCCGTCGCCGCGGGCTGCGACCGGGACGACCAGGATCGCCAGCGCGAGGCTGAGCGCGGGGAACCTCACCGGTACACGTCGAGGGTGCCGTCGGGATCGACCTTGGTGCCCCGGCGCGGCGCGACCGGAGACTTGTGGGCCGGCGCCGGGCGAGATGCGATCGCCTGGCGAGGGCCGGGGGCGCGGGCGCGCGGCGCGGCGGTGACCGCGGGCGCCGCGATCGAGATCAGCTGGGCGCGCGCAGCGCCGGGGCCCGAGCGCCGCGGCGGCTGCCGCGGTTCGGTGGCCGCCTCGCCGACGACCTCGCGGCGCGCGGTGATGCTCGCGATCATGGCCGGCACGGCGAGCCCGGCGTGGTCGATCGTACCGCGGGCGATCTCGTGGTCCAGCGCCGCGTTGGCGCGGGGCTGCGCGATCGCGCCGAGCTGCGTCGCGGACCGCACGTCACGCACGTCACGCACGTCGCGCACCTCCGGCCCGGTCGCCGCGTTCGCGGCGCGGTCGCCGACCCGGCTGAGCCAGAACAGCATCCCGCTCGCCGCCAGCGCGCACACGCCGACCGCGTACTGCCAGCGCTTGGTGTCGCCCCGCCACGCGGCCCACTCGGTCCCGGCGAGCCCGGTCGCCGCGAGCCCGGTCGCGGAGCTGACGCGGCGCGGTCGCGAGGCGTCGATCGGCGTGCCCGGGTTCGCCGTGACGCGCGGCGCGGCGTGCGCGTGGCAGCGGCGCTCGAGCTCGCCGCGAACCCCCTCGAGCCGGCGCGCGACCTCGAGCATCGTGGGGCGCTGGTCCGGTTGCTTGGCGAGCATCGCGAGCAGCAGATCCTGGAGCGTGGGCGGCACGTCGGGCCACAGCTCGCACGGCGGCGGCGGCGTGGCGCGCAGGTGCATCGCCATGACCTCGGCGGCGGTCTCGGCCTCGAACGGGAGCTGCTCGAGGAACAGCTCGTAGGCCATCACACCGAGCGAGTACACGTCGGTCTGCGGCGACACCGCCTGGCCGCGCGCCTGCTCGGGCGCGAGGTACTGCGGCGTGCCGACGAGCTGGCCCTCGATGGTGTGCTTGACGTCGTGGTGGATCACCTTGGCGATCCCCCAGTCGAGCACCTTCACCCGAGGGATCGCCGGGTCCTCGGGGTTGTCGACGAGGAACACGTTGTCGAGCTTGAGGTCGCGGTGCACCACCCCGGCGGCGTGCGCGGCGATCAGCGCGTCACAGATCTGGAGCAGGATCGCGATCACGAGGTCGGGCAACAGCTTGCTGTCGTCGGCGCGCAGGCTCAGCGACTGACCGTCGAGCCGCTCCATCACGATGTACGGCCGGCCGTCGCTCAGCGCCCCGGTCTCGAAGATGTCGACGATGTTGGGGTGGCCGACCTGGTTGACGACCCTGGCCTCGAGCAGCATGCGCTCGGCGTGGAACCCCGGCACCAGCAAGCGCTGATGTACGACCTTGAGCGCGGCTCGCTTGCCGATGTCCTCGTGGACCACCGCGTACACCGCACCCATGCCGCCGCGTCCGAGCTCGCGCTCCACCACCCACGGGCCAGCCTTCGCTCCGGCGACGAGGACGTCGGAGCGATCGATCGCACCCTGAAGTCCACTGCCGGCTGTGCTGACCATCGTCTTCATACGGCTATCGCCCAGTGCACCCGTTGTGCCGGGGGTAACGTGGCGCGGGGCGGGGATTTCGAGGGCAAAGCCGTGGCGGGGTAGCGCGCTGTGACGGTCGCGCACGGTGGGCTTGACCCGGCGCCGGAGCGACGGTGACGATGATCCATGGTCGTCACCCGTGCCGATCTCGAGGCGTCGCTCGCGGCGCTGCGGATACAGGTCGGCGATCCGCGCACCGGCATCCTCGGGCCGCGTTCGATCGCGTGGCGGATCGGCGGTGACGTCGCCGTGTTTCTCGGCGGTGGTCGGGCCGCGCTGCTGCAGCTCGCGCACCCGATGGTCGCGTACGCGATCGCACACCACTCGCGGACGCGCGCCGACGTCACCGGCCGGTTTCAGCGGACATTTCGCAACGTGTTCGCGATGGTGTTCGGCGATCTCGACGACGCGTTCCGCGCGGCGCGCCGGGTCCACACGATCCACGACGCCATCCACGGCGCGCTGCCCGAGCGCGTCGGCGGCTGGGCCGCGGGCACGCCGTATCACGCCAACGACGCCGGCGCGCTGCGCTGGGTCCACGCCACGCTCGTCGATACGACGCTGGTCGTGCGCGAGCAGCTCGACGGCCCGCTGCCCGAGGCGATCAAGGACGGCTACGTGATCGAGATGAACCGGTTCGCCGCGCTGTTCGGCATCCCGCTCGCGCTGCGCCCCGGCTCGTGGATTGCGCACGAGGCGTACATGCAGGCGATGTTCGCGTCGGATCGCCTCGCTGTCGCACCGTGCGCCCAGGCGATGGCGCGCTTCCTGATCGGGCGCGGGGGCTCGCCGCAACCGCGGCTCGGCCGCGTCGCCGAGTCGGTGACCGCGCTGCTCTTGCCCGCGCACCTCGCGGCGCAGTTCGCGCTGCGATCGGCGCCGCGGCGCGCGCGGGCCGGGCTGGCGGCGTTCGCGCTGGTCTACCGGCGGGTGCCGCACCGCGTGCGCGGCATTCCGGCGCGCTCCGAAGCCCAGCGCCGGCTCGACGGCTTGCCGCCGAGCCAGATCGGCGCATGGGTCGAGCGCCGGCTGTTCGG
>Ga0307508_10004450_pt1 | contig 13695 bp, 19 predicted proteins | sample 9_EM_MG_FD_203089 | JGI IMG/M metagenome (GOLD analysis project Ga0307508, IMG submission 203089) | Populus trichocarpa ectomycorrhiza microbial communities from riparian zone in the Pacific Northwest, United States - 9_EM | ecosystem: Host-associated > Plants > Roots > Unclassified | place... | reverse complement strand
CCCCCCCCCCCCCCCCCCCCCCCCCCCCCCCCCCCCCCCCCCCCCCCCCCCCCCCCCCCCCCCCCCCCCCCCCCCCCCCCCCCCCCCCCCCCCCCCATCGACGAGCCAGTAACTACTGAGGGCTTGGAGTTTGTCTGTCTACATAACTATCTACCTGTGGCGAGGACAAAAACAAAAACAGCAACGACAGTCCGGGGAAGACCTGCTCTGCGTTCGATGGGTGGTAGTCGGATGTGTAGATGTCCTGGCTATGCACTCTACGTGTGCGACATGATACTTTGCATGCGCGGCGCGGTCGGTTGTCCTCGCTAAAGAGCAGGGAGGAAGGAGGGGCCTGCAGAGTTGTCTACATATCTACATACCCTGGGTTTTTTCTCTCGATATAGAGTAGAGTATATATATGTATACTTAGTACGTCTTCACTTCCGGCCCGCACGCAACCAGACGCCGTGCATGTGGCTGGTTTCCGTTAGCGAGGTCCTTGGGGCCCCGCTGTGTCATCCCCCGCCGCGAGTTGCTGTTGCTGCCTGCTCACCGGAGAACCAGACCTTCGGGAGTTGACGTCAAGGGGAAGAAGGAGAGAAGGATGGAAGCGACGAGAAGACCTTCTTTCCTGCCATCGAGCTGAGCCCAGCAAGATCGGAGTGGTCGCCATCAGTTCGAAAAGTGGGAGGGGGGGAGACGTGTTTTTTGTGGCTTGTTCCGGGGGGCGGCTCAAGAATGGTTGCGCCCGAATCAGAATTAGAAGGGGAATTAGCGTCTGCGCCTCGTCCGAGTGACGGCTCTGTGATGTGGCGGTGTTGCGTTCCACATATACAGTACACTGCACCGCATGAAGCACGATGGGGAGAGCAGCACGAGCACTCCCCCAAGCAGCTAGCCGCGCCAACACAGTGAGAAACAGCAACGGCCACAGCCGGACCGGGGGAGGGGGGGCTCTGTGTGTCTCCGCGCACTCCACTAGCTGTGCGGACTGGCGACGGAGTGCGTGCGCGTTGGTTTCTGGGCTTTCTTCCCCCCGCCCCCCCCGGCTAGCTCCGTCCTCCCCCTTGCAGCTGGATCACACGTCTCCAGACACAGCGAGCAGTCCGGCTCGGCCCGTCGCTGCTAGCCAACTGCCGCTGCCGCTGCCGCCCCCAACCGCCGGTGGCGCTGCCTACGTCCGCCTGCAGCCTGCGAATGCCACCCGCAGCTGGGGGAGGGGGAGGGGGAGCCTCGTCCGCCTGGCACCCGGTGCGGCTCCAGGGGTGTTTGGCTGTGGGAGGGTGGTGGGCGCCAGTCATGCCATGCTGGCTGGCTGGTGGGGGTGAGACCCGTCGAGACCGGCAGTGGTGGTGGTGGTGGTGGTTGCTCGCAGGAGAGAGGAGGGAAGAGGGAGGAGGGAGTGCTCCCGGCTGTGGCAATGGCGGGCGTAGGAGCCAGGTGCCCAGTTGCGTGCACCACACCCGGGCCCGACGAGACATGCTTGGATCCCCTAGCCTGGCTGGAGCGACGATCGTCCATCACGCCCCCTCCCTCCTCCCGCCGGCCGCCAAGTGGGTGGGTCAGTAGCTGGGCCTGGTCGCTCCGTGCGCGCATAGCGATCGGGGTCCTCCGGGATGCCCGAAGCTACACGGACGTCCGGTCCTTCGTTCGTCGGGGTGCTGACTACGCTGCGAGCGGACGTGCGAACACCCACCCCTCAGAAGAAGGAAAAACAAACAAAAGAGCCCCGGAAAGCGGCACTGCGCGGAATGGTGAATGGGGTGTTGCGGCTTTATGCTGGGAGTGCTCGCACCACCCTCGCCCCCTCCCCCCCGCAATCGTTCCCGTGAGCTCGGATGCGTCTGGCGCCTACAGCCGCCGCCGCTGCTTAAAGTCTTCCGGTTGCCCCAGCGGTTTCTCTTGGTGCACTCTTGGTCACTGGTTCGCCCTCCACCGCAAACATCAATCAGTCAGCAGCCAGCAGCCTCCCACCGCCCTCGCCGCCTCCTCGGCTTCATCCTCGACCTTCCCGACCACCGGCATACCGAACTCGCACTCTCCCCACCAGCGGTCCCTGGAAGCACGTTCTCTTCCTCCTCCTCCTCTCGCCGGCCACACACATCCCGCCCAATCAACCCTCCCCTCCCCCAGGATGGACGCCTTCTTCGCCGAGCACGGCTTCCCGCTGCCGCACGCCAGCGCCATCCACCCGCACACGCGCTTCCTGCAGCTGGTCGCCGAGCGCGGGTGGAAGGTGGGCTCGCGCAACCACCGGCGGGCGACGGCGGGCTTCCACAGCGCGCTGCTGGCGACGTTCGCCGGGCGCTTCGGCAGCGAGGCCCATCCGCCGCTCGAGACGTGGCAGCGGCTGTGTGCCGCGCTCGGCGCGCGCGAGATGCCCAAGAGCATCACCAAGTGCAAGCAGGTAGGCAGCTAGCTTCCGTCCGTTGCTCCCTTCCAGCAGGACGCTGACCGGGAAAAAAAAAACAGCTGATCAAGCGCACTCACGTCAACCTCGTCGACCTCATGGCCGGCGTCGACCTCATGGCCGGCGACGAACTCGTCTTCAGGACCAAGGCCGAGCTCATCGAGCACACAAAGGCTACCGGGAGGTACTTCCCCCGCAAGACCGCCAAGGAAAACGGCGGCGGCCTGCTCCGCTGCTTGCTCAGGGAGATGCCGCCGGCAGTCGTCGACACCGCCGTTGAGCGCGAGGACGAGCTGTGCCGGGCTCGGGGTTTAGCCGTCCATCGGTGAGGATGTGGTTCGGGGAGCGGTAGAAATGTCTGATTCCGACTGTGGCATTCTGGGCGTGGGCATGGGCATGGATACTTACATATTGGTATGGGTGACGGGCTATGATTCTCCACTTCTTTTTTTTTTTCTTTTTTTTTCTCTCTCGCTTTTTTACTCTTGAGTTGGTAGCGGGGCCTTTTAGCTGTTGGAAATAGACACCTTTTGGATCTCTGTTGTTTCGAGTGAGTCTTTTCCAGCTCCGGATTATTGAGTATTTTTTGGCTTCTTCATGTCGCACCGAGTGATATAGCATGGCGCCCGAGCGTCCGTCGAGACTGCCTCCGCCGAGGAAGCCGGCGCACCGTACTGCACACGATCGCACTCGCCGCCGGGCCATCTATGCCGTGCTCGGCTCTCCGCAAGTCGCACAGCCGTCCGACCCGTCCGCCGTCCCGTGGGTTGGAGGCGTCGATCCGCGAAAACCCACGCTCGGTCCGGTCCGCCCAGGCTGTTGCAGGTTGAGGCGACCGTGGAAACGGCTCATGCGGCCGTCCGTCCGTCGGTCGACGTCCCATGCGGATCTGCGATCTCGAGCAGAAAGGAAAAGAAAAGAAAAGAAAAGAGAGGGGGGGGGGAAGAAAAAAAAAGGAAGAAAAAAAGAGACATGAGGCCGCCTCGAGATGCTGCTGCAGCTGGCGGACGGGGTGCGACGCCGTCCACGCCGATGCGAACCGCACGTCCGGGGGGGGGGGAGGGGGTCCACGCAGCAGCAGCGGCCCGGTGTTGCCGCGTTCGGCTTCCTGGCTGCGAATTGGCACCGGCGAGGCGCCGGCCGCCCCGCTGTGGTGTCCGGCGGGAGAGAGCCGCCGTCCTTCCCGCACACGGGGGACGTGTCCAGCACACGGCGAGCCTGCGGACTCCGGCCCCGCGGCTGCGCCTAGCTGCCGCGATCCGCTCGTCTTTTTCCGAGCACGCAGCGCAGCGCAGATAGATATGTATGTGTCCTCCACCCCCCCCCCCCCCCCAAACGGGATACGTGTGTACATATACTCTATCTATCTGTATCCGTCGGTAAGGCCGCCTGCATGCCGATCGATCGAACGAAACCCTGTTCGCAGGAGAACTGTTCGTGCGGTACACGTTGCTGCCGCCTATCTACATACAGAGCAGATCTATAGAATTGTATGTATGTATGTATATGTAGTTATACGCATTCCCCCCGTGATGGTGCGCGGAGCCCAATCTCCCCGCCCCGCATCGAAGAGACAAAAAGAAACCGGAAGGGAAAAAAGAAAAAAGAAAAAAAGCTTCGTTGGATCGCACCACTCAACGAACGCTCCCTCCCCCCACCCTCCGTCCCTCCGTCCCTCCGTCCCTCCGTCCCTCCGTCCCTTCGTCCCTCTCCCAACGCCGACGGACCGCGCTCCACGTCGTGTGCTCCGACACAAAGGCCTGCTCTGACGCGTCCCGACATGTGGTATCTATCTAGCTGCCTCCATCCACATTGACTTCCCCTCCCCGGAGCCTCACTGCCTGCATGCAGGTGAGCTGCGATCGGGAAATCGGACGTTTGTGGACCCAACGCCGGAGTCAAACGGATAAGATAATAATAACAGCAGCAGCAACAATAATAATAATAAGGGTTGGAGAACCGGACGCGAGCGGAACGGGCGGTCGCAGCCGCCGTGCTTCAGAGGGTGGTCTTGCCCGTCGCTATATTGATATTCGTGCACTCTCTACTACGGTGGATATGTGCATACTTACCAATGTAGGTACTTAGTAGATATATTATGTAGTATGTAGCGTGGGAAGACGAAACGACACCCAAAAGCAGCACTTTCCGCCCTTCCGCCTCGCCTTAACCCAAAGCGCGGCCGCGAGAGCAGACATAGTTATGTGTATATACATTGTGTATGCTGGAGTCGCGGCCAAGCCCCCAACCCCACCGTCACTATCGCAACATCCACCCGTCGGCGAGCCAGGAGTCTGGAGCTCTCTATACACGAACCGTCGTCACCCGTCATCCGTCTCCCGTCGTCGGCGGGGGTCACATGGAGCCCGCCGTCCTCATGGAATCTCTCCCCCCCCCCCCCCAGAATACCCCTCCAACAGCCTTCACCACATCCACACGTTTCGGCGTCCGTGAGCCGTCATACGACGCTGGTGATATGATCTCACCCCCTCGCACGGGCTCGCTACTCGCACATGCCATCGCGACGGATGACCCCCCCCCTCTCCCCTCCTCTCGCGGTCGCCTCCGTCCGGACGCCTGCTGGGGACGTGGTGGGCGGGCTCGATGACTGGTTGGGAGGACACAGAAGAAGGGTAAGAAGAGAAAAAAAAAAGAAAATAGCAAACCGAATCCCTTCCTCGTCCGCGATCGATCGCGAGCGGTCGGGCTGGATGGAAGTGGAAGTGGTGGAAGTGGTGGAAGTGGTGGAAGTGGTGGAAGTGGGTATATACTGGTGGTGGTGGTGGTGGTGGTGGTGGTGGTGGTGATGGTGGTGGTGGTGGTGGTGTGGTGGTGGTAGTGGTGGTAGTGGTAGTAGAAACGCACCGTGTGGGTTTCTCGTCCGCTTACATAGATTCTTTTTTTCCCCCTTCCTTTTCTCCTTCCTCGCTCTCTCCCTCCCTCGGTTTTGATGCCCTTTTTTTCCCCTTTCTTTTTGGTTGTGTGGTAGCTGTCTATGTAAGTAGAGCTTTGGCACGAGCAGTGGGCAATAACCACGGTTGGTTGGAGTCGATCGCGGACTCCACGCATCGTCGACGGGCGCGATGGGAGGTCGCAGGCTGCGCGATGTACATATCCCACACCCAGGTGCTGTTTGACGCTGACTCGCTGCTGCCCGCCGGCAGGCGATAAGGGCCTCAAGCAGTTGGATCCCCCACTTCACCCTTCCCCACCCCACCCCCCCGTGCGGAAAACAAGTGTCGGAGTCTGCGCGAGGGTGATGATACCATGGCGAAATCAAGAGGCAATCTATCTATGTCACCCGCTGGCTGTTACATAATCGTCGCCTTGCGCTGATCGTCTTGTGGCACGGATTGCGCATGGATCAGAGCAGCCGTGTGCGTAGGTAGATAACCAGCGATGAGGACAGTACTGATGCGGTTAGAGTGTGAGGGATAGTCTACGGTAGTTAGTTGGTGGGTCAACAACGTCGTCATCCGTAGATCCCGTAAAAAACCAAAAGCCGGCGAGGCTACTGTCCCCACCGTATCCTGATGAATGATTTGGTCGTGACAAACCCCCCCCCCCCCCAACCCAAAAGAACAACTTGCCGAACGTCCTGCAACAGAGATGGACAGTCCGAAATACCCCCCTCCCTCTTCCTTTTGATGCCCTCCTCCCGTTCTTTCACCGCAGTCATCTGCGCCGGCAATTTGTCCCAGCCCAGCCCAGCCCACGTCCAGACAGGAAAAAAACAAAGTAGAGACCAAAAGTGCAGACGGAGACGAGATTAGAAAAAGGCGCCGACAAGACAGCAACGAAGTGGAGAAAAAAATAAAACAGAGGGGCGCGGCCCGCTGGGCAAAGGAGAAATCAGAAGAAGAAAAGAAAAAAAAAACACTCCTCCACCCCCCCGTGGCTCACAGCAACGACGACGACGATGTTTGGAACGCGAACGCGCTCCAGAACCTGAATCCCTCCGACTTCCTGCTGTAGGGCGAGTCGTCTCTCGTCGGGTCCACGCTTCTGGGTGGATTGTGCGGCAAGGAGGAGGGGGAGCAGGAGGAAGAAGAAGGAGAAGAAGAAGAAGAAGGAGAAGAAGAAGAAGAAGAAGAAGAAGAAGAAGAAGAAGAAGAAGAGAAGGAGGAGAAGGAGGAGGAGGAGGAGGAAGAGAGGGAGGAGCAAGACAGGGACGGCGAGGGAGCGTCCACCAATCTCTGCCTGGGCTCGTCGTCTGCCGCCGCCAGCCTCTTACGGAACCGAACCGCTTCGAACAGCACCGTGCCGTCGAAAGCGACGCCAGGTGCGAACGTTACGAGCACCCTGTCGTGCCCCCGTTGGTCAGCAGCTGGTCCGGTACCTCTCGGGAAAATGGATAAATAATAGGAAACGGTAAACGAGAAAAAGAAAAAAGAAAAACAATAGGCAGATACATATGTATGTAGATAAATAGATAAATAGATAAATAGATAAATAAATAGATGGATAAATAAATAGATGGATGGATAGACGGAATGCAACAGGCTCGACTCACTTCTCGTCGCCCACCATGTCGACTCTCCGCATGCGTTTCTTCCGCTCGTAGCCGCGCTGCGAGCAGAGCTCCCGCCCAAAGAACTCCTCGAAGGTGAAGCTCGTCGCCGCGGATTTGCTGCGCGCCGCCCGACCGGGTTAGGGGCCGGCCGCAAGGCTGTGCATGGTCACTGGGGCGGGAGAGGAGCTTACTACTTGGCCAGCTGAACGACGACGTCGGCGACCCTGACGCCGTCGGGATTCTCGACGACGACGTGCGGGTGGTACTTCATGACGTCGAGGCGGAGCGCGGGCACGGCGGGGGACGTGGCCAGCTGCTCGCTGACGGCGGCGGCCATGATCCTGCGCGGCGCCTTGCGCACGCCGTACTCGGCGGCGGCGGCGTCGACCGTGGCGTCGAAATGCAGCTGGGAGAGCACCGGGTGCAGCTCGGTCTCCGCCGGGGACACCGCCGGCTTGTGGCTCGACGGGGCGAAGGCGTGCGTGCGCAGACGCCGCCGCGCCGCGATCAGCTGGTGCCAGAGACGGCACGTGTGGCTGGCCACGACCAGGTCCTGGCCCGGCAGGTACTCGAAGACCTCCAGGAGGAGGTAGTTGGGGAGCTCGAAGGAGAACTCCTGGAGACGGGGATCGGGATCGGGAGACATGCTCAGCGGAGTGCGGAGGGAGTGATGACCTGAGGAGGCGGGCCTCTGGGCGGCCAAGGGAGGAAGAAGTGGGGGAGGAGGAGGAGGAGGGGGAGGGGGAACTTGGGGACGTGAAGGGGAGACCGGGCCAGGCGGCGGGGACGGGAGTTTTATATCTGCTGGAAGCCCTCGCCGGACCGCACGGCAGGGAGCTCCCCCGGGCGAGGCACCCAGTCTTCGTGCGTGGTACCGCACAGCATCCGGACGCACCGCCACCGGTGGCATGACGATGCTGGGGGGCGAGCAGTGTCGCTCAGCATCGCCGTAAACAGCCATCCATGGACGATGCCATGGTCGTTTCTCCTCTCTCGAGGGAGCGCATCTCTCGACCGTGCAACACCGATGGTGGCGGGGCAAGGGAGGGGTGGGAGGGACTAAGAGAAACGCGCGAGCAAACAAGCCATTCGCCCTTCTGGATATGTAAGCATGCACGGACTGCATTAGACTTGAACCCGGGAGAGTGGTTCGCCGTTAGGGCTGCAACCACGCAATCGGCCCCCCTCCCGAGTGGCAGCCGCGGCGAAACAGGAGTTCGCGTTGTGCTGTGGATGCGAGTGCGAGTGGCATCCTGTCCGCGTGCGATGGAAGATCGCCCGTGGGCGCTGGCACGCCGCCACCGGATGGACCGGTGACCATCGCAGCGCATCCGTGGCCTTTGGCGCGGCAGAATCGGAGTCCCATGCTGGGAAAGATGGCAGCCGCAACACGTCCCCAGCTCGCTTCGCACGGTCCAACCCCAACTCAACTTGCTCGTCCAAGAAAGCTGGAGAGGCTGGGTCCGCCGATCAGCGAGGACAATCGCCACGACAACCCGCGCACGTCATACCCAGCCCCGGGATCCGGTCCGTCAAAACGTCGGCGAGTCCGTCGTTTCTCGCCACGGCAAGGTCGGAGTGCCGTCCGTCTGTCCGGCCGTGGTGGAGGAAGGGGAGGGAGGGAGCGCTTGGGCGAAACATGCTGAGGATGAGGAGGGCGGGCTTGGACGAAACAAGCTGTCGACGATGTGCGTGCGGGCTGGCCGCATCCACCGATGCGAAAACCGCCGACGGGACGTCCCAGCCCAGGCGCCCGCCTTTCTCCAGCCGGAAACAAACAGCTGCGAGCGAGTGCAAGCACAACAGGCAGGCCCACTCCTTGGGGCTGAAAGGAATCGCACGCGTGCATGCACATCTTGCAGTAGTTAGTTATCGCCGGACATATGTATGTGAGTGCTTGCTTCCGATCCGCCGCTCCTTGGTGCTGGGTCAAAGCATCCGCCGCTTATGTAGCGGTGCTGCTGCTGCTGCTGCTGCTGCTGCTGGGAATGAGGTTGTATAACTACCCCTGGAGAGAGTACAGTACCTGGTAACTACTGTACCTCCGTATGGACTCTATGATGCCTAACTACAGATGTCGCGGCAAACGAAACTTCTTTCGGGATCAGCTTGGGCCGCCAAATGGAAGCTGTCTGTACAGTTATGTCATTGTTCCCCGCTTAGTAAGGCACTGCGATGGGTTGGCAGGGCGCCCGGTGATGAATTCGAACCGCACAGGGTAAGGCAAGCATGTGCAGAAAGAGACGCACATACATAGTTAGAGGCTTGGCACAGAAGAGCCTCACTGACCCTTGTTAACCAAGATCGACATTCCCCCCCCCACTCGCCGCCATCTCCAATGTCGACCGTCCGAGACGTCCCCCCAACCACGGATGGAGTTTTGATCATCCCTTCGCACTTTAAAAGCTCTTCATCCATGCCATCTCCGTCAATATAATGCAATCTCTCGCAAACCCGGATCTAGGCATGACAACCTCTGAATTCCATCGAGAGGGACGGTTTTTTTGGCCGATCGGAGCCTGCCCCTCCCACACTGAAATATCGCGTTAATCGGCCCAGGTCGCTGGAAACGCGATCCTCGCTCTATACGATTCCTATTCCGTCGCACCTGGGACGGCTACGATTCCCCCCCCGGTCCAGGCCTGCCCCGTCAACTTGAGCAGAATCGAGCATTCACGGCGACACATTTTGGGAACGCCGAGTACGATCGCCACCACCTCGTCAGTTTCAGGGTCGACATCCAATCCGCTACTGGCACGTACCCATGATCTCACCGTGCGATTTGCCCCTCCATGTTTCCCTTGCTCACCATTCCTGCAGCATCATCTGTACGGATAGGGTCAAAAAAGCGAAAGCCGTAGGTTCGAGATGGATGAGACGTGGTACTGGCGAAGTTATATCGAAGGAGCTGATCGACAAATACACGGAGAACAGCGATGAATCGATTCTGAAGCAGAGGATTTAATGTGGACGGAAAATGGATAGCATGTCAATTTTATCTTCCCGTCATCCCAAGGGCTGCGCGTTGGCGCGACGCTATATGCGCCTGGAAGCGCGACACAGTCGTTGGTCGCCGAGACGTCATCCGAAGACCTCGACGCATAGCTATCCTCGCCCGGACCATGACATCTTCGGAACACGATTACATCCCCAGCCGAAGGCCCCGATGCAGCGCCACCCTCGCCCAGAAGTCTCAACGCGACGCCTAGAAGACTATACACTTCGATACGAGCTACACCGTAGTATCTGCCGCAAGGCCGGTTCAGTAGGCGGCACAGGACGCAATACCCACTGCGACCTCGGCGCGATATCCACAACATGTAATGGTGTAGGACGGGCACGGCTCCATGTAGCCGAGGGCAGCGAGACAACACGTCTTGCGAAGTGTTGATGTCTGCTGCTTGTTGATTGGACAATCGTTGGTGGACATCAACACGAGCAAAGCAAGCACCATTCAACTGCGTCGCAGGATGACAAGAGAGTTGAGGGCTGGGCGCTTGATTGGTGTCGAGAAGTTTGCGATTGCACTGGCTGAGAAGTCACCATTCCCCGCCGCGCAGAGCCCATCCTCCGCCGCGCAGATCCAATCGTCCGCCGCGCAGCACCCCTTTGGTCGCTTCTTCACGCAACTTGTAGCGCTGCTCTTTCTTTCTTCGCGCCTGATCCTGGATGGATATTTTATTTTATTTTATTTTCTCTCGCAGAGCAATTGTTTTGTTTCTCGGGGGGTTTCTGTGTGCTCGTTCGCCTCCATAGGGGGCCGAAGCTCGCAAGCATCGAGCGTGCCGGGCGATCGGGTGAGGGTATGCGCGAGCGGGGGCAGCCGAGGAAGCTGAGCCGTACGAGCGCGCAGGCGCAAGTAATGGTTTCACGGCTTAGGGCTTGCATGAAGCATCACTCGCAATGCGCGAAAGCAGAGAGAACCACTCCCACATTCCTACCTCAAATGTCTCTAAACTCACCATCTGTCATGAGGTGTTGCTCGGGCGGGGCTTGAGCTCATTCTTGGAGATGAGGCTGGTATGTAGCGTCGTATCGTCCGGTGGACTAGCTACCGAGACCGATATAGTGGGGCATCCCGCGCCGGGACGTTCGCTCTACACCGAATGTACACCGTATACCCATCTACACAAATTGACATCATCTTGGGATAGAATAGAAACCTCCCCGGACGTAGACTATCAGTAAAATGTCCAGAAGTTTAGATTTATCCTAAACAACATACACAGACCCTGGTCAAGATCTCGATACAAAGACCAAGAAGAGTTTTAGCTCATTTGGCTTCACCGTGTTGGAGCCTGGGAAGAGCAATCCCCACGGTATCGAGTTATTCTAGGGTGGCTCTGACGCCTCGCTGAGTTTTATGGCTTCTCGGGCCCTTTCTCTTCTTTCAATCCTGCCTCCTAGAGCCAGACTCGCCATGTTCAAAAAGTGGTCACATGCAAGTATTGGTTAAATTAAAAATAAAAAAAAAGAGGTCCCGACCCCCCAAACCCCCGCTGGAAGGCCCAGCAGAAGATCCTATGGGCGGAGGTCCAGAGCGAGATGGCAGAGGGAGGGGGGGCAACTCAGAGAACGAGAAGAGAAGGCGGAGGCGAAGGAGCTGGGGGGATGAGCTTTCTGCAGGAGCGGATAAGGGTTGGAGTGGAGAGGGGAGTATGTACGGTTCATATGTTAGGGGGTAGGCCAGCGGAGGGACCCACAACGAGCCGCCCGCGGACTGATCGAGGTCGGGGGGTTGGACAGTGGACACAAGCCGGTGTATATACATACATTGCCATGATCTAGATGGATCGCAGGCGGTTGATGACTACTTAGTTAAGGCCCTATTCGGTTCGACCGTATTTTGAGAAGCTAACTACCACATAAAACCGAGAAACCATCGGTTTGGAGTTAACGTGAGCGGTTTATCACGCCCCTGTGAGTTTGTCGGTTCAAGAAAATATGAAATGTCTTTAATATCTATTTTGAATATTTTTGACTGAGCCACAAGGGGGAAAAAAAAACCACCGCCACCACTATTGCAGTATCTATCAGTGAGTACACTCCACGAAGCTTTGCCCTTGAATCAACTCCATCACGATTCACAGCCATGACGTCCGACTCCGCTACCCCATTCCTCAGCCTAGCAAGGCTCCTTACGGTCGCTGCTCTTCTCGTTCAACACGAGAATACGCTGTATGACAGAACACCACACCATACCTCGAAGTTGACTGGGAAGCAACATGTTGACGATCTTTTAGTGTATCATTGATTTTCTTCGTATGCCACTCGAAACCTTCTTCACACCACAGCAAACTTTAGTATGTTTGGTAACTATATGGATCTCGCTTTGTGGATGCTTCTCCACAACCACAAGTTGTCGCCTTCAATATTGCAGCCTGCGCCTGGTAACTAGGCCAGCGTCGACCAGCCGCGCCTGGCCGTGGCAGAGCACGCACGGAGGTCGGAGGCCATGCGATTCTGCCAAAGACAAGCACTGGCATGGGGGCCGCTCCTACACACTTGGGTCCGGTCTATGCAGATTCTAGTATATACAATTTATCCCATAGTACTCTACATACAATAATATCGGATCTACGCCACCACGTCCAGTCGACAAGGAGGCTGGATTAGCGCGGAACACCCCGCTGCGAGGGGGGGAGAGGACGGCGGAGGACGATCCCTCCTCCTCCGTTCGCCTTCTCCGGCTCCGTCGCTCCACCCGCCTGGCTGGGTACTTCACTCTATGGCTGCAGTTACATACGACATGGTAGACTAGACAAGTAACCAGCATGCGTACCCGTTGGATCCTTGCCCTTGCCCGTGTCCCGGCGTCCGCGCGCATGTTGGGCGTGCGGCGTTTGTCCTGTCACCCTCGAAGCTAGCTAGTCACATTGCGACCGACCCGGGCCAGGGATAATCGCGAAAGCCGTCAAAGCCGCACTCTGGACACCAAACACATGTTCTCCAGCGGTCACGAGCGTGTCCGAGATCAAACACGCCATCGCGACCAACATCGCGAGCGCCTGGCCCGCGCCGCCGATCAGAAACAGGTTGCGGCGACCACAGTGATGGAATCCATAATGACCCTTTTCTCGATCTGTGTCCTCGGTGGCAGCGTTCGGGGCGGCGAGCATCCTCTGCGCCTCGGCCTGGTGGCCATGATCCAGCAGCCACCTCGGCGACTGGGAGGTCCAGGACGCTGCAGAGGAGGAGGATCGTGAACATGATCCAGAAGCCGATAGGGAACCGCCACTGAGGGGAATCATCGACGTACGAGACTCGAAGCCGAAACCAGTGCACAATCACGGCGCCGACGATCATGGCGGTTTCGGTGGAGGCTGCGGTTGTAGAGTATGACTTTGGCGTCTTGGCCTGCCAGATGGGGATGGAGGGAGTGTTCGCGTCGTTCCGATTCCCTGCACCGGCATCAGTATCACGAGTTATCACCACCACCAGGACGAAAACGGATTGTATGTATCGCCATGATCTAGATAGGTCGCATGCGTTTAAAAACAGAACAAATGATGAATTGCGTCAGCTCACTGGTCAGTACTTCGATGGACGAAGAGCAGGCCCACAGCCAAATGCCCGGTGGTGCCTGTATCGGACTTTCTTTCGGCCATGGATGTGGTGGTGCGCCGGATACCAGACACAGCTGAAGAGGATGTTCAGAGCGAGATGTCCGAGGGGGGACTTAGGGGACGGGAAGAGAAGGCGGAGGAGGGGAGGCGGAGGGCGGAGAGGATGCAGGAGGTCGGGGGGGGGGGGGGGGGGGGGGGGGGGGGGTGGGTTTATGCCGGAGTGT
>Ga0307508_10004448_pt1 | contig 13698 bp, 16 predicted proteins | sample 9_EM_MG_FD_203089 | JGI IMG/M metagenome (GOLD analysis project Ga0307508, IMG submission 203089) | Populus trichocarpa ectomycorrhiza microbial communities from riparian zone in the Pacific Northwest, United States - 9_EM | ecosystem: Host-associated > Plants > Roots > Unclassified | place... | reverse complement strand
GAGCACCGCGGTCGGCTACGTGGCCGGCGCGCGTGTCGCGGCCGAATTACCGGCCGAGCAAGTGATCTGCTGGGTGCTGGTGCTGAGCCTGCCGCTCACCTTGCCGCTGACGCTCGCGATCTGGCCCGCAGCGCCGGTGCGCGCGAGCGCCTGGGGCGGTTTCAGCTACGTGACGCTGTTCTCGATGTGGCTGGGCTTCTTCGCCTGGTACCGCGGCCTGGCGCTCGGCGGTACGGTGCGCGTGAGCCAGGTGCAGCTGGTGCAGCCGTTTCTTGCGCTGCTGTTCGCGGTGCCGGTGCTCGGCGAACACCTCGAGCCGACGACCGTGCTGTTCTCTCTCGCCGTGATCGCCGTCGTCTTCGTCAGCAAGAAGATGCCGACCCAAACCTTGAAACCCCTGGAACCCGGACGCCCGTGATGACCACCACCTCCTCCACGCCCTGGCAGCTGGCGCGCCGCGCCGAGCGCATGAACCCGTCGGTCATCCGCGAGATTCTGAAGGTCACCGAACGGCCCGGCATCATCTCGCTGGCCGGTGGGCTGCCGTCGCCCGACACCTTCCCGATCGAGGCGATGCGCGAAGCGACGGCGCGCGTGCTCGCCGACGCGCCGCGCGAGGCGCTGCAATACGCGGCCAGCGAGGGTTTCGCGCCGTTGCGCGAGTGGGTCGCCGAGCACATGGCCGAGAAGGGCGTGAACGTCGATCCCTCGCAGGTGCTGATCACGACCGGCTCGCAGCAAGGGCTGGATCTGGTCGGCAAGATCCTGATCGATGCGGGCGCCTCAGTCGCAGTCGAGGCGCCGACCTACCTCGGCGCGCTGCAGGCCTTCGCGCCCTACGAGCCCGAGGTCGTGACGGTGGCCTGCGACGAACACGGGCCGCTGCCCGAAGGCCTGAGCGCCGCGAAGGGCGCGCGTTTTCTGTACGTGCTGCCGAACTTCCAGAACCCGAGCGGCCGCTGCATGGGCGAGGCACGCCGCGTCGCGTTGAGCGAGGCGGCGCGCGATCTCGGCTTGCCGCTGGTCGAAGACAACCCGTACGGCGACCTGTGGTTCGACGCCGAGCCGCCCGCGCCGCTGGCCTCGCGCTGGGCCGAGGGCACGGTCTACCTCGGGTCGTTCTCGAAGGTCCTCGCACCGGGCTTGCGCTTGGGCTACGTGATCGCGCCGAAGGCCTTGGGCCCGAAGCTGCTGCAGGCCAAGCAGGCCGCCGACCTGCACACGCCGGGCTTCAACCAGCGTGTCGTGTACGAGGTGATCCGCAACGGCTTCCTGGCTACGCACGTGCCGACGATCCGCGCCCGCTACAAGGCGCAGCGCGACGCGATGCGCGCCGCGCTCGAGGCGCACATGCCGGCGGGTTGCCACTGGACGGTGCCGAGTGGCGGCATGTTCTTCTGGGTCGAGCTGCCCGAGGGCGTCGATGCCGTCGCACTGTTGCCGAAGGCAGTCGAGCTCGGCATGGCCTACGTGCCGGGCGCGGCCTTCTTCGCGGCCGATCCGAAGCTCAACACGCTGCGGCTGTCGTTCGTGACGGTCGCGCCCGATCTGATCGAACGCGGCGTGGCTTTGCTGGCGCAGGCGTTGAAGGGCGAACGATGACGCGGGCCGAGCGCCGGGCCGCTCCCAAGCCGGCCCGCGCCCCCGTGGGGGGTCGATCGACGTACCCGTCGAGCGGGGGGCTGATGTTCACGCAGGTCGATGTGTTCACTGACACGCCATTGCTCGGCAACCCGCTCGCGGTCGTGCACGACGCGCAGGGTCTCACCGAGGCGCAGATGGCGGCGTTCGCCCGCTGGACCAACCTGAGCGAGACCACCTTCCTGCTGCCGCCCACCGATCCGGCCGCCGACTACCGGGTGCGCATCTTCACGCCGCACCGCGAGCTGCCGTTCGCCGGACACCCGACCCTGGGCAGCTGCCACGCGTGGCTGGAAGCGGGCGGGGTCGCGCGCGCCGCCGATGAGGTCGTGCAGCAATGCGCTGTCGGGCTGATCCGCATCCGGCGTGCCGGCGCGCGGCTGGCCTTCGCCGCGCCGCCCTGCCTGCGCAGCGGTCCGCTGGAGGACGAGCTGCTCGCGCGCATCGTCGCGGCCTTGCGGCTGCGGCGCGCGGACATCGTCGACCACCAATGGGTCGACAACGGCCCGGGCTGGAGTGCGATCCGTCTGGCCTCGGCCGACGCGGTGCTGGCGCTGCAACCCGACTGGGCGGCGCTGGCCGGCATCAAGCTCGGGGTGGTCGGCGCCCACGCGGCCGGAGGCGATGCGCAGTTCGAGGTCCGTGCGCTGGTCGGCGAAGGGCCGGGCTACGAAGACCCGGTCACCGGCAGCTTGAACGCAAGCCTGGCGCAGTGGCTGATCGGCAGCGGCGTCGCCCCCGACACGTACGTGGCGGCGCAGGGCGCGCGGCTCGCGCGTGCCGGTCGCGTGCACCTCGCCCGCGACGGCGACACCGTCTGGGTCGGCGGCAGCAGCGTGAGTTGCGTGCGCGGCGAGCTCGCGCTTTGATGACGATGACGTGCTGATGTTCACGCTCGACCACCTCGTCATCGCCGCACGCACGCTGGACGAGGGTGTGGACTGGTGCGCGGCGACGCTCGGTGTGCGGCCGACCGCCGGGGGCCAGCACCGGTTCATGGGCACGCACAACCGCGTCTTCGACGTGTCGTCGGCCGCGTTTCCGCGCAGCTATGCCGAGATCATCGCGATCGACCCGTCATTGCCGGCGCCGCCGCACGCGCGCTGGTTCGACCTGGACAACGCGTCGCCGCAGCAGCAGCTCGAACGCGCACCGCAACTCGTGCATTGGGTCGCGCGCGTCGACGACATCGAGGCCGCCCGCGTCGCGATGCTGGGCCGCGGCGTCGATTGCGGCGAAGTGGTGCAAGCCGAACGCGGCGCGCTGCGCTGGCGCATCACGGTGCGCGCCGACGGGCGCCGCATGCACGCCGGTGCGATGCCGGCGCTGATCCAGTGGGACGGCCCACACCCGACCGACGCGCTGGCCGCGAGCGGCGTTCGGCTCGAAGCCATCAGCGCCGCCGGGGCGCCGCTGGCCGTGGTGCTCGCCAGCCCGAACGGGCGCATCACCCTCCAATCCCCTTCTTCACCGAAAGCCTGAATCGTGTACGAACGACAGTCGATGATCGACGCGATGCGCATCGTGCGCGACGCGATGCCGCCGACCCCGCAGCAGCGCTGGCCGCTGCTCGACCGGCGCGTCGGTGCACAGGTCTGGGTCAAGCACGAGAACCACACCGCCGTCGGCGCCTTCAAGCTGCGCGGCGGCCTGGTGTACTTCGAGGGCCTGCGCCGGCGCGAGCCGAAGCTGCGCGGCGTGATCAGCGCGACGCGCGGCAACCACGGTCAATCGGTGGGCTACGCGGCCCAGCGCCACGGCCTGCAGGCGACGATCGTCGTGCCGCATGGCAACTCGGTCGAGAAGAACGCGGCGATGCGCGCGCTCGGCGTCGAGCTGGTGGAGCATGGCGACGACTTCCAGGCCGCGCGCGAACACGCCGGGCGCCTCGCACACGAGCACGGGCTGCACATGGTGCCGGCGTTCCACGACGATCTGGTGCGCGGCGTCGCCACCTACTGGGTCGAGTTCTTCGAGTCGTTCGCGCCGGGTTATGCGCCCGACGTGGTCTTCGTGCCGATCGGCCAGGGTTCGGGCATCTGTGCCTGCGCCGCGGCGCGTGCGCATGTCGGCGCCGCCACCCGCATCATCGGCGTGGTCTCGGCGCATGCGACGGCATACCAGAAGTCGTTTCGCGCCGGCCATGTGATCGAGTCGCCGGTGACGACCGAGCTCGCCGACGGCATGGCCTGTCGCGTGCCCGACGAGCAAGCCTTGGCCGTGATCCGGCGCGAGGTCGACGACGTGATCGCCGTGACGGACGACCAGGTCGCCGACGCGATGCGTGCGCTCTTCGCCGACACCCACAACGTCGCCGAAGGCGCCGGCGCTGCCTCGCTGGCCGGGGCGATGCTTCAGCGCGAGCGGTGGCAGGGGCGGCGCATCGGCGTGGCGCTCACCGGCGGCAACGTCGACACCGCGGTGTTCGCGCGCGTGCTCGCTGGTCCGTGAAGCGGCGCCGGGCGCCCGCGCGGCCAGCGCCGGGCCGCTCCCAAGCGGCCGCGCACCCGCTCGGCGGGTGGCGCCGGTACGCCGGCGCCGGGTGCTCTACTTACTCCTTGCGGTAGTTGTCATGACAGGCCTTGCAGGCCTTCCCGGTCTCTCCGGCTGCGGCCTTGATCGCGTCGAGGTTGCCCCCTTTGGCGGCCACGTTCAGCTTGACCATCGCCTCCTGCATCGTGGACGCGGCGGTGTTGAACTTGTCCTTCTCGACCCAGATCTTCGGTTCGGCCTTCGTCTCGCCCTTGTCGGTGCCGTCGATGAAGCCGGCGTACGGCAGCTTGGACATCACCGCGGCGATCTCGGCGTTGTCGGCCGCGGCCTTGGCGTCGAACGGGATCTTGCCGTTGGCCATGCCCGCGACGATGCCGAAGTGCCGGGCCATCACCGTGAAGGCGGCCTTGCGGTACTTGATCGCGTCTTCCGGCTTGGCGAACTGGGCCGCGGCGGGCAGGGCGATCAGGGTGCCGAGCAGCGCCGCGCCGGTCAGCGCGAGGGTCGGGAACAGACGTTTCATGCGGTTTCTCCTGGCCTGGTTTTTTTGGGGGAAGAGGCGCTGCGCAGTGTAGGGGCCAGCGTGCGGGCTGAGTCGCTCACTCCGGGAATATCCGAGTGCCGAGCGGCACGCGCCCCGGTTGCGGTTATCTTCGCGGGGTGCCACCATGCCCGCAACACGATGAATGACGAGCTGACACCCGTGCGCGTGTGGGATCTGCCCACCCGCGTCTTCCATTGGCTGCTGGCGAGCTGCGTGATCGCCTCCATCGTCAGTGCACAGATCGGCGGCAATGCGCTGATGTGGCACTTCCGTCTCGGCTACGTGGTGTTCACGCTGCTCGCGTTTCGCATCTTGTGGGGGCTGATCGGCGGCCACTGGTCGCGTTTTGCCAGCTTCGTCTATGCGCCTGCCACGGTGGCGCGCTATGTGCGCGGCGAGCACCGCGCCGGCGAGCACGTCGATGTGGGCCACAACCCGCTCGGCGCGTTGTCGGTGTTCGGCTTGCTGGCGCTGCTCGTGGCGCAGGTCGGCACCGGCCTGTTTGCCGACGACGAGATCGCCAACGCCGGTCCGCTGATCAAGTTCGTCTCCGGCGCCACCAGCCTGGCGCTGACCAAGTGGCACAAGCTGTTCGGCCAGTGGTTGATCATCGGCCTGATCGTGCTGCACGTCGCGGCGATCGTGTTCTACGTCGTCCGGAAGAAACACGACCTGCTGCGGCCGATGATAGGCGGCGACAAGCCGTTGACGGCCGATGTGCCCGCCTCCCTCGACAACGGGCGCACGCGTGCGCTCGCGCTGGTGCTGGTCGCGCTGTGCGCGGGGCTGGTCACCTGGATCGTGTCGCTCGGCGACTGATGCGCATGAGTTCCTCCGCCGCCGCCGACAACCCACCCGAGGTCACGCTGCTGCGCGTCGAGACCGGCCCGTTGCTGGAGCCGGCGCGCGAGATCCTGCGCGAGTACGCGCGCAGCCTCCAGGTCGACCTGTGCTTCCAGAACTTCGAGACCGAGCTTGCCGAACTGCCGGGCGAATACACCGCGCCGGCGGGACAGCTGCTGCTCGCCCACGTGGACGGCGCGCTCGCCGGCTGCGGCGGTTTGCGGGCGCTGCCGGAGTCGGACTACGCCAATGCCTGCGAGATGAAGCGCCTCTACGTGCGCCCGGCATTCCGCCGCTTCGGGCTCGGCCGCGTGCTCGCCGAGGCTCTGCTCGACGAGGCGCGCCGCGCCGGCTACTCGGTGATGCTGCTCGACACGCTCGACGAAATGGAGTCGGCGCGCGAGCTCTATGCGTCGCTGGGTTTCGAAGAGGTCGCGCCGTATTACTTCAACCCGATCCCGGGGGCGCACTACCTCAAGGTCGATCTCGACTAGGCGTAGCATGCCCCGACACTTCACCGCGCCGGGAGGGCCATGACCGCATCCGCGAACACGTCTCATGACACACAGCAGCAGTCGTTCGAATTGCGTGCGGGTGCGCTGCGTCTGGCGCTGCGCCCCGATCTGGGCGGCTGCATCGCCGGGCTCTGGCACCGAGACACGCCGATCCTGCGTTCCGTCGAGCCGGGTGCGCTGACGGCCTCGCGCCCGTCGGCCGTGTACCCGCTGCTGCCGTATTCCAACCGCCTCGGCTACCGCAAGTTCCGCTGGAAGGGTGTTGACTACACGACGCAACCGAACTTCGGCGACAACCCGCACTCGGTGCACGGCGTCGGCTGGCTGCGGCCGTGGGAGATTGTCTCCAGCAGCGTGCTCGAGGTCGTGATCCGGTTGCGCCATCCGGGTGATGCCGACTGGCCGTTTGCGTTCGAGGCCACGCAGTACTTCACGCTCACGCCGCACTCGATGCACGTCGAGATGGTGTTCACCAACACCGCCGACGTGGCCCAGCCGGTCGGCCTGGGCTGGCATCCGTATTTTCCGAAGCGTGCGCGCAGCCGGCTGCACATCGAGCTGTCCGACCGCTGGGATTCGGACGCGACGCAGCTGCCGGTGCGCAAGGTCGCGCAGCCCGGCATCGACAGCGATGTTTCGCACCTGAACTTCGACAACTGCTTCGACGGCTGGAAAGGCCCGGCGCGCATCCGCGACGAGAAGTTCTCGCTGCAGCTGAGCTCGTCGCTGAATCACCTCGTCGTGTTCACGCCGCAGGACCGCGAATATTTCTGCGTCGAGCCGGTCAGCCATGTGTCGAACGCGATCCACATGGCCGACCCGGCCGCGCATGGGCTGCGCAGCGTGGCGCCGGGCGAGAGCTTCGAAGCCGCGATGAACCTTGAGGTCGCGGTGGTCTGATGCGGGGCCCGGATGCCGATGTGCGCCTGGCCGTCGCCTCGGCCGCGCTGCTGGGCGAGTCGCCGGTCTGGCACCCGCGCGAGAACGTGCTCTACTACGTCGACATCCCGGGCCGCCGGCTGCAATGCTTCGAGCCGCGCAGCGGCGAGCTGCGCCACTGGGATTTCGACACCGAGGTGGCGAGCCTCGCTCCCCGCCTGAACGGGACCTTGCTGCTCGCGCTGCGCAATGGCCTGTGGGCCTTCGACCCGGTGAGCGGCGAACGCGAGCGCATCGCGGAGCCGCCCTACGATGCGGCCACGGAGCGTTTCAACGACGGCAAGTGCGACCCGCAGGGCCGCTTCTGGGTCGGCACGATCTACGAGCCACGCGATCCGGCCTTGGCCTCGCTGCACTGCTTCGCGAAGGGCCAGCTGACGAAGCGGGCCGAGGGCTTCACCGTGATGAACGGCCTGGCCTGGAGCCCGAACGGCCGCACGATGCACTGGAGCGACACCAAGGCGCACACCATCTACGCGGCCGACTTCGACCCGGCCAGCGGCACGCCGAGCCTCCGGCGCGTGTTCGCGCAGTTCCCGCTCAAGCAGCCCGGCGAATCGCTGGACCGTTACGGGGGTCGCCCGGACGGCGCGGCGATGGACGCCGAGGGCTGCTACTGGGTCGCGATGTTCGAAGGCCAGCGCCTGCTGCGGCTCTCGCCCGAGGGCGAGACCCTGCGCGTCGTCGAGCTGCCGGTGCGCTGCCCGACGATGCCGTGCTTCGGCGGTCCGGACCTGAAGACGCTCTACATCACGAGTTCGCGCGAGAACCGCCCCGCGGCCGAACTGATCGCGCAGCCCTGGGCCGGTTGTGTGCTGGCGCTCGACGTCGACGTGCCCGGGCTGCCGGTGAACTTCGCGACCTGAGGGGCGTTCAGGGCGTGCGCCGCGGGATCCGGCGCGTTTCGCCCACCGCCATCACGAAGAACGCGTCGTCTGCCAGGCCTTTCGCGCGGCGCGCCTTGGCGAGCTGCTGCGGCGGCTCATCCAGCGATTCATCGGTCAGCTCGAACGTGCCCCAGTGGATGCCGACCGAGCGCTTCGCGTTCACGTCGAGGTGGATCTGCACCGCCTCGGCCGGGTTGACATGCTGCGAGGCCATGAACCAGCGCGGCTCGTACGCGCCGATCGCGATCAGCGCGATGTCGAAGCCGCCGCTCTCGGCCTGGCGCGCCTTGAAGTGCTCGCGGATGTCAACGAAGTCCTTCGAGTACGCGGTGTCGCCGGTGAAGAACAGGTGCAGGTCGGGGGCGAACACCGCGTAGCCGCCCCACAGCGTCTTCAGCCGGTCGTTCAGGCCGCGGCCCGACCAGTGCTGCACCGGCGTCAGCACGATCTCGATCGGGCCGGCCGCCGACGTGAGCGTGTGCGACTGCCACCAATCGAGCTCGACCACGTTCGTGATGTCGCGCTCGGCCATCCAGGCCTTGATGCCCAGCGGCACGACGAACAGCGGCGGCCCGCCGGCCTGGCCGTTCAGCGCGCGCACGCTCGCATCGTCAAGGTGGTCGTAGTGGTTGTGCGAGATCAGGATCGCGTCGACGTGCGGCAACTCGGCGAGCGCCAGGCCGGGCGCCACGGCCCGCTTCGGCCCGGCGAAGCTGAGCGGCGAGACGCGCTCCGAGAACACCGGGTCGGTGAGGACGTTCAGCCCGCCGAGCTGCGCCAGCATCGTCGCGTGCCCGACCCAGGTGATCGCGGGCTGCATCATCGCGCCGGCGCGGGCGTTGGCCTGGATGAAACCTGCGTCGGGTGTGACTCGCGGCGTGGGCGTGATCGGCGGGCGGGGCAGGCCGTCGCGCGTGGCGGCGAGTTTCCATTTCAGCAAATCGCCGAAGCTGCGGGGTTCGAACTCGATGTAGTTGTTCTGAAATCCGTCCGGGCGATGATGGGGCTTTGGTTCGTCGGCGTTCACGGTGGTGTGCGGCGCCAGCAGCGCGGAGGCGATCAGCAGTGAAGCAGGGAGACACGTCGGCATCAGGAATTGTCGCGGCATGACCGCATGTTGTGCTCTGTCATCTGGAGCACTCCGGGTTTCCCCATATAATTCCAAGGCTTTGCTGCACGCTACTCTGGCCACACCATGATTGATTCGATTGGCAAGCGCGTTGACAAACGCCTCGACCAACGCGTCGATCACGGTCCAGGTTGGAAGGGTGGGGCGGAGCAAGAAGAATTCAAGACCTGGACCCGGGAAGAGGCCCAGGCCTGGAGAACGAACAACCCGTCCTTGTCGCCATGGCGGGTGGTTGCGGTGCAAGCCGTGGCCGGGCTGGTGTGTTGTGCCGCGGTCTGGGCCATCACGCAGCGCAGCGGGGCAGCCTGGTCGGCACTGTATGGTGCGGCGGCTGTCGTCGTGCCGAGCGCCTTGCTGGCGCGCGGCATGACGCGTGGAATGCGAAATCCGGTGGCTGCGGCCGCGGGCTTCATGTTCTGGGAGATGCTGAAGATCGGGGTGGCGGTCGCCATGTTGGTGATCGCTGTGAGGGTGGTGCCGGGCCTGAGCTGGCCAGCGTTGCTGGTCACCATGGTGGTGTGCATCAAGATCAACTGGGTCGCGCTGTTGTGGCGTGGCCGGCGTTCGGACAACAAGGCGTAGCAACAAGATGGCAGCTGAAGGCGCGGCGGCGAATGCCCCAACCGCTGGTGAATACATCATTCACCACCTGACCCACCTGCAGAACCAGCACCAGCATGGTCCGGCCGATTTTTCGGTCATCAACTGGGACTCGACCTTCTTCACGATCGTGGTCGGCGTGCTCGGCTGCTGGTTGCTGTGGCTGGCCGCGCGCAAGGCCACCTCGGGCGTGCCTGGCCGGTTCCAGGCCGCCGTCGAACTGCTGGTCGAGCTGGTCGACAGCCAGGCCAAGGGCATCGTGCACAACGCCACCAGCCGCAAGCTGGTCGCGCCGCTGGCGCTGACCGTGTTCGTCTGGATCTTCCTGCTGAACGCGATGGACTTGCTGCCGGTCGACCTGCTGCCGTGGATCGGCGAGCACGTGTTCGGCCTCGAGCACCTGCGCGTCGTGCCGACCGCCGACCTCTCGATCACGATGGGCCTGTCGCTCGGCGTGCTGATCGTCTGCCTGGTCTACAACGTCAAGATCAAGGGTGCCGGCGGCTGGCTGCATGAAATGCTGGCCGCGCCGTTCGGCGACAAGTGGTTCCTGTACCCGGTGAACTTCGCGTTCCAGATCATCGAGTTCGTCGCGAAGACCGTCTCGCACGGCATGCGGCTGTTCGGCAACATGTACGCCGGCGAACTGATCTTCATGCTGATCGCGCTGATGGGCGGCGCGTTCGCGCTCTCCGCGACCGGCATCCTTCTGACCATCGGCCACATCATCGCGGGCTCGGTGTGGGCGATCTTCCACATCCTGATCATCACGCTGCAGGCTTTCGTGTTCATGATGCTGACCTTGGTGTATGTCGGCCAGGCGCACGACACGCACTGATTCGCTACCGCTGTTCCCGCGGCATCTCTCGACAGAGATTCACCTTTTCCTTTTCTTCTAACAAACCTCAACTGGAGTCATCATGGAAGTCATTAGCTTTGTTGCCCTCGCCGCTGGCCTGATCATTGGTCTGGGTGCCGTCGGCGCCTGTATCGGTATCGGCATCATGGGCAGCAAGTACCTCGAGTCGGCCGCCCGCCAGCCCGAACTGATGAACGAACTGCAAACCAAGATGTTCCTGCTGGCCGGCCTGATCGACGCCGCGTTCATCATCGGTACCGGTATCGCGCTGTGGTTCGCCACTGCCAACCCGTTCCTGGCCCAGATCGCCAACCTGCCGAAGTAAGCAAGCCGTTCCGCGCTGGTCCGCCCAGCTTTCCGGAATCCCCCTTTCTTCCTACAGAGGCAAGAACGTGAGCATCAACGCAACGCTGATCGTGCAAATGATCGTGTTCCTGATCCTCGTCGGCTTCACGATGAAATTCGTGTGGCCGCCGATCGTGAAGGCACTCGACGAGCGCGCGAAGAAAATCGCCGACGGCCTGTCGGCCGCCGACAAGGCCAAAGCCGAGTTGACCAACGCGAACAAGCGCGTCGAAGAGCAGCTGCAGACCGCCCGCAAGGACGCGACGCAGCGCCTGGCCGATGCCGAGCGCCTGGCGCAGTCGATGATCGAAGAGGCCAAGAGCCGCGCGACCGAAGAGGGCGCGAAGATCATCGCGTCGGCCAAGGCCGAGGCCGAGCAGGAATCGATCAAGGCGCGCGAGACCCTGCGCGACCAGGTCGCCGCGCTTGCCGTCAAGGGCGCCGAGCAGATCCTGCGCAAGGAAGTCAACGCCGGCGTGCATGCCGACCTGTTGTCGCAGTTGAAGACCGAGCTATGAACATGAGCCCCCACGCTCACTTGCGTTCGCTACCCCCCTCGGGGGCGCAGGCCTCCCTTGGGGCGGCCCGGCGGGAGTCCTGACATGGCCGAGCTTGCAACCCTCGCCCGGCCGTATGCCGAAGCGCTGTTCCAGGTCGCCGTCAAAGGCGATCTGACGCAGGCCAGCAACGAGCTCGATGCGCTCTCGAACGTGGCGGCGAACCCGCAGCTGCGCCAGTTCGCCGATGCCCCGAGCGCTGGCGCGGCGCAGGTGTTCGACGTGATCACATCGGTCGTGAAGACGCCGCTGTCCGACGCCTCGAAGAACCTGCTGCGCACCGTGATCGACAACGGCCGGCTGAGTGTGCTGCCCGAGATCGCGGCGCAGTTTCACACGCTCGTGAACGCGCGCTCGGGTGTGTCGGATGCGGTCGTCTACAGCGCTTTCGCTATCGAGCCGGCGCAGCTGGCCGACGTGGTGGCCGTGCTCGAGAAGCGCTTCAAGCGCAAGCTCAACGCATCGGTGCAGGTGCAGCCCGACCTGATCGGCGGCATTCGTGTGGTCGTCGGTGACGAAGTGCTCGACACCTCGGTGAAGGCCCGCCTCGAACAAATGAAGGCGGCGCTCACGGCCTGAAGGCCTTGATCGTTCCGTCCATCGGATAACGCTTGTCCTGGAGAGAAGCCCATGAACCTGAATCCCGCAGAAATTTCCGAACTCATCAAGAGCCGCATCGAAGGCCTCGGAGCGGCCACCGACATCCGCAACCAAGGCACGGTCGTGTCGGTGACCGACGGCATTTGCCGCATCCACGGCCTGTCCGACGTGATGCAGGGCGAAATGCTCGAGTTCCCGGCCACCGCCGACGGCACGCCGACCTACGGCCTGGCGCTGAACCTCGAGCGTGACTCGGTCGGCTCGGTGATTCTGGGCGAGTACGAGCACATCTCCGAAGGCGACACGGTCAAGTGCACCGGCCGCATCCTCGAAGTGCCGGTCGGCCCCGAACTGAAGGGCCGCGTCGTCAACGCGCTCGGCCAGCCGATCGACGGCAAGGGCCCGGTGGGCGCAAAGATGTCGATGCCGATCGAGAAGATCGCCCCGGGCGTGATCGCCCGCAAGTCGGTCGACCAGCCGATGCAGACCGGCCTGAAGTCGATCGACTCGATGGTGCCGATCGGCCGCGGCCAGCGCGAGCTGATCATCGGCGACCGCCAGACCGGCAAGACCGCGGTGGCGATCGACGCGATCATCAACCAGAAGGGTCAGAACATGACCTGCATCTACGTCGCGATCGGCCAGAAGGCCTCGTCGGTCAAGAACGTGGTGCGCGCACTCGAAGCCAACGGCGCGATGGAATACACCATCGTCGTCGCCGCGACCGCCGCTGAAAGCGCGGCGATGCAGTACGTGTCGGCCTACTCGGGCTGCACGATGGGCGAGTACTTCCGTGATCGTGGCGAAGACGCGCTGATCGTGTACGACGATCTGTCCAAGCAGGCCGTCGCGTACCGCCAGGTCTCGCTGCTGCTGCGCCGCCCGCCGGGCCGCGAAGCGTATCCGGGCGATGTGTTCTATCTCCACAGCCGCCTGCTCGAGCGCGCCGCGCGCGTGAACGCCGACTACGTCGAAGCCTTCACCAAGGGTGAAGTCAAGGGCAAGACCGGTTCGCTGACCGCGCTGCCGATCATCGAAACGCAGGCCGGCGACGTGTCCGCGTTCGTGCCGACCAACGTGATCTCGATCACCGACGGCCAGATCTTCCTGGAAACCTCGCTGTTCAACGCCGGCATCCGCCCCGCGATCAACGCCGGTATCTCGGTGTCGCGCGTCGGTTCGTCGGCGCAGACCAAGATCATCAAGGGCCAGTCCGGCGGTATCCGTACCGACCTGGCGCAGTACCGCGAACTCGCGGCGTTCGCGCAGTTCGCGTCCGACCTCGACGAAGCGACCCGCAAGCAGCTCGACCGCGGTGCACGCGTCACCGAACTGCTGAAGCAGAATCAGTACTCGCCGCAGCCGATCAGCCTGATGGGCGCGACGCTGTTCGCGGTCAACAAGGGCTTCATGGACGACGTCGACGTGAAGAAGATCCTCGCGTTCGAACACGGCCTGCACACGCACCTGAAGACGAGCAACGCCGCGCTGCTGAAGAAGATCGAGGACAGCAAGGCGCTCGACAAGGATGCCGAAGCCGAGCTGACGACCGCCATCACCGCGTTCAAGAAGTCTTTCGCTTGATTGCCTAAGGACTTCGACCAACAAGGAGCCCACTGATGGCAGCAGGCAAAGAGATACGCGGCAAGATCAAGAGCTTCGAGAACACGAAGAAGATCACCAAGGCCATGGAAATGGTCTCGGTCGCGAAGATGCGCAAGGCGCAGGACCGCATGCGCGCGGCGC
>Ga0307508_10004447_pt1 | contig 13700 bp, 17 predicted proteins | sample 9_EM_MG_FD_203089 | JGI IMG/M metagenome (GOLD analysis project Ga0307508, IMG submission 203089) | Populus trichocarpa ectomycorrhiza microbial communities from riparian zone in the Pacific Northwest, United States - 9_EM | ecosystem: Host-associated > Plants > Roots > Unclassified | place... | reverse complement strand
GGCAATGGTCGGGAGCAATTTACAGCAAAACCTGCACGACGGAGGGTGCAAACGCTAGATTTAGCTTTTGTTGTGCATATCTGCCAAGAGTCCACCCACCCGGAAACAAGGTATCGATGGCATCACGAAACACTTGGAATCTTTAATTATGGCTTGTTCAAGTATCTCATTGTTCGGCGTCCTTGCAACGCTCATCAATGCATCACATGCATCACAACTGTATACCAATTATAGACGTGGCGAGATTGCGGAGTGATGACAGGTCCATGCCTTTGCATCTATGTCCGAGCCTGGGAGACGGTCCTGTTAATAGGTGACAATTTGGATGAGCTGAGCGCAGTAAGTCCATTATTTCCGTGCACCGCAGCGATGGATGTCGATTAAGGGGCATTATCAAGAACTTCAAATACGAAAAAAGGTGTTGGGCGTTGGTGTCGCCACCGTGATCTCGCCGACTACCTCAGGACCACAAGCACTGTCGCAGGGGTCGTTCCTCTTCCTTCGTCGGACCTGAGATCATGTCACTGCTGTTGGTTATCTCATTATTGCTCACTTCCGCCCGAGCTGATCCTAGTAAGAGCACCTTGTGGACATCGTTATGTGGTGCCTCACTAATTTCGTCCCAAACAGCATGGGTCAGCCTCCCGATAAAGGTCCCTATGAACATGGCGGACAACGTCTTCAATAATCCGCTTGTTCCGACATTGTATGGGACACCTCCTCAATTAATTAACGCCACTCTCGACCTCAATACCGCCAAAGTGGTGGTCTATTCGAGCAGCTGTGTTTTATGCAGTGGAAACACCTCCTTTGACCCCACCCTGTCCACCACATTTCAGGTATTTTCCATACACATCCATCACCACCAACGCCCAACACCCCAAAATATAGGCGCTGAATTATCCATGGCCGTACAATACGGACGCCTATTTCGGAAATATGAGCAGTGACGCGATGAGCTTTGGTGGTATCCTGTCATTACCGCAGACCGAGTTTGGTTCGTGCTTTATTGTTCTCATCTTTCTCACTGCAGCTGGTTCTCTTACCACTCGGCGTACTAGGTCTTATCGAAACAGGCGGAGATGACACGCTCAGCTACCTTATGTACAATGGGCGCTTGGGAATCTTCCCCGATCCCGTCAATGCTACGGCTGCATCTGAACATTTCTTATCTCGATTACATGCAAGCAACCAGCTTCTTAATCCAGTGATTGGAATGAGGCTCGACCCAGTTAATCCCAAGATCACAATCGGAGCATTGGACGAGAATGATTATCAAGGAAATCTGAATTGGGTCCCAATCACCACACCGAATGCTTCATGGACTTTCCGAAATATAATCGTCTTGGACGGGCTGAAGGGTTACAACGGCAGCTTTTTGCCAAACAGCTCTGCTATATACGCAACTATAAACTCGGGTGCGTCTGCGGGCTGAAACCAACCATTTTGTTGCTAATAAAATGCCACTGGCTCACTTTGCCCTCCAACAGTCTACTTTGGTGTCACTATCCCTAACCTCACTACCTACCTTACTAATACGGGGTACGCTGGTCCGATCAATTATACTGTCGGGAGCAACGGGATCGTTGGATACGTCTGCAACTCATCTGAGTACACACCTTATGTAGCCCTTACTGCAACTATCAACGGCGTGGATTATCCCATGGACTCCACGGGAAACCTGTTGCGCGACTTGTCTCCGCTCACAGTGCGGGGTACCTGTTCTGTTGGACTGGCCAACCCGGATCCATCAGAACCCCATCTTAACCTGGGATTGCCGTTTCTGAGAAGTGTTTACTTGTGAGTGGAGCGACTTCATATTCTAGCAGATAATTGTTACTCATCACGTTGTCAACCAATTACATTTGCAGGGCGTACCGCTTCCCCACGGACTCGTGTCCTGGGTTCTATGGCTTCGCATTCCCGTCGGGAAATGTCAACCGCACTTCATCTCAGATAGCACAGACGCCTACATCAACCCCCACGCAGAGTGCTCAGTGCCTCGTGTTTGCCAGTCCCACAGCAACGCCTTCGCCGAGTTTCGAGACGGTCCAACAAATGTGGATGTCAACTCAGAAGTATCAAGTGTGGGGAGGGCAGACGAAGGTGAGTTTGTTTGGAGAGGGGGGCCTGGGACGTGCCCAGGAGTGGAACCTGACTTCCGGTTGGATGTAACGTTCGTTTCTTCTTGAATCGGTTGTTCTGGATTTGCCTGGTCATCCTTGGCCAGATGGTTGATTACCTAGCGTCTGGTTATGCTTGGGCCCGGGAAAAATAAAACCTATACCATTCATATGTTGGAGCGTCCTATCCATTCTTGTCAGTTACCACAACTTCCCAAATGGCGAGGGGCGACGACCACATTGTATTGGTTCCAGTGACCCATGGTCATCCTCAGTGCCTCGTGTTTGCCAGTCCTAATCAACGCCTTTGCCGAGTTTCGAGACGGTCCAACAAATGCGGATGTCAACTCAGAAGTACCAGGTGTGGGGAGAGCAGATGTGGGCAAGTTTGTTCGGAGACGGAGGTCTGGGAAGTGCCTGGGAGTGGAACCTGACTTCTAGTTGAGCATAACGTTAGTTCCCCCCCGAATCAGTTGCTCTGGGCTTGCCTGGCCGTCCCCGGCCAGATAACTGATCACCTGGTGTGTTATTATGCTTGGGAAATAGACCTAGTAGGCATCATTCGGCGCTTTTCGTCACAAGTTCAGAGTGTCCTATTTGAAGCCCTTATCACACGTGCCTGAATGTGGTGGGGCTAAATATAGCCGTGACAGGTCCACTCGGTTTGCGCACCAGGTGATAACCATGCCAGCACGTGCCTTCGACGAATGCGCGCAGTTGTCCGGTTTTCCATGGGATCGAACCAAGACTACCTGAATAATTTGGCCGCCACGGCGGCGTTCTGGACCGACGAGTCAGAAGTCGGGTTGCACTCTCGCACACCCATCCATCTGATTGGGCCGCCACTGCTTATCTGCCGTATCGCCAGCACACTTGCATTCAGAGCGAGCTCAGGAGCACCACCGCCGTGATTCATCCTGTGTTTGCGAATTTCGCTTCAAATTTGCGCCTTGCCAGCTATTACGGTACTGTCACCATTCGGCTTTTCCTCAGTCACTATAATAAGAATGACCTCATTCACTGATTCACAGGTTTTGAAACTATTGGCTCGCTTCCATAGTCCTGAATTCGTGGTACCTGTTTCATAAGTGGTGGGACGTGCATCAACTGAAAGGCGATGACCTTCTCTGCAGAGCTTTTTGAACGTACCTTGCCGGCGTCATGGGCTCGCGCCGCAAGAATGATGCGAGTAACGAACCTTTAGGGCAACAAGGGGAACACGGCAAAGTGATCCCTGGTACATAAGAGAAGTGTAGGGGTGCCGATATCAGTTTGCCCTAGTCCCTTCCCGCTATGTTCGAGATGGGTTTCATGTCTATCCTTGCGTTTTCACTATTCTTCATCTCTAGCGCGTCGGTCTCCAAGATTTTGGACTCGGACACAGATTTACTAGTGCTTTCCGCTACACCAACAAATGTCACTGTGCTCGGCCCTATGAGCCAACTTCATATCGCGAACAGATTCATTGCCCCAGACGGATATAATCGATCGTGCGCCGATGTTGATTGTCCTTTCTAAACGCATTCTTAATGATTTGTAGAGCGACTCTTGCCAATGGTGTATTCCCTGCGCCGTTGATCCGGGCAAACAAGGTGAGAACTACAACACTATCTAGATGGTCGTGCTTACGCCTTTCTAGAACGATCAGTTTGCTATTCAAATATTTAATGAACTCACGGACGATACAATGTCTTTGGAAACTAGTGTCGTAAGTAACTATACCATTAAATTTTGTGAACCGCATCCTTATGTACGCCAAAGCATTATCACGGGATTTTCCAGCTCAAATCCAATTGGGCTGACGGCACTTCACACGTCAGTCAGTGCCCGATTCGCCAGCAGGAATCATTCGTGCAGACATTCAGTATCGACGGCCAGACTGGAACATACTGGTACCATTCACATTACGCAACTCAATATTGTGACGGATTTCGAGGACCACTGGTTATATATGACCCTGAGGACCCTCTGGCAGATTTATATGATGTCGACGATGGTGAGTCTCCAATGGATTTTCTGTCCGCGTTCCGTCTTGTAATCCAAGTAACCCAAACAGAAAATACGGTTATCACCCTCTCTGATTGGTGAGTATCTCATGTCGAACACAAAGGTTTTTGCTGACTCGGATTTAGGTATCACATACCCTCTATCCAACTCAACCAAACTTTCTCAAGGGTGATAGCGAACTCGACGCTGATCAATGGCAGGGGTCGCTATGCTGGCGGACCACCGGCTCCACTCTCGGTCATCAATGTCCAACAAGGGTTACGATATCGCTTCCGCGTGGTTGCCACGTCTTGCGATCCCGTTTTCAACTTCACTATTGATGGCCACCGAATGACCATCATTGAGGTAGAAGGGAATGAAGTGCAACCTGTAGAAGTTGACTCAATACCCATCCTTTCTGGTCAACGTTACTCCGTAGTTGTCAAAGCGGACCAGCCCGTCGGGAACTATTGGATTCGTGCCTTGCCCAATCTACCCAACGCTACATTCGATGGCGGCCAGAATATGGCCATCCTGCGATATGAAGGAGCAGCGGACGAATATCCGACGTCAGATGCTGGCCCATATGAACTCTCGTTCGATGAGGGGAACCTTCACCCACTCGTCAACCCCGGCGCTCCTGGGATACCCGAGATTGGAAAGGCGGACGTGAATCTTCAACTTTCCCCGGGCTACACCTCGGAGGACTTGTTTACACTTGGCAATGTGACTTTTGTCTCCCCCACTGTCCCTGTGCTTCTCCAGATTCTCAATGGAGCGAGACAAGCTTCCGAACTGCTGCCACCTGGAAGTATCTATACACTTCCCCCGAACAAGGTAATAGAAATAAGTTTCCCCAACCCTGATGCAGCTCCCGGCTTCCCCGTAAGTGCCATGTTTATAACACATCGTTCTACGCTGATTCTGGATTCGTTTTTCAGCACCCTATGCATCTGCACGGCGTATGTGATCCACTTCGCTTTTTTGTCTCTACCTGAGCCTTTTGTTAGCACGCCTTCGACGTTGTCAGGGTTGCGGGTAGCAATAAGACGAATTTCGTGAATCCTGTCCGGCGTGATGTCGTTTCCATAGGCGCTGACTCTACGGACAACGTGACCATTCGTTTTGTCACGGATAATCCGGGGCCTTGGTTCCTTCACTGGTGAGTGGTTACCTCGAGCGCTACCTACAAGACCCTGATGTCACGTACCCATCTCTAGTCACATTGACTGGCATCTCAACCAGTACGTCGGCTTCAGTGGATTAACACGATTCCAGAATTAATCTCTGTGTCCAGCGGGTTTGCTGTTGTGCTGGTAGAGGCACCGAGCGAAACGGCCACTGAACAAGCAGCAGTATTGCCACGTATGTCCTATACCCCGCTGTGCTAGCACAAACTACACAGATTGACCACCTCCCACACAGTCGACTGGACTCAATTGTGCCAAAACCAGGACTAGGACCAATCACGCATGGGGTTACTCGACGGCTGGGGGATGCATGTCTAAGTTATTCTAGAGCGTAACGTGTTATATTCCCTCCCTGAGTAGGTTTGCCATGTCCGAGTCCCATCACGAGTGACCAACCTTGGCGCATGTCTACCCGATAGTATGTCAGTGTGATGACCCGTTTCACTCCGGCGTTGTATGAACGGTAGTCGTGCAAAGATGCATTCGGCCAGGTGGACTTGACAACTTGTGAATTGTAGGCGTCGGACGTCGTTCGAACATATCAGACGAATATCAACTGGATTGTCTGGACAGAACAACCGAGTGCGCTGCAAAGGGATGTTGTGGCAGAGAAAGTGCTGCTGACTCATCTCATTTGCACACGCCGATTTTCAAGTTGCTTGGTTCTTCGGCTCAGCAGTGTTCAAGGCTCGGAGTGCAAGTTCAACGTCCATCTGGGTGTGGAGGTCATTTGCCTTCCAATGCCCTTTGTACGTAGCTTTCGTGCAAGCACTGTGTGCCGTGCGCGTCAGTTGGCTTCTAGACTGCCAACACCACTGCATACGATCTCATTACGACCCGCATTCTTACCAGGCTTTCTGATTGCAAACCAATTAGCCAGGCAGAGGTCCTTTACATCTTCAAGAATCTCCCCTGCTCGGTCGTCGCCGCTCCTTTACTACCCACGCTGGTCGAACAAAAAGTCGGACGACCCCACTGACGCCGCCGAGCCGGAGGAGTCCGAAGAAGTCGAGTCGACGGGCAAGAAAAGTGGTGACCATGAACTGGATAGCTCGCAGGATGAGGACCCTGCGGGTTCCTCCGCCGGTTCTCCTCCCTCCTCTAGTGGAGAAAGCAGTGACCCAGCGGACTCCCAGTCTCCCCCACCTCAACGGACTCCCACACCGAGTTCGATAGCCAAACAGTCCGTCCCAGAGATATACCCACAGGTCCTTGCTCTCCCTATCGCTCGACGTCCTCTTTTTCCCGGTTTTTACAAGGCTGTTGTCGTTCGCAACCCCGCTGTAGTCGCTGCCATCAAGGAGATGATGAAGCGTGGACAACCCTACCTCGGTGCTTTCCTTCTCAAGGATGAGAATGCGGATAGCGACGTCATATCAGATATTAATTCGGTGCACCCCGTTGGCGTTTTCGCTCAGATTACCAGCGTATTTTCTGCGAATACCGGTTCTGGAGAAGACAAGGAAGAGGGTCTTACGGCTGTCTTATATCCTCATCGGCGATTAAAGATAACAGATTTGCTCAAGGCTGGGGCACACCCACCGCTTGCTACAGTTGCAGCGGAGGATGTCCAAACTGTCGCGTCACCCGAGACCCCGCCCCCCTCCCCGTCGCCCGAGTACGCCAAAGGCGAGGTCGCCAAGATTCCTCCTGGTAAGTCACGGATTATATTTTTCATGTTGTAAGTTGTGACTTTGATGTGGCGACAGGTCCAGTACAGACGTCATTCTTGCACAAGCATGCCATCTCGATTGTTCAAGTCGAGAACCTCGTCACCCAGCCTTACAACAAAGACGACCAGTATATCCGTGCTTTTATGTCAGAAATCGTCTCCGTGTTCAAGGATATTGCTCAGCTCAATCCCCTATTCCGCGATCAGATTACTAATTTCTCGATCAATCAAGTTGCGTCGAATGTGTTTGACGAGCCCGATAAGCTTGCAGACTTCGCAGCAGCTGTGTCAAGCGGCGAAGTTGGCGAGCTCCAGGATGTCTTGGAGAGTCTTACTGTGGAGGACCGCCTTCGCAAAGCGCTCTTGGTGCTCAAGAAAGAGCTGATTAACGCTCAGTTGCAGAGCAAGCTCTCCCGCGACGTTGATAGCAAGATTGCCAAGAGACAGCGCGAGTATTACTTGATGGAACAACTAAAAGGCATCAAGAAGGAACTTGGCATGGAGTCGGACGGCAAGGACAAGCTCATCGAAAAGTTCAAGGAGCGAGCTGCTGCGCTGAAGATGCCTGAGGGCGTTCGGAAAATCTTTGATGAGGAGCTGAATAAACTTATGGGATTGGAACCTGCGGCTTCGGAGGCGAACGTGACTCGCAATTATCTTGAATGGCTTACCCAGGTCGGTTTTTTCTTTATTTCCTTCCATCTCTATCTACATGTCTCTTTTTTAGATACCTTGGGGTCAGCATTCTCCCGAGAATTACTCCATCACGCATGCTCAGAAGGTCCTTGACGAAGATCATTACGGCCTTAAGGACGTAAAAGATCGTATTCTCGAGTTCCTTGCTGTTGGTAAGCTTCGTGGGACGGTCGAAGGCAAGATCATTTGCCTGGTCGGCCCTCCTGGTGTCGGAAAAACTTCTATCGGCAAATCCATTGCACGTGCATTAAACAGACAATTCTTCCGGTTCTCGGTCGGTGGCTTAACTGACGTTGCCGAGATTAAAGGGCATCGGAGGACGTACGTCGGTGCGCTCCCCGGAAAGATCATCCAAGCCTTGAAGAGAGTTGGCACGGAGAACCCCATAGTGCTGATCGACGAGGTGGACAAGATCGGAAGGGGGATCAATGGGGATCCAGCTAGCGCGCTGCTAGAGATGTTGGATCCCGAACAGAACAATGGATTCTTGGACCATTAGTGCGTGTTGGTTTTCTGTTCCTGTGGGTTGGATGGTGAGTTGACTTGGCATACTTCACACTCTAAGTATGGATGTGCCCGTCGATCTGTCCCGTGTTCTTTTCGTTTGCACCGGTGGGTAGCCACGACATTTACTCTGCGAGAATCGTGCTCACGGATTCGATGTCAGCGAATACTCTTGATACTATACCTGCACCCTTGCTTGATCGAATGGAGGTTCTCGAAGTCAGCGGCTACGTCTCGGAGGAGAAGTGTGTCATCGCAGAAAAATATCTCGGTCCTCAAGCAAAGGAAGCTTCTGGTCTTAAAGATGCAGACGTCCTTCTCGACCCATCCACCGTAGATATGCTGATCAAGTACTATTGCCGCGAGAGTGGTGTGCGAAATTTGAAGAAACACATCGAGAAGGTACGATTCTGTAAGGAAACTCCATCGTCATCTCTCATTCTTCTTTTCGTAGATATACCGGAAGGCAGCACTTAAGCTGATCCTGGATCTTGGCGAGGACGCGCTCCCCGAGCCAATACCAAATGTGGAATCGCAGACCGTAGAATCACAAGAACCACGACCAAACGAACCGAGTGAAACCTCTGCCGAAGCCTCGACCCACGAATCATCCGAGCGCAAAACTGTGACAACCCAAGAGCGCCAACCACTCAGAGTCCCTGACAGCATCCATGTCAGGATCACTCCGGAGAATCTCAAAGATTATGTCGGTCCCCCTGTGTACCACAAGGATAGGATGTATGTCACCCCTCCGCCACCCGGCGTTAGTACGGGTCTAGGCTATCTGGGTAACGGGTCAGGCGCTGTCATGCCGGTCGAAGCCACGGTAAGCCCTTACCCGGTATTTGCTGGGAAACTTGAGCTCACCTACGACGTTAGAGCATGCCAGGCAAAGGTGGTCTACAGCTGACTGGAAAACTCGGCGAGGTCATCCGAGAAAGCGCCCAAATTGGTTTGAGCTGGGTCAAAGCACACGCGTATGAACTCGGGATAACCACATCGCCGGATGAGCAGTTCTTGACCGATCGCGACATCCACGTGCATATGCCCGAGGGCAGCATCGGGAAGGAAGGGCCGAGCGCCGGAACTGCTATCTTGTCTGCCTTTGTCTCGCTCTTTACGAAGACGCAGATAAGCCCCGACATTGGTGAGTACTTGTCTGATTACTTGACAGGTATGCGGTCGTTTCGTGTAGCTGATGTACACTGTCTTTTGGTAGCAATGACTGGTGAAATCTCGCTCGTGGGCCAAGTTCTCCCTGTTGGTGGGCTAAAGGAGAAGATCCTTGCGGCGCACCGAGCAGGGGTCAAGACGATCCTCGCACCCGCTGCTAACCGCGCTGATATCGAAGAGAACGTTCCGGAGAGCGTGAAGACTGGAATCCGTTTTGTGTACGTGGAGGACGTGAGGGAGGTGCTGCACGAGGTATTCAAAGGCGAGGCTGTTGCCGAGCGGTGGAAAGGTACGCTGTCGATATGAAGGTCCCAAATGACAATTGCGGAGCGGCTCGAGGTCGAGGATGTGATGCACGACGTGTGGTGCGCACGGGGGATAACATTACCTTTATCATACTAATCGGCTGGAGTCTCGGTCCCTCGACGGTCTTCTGGACTGGCCGTATTTGCTAGGCGTCGCTCAGGATGATGGGGATTCGGCTCGAGCAGGTGGAATGGACGTCGCGCGTCATCGGAACATCCATGCACCATTCACCCCCCTTTTCACGCACAAATCGTACATTCTGGACATCGCATACATAGAGGTCGTGGTCATCTTTTCTTTTCATATCTATCTCTACAATAAATCCATGTATCATAGATAACTACAAGTTTGCAAACCCAGCTCACGATCAAGCATCCAATGGATTTCTGTGGTTTCGACCACCCTCAGTCTGCGTCGTCATGTTGAACCTATTCAAGAAGTCGCGCGATATTCCAACCCGTTATACAAATAGTATTACAACCAACCGGGGCTCTCCAGCGACCTCACAGCCTCAATCGTTCAAAGAATGGGTTCCAGTAACCACAACTGACTGGAGCCCGGGTAAGCATTTGTCACGAATACCTGCAACGAATGACTTCAGCCACTGAAAAGGGACACGGTATAGTCCTCCCATTCATACCGTCGAGGTATTCCCATTGACATCCACGTCAAGCGTGAATTGCAACCTGGATGAAACAAACAACCTACCGAAACACACAATTCATATGAGATGCAACGCAAGCGGGTGCATCCAGACTCACTGATACATTTGTTTACCAGGGAAGGAAATAGGGTTAAGTGACCATGACTTGTGCCCTTCCCCCTTGCTATTGACCTCGTAGTAGGGCGGGAATTGTTCCGTGACAGAAACTCCAAGAAAGGTTCCGCTTGCGACGTTCTTGATTGAATAACCGTCCCTGGCGTTCGTCAGTTCCCACTGCCCAGTCGAGTTAGCTTGGTCGCTGGGATGTGCATTGTGGGAATCACGAACCGCCCAGTTCTCGTCGGGGTCGTCCTGCAGCGCCATGACGCCACCACCTTCACACGGAACGAGGTAGTGGCCGTCTTTGCCGAAACTGCGAATCTTGTACAGACCATCGCTGATGACGTCGTACTTGAGGTCTTCGTATGCGAGGTCGAAGAAAGCTTTCTCAGTTTGGCATGCTTTACCGAAGATATCGATCCAGTATTCCCACTTCTTCTCGCTGTCGGGGAGCTTTCTGATACGGTCGTCGATAAATTCTAAAATAAATAAAAAAGGTTTTCATCACATGGAGGAAACCAGTGATGAGCCCATACTCTTGTAGCGTTCAAAGGGTCTGCCGTTTGCGTTCTCTTCAATCCACAGAGTATAATACAAGGTGTCTGGAAGACGCTATCCAGCTTTTTCACCCCGGATAGAGAGGAGGGGACATACTTCTGATTGTTGCCGGGTCGACTAACAGCTCGCTAGCAATCTTGTAGTATCCCTGGAAGACATCAGCTTTTTGACTCGTGCAGAGCAAGTCTGCTGTTCACCATGATGCAGGGTAGAAGGGCGATATGCATACTTTGAAAGAGAGTGGCACCTGTTAGTAAACCAAGCCCAAGAGCCAAAACTCTAGACGGGACGCACTCAAGCCAATCGCCCTCTCGAGCGACGCGTTCATAGAGTGCGATAGAGTTTTTGAGTTGTTCCGACATCGGCTCACTTGCAACGACGTCCCCTGGAATTCCCAGCTGTTTTTCGCAGACGTTCCGCAGAGTTTTCGCATACTGAAGGTCGTTGGCCATTTTACCCACAAAATGCTCAAGCTCCTCAGAGGACACCCCGGATTTCGAACTTGCAATAGAGAGCATTTTGGCTCGAGCGAAATACTCTAGGTATGTGGCGTCTTGCTGTAGCTCCGGTTGAGACGAGCGAGGGAACTGATATGGGGGGGTTACTTACAATCATGTAGTGTCGAAAGCCATTCAGAGGCGCTGTGCCTCTTGCCATCTGGCGAGGAAAGGGGTGATTTACAAAATCCTCCCAGAGGTGCTGATTAGCCCCGATCAGAGACTGGATGGGATCCTCATGCGGCGCAGGAATGCTAGTGCTAGTGGGCATATTTAACCCGAGGAGGGCAACTGATTCGAGTGTTCCATGAGCGACAACAGAAGCTAACCGTGAATGGACAGTTGGAGACACACCAGGAATGGCCCCCATCCCCTTTAATAACCATGTCGGAATGCGCCAGTCGAACAGGATCGAGTTGGCTATCTCGGAGGAATGACGATCCATGGACTAGAACGAGATTGAATAAGCTGGTACTGCTGTGAGTGTAGGTCGGGAACGTTTAAGAATGAAAGCATACCTCAGCTGTTCGATTCACGAGTGGGGGAGTGCTGCAAGCTACAAAGACAACACAGAGAGCATCAAGACGGGAGATCCAAAGAACACGAGGAGGGTGCATGTCAAACGAATCGAACACGTATGTCATCCAGTGCGTACCACGAGTTCTTCGTGCTCTGTTTGATAAACTAGAGAGAGGGCATTGAGAAATGCACAGAAGAAGAGGCAAAGGCTTGCTGTATGAACTCCTGTGGCTAGAACATGAAGTGACTCACCCTTATCGGCCCACCGCCGTGCCTTGTGTTTCATTCACGACCCTCCACGGGGATGCCTGGTGTCCAAGTGTTCGCGAAGACTCTACATGCAAAGGATGAACCAAACGGAGAACCCAGATACCCAGCCCACACCTCCAAGCAGTGATCAGCCGCCCTGGCACCAGCTGCAGAGCTTTCTCACGAGTTGGGCAGTCAGCTAGAGGTCCAGGCACTCGGGATACTGTCTCGTGAGTGACTGCGCAGCGCCGTGTACGTGATGGACAGGATGTGAGTGGGTGAGAGCGCCGCATGGGGCAGTGGGCGTAAGGCTCTTGGTTCTTGACAGCATCGCCCTAGTACAACGAGGCCCGAACCACGGAGAGATACGTACCAGTCTGCAGATGCGTGGCATTGAAACTTACACCCAGTTCGACTCGGAACAATGATTGTTCCTCCAACATTTTGGGGGGTACGACTGAGTTGACCGTGCGCACTGTGTGCTATAGGAGCATTATTATTCCTAGCAATGAAATCGCTTACATAAACTGTGTTGCTACTGTACCAAGTTCGTCTGCTTGGCAAGCGCTCACCGCGATTAAGTCGTTGCCCGGAGTAACCCATCCTTAACCTACGATCGATGGACATCGTCCCGTGGGTCATACCCAGACACCCACCAAATATCAGTGGGTTGTCCTGTACCCACTGGCCTGCCCACCCGGGTCGGGTATGGGTAGCTTGACCCAGGTACTAGCACTGCCAGTGTCCAACCATAGTAACCCAGCCTTGTGACGTTGCTGCCGTTCAACGACTTGCTTCCGCCGATGAAACAAGTGCCTTTGCGCCAGGGTCTAGACCCACGGTTTTCGCGTGAAATTGTTGACTTGCTGGCGAGAGCGCTCGGCCGTGGGCGAGTCATGGTCTTGCATAGTCCTCACCAGGTTGTTCGACTTGGTATAGCTCTGCCGGAGCTCCATTGTAAGCAGAGAACGTAGTTCGCATGAGCTATGTCGGAAGCTATGCCTCAAGTTGGTGCTCGACTGCGCGATGCTCGTTTCATGTGGATTCCTACTTACTTCCCCGTATTGGCCTCCTTGTCTCCCTGGAGATATTACCATTTCACATGACTTTAAGTTTAGAGCTAATTCGTATCTGGCTCCCCATCTCCGAAGCACCCCACACCTGACGACAGTTTCAGGAGGACAAAGCAAACGACAGAAAGAAGCTTCATCTGTCGTTTTCCGACTTCAATGACCTTTCGGCGGCAGAAGCTCCAACCCATATACCTATTTTAAGGGGTATTCATGTCTTCTTTCGGCGTCGGGGAGTTGGGCTGCATCTTACCACCATAGAATCACAGGCCTCCACCGATTAATTGATGAGCCATTTCGATGACGATCGATGATCGGTATCAGTCGAGGTGTCCCAGCTATCACTCCTGCATTGTCAATTCGTAACCGGATCTCCTATCTTCTTCACGGACCA
>Ga0307508_10004446_pt1 | contig 13701 bp, 13 predicted proteins | sample 9_EM_MG_FD_203089 | JGI IMG/M metagenome (GOLD analysis project Ga0307508, IMG submission 203089) | Populus trichocarpa ectomycorrhiza microbial communities from riparian zone in the Pacific Northwest, United States - 9_EM | ecosystem: Host-associated > Plants > Roots > Unclassified | place... | reverse complement strand
CCGCCGCCGTGCTCGCCGAGCGCGCGAACGAATCCGTCGGCACACTGCTCGCCACCGTCCCCTCCGCCGACCGCCCCCGCCTCTCCGAGGCGATGCAGACGGTCCGCAGCCTGCTGTCCGACGGCCGACCGCCGCGCCGCGAGGACGTCGTGCTGCGCGAGCCCGGCGCCGGCGACCTGGGCTGGATCGTGCAGCGCAACGCCGCGCTGTACGCCACCGAGTACGGCTTCAACGCCGACTACGAGGGGCTGGTGGCCCGTATCGTCGCCGACTTCGCTCAGGACCACGACCCGCATCTGGAGCGGGTGTGGATCGCCGAGCTGGACGGGCGGCCGGTGGGGTGCGTGATGTGCGTACGGGACGAGGCGCCCGCCACCGCCCGGCTGCGGCTGCTGCTCGTCGAGCCGGACGCGCGCGGGCTCGGCATCGGCGACCGGCTCGTCGGGGCCTGCGTCGACTTCGCGCGCGGTGTCGGCTACCGCGACGTCGTGCTGTGGACCAACGACGTCCTCGGCGCCGCCCGCCGCATCTACCAGCGCCACGGCTTCGTCCTTGTCGCCGAGAAACCGCACCGCTCGTTCGGAAAGGACCTGACCGGCCAGGACTGGCGGCTGGACCTGCACGGCACACCGGGGTGAGAGTAGGGACATGAGACTGGCGTTCTCCACCCTCGGCGTCCCCGGCCTGCCCGTCCCGGACGTGGTCCGGCTCGCGGCCACCCACGGCTACCACGGCGTGGAGCTGCGCGCCCACCCGGAGGAGCCGGTCCACCCCGGCATCGACCTCGCCGCGCGGGCCGACGTGGCCTCCGAGTTCAAGGCGGGGGGCATCGAGATCCTGGGCCTCGCCGGGTACGCGCGCGTGGCCGCGCCCGGCGACGACGGCCCGGTGATCGAGGAGATCCGCAGCCTCCTCGACCTCGCCCGCGACCTCGGCGCCCCCTACGTCCGGGTCTTCCCCGGCGCCGGCACCGAACAGACCCCCGAGCGCGCCGACGCGACGGCCGCCCGGCGGCTGGGCACGGCCGCGGAGTACGCCGCCGACCTCGGCGTACGCATCCTCCTGGAGACCCACGACTCGCATCGCCGGGCCGCCGACGCGATCCGCATCCTCGGCCGGGTCGGGCACCGCCATGTCGGCGCCCTCTGGGACGTCATGCACACCTGGCTGGGCGGCGAACAGCCCTCGGAGTCGTACGCGGCCCTGTCCCCGTACCTCGGCTACGTCCAGGTCAAGGACATCGCCTCAGCCGACGACACGACCCCGCTCGCCCTCGGCGCCGGAGTACTGCCGCTCACCGAGTGCGTGGAGGTCCTCTCCCGGCACGGCTGGGACGGCTGGCTGTGCTGGGAGTACGAGAAGCGCTGGTACGAGGAGGCCGCACCGCTGCCGGAGCTGCTGGCGGCGGGGCGGGAGCATTTGGGGCGGCTGCTCAACGAGTGCGCGTAGGGCGGGCGGGCCGGTCCCGCCGGCCTTTCGTTTAATTCGTTCGCCGGGGGCGGGGACCGCCGGATAGCGTCCCCGCCGTGCCCCCGCAGCCCGCCGCACCGCACCCCGTCATGCCCTCATGAGCGTCAACAGCCTCAGCCGCACGCTGGTCGACATCCGGCCGCTGCGCACCTCTCCCGTCTTCAGGCGGCTGCTGATCGGGCGGACGGTGTCCGTGCTGGGCGGGTTCATGACCATGGTTTCCGTCATGTACCAGGTCTGGGACATGACGCACAGCACGGTCTGGACCGGCGCGGTGGGTCTGGCGGGCGCACTGCCGCTGGTCGGCGTCGGGCTGCTCGCCGGCGCCTGGGTGGACCGCGGCGACCGGCGCCGCATCTATCTCTTCAACACCGTTGCCCAGGCGGCCTGTTCACTGCTCCTCGCCGTCCAGGGCTTCGCCGGCCACGCGCCGGTGGCCGTCATACTGGTACTGGTCGCCGCGCAGTCGGGCTTCGGCGCGGTGGCCGGTCCGGCGGCGGGCGTGTTCGTGCCGCGGCTGCTGCCCAAGGACCAGGTGGCGGCCGGTCTGGCGCTCAACATGATGTCGTTCACGACGATGATGCTCGTCGGACCCGCCCTGGGCGGCCTGCTGATCGGCTGGGCGGGCATCGGCGTCTGCTACCTCCTGGATGCCCTGAGCTTCGTGCTCGCCTTCTACGGCGCCTTCGGGCTGCCCGCGCTGCCGCCCGAGGGCGAACCGTCCCGGGCCGGACTGCACGGCGTGCTGGACGGGCTGCGCTTCCTGGCCGGGCACCGGGTGGTGCGGGGCGCCCTGATCACCGACCTGGCCGCCACCGTCCTGTCGATGCCGGTCAGCCTGTTCCCGCTGGTCAACGCGGAACGCTTCGGCGGCAACCCGCGCACGCTCGGCCTGTTCCTGTCCGCGCTCTCCGTCGGCGGCATCGCATCCTCCGTCTTCTCCGGCGCGGTCACCCGCCTGGGCCGCCCCGGCACGGTGATGCTGTGCGGTGCCGGAACGTGGGGGATCGCGCTGGCCGCCTTCGGGCTGACGACCAGTCCCTGGGCCGGGCTGGCCTGCCTGGTCGTAGCCGGTGCCGCCGACAACGCGTCCGTGGTCGCGCGCAGCACGATCGTGCAGACCCGCACCCCGGATGCCCTGCTGGGCCGGGTCACGGCGGCCGAGCAGATCGTCGGCCGGGCCGGTCCCGACCTCGGCAACCTGCGCGGCGGCCTGCTCGCCGGCTGGACCTCGGGCGCGACGGCCCTGGTCACCGGGGGTGTGCTGTGTCTGCTCGCGGTGGCGTCGGTGGCCGCGAGCACCCCGGAACTGCGGGCCGGGATGGCCCTCGCTCCGGACGAGGCCTGATCTTCGCCGTTGGCGGCTGTACGTGACCGGCTGTCCGCCGCGGGGAAGACCGTGCTCAGCTGACGACCCGGGCCCAGACCGACTTGCCGAACTCGCGGTCCCGGACACCCCAGTCGTCGCAGAGGGCCTCCACGAGAAGGAGGCCTCTGCCCGAAGTGGCGTCCGGGTCGAAGGAGTTCACGACCGGGTGGTGCGGTGAGGCGTCGAAGACCTCGATCTCGATGGTCTTCTCGCCGTCATGGGCGAGGCCGACGTCGAAGGTGCGGCCGGGGCGACGGGCGTGCCGAACGGCGTTCGTGGCGAGTTCGGTGAGGATCAGGGCGACGCTCTCGGACACGTCGTCCGGTACCGCCCAGGAGACGAGCACCAGTTGAGCGCCATGGCGGGCCTCGGGAATGTTCTCGACCACCGGCATGAAGGAGCGGCGCCAGGTGCGGGGGTGACTTTCCGTGTTCACGCTACGACTGTCGGTCCTGATCGCTACCTTCGGTAGTGATCGAGTGTCGACGGTCGCGGACGGCAACTGGCGTTGTGGGTGCGTTGAATGGCGTTGAACCGTGTTGAGGGGGTGCTGCGATGGGGCAGCCGCAGAAGAAGTCGTCCTCGCCCGCCGCGCAGTACTTCTCGGAGGTGCTGCACATCCTGCGTACGGGGAGGGAACTCTCACAGAACGAACTGGGTGAACTGATGGCGTACTCCGGCGCGGCGGTGAGCGCGGTGGAGACCTGCGCCAAGCCCGCAACGGACGAGTTCATTGACGCCGCGGAGAAGGCGCTGGGCGCCGGTGGGCTGGTCGCAGCAGGGAAGAAGTATCTGCGGCTGGAGCGGTATCCGGAGCACTTCCAGGGGTTCGTGCAGCTGGAGCAGGAGGCGCTGAGCGTGTCCTCGTACTGTGCGCAGCTCATCGACGGACTTCTGCAGACCGAGGCCTACGCCCGAGCCGTACTGAAGTGCGCCTTCCCGCCGCTGGAGGACGACGAGATCGACCAACTCGCCCTGGCACGCATGGAACGCAAGGCGCTGCTGGAGCGCAAGCCGAGGTGCGTGGTGAACGTGGTCCTCGAAGAGGCGGCGCTGAGACGCCGGGTCGGCGGTCGCGAGGCGACGCGCGCGCAGTACGAGCACCTTCTCGCCTGCGCCCAACGCCCCAACGTCGTCATTCAGGTCATGCCGATGGACACCGTCGAACACGCGGGCCTGCAAGGGCAGATGAAGGTCATCGAGACACCCGAGCAGACCGCCCTCGTCTACATGGAGGGCAACGGCCACAGCACCCTCGTATCCAAGCCCGACGAGGTCGGCATCCTCGCCCGTCGCCATGCGATGATCAGTCGACAGGCCCTCCGCCCGGAGGAATCCGTCGCCCTGATCGAGCAGTTGGCAGGTGAGCTATGACTGAACTGACGTGGTTCAAGAGCAGCTACAGCGACTCGGGCGGCGGCGAATGCGTCGAGGTCGCCCTCCCCTGGCGCAAGAGCACCTACAGCGACAGCTCGGGCGGCGATTGCGTCGAGGTCGCCCTCCCCTGGCGCAAGAGCACCTACAGCGACAACACCGGCGGCGAGTGCGTCGAAGTCGCCACCGCCTCCGTCATCCACATACGCGACTCCAAGACCCCCGAAGCCCCCCACCTCACCGTCTCCCCCACCACCTGGTCAGCCTTCCTCGGCGGCCTCCACGAGTGAGTGCCGGGACCGCTGCGTAAACCCCGCCACCCGCTTCTCCAACCGGCCCCGGCACTCCGGCCACTCCTCCGCCGTGACCGAGAAGATCGCCGAGTCACGCAGCCGGCCGTCCTCCCCCGGCGCCCAGGACCGCGACCAGTTGCGCAGCACGCCCTCGAAGCGGGCGCCCACGCTCTGGATCGCTGCCCTGGAACGGCCGTTCCGCGCGTCCGTCTTCAGGTCGACACGTGACACGCCCCATACCTCAAAGGCGTGCCGGAACAACAGCAGCTTGGCCTCGGCGTTCACGCCCGTGCCCTGTGCCGAGCCCGCGAGCCAGGTGAAACCGACCTCCACCGCGTCGAGTTCGTCGTCCGCAAGCCAGCACCGCGGCTCCCAGTACGAGGTGGCGCCCACCGCACGCCCGGTCGCGACCGACACCTGTGCGTACGGTGCGAGCCGCCCCGTCGCCGCGCGGGCGAGCTGGGCGTCGACGTAGGCGCCGACCTCGTCGGCCCTCGGCACCCAGGTGAACGCGTATGTGTCCCGGTCCTCCTCCACCGCTACCGCCAGGGCGGCCGCATGCCGCCGCTCCAACGGCTCCAGGCGCACCAACTCGCCCTCCAGCACCGGCCCTTGCAACCTGTAACCCACGTGACTGACAACCCTTCGGAACAGTCAGAACAGCCCGGTCCTCAGCTCCCCGAACGCCTCATGGAAGCCCGGGAAAGTCTTCCGTACGCACTCCGGGTCGTCGAACGAAATTCCCGGCACGCGGAGGGCGGTCACCGCGAAGGACATCACGATGCGGTGGTCGCCGTACGACTTGATCTCCGTACCGCCCCGACCGGGGACACCCGGCCGGATCTCGATCCAGTCCGGCCCGGTGTCCACGGCCACCCCCAGGCGCCGCAGGTTCTCCGCACACGCCTCCAGCCGGTCGCACTCCTTCACCCGCGTGTTCGCCACGTCCTCGATGCGGACCGGGCCGGAGGCGAAAGGCGCGATCGCCGCCAGCGTCGGCATGGTGTCCGAGATGTCCCGCATGTTGACCGTCAGGCCGCGCAACTCGCCCGTGCCGGTCACGGTCGTTCCCGTCGGGCCGACCGACACGTCCGCGCCCATGCGGCGCAGAACGTCCACGAAGGCCAGGTCCCCCTGCAGCGCCCCTGTGCCCAGCCCCGGGACCGTCACCGCACCGCCCGTCACCGCGGCCGCCGCGAAGAAGTAGCTCGCGGTCGACGCGTCCGGCTCGATCGCGTAGGCCGTGGCCCGGTAGCCGCCCGCCGGGACCGCGAACACGTCGTCGTCCCGCTCCACCTCCACCCCGAACGCCCGCATCATCGCGATCGTGATCTCCACGTACGGTGCCGACACCAGGTCCGTCACCCGGATCCGCAGGCCCGTGCGCGTCAGCGGCCCCAGCAGCAGCAGCGCCGTCAGGTACTGGGAGGACTGGCCCGCGTCCAGGACCACCTCCCCGCCCTCGATTCCCGCCGCCCGCACCGTCAGCGGGTGGTGCCCCTCCGCCTGCTCGTGCCGCAGGTCGACGCCGAGGTCGCGCAGGGCCCGGGTCAGGGGGAGGAGGGGACGGCGGCGCATCTGGGGCGAGGCGTCGAAGCGGTAGGTGCCCCGTCCCGCCGCCGCCAGCGTGGGCAGGAAGCGGGCCGTCGTCGCGCCGTCACGGCAGTACACGTCGGCCTCGGTCACCGAAGGGCCCTGCGGGCGGCCGTCCACCTGCCAGGCGCCCGGGGTCCGGCCGACGCGGTACCCGAGCCGCACCAGGCCCTCGGCGAAGCCTTCCGTGTCGTCCGAGCGGAGGGGGCGTACGAGGGTGGTGACGCCGTCGGCAGCCGCCGCCAGGAAGAGCGCGCGGGCGGTGACGGACTTGGAACCGGGGATGTCGACTACGGGCATGCCGTCATGATCGGCCGACCATCACCTCGGGTGCTGCCGCGTCCACGGGATGGACCACTTGCCGTCGCCCGCGCGTCACCGACGCCAGCGCCACCCCGCCGACCAGCAGCGCTGCCGCGCACCAGCGCAGGCCACTGACCGACTCCCCCAGGAACAGCGCCGCCGACGACATCCCGAAGACCGGGACCAGGAGGGAGAAGGGCGCGACCGTGGACGCCGGGTGCCTGCGCAGCAGCCAGCCCCAGGCTCCGAAGCCGAAGACCGTCGTGACCCAGGCGACGTAGACGACCGTGCCGGCGCCCTGCCAGTCCAGGGCGCGCAGGGCGTCGTAGTCGCGGCTCGGGCCCTCCAGGAGCAGGGACAGGGCGAGGAGCGGCAGGACCGGGACCGTGCTCACCCAGACCATGAAGTTCAGCGCGTCGGGCGGGGCCGCCTTGCGGGTCAGGACGTTGGAGACGCCCCAGCAGGCCGCCGCCGCGATCACCAGGGCGAAGGCGCCGAGCGGGCCGGACGTGCCCTCGTCGACGGCCGCGACGCCGATGCCCGCCAGCGCCACCAGCATGCCCGACACCCGTATGCGAGAAGGACGTTCGCCCAGCACCGCGAAGGCCACGCCCGCCGTGAACACCGCCTGGATCTGCAGGACGAGCGACGACAGCCCGGCCGGCATCCCGGCGTCCATCCCCACGAACAGCAGGCCGAACTTCGCCACCCCGAGGACCAGTCCCACGGCCAGGATCCACTTCCACGCCACCTTCGGGCGGCCCACGAAGAACACGGCCGGCAGCGCTGCCACGAAGAAGCGGAGCGCCGAGAACAACAGCGGAGGGAAGTGGTCGAGGCCGATCTCGATGACCGTGAAGTTCACGCCCCAGACGGCAGCGACGACTACGGCAAGAGCAAGGTGTGCGGGTCTCATGCGTCGAGCATCACGCTCCACGACCGTGAAGCACCAGCGATGATTGCTGCATGGTCGGATGAAGCACCGCTGATGAATGGGAGCTCCCGTGCTCGATCTGCAACGCCTCCGCGCCCTGCACGCCGTCTCCGTCCACGGGACCGTGGGAGCGGCGGCCGCCGTGCTCGGGTACACCCCGTCCGCCGTGTCCCAGCAGATCGCCAAGCTGGAGCGGGAGACCAGGACGGTACTCCTCGAACGGGAGGGGCGCGGGGTGCGGCTGACCCCCGAGGCCCATCAACTCGTGGACACCGCACAGGAGTTGCTCGCCATAGTCGAGCGGGCCGAAACCGCGCTTGAGGAGCGGCGCGGGGTGCCGGCGGGGCGGCTGACGATCGCCGCGTTCGCGTCGGCGGCGCGCGGTCTGATGCCCGCGGTGCTCGCCGATCTGGCCGCCCGGCATCCCGCCCTCGACGCCCGGCTCACCGAGATCGACCCGCATCTCTCCGTCGACCTGGTCACCAAGGGCGCGGTGGACCTGGCCGTCGTGCACGACTGGGACATCGCGCCGCTGCCCGTGCCGCCGGGTGCCGAGCACGCGGTGATCGGCGACGACCGCAGCACGCTGCTCGTGCCCGTCGGCCATCCCTTCGCCGGGCGGGAGTCGGTGCGGCGGGAGGAACTGGGCGGGGAGCGGTGGGTGTGCCAGCCGCCGGGACGGGTCTGTCACGACTGGCTGGTGCGGACCCTGCGGGCCGCCGGGCACGAGCCGGAGATCGTGCACCAGGCGGACGAGAACCCCACCCTGGTCGCACTGGTCGCCGGCGGCCTCGGCATCTGTCTCGTGCCGCGCCTCGGCCGCGGCCCGCTGCCCGCCGGAGTCGTAGAAGTGCGTCTCGACCCGACCCCTGTACGGCGGTTGTACGCCCTGTGGCGCAAAGGAGCCGCTCGTCGTCCGGCGATCGCAGAGGCCGTACGCACTCTGCAGGAGCAGTGGCCCGAGATCACGGCTCTCCCGTCCCGTTGACCCCTCCGGCACCAACTTCCGGGATTCGACGGGAACGCGGGAACCCGCCCCGAATACCGTTCGTCCAACCCGCAAGCTGCCGGATGAGTCTCGCTGTGCGGTGTCGGCCCTCGCTGCTGGCTGCGATCGCTGACTTACCCTCTCCGCCGTACTGCGGCCGGCAGCACAGCCGCCATCGGCGCGCCCCCCTCCAACAGCGCCGATGGCGGCCCCTTTCTGGTTACTGTGCACTCCCTTGACTGGCAGAAACTTCCCGGTTATTGGTGACTTCTCGGAAGTTTCCTTCAGTTGATCTCCAACGGATCACTCCGGAAGGAGCGCACGTGCCCTCCAGACGTACCGTCCTCGCCGCCACCGCAGGCGTCACCACAGCTCTGGCCATCGGCACCACCGCCTACGCCGGCACCACCGACGACAAGAAGCTCCGCGCCCTCATCTCCCGTATGACGCTTGAGGAGAAGGTCGGCCAGCTCTTCGTCATGCGGGTCTACGGCCACTCCGCCACCGACCCGGACCAGGCCGACATCGACGCCAACCTCAAGGAGATCGGCGTCCGCACGGCCGCGGAGCTGATCGCCGAGTACCGCGTGGGCGGCATCATCTACTTCACCTGGGCGCACAACACCCGGGATCCCCATCAGATCGCCGATCTGTCCAACGGGATCCAGCGGGCCTCCCTCACCGGGCCCCGCGGTCTGCCCGTGCTCATCGCCACCGACCAGGAGCACGGCATCGTCTGCCGTGTCGGCGCACCGGCGACCCTCTTCCCGGGTGCGATGGCCATGGGTGCCGGCGGCTCCCGCAAGGACGCCCACACCCTGGGCCGCGTCTCCGGCGCCGAGTTGCGCGCGATCGGCATCAACCAGGACTACTCCCCCGACGCCGACGTGAACATCAACCCGGCCAACCCGGTCATCGGTGTCCGCTCCTTCGGCGCCGACCCGGACGCGGTGGCCGCTCTGGTCGCCGCCGAGGTCGCCGGATACCAGCGCTCCTCCGTGGCCGCCACCGCCAAGCACTTCCCGGGGCACGGCGACACCGCAGTCGACAGCCACTACGGCTTCCCGGTCATCACCCACACCCGCGAGGTCTGGGAGAAGCTGGACGCCGTCCCGTTCCGGGCGGCCGTCAGGGCGGGCATCGGTTCGATCATGACCGCGCACATCCAGTTCCCGGCCCTGGACGACTCCGGCGACCCGGCCACCCTCTCCCACCCGATCCTCACCGGCATCCTGCGCGGGGAACTCGGCTACGACGGGGTGGTGGTGACGGACTCGCTGGGCATGGAGGGCGTACGGACCAAGTACGGCGACGACCGCGTCCCCGTGCTCGCGCTCAAGGCCGGCGTCGACCAGCTCCTCAACCCGCCCGATCTCCCGGTCGCCTGGAACGCCGTCCTCAAGGCCGTGCAGGACGGCGAGCTCACCGAGGCGCGGCTCGACGAGTCGATCCTGCGCATCCTGCGGCTGAAGGCGCGACTCCGGCTGTTCGAGCAGCCGTACGTCAGCCACGGCGGCGTGGACCGCACGGTCGGCATCGGGGAACACCTCAGGACGGCCGACCGCATCGCCGAGCGGACGACGACGCTGCTGGTCAACGAGGGGAAGCTGCTGCCGCTGTCCCGGCGGGCGCACAAGAAGCTGCTCGTCCTGGGCGCCGACCCGGCCTCCCCGTCCGGCACGACGGGTCCGCCGACCGGCGTCCTCGCCGCGGCCTTCACCGGACTCGGCTTCACGGCGACGGCACTGTCGACCGGAACCGCCCCTTCCGCCACGACCATCGCGGCAGCGGTCGCGGCGGCGCGGGACGCGGACGCGGTGGTCGTGGGCACCTACAACGTCACGGCGGGCAGTTCGCAGCAGACCCTCGTCGGGCAGCTGGTCGCCACCGGGAAGCCGGTGGTGGCGATCGCCGTCCGCAATCCGTACGACGTCGCCCAACTCCCCTCCGCCCCGGCCTGCTTGGCCGCGTACTCCTGGACCGACGTCGAGCTGCGGGCGGCAGCGCGGGTGATCGCCGGGAGGGCGGCGCCGCGCGGGAGGCTGCCGGTGCCGGTGCAGCGGGCGGACGATCCGGCGAAGGTGCTGTATCCCATCGGGTACGGGCTGTCGTACTAGGGGCGACCGGGCGTAGGGCGTAGGGCGGGTACGTCACGCACCCGGCGTGCGACCTCCAACGGGCCCAAAGCCTCCCGCGCGTCTGGCGTGCGCCCGCCGCGGCGGGTCACGCTGGACGGGGGACCGGGGGGAATGCGATGCGTGAGAGAAGTTCCGTGGGGGTGGTCTGCGCACTGCTGGTACTGGTCGCTGCCCTGCTGACCGGCTGCCAGGTGCTGTCGTCGTCCGGTTCGGACGGGGACGACGGGCCGAGCAAACGGCCCGAAGGGAGCAGCAGGGCGACCTCGACACAGCCGTCGGGGTACGGGGCGGTGTTCCTCGCCGTCGACGAGTGCAGTTCGTTCGGTACGACGAGCTTCACCGAGGTGCCGTGCACCAGTGAGCGGGCGGCGGCCCGGGTCGTGGCGCGCTACGACGGCAAGGTGGGCAAGGGGCCGCTGTGCCCGGCGACCACGGACTTCGTCCTGCACATCAGCGAGCAGAGTTCGGCCTCCGAGGAGGATGTCGCCGGCGCGGTGCCGCAGGGCTACGCCTGCATGCGCAACCTGGAGCCACCGCACCCGGGCGACCCGGGCGGCGGGGGCGGCCCCCGCACCATCGTCGGGGACTGCGTCTACGGCTCCGGGAACGGGCAGGTCCGCGAGACGGCCTGCGACGGCAGCGGCAGGAAGAGGCCGCAGTACAAGGTGGTGAAGGCGGCCGCCGAGCGGGCCCGATGCCCTGCGGGGACGGCACTGTATGTGCAGCTGGACGGCAAGGAGCGGGTGGGCTGCGCCCGGCCGGTGTGAACAACGGCCGGGCGCAGCACAGGAGTTGCGGTCGCAGGAGGTGCGACCGCGGGAGTTACGGTCGCAGAGCCGGCTCGCGCTCCACGTCCCGTACGTCCAGCTTCTTGTCGAACGTGGCCAGCGGCTTCGCCTGGGCCGTGGTGGCGGCGGGGACGCCGGCCCACTGCAGGATGCGTGCGGTGGCCAGCGCCTTCTGGTCCGCGACCAGGCCGGCGACGTTGGCGCCGTGGTTCAGTCCCGGAGCCGTGAAGACGTAGGAGTCCTTCGCGCCCTTGGCGCCCTTGTCCACGCGGAAGCGCTCGGCACCCCACGGGTCGTTCTGGCCGTAGACGAAGAGCATGTGGTGCGCGTTGTGCCGCACCCAGGAGTCGACGTCCCGCATCGCGGACGGCTGGAACTTCATCGGGATGTCGCGCGGTACGAAGTTCCGCGGCGGCTGGTAGCCGTAGCGGACGTACTTCTTCTCGATGTACGGGAAGTGGATCGTGGGCGCGCCCAGCTGCGTGCCCGCCTGGTAGTAGTACGGCGTGTAGGGCTCCAGGCCCTGGTCGGTGTAGAAGGAGAAACCGGAGATCGTGTCGACGGAGTTCCAGATGGCGTCGTCGCTCGCGGTCTTCGCGTCCGCCGGAATGGTGGCGCAGTCGGACAGCAGGCTGTACTGCCAGAAGCCCCAGACGTAGTCGAGGACGACGGCCTCGTAGGCGCGGTCCAGGCTGCCGATGGTGTTGAAGGTGTAGCCGTTGTCCGCCGCGTAGGCCGCGTACTTCTTCTCCAGCGGTTCCCGGCGCACCAGCGCCTCGCGCTGCACCGCGTTCAGCCGGTCGCGGCACTCCGCGGTGCCGACCTGGGTGAAGAAGCGGTCGTAGGCGGAGTCCTCGTCGTTGACGACGTCGTTCGGGGCGACGTACGCGACGACGCCGTCCATGTCGCGCGGGTAGAAGCGCTCGTAGTAGGTGGCGGTCATGCCGCCCTTCGAACCGCCCGTGGAAATCCAGTTCTTGGTGTAGACGGACTTCAGCGCCTTGAAGATACGGTGCTGGTCGCTGGCCGCCTGCCAGATGTCCAGCTTGCTCCAGTCGGCCGGGTCGGGCCGGGAGGGCGTGAAGAAGCGGTACTCCATGGAGACCTGGTTGCCGTCCACGATCTGGGTCGGCTCACGGCGGCTGGGTGTCGTGGAGACGTTGTAGCCGCCGGTGTAGAAGACCGTCGGGCGGCTGACGTCCTTGTGCAGCACGGTGATCCGCTGCTGGAACGTGCCCTTGGACGGGTGCCGGTGGTCGATCGGCTGGGTGTAGTTGAGGACGAAGAAGCGGTAGCCGGTGTACGGCTTCTCCTCGATCAGGCTCATCCCCGGTATGGCGAGCAGCTGATCCTTGATGTCGGTGGTGGCCCTGCTGCCGGTGGTCTCCGGCCCGGCGGCGGTGGCCGCCCCGGCCGTGCTCAGTGTGCCTATGAGCACCGTGAGCGCCAGCAGCCATCTGAGCGCCTTGCGCATGCACCCTCCCCTGTGTGACAGATGTGCGTGCGGAAGCTATCGGAGCAGCTCCGGTACGCACCAGGGGAGATGGGGAAGTCCCTCTGTTTTCAGCGGGTTCGGGCGGGTTCAGAAGCGCTTCCAGCCATCGGAGTCGTACGACCCCCGGCCCACCGAGCCCTTGATCCACACCTTGCGGTGTCCGACGTACGCGCGTACAGGTCCGGCGCGGTGTGCGAACTGCCCCTTGTCGACGAGGGGTTCGAAGCCGCGCACCTGCAGGCTGACCATCATCGGGCGCTCGGTGCCGGCCCGCCTGGGGACGGTGACGGCGCAGAGGTAGTTACCGCTCTTGTAGAGCTTGACGGAGCCGGTGGAGAAGGAGAATGTCCTGATCTTGCGGCCCGAGCAGGACGTCGGGGCGGCCTGCGCCTCCCCCGGCGCCGCGATCGCGAGGAGCCCGGCAGCGGTCAGCACGGCAAGGAGCGCCGCGAGCCGCCGCCGTATCGCACCACTGTCCACTGTCGTACCTTCCCTTACCCGGCGATAAGCGTACGGGTGTACGGACGCACGACGTATGTCGGATGGTTGCGCGAACGTCAGCGGGACACGCCCACCGGCTCCTCCGGCTCGGCCTGCCCGCTGAACGTCCGCCACAACTCGGCGTACTTACCGCCCAGTTGAAGCAGTTCCTCGTGTGTGCCGTCCTCGGCGACCCGGCCGTTGTCCACGAGCACCACCCGGTCCGCGCGGGCGGCCGTGGTCAGGCGGTGGGCCACCACGAGGGTGGTGCGGCGGCCGGCCAGGCGGTCCGTCGCCTGGTTGACCTGGGCCTCCGTGGCCAGGTCGAGGGCGGCCGTCGCCTCGTCGAGGAGGAGGACGTCGGGGTCGACCAGTTCCGCGCGGGCCAGGGCGATCAGCTGGCGCTGGCCCGCCGAGAGGTTGCGGCCGCGTTCGGCGACCTCGTGAAGGTAACCGCCGTCGAGCGTGGCGATCAT
>Ga0307508_10004445_pt1 | contig 13702 bp, 19 predicted proteins | sample 9_EM_MG_FD_203089 | JGI IMG/M metagenome (GOLD analysis project Ga0307508, IMG submission 203089) | Populus trichocarpa ectomycorrhiza microbial communities from riparian zone in the Pacific Northwest, United States - 9_EM | ecosystem: Host-associated > Plants > Roots > Unclassified | place... | reverse complement strand
CATGCTTGCCTACCTGATTTCTACTGGAAGTTTGCTGTCCAGCATGTGGTACATGTGTACAATCACACTCCCAAATGAAATTTAAACTGAAGGATACCTCATGAGCTATTATTCAAAGCTCCTCCAATGGTCTCTCATCTATGTACATGTCTTCAGATGCACTGCCTATGTATGTGCACCTACCAGTGGATACCCACAGAGGTAAGCTGCAACCCAAATCACAGCTTATGATCTACTTGGGCACAGCACCAGGAAATGAGTGCAACTATTTGTTCATGTGCTCTAACAATGTGCTACATATATGTATATGCCCATGCAGTGTTCAATGAGAATCTGTTTTCCAGATGCTCAGGGGCTCAGCCACATAAGCTGGTAAATGGACCAGTCCAACCCCACATACATCCAAAAGAACCCTCACACCAACCTTCAGAAGTGGCTAGTAAAGAATATGAGGATGATTTACCAGGACCCTCAAGACATTATGAACCCTCGCCACCTCAAGACTTGTTACCCCCTGTGTGAACACCTTCACCAGAGATTTGTGAGCAAACTTCATCACTGCCTCGAATCCCTCCAAGGAAAGCTCCACACCTTGATGCATCTTCTGCCCTACCACACCAATCAGAGCAAATCAGGCAATCTTCTTATCACCCAGGCAATATCTATGGAGAATGCCAAGATCCTGTCCAACAAATTAAGGAAATTGAGTGAGAAACCACTTGGAAAGACCTCACCAGTCAATCTGCCCCTTCTGTGCCAGAGACATTAACAGTTCCCAGTGCCATGCCTCCATTTTCCACTCCTTCTGAGAACAACATAGAATGCATAGTTCAGGAAGGGGGAGACATTATGATATCTTACCTACAGTATGCACAAAGGCAATACCCCTCAGCAAAGAGGCTTCTAAGCCTAATTATTGCAAATGGTCCTATAGGGATCTCCTCTCCCTATCTGAATCAAAGCACAAGTAATAGTTCAAAGCATGCAAAGTCTTTGAGGTCTCTGACTGTCTCTCTGGCCAAAAGGTCATTAAGAATTGATGTGTTTTGATGAGAAATCCAATGACCGTACTAGTAGTGAAAGGATCCTCACAAGTTGAAGGTCTTGATTTCGATCAGATTTTTAATCCTGTAATGTAATTTAAAACAGTGCAATGCATGCTCACCCTCGCCACCTTAGAGAACTGGCATATCTCTGGTCTCAATGTGTGATCCACCTACATAGTTCTGAGGTATTTGCAAACATCCTGCATAATCTGGAAAATGAACTGTGATTTGTGGTCTGATACAATTGACCAGAGTAATTTGTGGTTCTTTCAAACGTGATGTAAATAAAGCTTGGTGGTATCTAGTGTCATAGCTGTTTTATTGCATGGAATAAATATAGTTTCTTTAGAGAACTGATCTATGACAACAAGGATGAAATCAAGAAGGGGTGATCAGTGGTGAAATTGGCAGAGATGTTCTGCCAGGAACCATCTGGAATAGGAAGGGGAAGGAAAGAGCCTGCTGGGGCTTTATTACTCCCTTTCATGTGTGTGCATTGATTGCATTGCGATATATAATCTTTGACATAAATGGTCATGTTAGGCCACTAGTAACTTCTCCTAAGAAGTTTTATGATCTTTTCATAACCAGGATGACCAGTGACTGGGAAGTCATGGCATGATTTCAGAATAAATAGATGAATTGCTTTATCATTGAGGATGAAGACTTTTCCTTCCATGATGCATAAAACTTTATCAACATGGCATACCCCATGCTTAGAACATAGTTTTTTAATTTCACTCTCTTTAAGCACATGTACCAGCTTCTGGATTTTGGATAAGATTTGTTCATCTTCATCATGGATTTTGACCAGTAAGATTCATATTCATTCTGGTAGAATCATAATAATTCCCTTGTTATCATCTTCTGTGTCTAGTATGTGATCTTCTCTCCTAGAGAGTGTGTCTGCCTTAACATTGGTAGCTCTGGGCTTGTAGATGAAAACATAATTGAACCTGATGAGCCATTGCCACCATTTCACTTGGCATTGGTTCAAATCCTGCAATTGTATAAAGTATTTCAAGTTGGCATGATCATTCCAGATCTTAGACTGGTAATGAGATTCCTCCAGATAGTGCCTCCTATATATTTCCAGAGTGCAGATGATGCTCAGCATTTCCTTATCAGCAACTTTGGGGTAGTTACATTCTTGCAGCATCATGGTGTGGCTGGAAAAGGCAATTGGGTGTCACTTGTCTTCCTTAAAGATACTTAGTACAGCCCTTGTGGTGTAATTGGATGTGTCTGTCTCAAGACAGAATTGGCAATTGATATCAGGAAATGCCAGTATGGGTGCTGTAATGAAATGTTCTTTTAGTGTGTCAAATGCTACTTGTTGAGCTTCTTTTCATTCAAAGAGTTGATCCTTCTTGAGAAGATCATTTAAGGGCATACTGAGTGTAGTCCTTGATGAACCTTTGGGCCATTCTAGGATGGCTTTTATCTTTTCATTGATCATTTTTATTCCATCAACACCCACTGTAATGCTGAGGAACTCTACTTCTTTGACCAAGAAGAAGCACTTTTCAAGCTTTACAAAGATATTGTTTTCTTCCAATCTTTGCAGTACTTTGTGCATGAGTTGATCGTGTTCATTTTGGTTATTGGTTTTGGTAAAGATAAGAAGGTCATCTATGTAGACAACCATGATGTCTTCCATATCAGCAAAGATTTCATTCATCATGGCTTGGAATGTGGCCAGTGAATTGCATAGCCCAAAGTACATGACCAGTGGTTTGTATGCTTCCTTGTAGCAAACAAAAGCAGCTTTCCATTCATTGCCTTCTTTGATGCAGACATTGTTGTGTCCCCATCTGAGATTCATTTCATAAATAACTTAACTCCTTTGAGTTTATTCACCAATTGTGAAATGAAGGGCAATGAGTAGTTATTCTTAACTGTGTGCTCATTAAGATAGCAGTAGTTCTGTACCATTTTCTTTTTACCATCTTTCTTAAGGATAAAGAATACTAGGGATGTTTGAGGGGATTTGGAGGGATGAATATAGTCTTTCTTCAGCTGATCATCTAGGAATGCTACAACTTCCTCCTGTTCTGCTGCAGATAAAGGGATGATTCATCCTTTCTTTGGCACAAAGTTTCTTTCATGTCAATGGCATGGTCTCAAGGTTTCTAAATGGGGATCCTTTCAGATTCGGCTATACTGAACACTTTTAGATAATTGTGATATTAGGAGGGGACAAGCTTTTCTGCAGTTTCCTTCATCTTTACTTGGGCATTTAGGGCATGGATTGTGGCACACACTTGGTATTGAATATTTTCTTCTTCTTTTTCGATCATCCAAATAAAGATAGGCTTATCTTGGAGGGCATGATAGTGCCTGGGGAAATGTGTCATCTTTACAGAACCCTTAATCCAATCTATTTCAGGGTTGTGGTATTTGAGCCATGTGAATCTGAGGATCAGAGCATTCTTTCCAAGGTCTGTGACTTCTGCTATGACTTTCTCGTGGTGACCTTGGTACTCTATCATTAAATCCACTGCATGCATGATATTGCTGGCAGAGTTCTTTGTTCCATCAACATTAAAGATAGGAATGGCATGTCAGAATTTTGTGAGTGGGAGTCTCACCTTTTCCACCCAAGTTTAATCAATGAAAACAGCATTAGCACCACTGTCAAGAAGTGCATTGACCTTTGTAAGCTGCTTCTGAGAGTTCAGGGGTGTGACTTTAATGAACATCATAATTTCCTGTGTGGGGTTGATATTATGGACAAAGATTTCTTTTGGGATTTTGAGAAGGTGATGGGGGGATGAAGTTTGGGAAAGTTTTCTTTTCTTTTTGTTAGGGGAATTAAGCACAGGTTTAACATTCCTGCCAAGCTCACTAGGAGACTTTCCTGACATATAAGTAGATGAAGATTTGATTGAGTCATCATTGTCTGACTCTTTGACTAAGAGAGATGTATACTTATTTGAAGATGAGGGACCCTTGGAACACTTAGATAAGTTCCTTGGATTTAGGCTTTTCTTGACTTCTTGCAGATAGCCTCTTGATCCTTAAACCAGGCATAAGCTTTGTTAAAGTTCATGCCTTTAATGAATGCCATAAAGTCACAGCCTTTTCTGTGTCCTTTTCCTTTTGAGGCCTTGTGGACCTTGCGTTCATCATCAGATGAGGTGCTTTTATCATCATCCCAGGACATGTGGACTTCACATGTGTCACAGCTGCCTTTCTTACAGCCTTTCCCCCTAGCTACTTGCATTGGAGACAGGCATTTATGGGTTTGGGGCAATTCTTAGTAAAATGCCCTTCTTTGCCACAGTTGTAGCAAGCCTTAGAGTTTGTGGTTCCAATGTCCATGGTGTTAGGGTCACGCTTAGAGTGTTGAGCCAAAGCTTGCTGATTGGTTCAACCTCTAATGAAGTCAAGGAATTCTTGTACAGTGCCAATAGTGTGTATTTCAGCAAGATAAGCTGGGATGGTTTTTTTTTTGTTTGTCCTCTGAAGATCTGGACAATGATAGATCCGCAGACATTCTTTTCCAGCAGATCAATGGCATGCAAGTCATCTATCCCTGCTTGTCAGTATATTGCCTTCCATCTGATCATAAAATTGTCAGTAGGAGAGGTGCCCTGATAGTATTTTCTGAGCTGTTTCTTAGCCCAGTCCTGTTTTTTCATGCTATAAAAGAGTCCTTCTACTTCGTCAACCAGCATCAGCCAGTTGTAGGCACATCCTTGCTGAAGGCAGATCTGTGCAAAGACTCCTGCCTTTGATTTTTTTAATCATGAGAGGACGACTACTACTACTTTGTAGGATCCTGGAATGATGCTGGAGCTGTTCACTGTTAGCCAAGCTTTAATCTTGGACCACTATTCTTCAAATTTTACTTTTGACCCATCGTACTCTTTTGGATCTGCAAATACTTTGACCCTTCTTGAGGTATCTCCTCCTCCTGCTATAGGCAGAGTGGCATGAAGTGTGTTTACTTTGGCCATAAGGGTTTGCACTTGGTTTGTGAGTGTGTATATGTCTTGGAGTCTTTCATTAAACTCCCCAAGTATAGCTACAATCTTTTCTTCATAGATGGAGTTGTTTGAGAGAATGTGGTTAATTTCTGCAGACATATGTAATGGGTTATTCTACATATATAGTATGGTAGTGTTCTGATATGCATAGAGTTCCTAAGGGTCATAGTTCAATGCAAGTGAAGTTCTCTGATTCACTGCCACAAGACCTGAGAACTTTCTTCCTATAAACTTTCTTCGCTTTTTTATCAATTTCTTTTCCTCCTTTGGTTCTTCATTTCATTCCTTCCTTTTCCTGGAAGATTCTTCAATCAGGTAGGGGGTGAGGAGGCTTAGGGGTGATAGTTCTCTCTTATCTCCATATGGTGGTACATATGTCAGAGTCTACAGTGTCCATCACTCAAGGGCAGCCTCTCTGCCGAGGGCACAATTTTGCGCCAGAAGGTCTCAGATTGAAAATTAAGAAGCAAACATGATCTAATTAGTGTAATTCTGCATTTTCGATTTTACCCCTGATTATGTAATCATTCACTTTTGGGGTTCAATGCAATGGAAAACAAAGTTGGGAAGCCATGACCCGCCCACCAAAACGAAAGAGACAGGCCAAGTGCCAGCGAACCCCTGGTATAAAGGCATTCAACAGTGGCTTCATTAAGAGCCTCTTGGAAGTCACCCTTGACCCAGATTATCAGCTAGATTCAAATATTGAAAGCCAATCTGACACTGACTCACTTGCTGACAGGTCCAGTGAAATATCTGTCAGCTTGATGGATTAGACAGGCATTGAAGATGAGCCTGAACATAGTGCCAATCTTGACCAACCTGCGCAGGAACCCGAGTTAGATCCAGAGATCACCTGTGTCAATGCTCAAAAGAGAAGACACACCAGTAACAAATTTGAAGATGTGCTTGCACAATTTGAAGCGGCAGAAGAAATTGATGACCATGTTGAAAGATGTGCATGTCAAGCTGCAGCTGCAGGACACCATTTTTGGACAAATATAAAGCACTCTGTATGTGTTGTTGACTTGAATAAGTGGATTTGTAACCCTGTACCATGTTCATGCACAGGGAAACACACCTGTAAAGTTACCGACATGATCAATGCCATGGTATACGGGAACAGGATGTACTCAATCATACCTTCGTGAACAGAGCTTGTGAAACACTGCAAAGAACAACCACAAGATTACATCTTTCTTCCAACCCCAATCTCGACATCGAACCACCTCTCCAAGCCACAGTCTCAGCTTTTCCATTCTGGAGCCACCTTTGAGCCCAGTTTACAATATCTCACCACATGAAACTTCAGCTCTGTTGCCCAATGAAATGCCAAACTCACCAATCAATACTGTCCATCATGTTCAAGAACCTGAGCCTGAGGTTGAAAGCAATTATGCATCCTCCGAGTCACTGGACCCAGATCACAGTGCCGATGACAATGATGAGCCTACCATTTCCTTCCTTGACATGACGGATGATGATGAAATCATGGAATCGCATACTGAACCTGTCCAGGAGACGGTCAAGAGACTTACATTTGAAGCAAAGAAGTACAATTCCTTCACCTCGCTTTTCTACCTCACCTCACTCATCCAATTCATGAATTTGTGGGAGAAGTATCAGCAGAATGCAAAGATCAAAGTGCCAATGCAGAAGGCCAGCTATGTCATTGCTGTCTCTATCAGAAAGGGGCCATACATGGCCCGGAAGATACGCACCCGACACAATTATGTTGCACGATTCCACACATTACCTCCCATTGGCAAAGGAAGGCATCATGCATACCCATCATTGCTAAACAATGAGCGGATCGTAGCTGCAGTCCATTGGTACCTCACTGTACTTGCAGATGGTGAGGTCAGTGTCAACAGAACCTGAAACGAGCACTACTTAGCATATTTTTTAGATCACTCCGCTCCGATTGATGAAACAAGTAAACAGCGTGATTATCCCATCCTTGGGACTTAATACTGGAGGCCACAAAATCTCGGAGTCGACTGCTTGTCGGTGGCTCACTAAGCTTGGCTACGAACTAAAGGAGATGAAGAAGGGCATTTATGTTGATGGTCATGAACGGGAAGACGTTGTCACTTACCGGAATAAATTTTTGAAGGAATTCGGTGAAAATGAAAGGTAACCAGGGCCCAGGGGGTCAACGAGTTGTTTTGATCATCAGCTAACCCGGTCAGGTTGACAGGTTGCGACACACATACCAAGACGATGACCTTGAGCCAATCTTGCCCAACCTGAGTTTGGGTGAGAAGCTCCATGTGCCAGTTATGCACGATGAATCAATCTTCCATGCAAACGATCTCCGACGACATGTGTACGTGCGCGATGGAAAGATGCCCCTATGCAAAAAAGGTCAAGGACGTGCAATTCACATATCAGACTTTATTGTTGAGCAAACTGGACGGCTCACCTTATCGCCGACACAGATAGAAGAGAATTCCCAGCTCCCAGTTGGGGAGCGATTGGAAATTACCGATGCATGGAAGATCATCTACCCGGGAAAAAACCATGATGGGTTCTGGACAAACGACAAGCTCATTGAACAGGTGAATTATTAGAATATATTGTTACATCACAATTTGAGTGACTTACTTTGTGGATATGTAGGTAAAGCAGGCCATCCAGATCTTTGAGCAGATGTATCCAAATGCCATCGCTGAGTTTGTCTTTGATCAGTCATCCGCTCATGGAGCCTTTGCGAAAGATGCACTAAATGTAAAGGACATGAATGTTAGGCCAGGGGGCAAGCAGCGGATGATGCACGATACCTTTATCCCGATGGACAATCCAGATCTGTCACTCCGTGGTGTTCATCAAATGATGGTTTTTGCACAAGATCTTCCCCCAGAAGACCTGGATTACCAGTTTCGTGGCCAACCAAAAGGGATGTTTCGTGTCTTGGAGGAGCGGGGGCTGATTTCTGTGCTTGAAGAAGCCAATGGGAAGGTAGTGGGCGAGTGCCAAATGTGCAAGCTGTCTCGCAAAGCACAGGAACGGCTGCATCATGAGGCACAAGCAGTGGCTGAAGGGGGCGAGGAACCGACCGAGGAGACAGCCGGGAATGTTGTCCTCAGCTCAAGACGAACGAACTGCTGCATGTGGAAATTGCTGGCAAGTCAGCAAGATTTCAAAGAAGAGAAACCACTTATCTGGATTATCATTGAGAATGCCGGCCATAAGTGCTGGTTCTTGCCCAAGTTTCATTGTGAGTTGAATCCGATTGAGATGTACTGGGGATGGGCGAAAGCACATGAGTCTCGGTGGTGGGAACATTACCCCAATGTGCTGTAACTGATCCCACCTTATTGCCACGATAACAGGTTTCCATGTCGCAGCTGATGGAACGTTTTCAACTGCATGTCGCCTCGTGCCCGAAATTCTTGATGATTGCCCCATCAAGACAATCTGAAGTTTTTTTCGAAAGTGTTGGCACTATATGGATGCTTACAGGTGAGTTCACACTCAAACTTGTTCACACATCTCTAAACTCTGTACAGAAGGGGTCTAAATGCTAAATAGGCTGAGTTCGCCATGAAAAAGTATAAATCCCACCGTCGTTGTGGGCCGAGTGTCCTGATGACTCTCGATGTCTTACTGAACTGAGCAGGGGGATCGGGAAGGTGCAGAGCCTAGATACCAAATGCAGTAACTCCAATGTCCAAATATGGAATCTCCAACTTGCGCCACTTGGAATTCACTTTTCGGACAATCCAGGTATCTTGAAGTCAGAATTTCAAAATTCTAATGAGATAACGGACTTGCTTCGGTGTCTTAGAGCATATATATACAGTTAAAATACTAATCTTTGTGTTTGTGGAAGTGTTATTACGATTTTGTTTCTGCCTATAAGTGACTTGCCTATTTTGAGTGATGGACACTGTAGTAACAGTGAGGATGATTCTGTGACGGGTGGGTGAACATGGACAGATAAGTGTATGTCTGACTGGGGAAATATGAGGTTGTTCAGATCTATGGAAAGATTATCCACTAGCAAGTGCTGGGATATGTTCTCTTTGTGAATGAGTTGTCTGGGCCTCCCAACCTGTAGGTAAGGGCTGTGATTCTCATAGCATGATCACTTCCTTCTAGTGGATTGAAGTCGGATGGTCTTACATATATCCACTTCTAAGAAACTAAAGAACTACTCTGCAGCAGCAAAAGAATGTGGTGATGGTAGTTAATTCCTTTTCACATCTTGTGAGTCTGCAGATTCCACTGGTGAGACTGTTCGCTCTCTTATGTCATTATGAAGCTCAGTGACTTCTACCAAAGCTACATAGAGGGGGTTAGATGGGCCAGCTCAACCTGATGTGGATGAAAAAGAGCAAAGGGTTTGATGGAAGGTGATTGGCATTAGCTCTACCATAAGCTAGTTGCAAGCAATCTTTTATAGGGAATACACTTGTGTATGGCTTGCATAAAGTTGCATTTTTTTGGCAAGATAAGAGTAATAAGAAAGGAGTCTAGTTCTAATTAAACAACCCTAAAGCCTAAGCCCCTTAGGTTGCCAATAGTCCTGGACTCAGAGAGATACAAAAGAGGGGCTGGATCTCCAAGAGTCCTCCTTATGATGCTTTAGTGGGAAACATCAAGAGAACCAGACTGGGGTTCTCTGGTGGGGCATCAAGCCTTAAGTACCATACTACTATTTGTACATGTAGTGGTCATATCTAATGATCCAGGCAAAGGGGAACAGAGATGAGATGCATAAGGCCAATGCATATGTGTGGTAGAATGGAAACAAAGGAATAAAACATATGTGATACACATGTATCAGAAGAATAAAAGAAAAGCATGCGGCACTTTTGTGAGAAGGTGAAATATAAAAGTAAAACATATGGATGGAATGTATATCATATGTGAAACAAGAAGTGGATTAATGAAAGTAAGATGTGTGATCAGCAAGATGAAATGCTAATGATGTACATCAAGGGATAAAATAAGATAAGATATCAAATGTCTGTGAAAACAACTAAGTCTGTTGAACATAGGGGTTAGAATTATACCATTCATTACAGAAGGCATACTTTGTCAAAGTCATCACCACTCTCATGTGTGTTGGTGATGTGCATCACAATCTAAAAGCCATTAGGAAATCAACCTATCAATCTATCAAATATTTACTTTGGATGGCCTGCAATCTGAACAGGGAAAGCAGGTTGATCCTGTATGCCGCCCTCATGCTTGCCATCTGGAAAACCCAGATCTAGTGCAGGGGTTTTCCTATAGGCTGGAGCTATATCTGAGGCTGCCAAGCCAATGGTAGTTACTTTTGTCATTGTAGAGGACAGTGGATGTGATCTTCCACTGGCAGTTAAAGAGTTGGAAGCAGCAGTGTTTTGAGAGGTGCCATTGCTGGTACCATTTCCAACATCATCTGCCCAATTACTATCACAGCCAAGGAGATGAGTAGGGAACAGCATGGGTACCTCCGTGCTGACCTGGACCCAACCTGCACAGTATCCCTGACCTGCCAATCCAGGGGTTCCAAGGTCCATGGGTACTGCACCTGGGTCTCAGTTTTGGTCTGTACCTGTGATAGGGTATATCTCAGGATTATGTGCACATGCACTTGCATGGCAGTGAAGATGGTGGATGGGGCAGTGAGATGGATAAGGGCAAGTGAGTGGACGAGCATGGATGTGCATGCAGATATAATGGTTTGTGTTTGCATGTGTGCTCATGCACTTGTGAAGTGGCAGGTGAGAGAGAGTCACAGTAAGGGTGATGGTGATAATAATGGTGATGGATGGTGACGATGACTGTACAACACATGCATAATTCCATGCATTGTATTGTCAATGTCTCAGCACTATTCCAGGCTGGGTAGGAGAGAGTGAGGATCAGGGAAGGTAAGAGAGGGTAGTAATGGACTGCAACAACACAACATGCATATGATATGCATGCATTGTGTTGTTGCCATCTCAGTGCTGTTTCAAGGGAGCTGGGTGTGGGTGTGGGAAAAGGTGAGGGCAAGGAAGGGGGCAATGGATGGTGATGGCATGATACATGCACAATTGTGTGTGTTGTGTCATCACCATCTCAGCACTGTTACAAGCAGAGTGGGTGAGGGTGAGGGTGAGGGTGAGGAAGGAAGGGAGAAGAGTGAGGATGACAGCAATGGATGGTGATGACATGATATGTGTACAATTGTGTGCATTGTGTCATCGCTGTCTCTGCACTGTTGCAAGTGGGGTGGATGCCAGGTGAAGGCAAGGGCAAGGGCAAGGGAGAGTGGGCAAGGAAGAGGGCAAGGGCAAGGGCAAGGGAGAGGGCAATGGATGATGATAAAATAACACATGCACAATTGTGTATGTTGTGTCATTACCATCCTGCCACTATTCCAACTGGAGAGCAAGAGGGTGAGAGCAGGGAGGACACAAGCAAGACATGTGTAGTGCATGCACCTGTGTAACAGTGGTGAGGGTAGATAAGCAAGTGAGCACACACATACACATATACACACAGACATGAGAGTCTGTGTGTGCACATGCTCATGTACTCTAAGCCATGGTGGAGATGACTTGGGGTGAGAATGACAGACAAGGGCAGGGGTTGGGTGGGGATATTATTTGAGACACCAGCTACTCACAGCTGTAATTTGCAGCTTAGCAAATAGATATGGGTAATGTACCCATACCCACTAGTACTCCTACCTGTGATCCCCCACAGGTACCCAATACCCATGCAGATCCCTAGAGATGAGCCCCCTTGTTATTGGGTGCATTGAGATTTCAGATACATTTGAGCCAGTAGATGGTTGATTCAGTGAGAAATAACATCAAAAAACCAAACAGAACACACCAATGGTGGGATTTTCCCAATACATGTGCATCTGTTGAGGTTTCTTTTTCAGCACACTGCCATTCCTAGTGATCAAACTAAGCCTACCTTTTCTCTCTGTATTGACATGGTTGACAGCAGAATTAATTGCCACAGGGTGAGCATCCACTTCCATATTGATGGGTAGCTGTCAATCAATTAAGCTTCCAAAATCCAGCTAATGATCTATAATTAACACTAACATGTATTCTTGCCATCAATACAAGGCTGGTTTGCTTCCATATCCAAATGGTTGACAGTAGTAGAATTGATGGCTGCATGGTGAGAATCTTGGATTTTCTATGCATGTGAGTCATCAGCTTGCTTCTCTGCTGGAGTATGTCATTTAATTTGTATTTCAAGAATTATCTGACCTGGATGTAGATTAGCTTTTTCTCATTGCAGACATTCATCCAAAGTATCATTGGTTGACATGATACTTGTTGTGCTAGATAGAAGATGGAGCAGATGTGGGGTGGGAGGTGGTTAGAGCCATGCAATTCTAGGTCAACTCTAACCATTGGAGTTACAGGTCTCATATGGAACATTGGCTTCAGCTTATGTGCTGTGCCCTTGCTGTTGTTCTAGTTTTGTATTTTGGAGATATCAGAGAAAGGTCAAGAAAGGTCAAGAGAGGTGACAAGAAGTTACTCAAATTGATATTCAAGCTAAAGACTATAGTGGAGTATCTACAAGTTTATATATGTACGGAGGTGAGATTGGATTAGTAATAGAGATTCATAAGGTTATGAGTAAAATGGGAAATGGATTGCAATAAAAAGCCAGAACTGTGCCAGATATGTGAATGCCAGAGCTGTGCTCTTAAGCAAGGCACAGGTCGGAGGTAACTATAAAGTGGAGCTAGTCCAAAGACAGAACAAGGAAGTAACATAATGAAATGTACAAAGGAGTGAAGGGAAGGTCTGGAGGAATGGAGATACATATAAGGTGAGAAAGGCCCAGAGATTGCTTGATCATGAGCAGAGATGAAGTCCAGAGGGTCGGAGATGGACTTGGGCGTCATGGATATAATAGTATCCCCCTTTTAGGTCCAAATCCCTAAGTGCCATAGTAGGACAATGCAGAGGTAGAGGGTGCAGAGTTCTTTGTCAGAGGTTGGAGTGTGGATTGGACTATAAATTCTGTCAGGTATGCTTCTGCTTCTTAAACCACTACCACTACCATGTCCGACATTACCAACATTAAGGACTGGCCAAAGAATTGTCTTATAGAGAATGTGAATGATGATAACAATGATAACTTGTGCACAGTGAAGGGTCAAAGCAAAGAAGATGGAGGAGGAATGAAGGAAGGCAGTGGAGGAAGTGATGCAAAGGATGGCAGAGGAGGTGAGGAGGCACAAGATGGAGAAGGCCAAGCACAAGATGGAGGTGGTGATGGAGGCAGCCACAAAGAGACAAGTAAGTCTCTTTAGAGATTGGAGGAGGTTGCTGGCTGATCAAGCAGGCTGAGCAGGTCATTGAGCAGCAGTGAGCAGGAGTGGAGGGTGCAGAAAAGGAGAAGGAGAAGGCACTGCTGGAGTGTGTGTGATGTGAGCAGTGCAGGCTGGAGTATGAGTTTAGGTTGGGGAAGTTGACCTCATGCAAGGCCTGTATAAAGACCAAGGCGATGTGCCAGAGGCCAGGAGTGGAGGAATCAGAGAGGGAAATGAAGAGGTACTATGTGCATGACTTTGCATAAATTAATTAAGGCAGCTGTCCAGTGTTGGGGAGGTTTTGTGATTGTATGGGGGTGTATCACTTGGCAGGAAGTGGAAAATGCTGCTGATATTGATGATGGGATAAATGGGAACCAGTACCCTCAAAT
>Ga0307508_10004444_pt1 | contig 13708 bp, 10 predicted proteins | sample 9_EM_MG_FD_203089 | JGI IMG/M metagenome (GOLD analysis project Ga0307508, IMG submission 203089) | Populus trichocarpa ectomycorrhiza microbial communities from riparian zone in the Pacific Northwest, United States - 9_EM | ecosystem: Host-associated > Plants > Roots > Unclassified | place... | reverse complement strand
TATCAAGACGGCCGCCCGGGCTCCCCCGCGCCCTACCAAGACGCACGCCCCGGCTCCCCTGCGCCTTATCAAGACGACCGGCTGCGGCCGAGCGCCCGTTACGACCAGCGGCCGGACGACCCGCGTCCCGCCGGGCCGCCGGTTCAGGCGCGGCGACCCGATGTGCCGGGCGCGCCGGAGGCACGGTCGACGCCGCCCGGGGTTCCGGCGTCGCGGCATGACGCTCGCCCCGCGGACGAGGGGTATCGCCCGGCTCGCCCCGATGTCGGGCCGTATGGCGACGCGGCTGCGCAGTCGCTGGCGCCGCGCTACGACGGACGACGTCGTGCGCCGTCCGACACGACGCCGCCCTACCGGCCCCTGCCGCAGATTCAACCGGGGGCGCGGCAGCCTGATTCGGCCGGCCCTCCGCCGTCGGTCAGCCCGCCGGATCCCCGGCCCGTGCCACCGGTCATCGCGCCGCGTCCGGCAGCCGCGCAGTTGCCGCCGCCGGTTGTCCCCCCAGGGTCGGCAGCCGCCCGGTCGCGGCCCGTGGAGCCGCAGCCACCCGCGGTCGCGCCGCAGTCCGCCACGCCCGCGCCACCCACAGTCGCACCGCGATCCGCCATGCCGGCGCCGCCGCCGATTGTCTCGCAGCAGCCGATGCCGCCCGTCGTGGCGGAGCCGCCCACGCCGACGCGTCTCACGCCGGTCAGCGGGCCGTCCACGCACTACCGGCCCGCGCAACCGACATCGCCCTACGAACCGCAGCCGCGGCACGCCCCGGCGCCGCGGCCCGAGCAGGACGCGCCGATCCGGCCGGAATTCCCGCCGGGCCGGGAGGTGTCCCGGGAGCCGTTCGCCCCGCCGCGCGAGGAGCCCGGCCAGCGGACGGACGACCTGAACCGCCGCGATCTGTCTGCCGCGCCGGTCACCGCGCCGCCTTACGGCCACCCCACAGAATCCGTGGACGCGGCCGCACCCATCCTCATTCCGCTCGAGCCGCTCTACCCGGACGCCACGGCGACGGAACCTGTTTCGGCGGCGCCGAGTTGGTTCGACGCGCCGGTCTCGGGGGCGCCGGCGATCGGGGCCGACACCCCGGCCGATCTTGAACCGGACGAGAGCGACGGCCCGGCCGAGCCGGTCCGAGCCGAGTCGATCAGCACTGACAACGAGCCGGCGGTTGAGGATCACCCGGCGGCCATCGTTGAGGCGGACGCCGAGGCGCCGGCGGGCGGCGCTGATGAGGACGGGCCTGGGCTTGGCTGGTTGCTGTCGTTGAGCGGGCTGGGTGCCTCCACGCCCGGGCCGGACGGCCAGCCGGAGTCCGAGGTCGCCGCCGAGGCGCCGGTCAGCGCACAGCCGTACCCGATCGAGACGCCGGACCCGGACGAAGAAACCGAGCCGAGCGCCGCCGAGGTCGCGGAGATCGTCGAGACAGCGGACGAACAGCCTGCTGAGGATGCGGAGGAGGGCCCGGACTGGTTCGCGCCGGCGACCGATCCGCGGATGCAGCGTCCCGATCATCTCGGCGACACGCTGGAGGATACCGAGCCGGCAGCTGCCATACCCGGCGAAAGCGAGGCCGAGGCTGAAGCTCTCGGGAGCGAGCCGGATCAGGCTGTGGCGCTACCGGCTACGGAACCGGCCGAGCCCGTCCGCGAAGAAGTCGACAGCCCTGCGCCGATCACCAGCGAAGTTCCGCTCGACGATCAGGAGCTGGACGACGTCGAGCTCGACGAGGAGCCCGAGCGGCGGCTGGTCGATCCGGAACAGGTGCTGGCCGCGTACGCCTGGCGGTTTGATCCGGAGACCTTGCGCGAGAACGCCGATGACCATGACCAGCTGCGGGCCGTGCGCGACCGGCTCACCGACAAGCTCGAGTACGCCGAACGCCACGCCGTCCGGGCCCGGCTCCTCAGCCTGCGCGCGGTCGTCTCGCGGGTCCTCGGCGACCAGGTACGCGGGGTCGCCGACGGCCGCCGGGCGCTGAAGCACGCCCTGGCCACCGGCGAGCTGCGCCGCATTTCGATCACCCAGGCCCGGCTCGCGCATGTGCTGCAGTGGCGCGGTGACCACGCGGCCGCCGACCGGATGTTCGAGGAGGCGAACTCGGCCGAGCTGCCGGACCGGCTGCGCGCCGAGATCTCCGAGCTCGCCGGGCGGTCCGCCTTCGAGCAGGGGCGCTTCCTGGAGGCGTTGAACCACTTCGAGCGGGCGCTGCATGTGCGCCGCGCCGACGATGACGAGATGATCGCGCGAATCGAGACGGCGCTCGACGCCATCAAGGGGCGGGCCCTCACGAAGCAGGACTGGGGGCCGTGGCCGCGCAGCCGCGAGGAGATCCTGCAGCAGCCCGGTGCCCTGCATCCGACGCTGGGCTTCGACAGTCAGCTCTGGGGATACGCCGACCGCGAGGGCGAACTGGTCGTGCCCGAGCGGTACGCCGAGGCCCGCCCGTTCCACCACGGCGTTGCGTGGGTGCTGCGGCCGCAGGCGCGGGCGTGGGAGCTGATCGACACCGCCGGCACAGTGTTGATCGGCCAGTCCGCCGGATACCTGGCCACCGGACCGTTCGCGGACGGCCTGGCCTGGGTCTCGCGCGACGCGACGGGCGGCTGGTTCGCGATCGACCGGGAGAACCGGGTGATCGTGGCGGGCGGCTTCGACGACGTCCGGGCCTTCCACAGTGGACTGGCTCCGGTCCGCCGGATCGGCTGGGGCGCCGTCGACCGGTACGGCCGGCTCGTCGTACAGCCGAAGTATCTGGGTTTTGCCACCGCGTTGACCTCGGGACGGCATCTGGACGGCTTCACGGACGAAGGCCTGGCGATCGTCGACGCGGGTGACCGCAAGGGCGTCATCGACCGGTCGGGGCAGCTCATCGTGCCGCCCGTGCACGCCGCGCTGCTGATTCATCCGGTGGCGTTCGTGATCGGCGACCGGAACGGCCGGTGGGGCGCGCTCGACCGGCAGGGTGAGCCACTGATCGACGTAGTGCACGCGAGCCAGGCGGATGTGGCGGACGAGATAGACCGTTTGCTCGCCGACACCCGCCCAGTCCTGTAAGGGGCAGGTAGGGTCCCGGGCATGGAGTTTCGTCACCTCGGCCGTTCCGGCCTCATGATCAGCGAGATCGCCTACGGCAACTGGATCACCCACGGCTCCCAGGTGGAGGAGGAGGCCGCCGCCGCGTGTGTCCGGGCCGCCCTCGACGTGGGCATCACCACCTTCGACACGGCCGACGCCTACGCCGGCACGAGGGCCGAGGAGGTGCTCGGGCGCGCGCTGAAGGGTGAGCGCCGCGAGGGCCTCGAGGTGCTCACCAAGGTCTTCTGGCCGACCGGCCCGGGGCCGAACGACCGCAGCCTCTCCCGCAAGCACATCATGGAGTCGATCAACGGCTCGCTGCGCCGGCTGCAGCTCGACTACGTCGACGTTTACCAGGCCCACCGCTACGACTACTCGACGCCGCTAGAGGAGACGATGTCCGCGTTCGCCGACATCGTGCACGGCGGCAAGGCGCTCTACATCGGCGTCTCCGAGTGGACGGCGTCCGAGATCCGGGCCGGCTGGGAGATGGCCCAGGACCTGAAGATCCAGCTGGTCTCCAACCAGCCGCAGTACTCGATGCTGTGGCGGGTCATCGAGACCGAGGTCGTGCCGGTGTCCGAGGAGCTCGGCCTCGGCCAGGTCGTCTTCTCCCCGATCGCGCAGGGCGTGCTGACCGGCAAGTACGAGCCCGGCAAGCAGCCGCCGGCCGGCTCGCGGGCCACCGACGACAAGTCGGGCGCCGACTTCATCTCGCGCTGGCTGAGCGACGAGGTGCTCGGCACGGTGCAGCAGCTCAAGCCGCTCGCCGAGCAGGCCGGCCTGTCGATGGCGCAGCTGGCGGTCGCCTGGGTGCTGCAGAATCCGAACGTCTCGGCGGCGATCGTCGGCGCGTCCCGGCCCGAGCAGGTCTACGACAACGCCAAGGCCTCCGGCGTGAAGCTCGACGCCGATCTGCTGAAGGCGATCGACGAGATCGTCGGCTCGATCGCCGAGCGTGACCCGGCGAAGACGGCCAGCCCGTCCCGCCGGCCGTAACCGGCCCGGATCACACCGCTTGTGGCGGGGTCATCGTCCTACGGTGGCCCCGCCCCGCGACCCCATAGGTCAGAGGGCCGACCAGAACCTCATCCAGATCAGGCCGAACTGGGCCAGCGTGTCCGGGATCCCGATCGCGCCGGCCAGCCAGCCGACCGCCGAGAAGAACCAGCCGTTGATCCGCGACTGCCAGAGCAGGGCGAAGAGCAGGATGAATCCGTACGGGGCGAAGAGCCGGTAGACGCGCTGATACTGCGGGCTCAGCCAGGGCTGGATGATGTTGCCGCCGTCCAGGCCCGGAACCGGCAGGAAATTCAGTAGGCTCGCCGTCACCTGCAGGAACGCGAGCGCCGCCAGCGCCACCCAGAAGTCGCCGTGCGAGCCGTAGAGCACGATGTCGCCCGAACCCGAGTCGCGGTACACGGCCACGCCGTCGCCCGCACCCAGCAGGAACGGCACCGCGAGCACCAGCGCGAACAGCACATTCGTCGCCGGGCCCGCGAGGCTGATCAACGACTCCCGCGCCTTGCTGCGGATGTACGCGTGGTCCACCCAGACCGCGCCGCCCGGCAGGCCGATGCCACCCAGCACCACCGCGATGATCGGCAGCACGATCGACAGCACCGGGCTGGTGTACTTCAACGGATTCAGCCGCAGGTAGCCGCGTTCGGCCACCCCTCGGTCCCCGGAGAAGTAGGCGACCAGCGCGTGCGCGTACTCGTGCAGGCAGAGCGACAGCAGCCAGCCACAGATGATGAACAGGAACACGTCGACCCGGACGTTGCCGAAGCCGGTCCACGCCATCCAGCCGCTGACCACGGTCAGCGCGACGATCCCGACGAAGACCGGACTCGGCACGAACGCGTTCTTCGGCGTATTCACCGAGACTGGGCTGCTCACTCGGCCGGCAACAGACTCATCTTGTAGTCGACCCGGTCGTCCTCGACGAGGTTGACCTGGGTGACCCCGGCGGCCGCCAGCTCACGCCACGCCTGGCCGATCCACGACTCGGCGTCCGCCTGGCTGCTGAACGTCTCGGTTGGGCCGGCCACCGGCTGCCCGTCGACGCCCTCGTACCGCCAACTCCACGGCATTCCGCCGCCCCCTCACGTCTACGCCTATGACCGCTTCCCACCCTACGGGGTTCGCCCGGCCGACCCTCCGTCGACGCCACAGGGCGCGGCCTTAAGGTACGGAGCATGTCCGTTGATCGGTGGAACACGATCCTGGTGCTCGGCGGGATCCGCTCCGGCAAATCCGCGTTCGCCGAGTCGCTGGTCTCCGACGCTACGTCCGTGCGCTATGTGGCCACTGCCGTCGGCGCGGAGAGCGACCCGGAGTGGATCGCCCGCATCGAGGCGCACCAACGGCGCCGCCCGCAGTCCTGGAGCACCGAGGAGACGGGCGCCGATCCGGCCCGGCTGGCCGCGGTGCTGGCCGACGCCAAGCCCGACGACACGCTGCTGGTCGACGACCTGGGCGGCTGGGTCGCGGCGCTGCTCGATCCGGCCCGCCAGCCGAACGACGACGAGGCGACAGTGGCCGATCTGGCCGACGCCGTGCGCGCCTGCTCAGCCCGGGTCGTGCTGGTCAGCCCCGAGGTCGGTCTGTCGCTGGTGCCGACGACGCCGGTCGGGCGCGCGTTCGCGGATGCGCTCGGCACGGCCAACCAGGCCTTGGCGGCGGTCTGCGACCGGGTGGCCTTCGTCGTGGCGGGCCAGCCGACCTGGCTCAAGCTCAGCGCCGAATCGCCCGAAACCCCCGAACCGGACGCAACGCCAGAACCGCCGGCGGCGGAGCTGACAAAGGTCGACCTGACGCCGATACCGAAGACTCCCGTGGCCACCGAGGCCACCGACGACCAAGATCAAGACCAAGATCAACCCGCCGGCAGTACGCCGGTCGCGGACGTGCTCACCGCGCCGACCATGATGCTCCCGCTCGTCTCGTCCGGGATCGTCATCCAGCCCGGCATGGACCTGCCGCTGCCCGACAACGACTCCGGCCCGGACGCCCGCGACCGCCTGGTCACCCTCGACCTGGCCGGGGCCGGCCTCGGCGCCCTGGGCGAGGCGATCGAGTTCGCCGCCGCCACGCAGAGCGTCGCAGTCCCCCGCCCCTGGGCCGCTGTGCGGGTCCTGCTGGTCGCGGGCGACCACGAGGGCGGGGCGGCCGCCGGAGCGGACCCCGCCGACGCCGCCCGCCGGGTGGCCGACGTGGCGGCCGGCCGGGGCACCCTGGCCCGGCTGGCCGGCGAGGCCGGCGCGGACATCGAGATCGTGCGGGTGCCCAAGTCCGGCCCGATGGAGTCCGGCCCCGTGCTCGGCGCGGAGGTTGTCGACCTGCTGCTCCGGCAGGGCTGGGCGCTGGCCGACGAGGCGGCGGAGGACGGCAAGGACGCGCTTGTCCTGGGCTCCTGCGGCACCGGCACGGACGCCGCGGCTACCGCGGTGCTCGCGGCCACCACCGGCGCCGAGCCGGTCGCCGTGCTGCCTCGGGTGCTCGTGCCGGGCGGCCACTTCGACGACGCGGCCTGGATGGTGCGCTGCGCGGCGGTCCGGGACGCGCTGCACCGGATCCGGAACGAGCCGCGCGGCGCCCGGGACATTCTCGCGCAGATCGGCGGAGCCGACCTGGCCGTGGCGACGGGCGCGCTGCTCGGTGCGGCGGCCCACCGGTTGCCGGTGCTGCTCGACGGCCCGGTCGGCATCGCGGCCGGGCTGGTGGCCCGCGACCTGGCCAGCCAGGCCCGGCACTGGTGCCTGTTGCCGGACGCCGGCAACCTGCCGCTCGTCGTGCAGGGCGCCGACGTGCTCGGCCTCACCCCGGTGCTCAGCCTGGGCCTGGGTCTCGGCGAGGGCGCGAACGCCCTGGCCACCCTGCCGCTGCTGCGGATGGCGATCGGCCTGGCGGCGGCCCTGCCGGTGCACCCCGCGCTGCTGACCAACCCGGGCGACAACGGCCTGACCGACCTGATCCTCCCGAACGACGAGGACGAAGACTTCGCCGAGCCGACCCCCGACGGCCCGGGCCCGGCCAGCAGCACCCCCGCTGACGACTGACGCCCCGTTGCCGGACAACGCCGACCCGGGCAGCCCGGCCGATGCGAGCGGAGCAGGACCCGCCGACCGGATCGGCCGGGTCGTCGACGGAGCCCGGCTGGCCCTGACCACGCTGACCGTCCTGCCGCTTCGCCCCGGCCGCATCGATCGCGCCACCGCCGGGGTCGCGATGACCCTGGCACCGGCCGTCGGCGCCCTCCTCGGCCTGGCCCTGGCCGGGATCCTGGCGCTTCTCGAGCTGGCCGGAACGCCAAACCTGGTGGCCGCGGGCGTGACCGTCGCGGCGGGCGCGCTCTTGACCCGTGGCCTGCACCTGGACGGCCTCGCCGACACCGCGGACGCCCTGGGCTCCTACCGCCGCAGCGAAGAAGCCCTAGAAATAATGAAAAAACCGGACATCGGCCCGTTCGGTGTCGCGGCGATCGCGCTCACCCTGCTGATCCAGACAGCAGCCGTGGCGGCCCTGACCCCCTGGGCACTGGTAGCGGCCTACGCGGCCGGCCGGCTGGGCGTCACCCTCGCCTGCCGGCGCGGCGTCCCGCCGGCCCGCACCACCGGCCTGGGCGCCCTGGTCGCCGGAACCGTCCCGGCCCCCGTGGCGATCCTGCTGACCCTGGCCGTAGGAGCCGGCGCGGCCGCCTGGTGGCCGGGCCCGGTCGCTGTCGCCGCCGCGGTGGCCGTAGTGCTGCTGCTCCTCAGGCAGGCAACGCGCCGATTCGGCGGGATCACCGGCGACGTCATCGGCGCGTCCGTCGAGCTGGCCACCACGGTCACGCTGATCGGCCTGACCCTGGGCTGAGCCCGGACCCCTACCGCACCGACGGTTTGACGAACGGGGGCTTCACGATGCGCGCCTCGGTCCGCCGGCCGCGGATGTCGATCTCCACCAGGTCACCGTCGGTCAGCCCCGCCGACGTGTCCAGCAGGGCCAGCGCGATGCCCACCTTCTTCGTCGGCGAGAACGTCCCGCTCGTGGTCTCGCCGATCGGCTGCTCCCCCGCGTACACCCGCATGTGGCCTCTTGGAATGCCGCGGCCGGTGAGCTCGAGGCCGCGCAGGGACCGGCTCGGGCCCGCCTCCTTCTCGGCGACCAGCGCGTCGCGGCCCCAGAAGGCCGGTTTGGACCAGCCGACCGCCCAGCCCGAGCGGGCCTGCACCGGGGTGATCTCGAGCGACAGGTCCTGACCGTGCAGCGGGTAGCCCATCTCGGTGCGCAGCGTGTCGCGCGCGCCCAGGCCGCACGGCCGCACGCCGGCCGCGATCAGCGCGTCCCACACCGCGGCCGCGTCGTCCCAGCCGATCACCAGCTCGTAGCCGTGCTCGCCGGTGTAGCCCGTGCGGCAGACGATGATCTCGGCACCGTCCAGCGTGGCCGTGCCGAACGACATGTACTCGAAGTCGGTGGGCACGCCCAGTCCGGCGAGGACGGCCGCCGAGCCGGGGCCCTGGACGGCCAGGATCGCGTACTTGCGGTGCTCGTTGGTCACCGTGATGCCGGCCGGGGCCGCGGCGCTCAGCCGGCGGACCACTTCGGCGGTGTTGGCCGCGTTCGGGATCAGGAAGACGTCGTCGTCGGCGAACAGGTAGGCGATCAGGTCGTCTACCACGCCGCCGTCGTCGGCGCAGCAGAGCGTGTACTGCGCCTTGCCCGCAGCGATCCGGCCCAGGTCGTTGGTCAGGCACGCGTTGACGAAGCCGGCCGCCCCGGCGCCGGTGACCCGGGCCTTGCCGAGGTGTGACACGTCGAACACGCCGACCGCCGTACGCACGGCCGTGTGCTCCTTGATGACCCCGCCGCCGGCGTACTCCAGCGGCATCTCCCAACCGCCGAAACCGGCCAGTTTGGCGCCGAGCGCGACGTGTTTGGTGTGCAGTGGAGAGTGCTGCAGGATGCCGGTGGCCTCGGAAGACATGAGTGTCAACTTACCCGTGACCTTGCATGTGGTTAGAGTCGGCGGGATACCACCGCCACCCGGCGCGACCCGCGCCGGTTGGATCATGCCGCCGGAAAGAGCCCAGGAGGCGTTCACCGGCCCCGTACGTCCCCGGAGAACTCGAGTGACCGAGCCCGCCCCCACCCTCAGCCTGGTCGACACCGACCCCGCCGAGCTGGCCGTCGACGCGATCGTGATCGGCCTGCACAGCCAGCCGGACGAGGGCGGCGTGGTGCTGCCCGCCGCCGGCGCGGAGAGCATCGCCGCCGCGTTCGACGGCAAGCTGACCTCGACGCTGGCGCTGCTCGGCGCGAGTGGCGCGCCCGGCGAGGTGACCAAGCTCGCCACCCTGGGCACGGTCTCCGCTCCCCTGCTGGTCGCCGTGGGCCTGGGCGACGAGCCGTCCGGTTCGGCGCCCGATCTCGAGACGCTGCGCCGGGGCACGGGTGCCGCGGTGCGCGCGCTGGCCGGCAGCGCGACGGTGGCGCTGGCGTTGCCGCTGCCGGACGACGCCGACGCCCCCGGCGTGCTGCGCGCGATCCTCGAGGGCGCCCTGCTGGGCTCCTACCGGTTCGCGGGTTACAAGACCAAGCCGCAGCCGGCCCGGCGCGAGCCGGTGTCGGCCCTGCAGGTGTACGTGCCGGACGCCGCCGACCCGGCCGCCCGGTCCGAGGTGGCCCGGGCCGAGGTGGTCTCCCGGGTGGTCCGGTTGACCCGCGACTGGGTCAACATGGCGCCGAACGAGTTGCGCCCGCCGCAGTTCGCCGACGCGGTGGTCGCGGCCGCCGACGGCACCGGTCTCGAGGTCGAGGTGCTCGACTTCGAGGCGCTCAAGGCCGGCGGGTACGGCGGCATCGTCGCGGTCGGCCAGGGCTCCGAGGCCCCGCCGCGGCTGGTCAAGCTGTCCTACACGCCGGCCGGGGTGGAGAACCCGAAAAGGGTGGCGCTGGTCGGCAAGGGCATCACGTTCGACACGGGCGGCATCAGCATCAAGCCGACCGCGGGCATGTGGGAGATGAAGTCCGACATGGCGGGTGCCGCCGCCGTCGGCGCGACGCTGCTGGCGGTGGCCGCGCTGAAGCCGCCGGTCGCGGTCAGCGGCTACCTCTGCATGGCGGAGAACATGCCCTCGGGTACGGCGTACCGGCCCGGTGACGTGATCACGATGCTCAACGGCAAGCGGGTCGAGGTGCTGAACACCGACGCCGAGGGCCGGATGGTGCTGGCCGACGGCATCGCCCGGGCCTGCGCGGACGGCACCGACTACCTGTTCGAGACCTCGACGCTGACCGGCGGCCAGGTGGTGGCGCTGGGCAAGCGGATCGCCGGCGTGATGGGCGACCCCGAGACCTGCGAGCGGGTCAAGGCGGCCGGCGCACAGGTCGGCGAGCCGGCCTGGCCGATGCCGCTGCCCGACGACGTGCGCAAGGGCATGGAGTCGGACGTGGCCGACATCAGCCAGACGAACGCGAGCATGGACCGCGCCGGGCACATGCTGCAGGGCGGCGTCTTCCTGCGCGAGTTCGTGGCCGAGGGCGTCCCGTGGGCGCACATCGACATCGCCGGCCCGTCGTACCACACCGGCGAACCGACCGGGTATTGGACCAAGGGCGGCACGGGCGTGCCGGTGCGCACGCTGCTGACGCTGATCGACGACGTGGCCGCGAACGGCTGACAGTCAGGCGCGCCGCCCGGCTCAGGCCGGGCGGCGGGTCAGACCGGGCGGTGCTTCTGCCGGGCGTTGTAGTCACGCATCCGCTGCGGGTAGCCCAGCAGCTTGACGTCGTAGATCGGCATGGACAGCCCGTGCGCGAAACGCCGGGCGCCCTCGGGCGAGTCGATCCGCCGCCGGGTCCACTCGCCGTCGTGTGCGACGAGCAACAGGGTGGTTTCGGTCACGGTCGTCCGCGGCTCGATGAATCCCTCCACACCGCGCCGCGACCGGACAAACTCCGCAAGATGCTCAAGATCGGCACGATCCGCCGGGCGCCCACTTGTGTGGGATGACTCTTTGCGCCGTCGGAACCACGCCACCGAACACTCCTCAGGATTATTTTCCGCAAGGGTACTTCGACACCGCATGTCGTTGGGCACCTGGCTGCGTTGACTCGTTCCGCAAGTGACAAGATGGCCCGGAAGACTTGTGACCGTTTCCATAGTGTGACCCACGTGGTAACGACGCGACCTTGGAGTTGACGTGAGCCAGCCGAACACCTTCGACATCGTGATCCTCGGCGCCGGCAGCGGTGGGTACGCGGCCGCCCTGCGCGCGGCCGAGCTCAATCTCTCGGTGGCCCTGATCGACAAGGCGGAGCTGGGCGGCACCTGCCTGCACCGCGGATGCATCCCGACCAAGGCGCTGCTGCACGCCGCCGAGATCGCCGACCAGACCCGCGAAAGCGAGCAGTTCGGCGTCAAGGCCGACCTGATCGGCATCGACATGGCCGGCGTGAACGCGTACAAGGACGGTGTTGTCAGCCGCCTCTACAAGGGCCTGCAGGGCCTGCTCAAGCAGCCGAACATCACCGTCTTCAACGGCGCCGGCAAGCTGGTCGGCCGGGACACGGTCGAGGTGAACGGCGAGCGGGTCACCGGCCGCAACGTCATCCTCGCCACCGGCTCCTACTCGCGTTCCCTGCCCGGCCTCGAGATCGACGGCAAGCGGGTGCTGGCCAGCGAGCACGCGTTGAAGCTCGACCGGGTGCCGAGCTCCGCGATCGTGCTGGGCGGCGGCGTGATCGGCGTCGAGTTCGCCAGCGTGTGGAAGGCCTTCGGCGCCGACGTGACCATCCTGGAGGCGCTGCCCCGGCTGGTCGCCGCCGAGGACGAGGAGGTCTCGAAGGCGGTCGAGCGCGCGTTCCGCAAGCGGAAGATCAACTTCAAGGTCGGCAAGCCGTTCGAGAAAGTCGAGTACACGGAGAACGGTGTTAAGGCCACCCTGCAGGGCGGCGAGACCGTCGAGGCCGAGCTGCTGCTCGTCGCGGTCGGCCGCGGCCCGACGACCAAGGATCTCGGGTACGAGCAGGCCGGCGTACGCCTGGACCGCGGTTTCGTGCTGACCAACGAGCGGCTGCACACCGGCGTGGGGAACATCTACGCGGTCGGCGACATCGTGCCCGGCCTGCAGCTGGCGCACCGCGGCTTCCAGCAGGGCATTTTCGTGGCCGAGGAGATCGCCGGCCTGAGCCCCGCGGTGATCGACGAGGCGGGCATCCCCCGGGTCACCTACTCCGACCCCGAGGTCGCCTCGGTCGGCCTGACCGAGGCCAAGGCCAAGGAGCAGTACGGCGCCGACAAGGTGAGCACGTACAACTACAACCTCGGCGGCAACGGCAAGAGCCAGATCCTCAAGACCCAGGGCTTCGTGAAGCTGGTCCGGGTCAACGACGGCCCGGTGGTCGGCGTGCACATGGTGGGTGCCCGCGTCGGCGAGCTGGTCAGCGAGGCGCAGCTGATCTACAACTGGGAGGCGTTCCCGGAGGAGGTCGCCCAGCTGATCCACGCGCACCCGACCCAGGGCGAGGCGCTGGGCGAGGCGCACCTGGCGCTGGCCGGCAAGCCGCTGCACGCGCACGCCTGACCCGACTCTCTGATCCGAAACCTTCTCTGATCCCCTACCGCAGGCCGTAAGGAGTTCAAGACAATGCCGGTATCGGTCACCATGCCGCGGCTGGGTGAGAGCGTCACCGAGGGCACCGTCACGCGCTGGCTCAAGCAGGAGGGCGAGCGGGTCGAGGCGGACGAGCCGCTGCTCGAGGTCTCCACCGACAAGGTCGACACCGAGATCCCGTCGCCCGCCGCGGGCGTGCTGTCCCGGATCGTCGTCGGCGAGGACGAGACGGCCGATGTCGGCAGCGAGCTCGCGGTCATCGCCGGTGACGGCGAGGACGCCGGTTCGGCGCCGGCCCCCGCGGCCCAGCCCGCCGAGCAGGCCGCCCCCGCGCCGGAGCCGGAGCCCGAGCCCGCCGCGCTGACCACCCCGTCGGCCGAGCTGCCGGTCGAGCAGGAGGCGCCGGCCCCGCCGGCCGCCGCGCCCGCGAGCGGGGCGGCAGCAGGCGAGAGCACGGCCGTCAAGATGCCCGCGCTGGGCGAGAGCGTCACCGAGGGCACGGTCACCCGCTGGCTCAAGCAGGTCGGCGAGACCGTCGAGGTGGACGAGCCGCTGCTCGAGGTCTCCACCGACAAGGTCGACACCGAGATCCCGTCGCCGGTGGCCGGCACCGTACTGGAGATCAAGGTCCCCGAGGACGAGACCGCCGACGTCGGCGCCGATCTGGCCATCATCGGCACCCCGGGCGGCGCCCCGGCGGCCGCGCCGCAGAGCGCGCCCGCCCCGCAGCCGAGCGCACCGGTCGCTGTCCCGCAGCAGCCGGCGGCGCCCATCATCGATTCGGCTCCCGCGCCCGACTTCGAGCCGGCCGGCGGGTCCTACGCCGACCCGTCAGCCGAGGCCGAGGAGGCGGCCGACCCGGTCACCGCCGAGCGTGCGGCCGAGCCGCCCGCGCCCGGCCAGGGCCGGGTTCCGGCGGCCGAGACCGTCAAGGCGAACGGCGCCGGCGACGCCGGCTACGTGACCCCGCTGGTTCGCAAGCTGGCCGCCGAGAAGGGCGTCGACCTGGCGTCGCTCACCGGCACCGGGGT